>Ga0315268_10006420_pt1 | contig 12505 bp, 8 predicted proteins | sample C1_top_MG_FD_204535 | JGI IMG/M metagenome (GOLD analysis project Ga0315268, IMG submission 204535) | Sediment microbial communities from Yellowstone Lake, YNP, Wyoming, USA - C1_top | ecosystem: Environmental > Aquatic > Freshwater > Lake > Sediment | place: USA: Wyoming | collected 2017-08-01 | reverse complement strand
GTTGCCCGGCGGAGTGCGGGCTGTGTTGACCCTGCTAGCGGACCAGGAGGGCTGGCACGTGCAGTGCGCGCTGCTTTCGATCGGCGTCGAGACGCAAAAGCTCTATCCGCTGCCACAGGAGCGCCTGGCGGCAACACAGAAATAATGACCTTGTTACCACGGAGCAGCACGCCTTGAATACCAAACGTAGCACCAAGCAACAACTCCTTGAGGAATTAGAGTCCATGCGCCGCCGCGTGACAGAATGGGAGGCGCAAGACGCTGAACGGAAGCAGGCCGAAGAGATGCAGCGCCGACAAGCCGAGTATCTGGAGGCTCTGCACGAGACCACGCTGGACCTGGTCAAGCGGCTTGAACTGAACGACTTGCTCGAGAATATCCTCAGACGGGCTACGCAACTGGTAGGCACTCCGCACGGCTATCTCTATCTGGTCGAAGCGAGCTTGGCAGAACTAGAAATGAAAGTCGGCGTGGGAATGTATACCCGCTTTGTCGGCTTCCGCCTCAAGCGCGGCGAAGGATTGTCGGGCCAAATCTGGGAGACCGGCCAGCCGCTCGCCGTATACGATTACGATAGCTGGCCCGGCCACTCGCCCAACTTTCCTTATGGCGTCGTCCGTGCACTAGTCGGCGTGCCACTCAAATCGGGCGACAAGGTCCTCGGCGTGATCGGTCTTGGTCACAGCGAAGCGGGGCGGACATTTGGCAGCGCAGAGATCGAACTACTCACTCGCTTTGCCCAGTTGGCGGCCGTGGCTCTGGATAACGCTCGGCTGTTTGCCGATGCTCAACAACGCGCCGAGCGTATGTCGGCTTTGAGCACCATCGGCCAATCGCTGACCCCGACACTTGGATTGGATCAGCTTTGCCGTCTTATCTTTCAGCAGGTTAGTCGGGCGTTAAAAGTGGAAGCCTTTTACGTCGCCTTGTACGATGAGCAGGACAACAGTTTCCAAATCCCTTTTCATTACGATGAAGGCGAGTACCTCGTACCGACGGTTGTACCCTTTGGTCGAGGGCCAACCAGTTACGTGATTCGGACCAAAGCTCCCTATGTGGTGAACCACCCCGGCGACACGATTCAAGAGGGCGGCAGTTTCTTTGGCAATCTCGAACGCCCAAGCGCCTCTGCGATGCATGTGCCGATGCCGGCCGGAGACCATATCATCGGCGTCATTTCGGTTCAAAGCTATCAGGAGCAGGCCTACAGCCCCGAAGACCTGCAGTTGCTCACGGTCATTGCCCACCAGGCGGCCATCGGCGTGGAAAACGCCCGGCTGTATGCTGCCCAGCAAAGGGAACTGGCTGAGCGCAAACAGGCCGAAGAACTGCTCCGGCGACGCAATCGCGAGCTGACCTTGCTCTACCAGGTGGGCCAGGCGCTCATCTCCACGCTCGATGTTGACCAGGTGCTGGTTACGCTGTTGAAGGAAGTGTGCCGCGTGATGGAAGTGCCTTCCAGCTCGGTCTGGCTGGTGGACCCAGATACTGGCGGCCTGGTCTGCCGGAATGCGGTCGGCTTACAGAGCGAGCTTATACGGGGATGGCAGCTATCGCCGGGCGAGGGCCTCATAGGCTGGGTGGCAACGCACGGCGAATCCCTCATCGTGGCGGACGCGCGGACCGACACGCGCCACTTTAACGGTGTTGATAAAACGACTGGCGTGTTTGTGCGCTCGATCCTCAGCGTCCCGCTTGGCTTGCGAGGCAAAGTGATCGGCGTACTCAATGTCGTGGATACTGTCGCCAATCGCTTCAGCCAGACTGACCAGACGCTTTTGGAATTGCTGTCTACTTCGGCTGCCATTGCGGTTGACAACGCCCGGCTGGTTGGGGTTTTGCAGCAACGGGCTGTAGAGCTGGAAGCGCGCAATGAAGAGCTGGATGCCTTTGCACACACCGTCGCGCACGACCTGAATAACCCGCTGTCAAACGTGATCGGCTACGCCGAGACGCTCGAGCTGTACTATGACGAGATGCTGGAGCATGAGCGGGAGGACTCGATACAGGCCATCTCTCGCAGTGCGCGCAAGATGAGCAACATCATTGACGAATTGCTGTTGCTCGCCGGTGTGCGTCAGACAGAGGCTAAACGCATGCCGCTTGACATGGCGGATATCGTCGCCGAGGCCCGGTCGCGCTTGTCCGACCTGATTGAGGAATATCAGGCCGACATCATTGTGCCAGATGCTCTGGCATGGCCCACGGCGATGGGGTACGCTCCGTGGGTGGAAGAGATCTGGGTCAACTATCTCAGCAATGCCATCAAGTACGGCGGGCATCCTCCTTGTATTGAATTGGGGGCGACGCCACACAGAGAGGGCATGATCCGTTTCTGGATTCACGACAACGGCCAGGGCCTTCCGCCGGATGCCCGCAGCAGGCTGTTCAGCCCGTTTACTCGCCTTGACCAGATTCGCGCCAGGGGACACGGGCTGGGCCTATCCATCGTTCGGCGCATTGTGGAAAAACTCGGCGGGCAAGTGGGCGTGGAGAGCAAAGGCGCGTCTGGCTCGGGCAGCACTTTTTATTTCACGTTGCCAAGCATCGTCTGATGAAACGGCCCTTCCGAGAATCGCTACGCTTCGCGCGCTCGACGGTCCTTTTTCCTCTCGCGCCGCCTGACGCTCTACCTCGGTGAAGTATATTGGCATATACCAAAGTGACGTTGACAAAATCATGACCGTTAGGGTCGAGGAAGCCAAGATGAAAAGTGCCATCATCCATCAACTGATAAATGTGCTCGTTAGAGCATTCGATCAACTGCACACCCCAGTCCCCTTGAGCGAAGTCGAAAAGCTGGCGATCGTGGTTCACAGCGTCATGACCGTCCAGGCCAGGCATTTTCACTCGGTTGAGCATGTCTTTGGCCTGGTGGATTCAACCCGTCCTATTCGGTCTTTGGCGGCTCTGTTCCACGATCTCGTCTATTATCAGGTTGACCTGGGCATCTCCCCTGAGGTGCGCGCGCTGATCGCCCCCTGCATTGACGAAAGACAGGGTGAGATTTGGCTCGTTCAGGACATTCCGTCTCAAGACCGACTCTTCAAGCTGACCCTGGAACTGTTCGGTTTTGAGCCTGGGCAACGTCTTTCACCCCAGGCCGGCCTCAACGAATTCCTCAGCGCGTTGTTCATGAACAAGCGGCTGGGTGGGCTAGTGCGGGAACGAGACCTTGCCCAAGCGACGGTGTGCGTCGAAGCCACCATTCCTTTTCGCGGCGTGAACGAGCAGGGGCATGGACCGTTCGAGGTATTGGCGCAACGCCTCGACAGCCTGAACGCTAGTATGAGCCTGGGAATGACCCCGGTCGAAATTGACCAGGCCGTTCAGGAGGCCGTGGTGTTTGCCAACATGGACGTCAGCAGTTTTGGCGACGCGGACGCTGGGACATACCTCGATAGCACGTGGAAGCTTTTGCCCGAAACGAATGTTGCTTTGCGCTCGGGAAAAGTTTATTCGATCTGCGACTATCGGCAGGCATTGCAAAAGATGGATCGTTTCCTGAACATGCTCAAGCCTGAGCTTATCTTTCACGACTACAAAGGTGTTCCTTCTGAATCTGAGCGCCAGCAGATGGAGGAGCTGGCGCAGCGCAACCTCTCCATTAGCCGCGACTATTTGGAGATCAAGCTCATTGCCATCGCTATCTATGAGGCTCTGGCGGAAATCACGGGCGGGGACGCTCCGTTGGCGTTGTTCATGGGAGATGTGGAGCGACCGGGTGAGGAGATACGCCGATTGGAAGATATGCTGCCTCGCGTGCAGACCTCGTATCTAGTGCCGCCATCGGATCCTCTGCGCCAACTGTTGGAAACCGGGCGAGCGGGCGACTCGGATTTTGATACCAGGAACTCGCCTACGTCGTTGTTCCTTTACAAGAGCCTAGGGCCGGGGGGCATCAAACAACCGCTCGAAAATGCGGCCGAGATGTTCGCAGGGAGAATGCCGCCGCGAGAATTCCTGGAGGCGATTGATCCGCGCATTGTGTCTGCGATTGCCAGGGCTGCCGCTTCGATTGTCGTGACCCGCCGGACGGAATTGCTTCGCTATATCTCCGAGGTGGAAATGGCCTGAGGAGCGGCGATGACCGAAATCTATGTGAGCACTGATGTCGAGACCGATGGGCCTATCCCCGGCCCGCATTCCATGCTCAGCTTTGCTTCCGCCGCCTACCTGCCTGATAAAACGTTGGTGGGCACTTTTGGGGTCAATCTTGAGACATTGCCCGGCGCATTGGGACACCCCAGAACAATGGAATGGTGGCATGCACATGAGGACGCCTGGCACGCCTGCCGGCTAAACGCTCAGCCGCCGGAAGCGGCGATGAAGAAATATCTCGAATGGGTCAGGTCGCTGCCCGGCACGCCGGTGTTCGTAGCCTATCCCGCTACCTTTGATTTCATGTTCGTGTATTGGTACCTCATCCGGTTTACCGGGGCCAGCCCGTTTTCGCATTCGGCGGTGGATATCAAGAGCTACTCGATGGCGCTGCTCAAAAAGCCGTACCGCCAAAGCGGCAAGGCCAACATGCCGCCGCGCTGGTTTGACCAGTTGCCGCATACCCACATGGCGCTGGACGATGCCATCGAACAGGGCGCGCTCTTTTGCAATATGCTGGCGGAAAATAAAGCAACCCTAACTGCATCGGAGAGGTGAGATAGGCATGGACGACAAGACCGATAACGATCATGCTGCGCAAGTGGCCCGCATCATGGAATCCGCCCGCCGGCTGGGCGTCGAGTTCGAGGAAGAGGAGGCGTTGCAGTGGCTGACGGCCATGTCGGCCACTGGGAAAAAAGACGAAATCGTCGTGGATAGCCGCACGGGCGTCTTTGGCGAACGCATCGCGTTGCTGGATTTTTCGCCTGCCGACCTGGAGCATTTCCGCTCGATTGGCCGACTGGTCGAATTTGAGGATCGCCCCGGCGTGGTTGAAACGGCGCTCGCGCTTTCCGGCTCTGCGGCGCAGTCCAAGATTCAGACCTATCCGGGCGACTGCGATTACTTTGAGCGGGTAAACATCATTGCGCCGACGCGTGAACAAGCTTGCCGTAGCATGGGCCAGATCATGCGCGAAAAGGCGACGAGCACGGTCAAAGGGCCAACCTACCAACTGATCGAAGTCAAGTTTGGCGCGTACCCGTGCGATGTGGTGCGGCATGAGCGCACCCTCAAAGCCAAAGCTCCTATCGCATGGAAGCCTGGCGAGATTCTCGCCGGGCAGATCAGTGCCCAACGTCCCGACGGCGCGCCGGTTGTGATCCGCTGGGATGACGTCGCTTCTGATCCGGGCTGGTGCAAGCTCGATTGGGTCGTGGCCGACCCGGTGCGCGGCCAGCTTGCCAACGCCAGCAACATGCTCGACGTGACGTGGGAAGCGCCCGACGGCGCCATCACGCCGCTCGACGGTTATCTCGATCCATACTTTCAAGAGGTGTATCTCGACGCACATTCCGTCCCGGTGTTCGCCAAGCTGGCGCAGCACGTTTCGGCCAACGCGCTGGACGATTACGTGGTTCAGCTTCAGAACGAGGTGCGCAACTATTTGACGCACGACCCGGCCAACTATGGCAAAGTCGCCAAGCGGATGTACAACATCTTTCGCCTCACAGGCCGCTACGAGGAGGCGGCGTTCCTCCGCGAGCTGTTCGACGAGCCGACGACGATCCTGTATCAAGTGTGGTCGTTGATTCAGACGATCGAAGATGCTTTTACGCCCTCGGCTAGCATCCCGCTGGATGACTTGCTGGCTCAATGCGATCAACTCATCCTGGACGTGGTGCAAGCGCTGGAGGGCGCTGAGGAAACCGAGATCGTGCGCCAGTTGTTGCGCTTGCGGAACGCTCTGTCTCGGCAGCAGATTGGGCAGACGTTGGACGCTCCGGCAGAGGCCGCCCGTGACGAGGTGATCAATGCCGTCAACAACTTTTTCTACGAAAAGCTGACGGCGTTGCCGGCCATCAAGGCGTATATGGAAGAAGTGCAAAAGCCTTTCTATTCCGGCCTGGACAATCGTCCGTAGGTGGCTGTCACCTCGCGCAGTTGTTGCGCCAGTCCTGGCGTCAACGCTTGCGCGCGGAAACGCCAGCACCAGTTGCCGCTCGACCGGCCCGGCGTGTTTTGACGCGCTTCAATGCCCAATCGCAACACATCCTGAAGCGGCACGATGGCTACATCGGCCACCGAAGCGAACGCCAATCGAAGCATATCCCAGGCAATATCGCAGCCGTCTCGATGCAGGTAGCGCAACACCGACTGGCGTTCGGCATCGCCGCGCGTGTTGAACCAGCCCAGCGTCGTGTCGTTATCGTGCGTACCTGTGTAGACGATGCAGTTATGCTCAAAGTTGTGGGGGAGGTACGGGCCGTCGGCGCCGCCGCCGAACGCAAACTGCAAAATCTTCATGCCCGGCAAATTGAATCGTTCGCGCAATTCCACGACGGGCGGTGTGATCATTCCCAGGTCCTCGGCGATGATGGGCAACTTGCCGAACGCGCGTTCGAGCGTCTCAAAGAACGCTGCGCCAGGCCCTTTGACCCACTGGCCGTGCACGGCTGTGGGTTCATCCGCCGGCACTTGCCAGTACGCCTCAAACCCGCGAAAGTAGTCGAGCCGGATAATGTCCACGAGCTTGAGCGTCGCTTTGAGGCGCGCCACCCACCAGCCGTAACCCGTCTCGGCCATGCGATCCCACCGATACAGCGGATTACCCCAAAGCTGACCGGTCGCGCTAAAATAATCGGGCGGCACGCCCGCCACGACGGTCGGGTGTCCGTGGTCGTCGAGGTGAAACAGCTCCGGGTGCGCCCACACGTCGGCAGAGTCGTAGGCCACAAAGATGGGCACGTCGCCGATGATGCGGATGCCATGCTCGCGCGCATACGCTTTGACCTGACGCCACTGGCTAAAGAACAAGAACTGCAGATACTTGCACACGACCACTTGATTCGCCAGTTGACTGCGCCAGCGTTCCAACGCGGCGGGCTGCCGAGTGACAATGTCCTGCTCCCAAGCGTCCCAGCTTGCGCCGCCGTGTTGCTCTTTGAGCGCAGTAAACAGCGCATAATCGTCGAGCCAGTGTGCTTCGGAGGCGCAAAACTCCTCAAAGGCCTTTGCGTATGTCGTCTGGTTACGAATGCGCTCGAAGGATCGGCGGAGCAATGGCAGCTTGAAGCGAATGACCTCGCCATAGTCCACTGCATCGTCGGAAAAAGCCGGCGCGGTTTGCAGCTCGCTGCGGTCGAGCAGCCTGTCTTCGACCAGCTTGTCGAGACTGACGAGCAGCGGATTGCCCGCAAAGGCCGAAAAGCACTGGTAAGGCGAATCGCCATAGGCTGTCGGCCCGAGCGGCAGAATTTGCCACAGGCTTTGACCGGCTTCAGCCAGCCAGTCTACACAGCGATATGCCGGCGCGCCCAAATCGCCAATCCCCCACGGCGAGGGCAGTGAGGTGGGGTGAAGCAAAATTCCGCTGGAACGTGGAAAGCGCATAGATGACCTCTTGATTGACTGTCGAATGTGCGCCTATTTTATCACAGGTGGCAGTAAGGTAGTGGTAGAGTTTGACTGATGCGTCCCTGGGCCAGGCGCAAGACCCGCTCTGCACTGTCACGCTTCGCGCCATACGCTTCGCGGGCGGTTTCCACGACTATTGCAGACTATCAAATTAATCCGGTAATCGCGCGGCTAGTCGGGCGGTCATGCCCGCGAAAGCGGGCATCCAGTTGCGGCTTTCTGGATTCCCGCTTACGCGGGAATGACGGCGCTTGGGTTTGAGCATTACCGGATCAATCTGTAAAGGTGCAAAAGTCGTGACTACAACCGCCACATCTGAGACTTGCAAATCCAGAAAAAAAAGAGTCTCTTCCCAAAATAAGAAAATGGGAGAGACTCGAAAACTGCCCAGGGTCTGGGCGACACAGGATCCTCTCAGCTAACAGGATACCACGTTTGCGGAGGACGGGGGTTGCAACTTGCTTGCAACAGGATTTCAGATGGATTTCTGCAAGAAAGTCAGCAGTTGCGCGTTCACCTCGTCCGGCGCTTCGTTTTGCACCCAGCGCCACATCGTCCTCTGCCCAGATGAGGAGGGTGGGGGATGCGATGATTTTGTTTCGCTCGGCCGGCCGCAGGCGAAACGCGGCGCGATACCAGTTGAGCATGTGCGTGAGCGCGCCCGGTTGAGCCAGCGCTGCCGCCATGACCTTACAACAGCGGTAGACTTCCGAAGTCTTGCAACGACAGCCTTGATTTTGCGAACTTGCGGAGACTTCGGAAGTCTGATTCCCGCGATCTATTGAGAAGATACGAAAGAACAGCCGAGCCGTGGACGGTGGAGAAAAGCCGATGAGGACGTTTGCCTTGTCGCGTGGATGGTAACACTGGCTTGGGTGAAAAGCAAGTTGCGTTCGTGCGCTCGTCAAGCAAAAGGTAACTACTCAGCCCAGTCTACCGCACATGCTGTCATTGCGAGCGACCCTTCGGCTTCGCTCAGGGCAGGCGCGAAGCAATCTCTGTGCTCCGATCGCCGAGATTGCTTCGTCGCTGCCCCTATCCGCCGCTGCGCGGCGGGGGGCCGCTGGGCGTCGCTCCTCGCAATGACGGCTGAGTAGTTACAAAACTTGTGCAATTCGTGTAATTCGTGTACCGTTTCATAACATGTTGAACAGTTTGTCATGCCCGCGAAGGCGGGCATCCAGCAGCGGCGCATTCTGGATTCCCGCTTTCGCGGCGCGAAGCGTGACAAGTGGCTCGTAAGCTGTTCAAGATATTAGCGAACACTACAAATTCGTGTAATTCGTGGCAGAGAGCCTGAGCAGTTACAACAAAAGGCCCTATCCGAAGATAGGGCCTTTTGTAGAATTGTGGTCGTTAGATGTTGCTGACGATGTTGGAGAAGATGTTGCCGATGGCCGGGCCAAGCAAGGCTAAGATGACGATGACCACAATAGCGACCAAAACAAGAATCAACGCGTATTCGACCAAACCTTGACCTTCTTCACGTGGCAGGAATAACATGGGTCTCACCTCCTTTCGTGTGAGGATGTAGGATCGGATCGTTTGACACTCATTATACAACAGTGTGCCGTCAAATATATAGCACTTGTATAACAATTGCGTAACAGGTGCGTTGTTGTCTTGCCGTGTTCATTCGACCGGCAGTTTATGCTATAATTCTACGAAACTCGCAGCATGGGGGCTCTGATGACCCAGATAGCCGAAAATCGTCCGAACCGTTCTGCACTCTCTGCCTGGTCAAGCCGGATGGCAAAACGCGCCCTCCTCAGTCTGTGTCTTATCGTGTTAGGCGCTAACTCGGCGTGTGGAGGCGCCCCGCTGCCCAAGTTTTTGATGCGGCCTACGCCCACTCCTCGCTGTGTTGAGCCGACGCTGACGCTTGGCTCGGCCAAGTATCGCATCGAGTCGCTTGCGCGTGCTGCCGATGGTTCTTTCGTCGTGCCTCCAGATAAGCCCAACCTTGCCTATTGGATCGAAGGGACGAGCGCGCGCTACGTTTTTGCGCTCAGCCCCACACCCAACAACCTCACGCTCAAAGATACGGTGAAAAATGGCGACCCGGCTACGATTGTCTGGGCCGATTGCGGCTCGGACGAGTATGTCGTGAGCGGCCTGGAGGTCGGCCCACAGAATTACCCGGCGCTGCTCGATCAATCGTCGCCCGGTATTGCGGTCTTCGTCCAGGCCGCCCCGCCTTCTCAACTCGTGTTCAAGGGCGCGCGGCCTACTCCGCAAGCGCCACAGGCGCCCAGCCCAACGCAAGCCCCGGACGAGATTCGGGCCGAGGTGGTGTTTGGCGATACGATAACCTCGCCGGACAAAAAGACGCTCAAGATGAGTGTGACCATCACGAACACGGGCGCTTATGCGTTCTCGATTGCGCCGGGCGATATTTCGCTCACGCCCGCAAACGCCGCGCCGCTCGCGCCGCTGAGCGTGGAACCGACGCTGCCGCAAGAGATCAAGCCAGGAATGGGCGCGAGTTTTCAAATTACCTTTCCGCGTCCGGCCGGGAACACGGCGGTATTCAAGCTGTTGGACTTGAGCGCCGATATCTATTTTTAAGGTTTTTCGATTTGACATTTCCTGCGATGCAACGGGCAGCACGGTTGGCGGCGGGCTGCCCGTTTTTCGTTCTTTGATTTGGAGATCTGCATCATGGCGATGCAGGTCTTTTCGTGATGATTGATTTGTCGTCGAGTTGGGGAGCGCCGTGATGAGCGGCGCTCCCCTTGTTCTGCAGGCTGCTGGCTACTTTAGGCCGAATTGGAACAGGATGTGAGAACCATCGTTCAGAGTGATATCGTAATAGTACGTCGCGTTTGCTGATAGGTTCTTGGTGCTGATATTGAAGATCCACTGATCTGAAGACCAGCGGAACGCAGTGTCGGGTGTTGTTGATACAGGATCTTCGAGAACCCCATTCACAGCGCCCGAGCTTGTCATGTATAGCTTGAAGCTCTGGACAACTCCGGGTGTTCCAATCGAAATGCCATTCGCGTCGCAGACACGGAACTTGGCTGGCACGGTGCTACCTTTCTTGAAAATGCTATACGGATTGGCATAGTTTATGGGCTGCAGGATCGTGTGACCGGGCGAGCCGAGGCACATGGTGCCAGCAGGCTGGTACTGCACGTTCTGAGTCAGCGTGCCACTGGTGTTGTTAAAGTTGCCGTCACTGTTAATATAGTTCGCGTCGATGGTGTGGGTGCCCGCACTCAGCGTCGAAATGCTGCCGCTCGTCGCATTGCCGCTCGAATCCAGCGCAACCGGCGAACCGAAGTTCGAACCGTCAATCGTGAACTGCACGCTGCCCGTTGGCGTTGGCGCAGTCTGTGCGTTCGCCACATGCGCACTGAAAGTGATCGCTTGGTTAAGGAGCGACGGATTCGCCGACGAACTCACGCTTGTCGTCGTGTTCGCCTTGCCAATCTTGTCGGTGACGCTGCCACTGGTGTCTTTGTAGTTGCCCGTCACATCGGTGAAGCTCCAACTGTCGGTGTAGGTGTTCGCGTTGGTGTGCTTCGTGCCATTCAGGTCCAGACCGCTCAGGCTCTCGCCCTTCACGCCGGTGCACGAACCACTCGCCATGTGCTCGTTGCCGTCATAGGTCACATCGTAAGGCGTGACGGTGCAGTTCGCATCGGCTTTGCCAATCTTGTCGGTGACGCTGCCACTGGTGTCTTTGTAGTTGCCCGTCACATCGGTGAAGCTCCAACTGTCGGTGTAGGTGTTCGCGTTGGTGTGCTTCGTGCCATTCAGGTCCAGACCGCTCAGGCTCTCGCCCTTCACGCCGGTGCACGAACCACTCGCCATGTGCTCGTTGCCGTCATACGTCACACTGTAGCTGGTGACCGTGCACGACGCGTTGGCTTTGTTCACCGTCAGCGTGGCAGTGGCCGAGGTGTCAAAGCTGTAGTTGTTGTCCGAGCCACCTGAGCAGGCAATGGTGTACGTACCTGCATTGGTATGTGCACCACTCACACCACAGGTCGGCAACGACTCGCCGCCCGCGTCACCAATCACCGACTGCGTCTCGCCATTCTTGAAGCCGCTCAGGGAGAAGCTGAAGGTCGGATCAGCACCGCCATAGATGATCGTCTGGTTGTCCGGCGTCACTGTCAGCGTGGCTTTGTTCACAGTGAGGCTTGCGCTACCACTGCTGGCGCCATAGTCTGAGTCGCCCGCAAAGCTTGCTCCAACGCCAGTTGCGTATGTCCCCGCGTTGATATCAGCCAGGCTGACATTACTCAATGTGGCAACACCAGAATCATTTGTTGTTGCGCTGCCAACAGGTGTGCCGTTGAGCGTGAAGTTGATCGTTTTGCCACTCACAGCCGAACTGTCCGAGCTCTTCGTGAGCGTCGCTGACAAATCCACGCTTCCACCATAAGCGCCGGTGGCAGAAGCAACAGTGAGAGTCGTTGCTGCCACGCAGCTCCCTGAAACCGATACAGAAGGATCGGATCCGACACGTGTGAAGTTGTCGGAACCACTGAAGTCAGTCGACTGTCTGGCATCGGTGACCCATGTATACGATCCTGCTGTGCAAGGTGAAGTGGCAGTCAAGGCAACATTCACCGATTCGCCAGGCGCAAGTCTATTCTCGTTCGCATTGCTCCGAAGTTGAATGACACCTAACACAAGCGCTGCTGTCCAGGTCTTACCAGTTGGAGCAGTAACTGTTCCTAATACAACTGCTGAGAATCCGGCTGGAACAGTAATATTGGCCGAACCCAGAATCCGTTCGCTGGTCGTCTCGTTCTTGATGGTCAGTTTGTAAGCCGATAGAGCATGACCGGCAGTGTCGGAAGTCGGCGCAATAGTGGCGCTGTAATTGCGCACAGGTTGCGCATCGGTAAACGTCCCACTCTGCGACACACCGGAAGCCTGCCCAACAGCAGTGTATGTATACTCCCCAACTGCAGACAGGTCTGTAGCGAGAGTCACCGTACATGCCCACGCGCCATTTGCGGCGGGATCG
>Ga0315268_10006419_pt1 | contig 12505 bp, 10 predicted proteins | sample C1_top_MG_FD_204535 | JGI IMG/M metagenome (GOLD analysis project Ga0315268, IMG submission 204535) | Sediment microbial communities from Yellowstone Lake, YNP, Wyoming, USA - C1_top | ecosystem: Environmental > Aquatic > Freshwater > Lake > Sediment | place: USA: Wyoming | collected 2017-08-01 | reverse complement strand
AGGAGGTGTCCGCCGGGATAGGGCTTCCAGCCCGAGGGCGGAATTCCCGTCGTCTCCATGCCGTCCACGATGCTGTAGTAGCCGACATGCGTGGAGAAGTAGAGCTTGCCGTTGACCTCGACAAATTTCACGTGGCTCTTGCCTTGCACGATGGTGTTCTTGCCTTTCTCGCCACAGGCTTCGGTGATGTCGCCGACGTGCGTGATCTTTTTCGTTTTGGGGTCGAAGGAATACATCTGCGAGCCCACGTCGTAACGCTCGGAACTGAGCACGTAAAAAATCCTGCCGTCGCTGGCCGCGCCCATGCCGTTGTAGGTATCGTGGGCATCGGCAAAGCCGGAGTTGTAGGTTCTCGCGATGAGTTTCCTGCCTTGGTAGGCCTTGCCATCGGGGACGTTCAACGACTGCGCGCGCGCGGACGCGGCGAGCAAAAGTCCCGGCAACAGTAGAGCGGTGATGGAGCGAAGTAAATTCATGGATTCCTCGTCATGGGGTTGATGGTTGAACAGCGGTTTTGCGGGCGAGTTCGATGCCTTTGGTCGTCACGTAATACTTCGCCAGCATGTTCGGTTTCTCCCACGCCGGCAGCGATTTTGGGTCGCGCACGTAGTCGAGAAACCGACGGCAGACCAGCGCGAAGTGCGCCTCGTGACCGGTGCGCAAAGCGTCGGGAATGACAAGATGAAAGCCTCCCGGTTGCTCTTCCAGCGCCACGCCGGGAAACGATTTTTGCAAAGCGTCAATTTTCCGTCCCAGCGCGTTGCGCAGGGCGACCTTGTCATTTTCGCTGGCCGGAATGACAAACAGCTCGGGCTGGAATTTCCCGGCCTCGCCCGGCCTCGCCTCGAGGCTCGATTTGCTTCCGCGGAACACGGCCAGCACCGAATCTTGGCCGCAGGCCGGCGCCTCAAATTCCCACCGCACGCCGACTTTCACGTATATTCCGCGCAGCGTGTAAGTCACCGAGTTGTTGCAAAAATATTCAAGTTGGTCGCCCTTCACCGCCTCGCGCAGGAAATCCGGAAACTCAGCCGCGCCGGTGACGCGCTGAAATTGAGCGCGCTCCAGCACGATCGGCCAGCGCGCGCCGCGCAGCACGACAATGTCATGCCGATGGTCAATCGCGACATCGGGAAAAAGCGTCCACTGCGCGCGCTCGACTAGATGCGTGCCGACGTCAGCAAGCCCCTCACCCTGCTGGTGAATGTCGAAGAACCAGACGGGCCGCAGATTCGGCACGCCGCCGACCTCTTTCATCAAGTAATGCAAACTCTCCAGGCGAACCCCCGGCTCGTCGGATGTGCCTTTGAGCGGCTCGCCAAAAATTTCCCGGTCGTTCACCAGTTCGCGTTGAAGCAGGCACGAAATCTCGAATCGCTCCGTCATGGCATCGTAGGCGATGACTTGGCGCTGGTCGGCGGTGTCGAGCGCCAACTGCAATTTCGGGAGGGCGTCCGGCTCGATGACCCACGGCTTGTCCGCCAGCACGTTCAGGCGGGCGCGCACGATGGCTTCGATGCGGTCCATCTTGTCACGGTTGTTGCCGGAAAGAACGACGACGTTGCCGCGCCGCTCCGCCAGCAGGCGTTCGAGAGGGTGCGGAGTGGTGCGGATTTCGAGTTGCCAATGCGTCGGATTATCTTGGCGAAGATTGAACTTGGCTATGCGGTTGAGGTGCGCCGCGAGGTCCGGCCCGAACGGCGCGTAAACGTAAACCGTCGAGGACACGCCCGGGAGCATCTCGCGCTGAAACAATGCCGCGTGAAAATGGCCGGGGTCGAGCGTAATGAGCTTGAGGTCTTTGGCCCAGCCCGTGAGCGCAAACAAAACCAGCGGCCCCAAGAGCCTCAAACCCCACACCGAAACTGGCGCCCCGCGCCCTCTGAAGGTGTGGGGTCTGGAACTCGGAGACTGGCGTTTGCTCCGCTCGCGTTCGTTGCTGGGTTCAAGCTTCATTTTCATCCCTCCCCCCACTTCCGCGCCCGACACGGGGTCAACGAAACTTTTGGGATCGAGTCAGCCATCAGTGATGACGTGTTTTGGGTTGTGATGATCTACACACTCAAACGTCCTCACAAATGATTACTCCGCAGGTCCGGGTGCATCAATCAAATTTGAGCCAGCGCTTCTGTCGGGTGGTGTAAGAACGACTGTGTAAAAAGCGAAGAGGGGTGTATCTGGGTTTAGTGATGAAGTTAAACCCTGAACCTCGAAAGGCAAATATACCCATGAGAACGAACCACGTCCTCGTCATTGAACCTGCCGCCAGTTGGCGGCGTTTGCAACACGCAAACGAGTTCTTCTTGCAAGCCCTCGATGCCCAGATGAAAGACAACCACCGCCAGTTCCTGGAAGGACTGATGCGCTATGAACGACAGTGCTTTCTCAACGCCCAGCCTTACGAGCGCGCCGCCGGGCGCGTGAATCAGGCCAATGGCTTCTATGAACGTTACCAACGCTTTCACTACACCTTTGCTGACGTTTTTGCTGACACCGTGCGCGCCAGTGTGCGCGATCATACAAAGAAACCAGCCGACGGAAATCAAACCATCCTGCCTTCGGCGTAAAGTCCTGAAAGTTTTTTCGGCTAATCGCCTGATATCACACCGCTCACGCGATTCCTTCGCTCAGGCGGTGGCGCGCGGCGCTGCTGCCGTTGACCAACTTGATATCCGGTTGGATTCCACGACGCCGCTGGAAACCGCGTACCGGGTTAAGCTGGCGATGTTATGAATGTTCAGCGTATTCATGAGGTCTTGCCTATGTTTCTCCACGGTTTTTATGCTTAATGACAGCAGGCCGGCGATTTGCTTGGTGGCATATCCTTCCGCGATCAACTGGAGGATTTCTGTTTGACGACTGGTCAACGTGGTGGCCCTTGTTTTGACCGAACTGCCATTGGGAAACTTGTCCTGCCATTGTTTCAATAAACGTCTGGCCACGGGTGGACTGAAATAGGCGTTGCCGCTGGCGATTTCGCGGATGGCCCGCAATAAATCATCCCCGGCTGTTTCCTTCATCAAGTAGCCGGCGTCGCCGGCTTCAACCGCGTGCTGAGCTAGCTGATTTTCCCGCGGACGTTGCTCTCGATGATTCCCTCGGCGATGGCGTAGCGGGTAAGGCCGGCGGCGTCATGGATATCGAGCTTGCTCATGAGATGCTGCCGATGCTTGTCCACCGTTTTGAAGCTCACGCCCAGTTCCACGGCGACTTTCTTGCTGGGCATCCCTTCGGCAATCAGTTGGAGCACCTCCACCTCGCGTGAACTCAGGCGGTCGTTTTTCCGCTTGAGGTTGCCGTTTCGATCCACCGACGGCTGTTCGCGATTGCGAACGCGCTTGGAAATGGCCGGGCTGAAAAAGGTGTTTCCTTTTTGAACCTCCCGAATCGCGGTGGCTAGACCAGTTGAGGAGGTTTGCTTGAGCAAAAATCCCGACGCACCATACAGGGTTGCTTGATCCACGTAAGCATCATCGCTGTGCGCGGAGAGAATGAGCACTTTGATCTCAGGAAAGGATTTGTGAATCTGCCGGGTGGCTTCCAACCCGTTGAGCAACGGCATTGCGATGTCCATCACGACCACAGCGGGGCGAAGTTTCCGAGTCAGCTGCACGGCCTCACGGCCATTGGCCGCTTCGCCAACCACTTCGATATCGTGTTCGTGGCCCAGTAACGACCGGAACCCTTCCCGGACAATCTGATGATCGTCCGCCAAAAGAACTGCAATCCGTTTCATATAACCCTCAAAGTGTTGTTTAAGGAGCTTCTAGGCTGACCCTTCGCCCCCCCCGCACTTCGGGGAGCGGAATCTGCACCCGGACGGTTGTGCCTTTGCCCGGTGCGGATTGGACGATGAAGCTGCCTCCGACCATCTGCACCCGTTCTCTCATCCCAAGCATTCCCAATCGCTGCTGCTTTTTTCCCTCCAACAGAAGTTTCTGCTGAAAGCCTTTGCCGTCGTCGGTTATTGTCATGCAAATGGCGTGGTCCAGTTCCTGAATCTTCACGTCCGCACTGCTGGCTTGCGCGTGGCGGGCGATGTTGGTGAGCGCTTCCTGGGCGACGCGATAGAGCACGGTACGTTTGTCACCGTGGAATTGCTCAACCGCCGCCTCGGCTGCCAAGCTGACCAGGATCCCCGTCTCAGCTCTATAGTTCTTTAGAAACGTATTGAGGGCAGGAATCAGTCCCAAGTCGTCCAACACCGCCGGGCGCAGTTCACGGGCAAACTGATGGACGATCTGCACTGAGTGCTCCACCAACCGCTGCGTGCGTGAGATGTTTTTTTCCAGGTCATCCGGATTGCCCCTGGCCCCTGTTTTCAAACTCGCCAGGTGCACAGTGACGCCCGTCAAAGTCTGAGCGATGACGTCATGGAGTTCGCGGCTGATCCGCTTGCGCTCTTCCTCCTGCGCGAGCAGAATCTTGTGGGCCAGACGCCGCTGCTGTTCCTGCGTGTGCCGCGACTGCTCCAACAACTGGCTTTCGTGTTGCTTGCTTTGCTGGAGGGCTTTCTCCACCGCCCGCCGCCGGACAATTTCCTGCTTTAACTCCCGGTTCGTCACCGCCAGGGCCTCCACGCGGCGTTGCGCCTCCTCAGCCTGCTTGCGGGCCGTAATGTCCCCGAACGCGACCCGACACCATTTCCGCGCCCCCTTGAACGAGACAGCGGGCGTGGCCCGAAAGTTGGCCCAAAAAGCGCCGCCGCCTTCCTTCAGCAGTAGCACCTCGCAGACCCGGTTCGTGGGCGCGCTAAAAACCTTTTTAAGGAAGGCCAGAAAGTCCGGCCGACTCGTCGCGGACACAAAAAGCAGCGAGCGCCGGTTGATCAATCGGGCTCGTTCAACGCCGAGCAAGGTGGCGCTCGTCAGATTCGCCGCCAGGATCGTGCCCGATTCATCGAGGGAGAAATAGCCCACGGGGGCGAAATCGTAGAGGTCGGTGTACTTCTCCAACGCCACCTCCAGTTCATCCCTGGCTTTCTTCAACTCGGCGTTCTGCATCTCCAGCTCGATGTGGTGGACCTGCAATTCGTGGAGCAGCCGCTGGGTGTCGGCGTGAGTTCGGATTGGTGCCGTCTTCGTCCGGTGGCCGCGCAGGCGGACTTCGGCGCGACGCCGCAGTTCGGCGGGACCGTCTGAGGTGGTCGGCTTTCTATTCATGGCACGTCCTTGCTGTCTGGTGAGCTACTGATGACCCGGGAAAGAATCTCCTGTAGTTTTCCGAAATCAAAGGGTTTCGCCAGGGTGCCCTTAAATCCGTGGCGTTCAGGTTCCAGAATCACCGGATCGTTTACGTATCCACTCATGGCAATGGCCTTCACGGTGGGGTCAAGCTTGAGCAACGCCTGGATTGTCTCCTGCCCTCCCATACCCCCGCGAACTGTCAAATCCAGGATCAGCACATCAAAGTGACGGCCCAGGTCCATCGCTTTTTTGTAAACCTCGATGGCCATCTGCCCATCCTCCGCCACCTCCACCTCATGGCCCATCGCCCAGAGCGTCAGCGCAACAACTTTCCTCACCGCCTCCTCGTCATCCATCACCAGCACCCGCCCATGCCGCGGAACGCCCGCCGGCACCGAGGCCTGCTCTCCGCCGCTCAACTTCCGGGAAGCGGGAAGGTAAATGTGGAAGGTGGTACCAACCCCCACCTCTGACTTCACGGCAATGGTTCCGCCATGTCTCTGAATCACGGCATGGCAAATCGTCAGCCCCAGACCCATGCCCTTCGTATTCCCCCGCTCCTTCGTGGAGAAATAGGGATCAAAGATTTTCGGCAGCACGTCCGGCGCAATCCCGGCGCCCTGGTCCGCAATGCTCACCCAGACATATTCCCCCGCCGGCAAGGACGGCTGGTCCCCGGCGCTCAGAACCACATTCTCCGCCCGGACGAAGACCACGCCTCCCTGCGGCATCGCCTCGCGCGCATTCAGGACCAGGTTGCGGATGACCTGCCCGATCTGTCCCGCGTCCGCCTCCGCCACCCAGAGATCCTCCGCCAGGGAAAATTCACACCGCACCTTGGAGCCGCTCAAGGCCGGACCGATGGATTCCTGAATCACTCCGGAGAGGCGGGTCGGCTTCCGAACCACGGTACCGCCTTTGGCAAAGGTGATGAGCTGCTGGGTCAAGCCACTGGCCGCCAAGGCGGCCTTCTTCGCCTCCTCCAAAAGCTGCGCCAATTCCTCGCCCTGTGGAATAATACCGCCAGCCGCCGGTGGTGTAGCGGTGTCAACCATTCCACCGGGCGAGCCGGGAGGGTTGAGCGCCTGGGCCAGCTCCAGGTCAAGGAGGATCACCGTGAGCAGGTTGTTGAAATCATGGGCCAGGCCGCCGGCCAGAATCCCCGTGGATTCCAGTTTGTTCAGAATCAGACGATCCGCTTCGGCCCGCTTGTGAGCCGTGATGTCCGTCACCGCCACCCGGCAGGCCTGTTCCGGCTTGAAAATATTGGCCCGCATCCGCACATCAATCGGGGGTTTGCCTTCCACGTGGAGACTCAGTTCGCATTCGTCCCTGGCCCCAGTCTCAAATACCTTCTGGAGCAGAGCGTTGAAAACCGGGCGGTCCGCCGGGGAAACGAAAAGACCGAAGCGCCGGTTCACCAAGGCGGATCGTGCGATCCCCAGCAGGCCGGCAATGGCCAGGTTGGCCTCGCGGATGTTTCCCTCGTGGTCCAGGGTCAGGTAGCCCACCGGCGCGAAATCGTAGAGGTCGGTGTACTTCTCCAACAGCGCCTCCATCTTGTCCCGTGCTTCCCCGAGCTCATGGTTCTGCATCTCCAGTTCGATCTGGTGGACCTCCAATTCGTGGAACTGCCGCGCGGTGTCGGCCTCGGACTTCTTTTCTCCGGCCTTTGACCGCGGACCATTCCGCTGGTCGCTCAGGCGGCCTTCGGCGCGGCGGCGCAATTCGGCGGGATCGTCGGTGCTGTTCGGTTTCCTGGGCATGGGATCAATTCAAAGTTATAAATTCAAAATTGAAAATGACGGAAGCAAATCCGGTTGGGCAATTTTTCATTTTTCATTTTTCATTTTTAATTCTGCGGCCGCGGTCTTCGCCGATTGTCCCGCGACGCTCTTTTCCAGAACGGCGTGCTTCTCCCGCAACTGCGCTTCCAGCGTCTTGGCCACGGTAATGTCCGCGAAGGTGATCACCACGCCGTCAATGCGGTCGTCGAGCGTCCGGTACGGCATGATGCGCACCGTGAACCAGCGTCCGTCGCTCGTGCTGATCGGTTTTTCCGCGAAGCCCAGTTTCTCCAACACTTCGCGCGCGTCGGCCGGCAGTTTCGGGTAGAGCAGGTCGGAGGCAAGGTCGGTAATGGGCCGGCCCACGTCGCCGGGGATGAGCTTGATGATTTTCGTCGCTTGCGTGGTGAACCGGCGAACTTTGAGGTCGTTGTCCAAAAACAGAGTGGCGATATCCGTGCTGTTGAGCAGATTCTTCATGTCGTTGTTGGTCCGGGACAGCTCGTCCACCTTGATCTGCAACTCGGCGTTGACGGTCTGGAGTTCTTCGTTCAGCGATTGCATCTCCTCCTTGGAGGTCATGAGTTCCTCGTTGGTGGACTGCATTTCTTCATTGGTGGACTGCATTTCTTCGTTGGTGGACCGGAGTTCTTCCTGCGCGGTCTGCATTTCTTCGCGGATGGTTTGCGCCTCCATGCGGGCCTGCTGGTATTTCCGTTCGAGTTCCTCCAGCCGGGGGCTGTGGGCGGGAGTTTTGCCCGCCTTCTCCGGGCGGCCCGACGCCTTGGTTTCCAGCGGCGCGGCCACGTCGGTAAACACGATCATCACCAGGCCCCGCAGTGGCTCCGGTTCCTCGAGCCGCTGGACCGTAATATCCACGCACTGCTTGCCACCGTCGGTCCAAGCTTTGAGTCCATGGAGCACCACGGAAACTTTCTGCTCGAGGGCTTTGTGGAAAGCGTTGCTGAGTTCGTAGCGCAAACCTTCGCGGGCCATGGCAAAAATATTCCAGTTGGCTTTGCCCGCCGCTGGTTCCAGATATTTGCCGGTCCGGCCGCTGACGTAAAGGATGTTGCCCTGGTCGTTGACGAGCACGGCGGGCGCGGAGTAATGGTCCAGGACTAACTTATCCGCGAGGGCCTGGAGACTGAGTGGCGTTTTGGTTTCCGGGCGGACCTCGGTCCCGGCGGGCAAATCCGGGGCAAAGGACGCGGGAAACTCGATGGGCGCGGTCCGCGGGGCGGACTCGGTGCGCCGATAGAGCCGCGTCTTGCCGCCGAGGGGGGCAAACAGGTCGGTGAAGCCGCCGATCGTCTCCGCGCTGCCGAGAAACAGGATGCCGCCGGGACGCAGGCTGTAGTGAAACAGCGGAATGAGTTTATTCTGCAGCTCCGGCGCCAGGTAGATCAGCAGGTTGCGGCAGCTCAAAACATCCAGCTTGGTAAAGGGCGGGTCCAGGATGAGGCTCTGCGGGGCAAAGACCACCATTTCCCGGATCTCCGTGACCACCCGGTAGCCGCCTTCTACTTCGGCAAAGAACCGGTTGAGCCGCTCCGGCGTTACGTCGGCGGTAATATTCGCGGGATAAACGCCGTGACGCGCCTTGTCAATCGCGTCCTTGTCCAGGTCGGTGGCAAAGACGGTCAGCTTGAATGTCTTTGCGGGCTTGATTTTCCCCATCGCCTCCTTGAACACCATGGCTAGGGAATAGGCCTCCTCCCCAGTGGAGCACCCAGGCACCCACGCCCGCAGGGCGTCGCCGACCGGCCGGCTGGCGAGGAGTGCCGGGAGGACGCTGCTGCGCAACTCCTCCCAGACGGCGCTGTCGCGAAAGAAACTCGTCACCCCGATCAACAACTCCTTGAACAGCAAATCCAACTCCTGCGAGTTTTCCTGCAAGTACCGGATATAGTCGGCAATCTTGTCAATCTGGTGGATGCCCATGCGGCGTTCGATCCGGCGGTAGAAGGTATTTTTCTTGTAGAGGGAAAAATCATGGCCGGTCTGGGTGCGCAGCAGGATGATCGCCTTGTCCAGGGCGCTCAACGTCTTGTCTTCCAGCGCCTGTTCGGGGCTGTGGACCAGTGGAGTGCGCTTTAGATAGGTGAGGATCCTGCCGGGCAGGTCGTCCAAGGGGGCCACAATATCCGCCAGCCCCGAGTCAATCGCGCTGCGCGGCATGCCGTCGAATTTGGCCGTCGCGGGATCCTGCACCAGCACCAGTCCCCCTTTCTCCTTGATGGCCCGCAGCCCCAGCGTGCCGTCGGAGCCCATGCCCGAGAGAATCACGCCGATGCTGTGTTCATGCTGGTCTTGCGCCAGGGAGCGGAGGAAGAAATCAATCGGCAGGCGCAGTCCGTGCGGCGACGCCGGTTCGAGCAGGTGCAGGACGCCGTGCAGAATGGACATGTCCTTGTTCGGCGGGATCACATAGACGCAGTCCGGCTGGACCTTGGTGCGGTCCTTGATCTGGATCACTTTCATGCCGGTGGCGCGCTGGAGCAGTTCGGGCATGATGCCTTTGCGCGTCGGGGACAAATGCTGGACGATGACAAACGCCATGCCGCTGTTCTTCGGCACGTGACTCAGGAAATGCTCCAAGGCCTCCAATCCTCCGGCTGAGGCGCCGATGCCGATGATGGGGAACGAAAGACTCGCAGGCGGGGCGGGCGTTGCCAAGGGAGCAACCTTGGCCGGCTTCTTCCGACGGCGGGCCGGTGCAGATTTCTTTTTCATGCGTTTATTTCCTGCGCTGGATGATCGCAGCTTTTCTTCCGGCTGAATAGTGCGGCGTCACAAGTTTTGCCGGGGCTTGCGCAGTCATCCTTCTTTTGGCGGTCGTCCAGCCATCTTTGTGTCCTCTGCCGGCCCCAACCAGTTCTATCAATTTGGGGGCGATCTCGTCCAAGGGCAGGATAAAATCCACATCGCCGGTTTTGATCGAAGTTTCCGGCATGCTGAAATCTTGCGACGTGGGCCGGTCCTGGGCGATGACCTTGCCGCCCTTGTCCTTGATGATCTGCACCCCGAAGGAGCCATCACCGTCGCCACCCGTGAGGACTACCGCAATCGCATCCTTTTTGTAAACCTCGGCCACCGAAGCAAACAGCGGCTCGGCGGACGGACGGGCGTAATGAACTTTTTCCGCAGCGGATGAGGAGAGCTTCAGGCCGCCGTCTTTGGCTACAAACAGGTGGTGGTTGGGCGGGGCGATAGAAACACTCGAAGGGCATAGGATGTCGCCCGTCTGAGCCTGTTTGACCTCCAACTGGGAGCGGCTGTCTAAAATCTCGGCCAGAATACTCTTATGGTCGGGAGCAAGGTGCATCACGATGGCAATGGCGGCCGGGAAGTCCGCCGACAAGCCCCCAAGAATGACGGATAAAGCTTCCAAGCCGCCGGCTGAGGCCGCCATGGCGATGACGGGGAACGAACGGCTCGCGGGCGAGACGGGGTTTTCCGGAGGAGCAACTTTGGCCGGCGTGTTCCGCCGGCGTGCCGGTGAAGATTTCTTTTTCATGCGCTTATTTTCTGCGTGTGTCTCCGCCGTCTGTTTCCTGCGTTGTTGGAATTTGGTGGACCCAGGTGGCGCAACTCCTCCTGACGGAGGCGCTACCGCTCCGACGTCCGGCTCAGTCATTCCAACTGAAACTTCCTTTCCATGGCCAGCGCTGTAATCATATCCGATTGAAGTGATCACCTCAATCGCAAAGTCCTGTCCGCGGGATCAGCCTGCCTCTAATTCACAGAGCAGTCCCGCGGTGACCACGCGAGGAGTGCGTGTGTGTGAATCCAGCCCCGTCCCGGTTTGGTGGCCGTTTTCTGCTTCGCCGCCCACTTCGAGGTCGTCCGCGAACTTGAGCATCGTGCGAAAACCCTCACGCACGATTGTATGTTCTTCGGCCAGCAGAACGGTGATTCGTTTCATAAGTCAGTTCATTTAGCCGCCTTGGCACTTGGCGGCAGGGGAATGAGCACCTCGATTTCCGTGCCGGCGCCGCGAGCGGATTTGATCTTGAAGTCCCCGCCCACATAGGTCGCTCGCTCGCGCATGCTCAGCAGACCCAGGCCGCCCTTGCCTTTTCGCCTGGCCGCGCGCTGCTCCGGGTCGAAACCGATCCCGTCGTCATGGATCGTCAACTGAATGAAGGCGCGCTGTCTCAGGCGCACGGTAACGTGGCGGGCGCGGGCGTGCTTCTCCACATTCTCCAAAGCGTTCTGGAGGATGCGGTAGAGCGCCAACTCGCCTTCGGCGGGCAGCCGGGCGGTCAACGGCTTGCAGGCCAGCTTGAGACACACGCCCGTCCGCTTTGCGAACTCCGTGCAGTGGGCGCGCAAGGCGGGGACCAGACCCAGTTCGTCCAGGACGCTCGGCCGCAGATTGCGCGCAATGCGCTGCACTTCTTCGACCGTCTGGCCGAGCATCTGGCTGAGTTTCTTTACCTCTCCCTGCGATGCTTTCTCGCGCGCCGGCAGTATGTTCGCCAGGGCCGCCCAGCGCACGAGGACGGCGCAGAGATGCTGGGTAATGTTGTCGTGCAATTCGAGGGCCAGACGCCCGCGCTCGGCTTCCTGCACTTGCACCACGCGGTGCGTCAAGGACCGCAGCCTTTCCTCGCTGCGCCGGGCCTCCGTCATGTTCGTCACCACGAGGCCGAACGTCGCGCCGTTGAATCCATTCTTTGCCAGTGGACGAATGGAGATTTGCGCCGGTATTTTTGAACCGTCGCCGGCATTGAGCAGCACTTGGATTTTAGAGCCGGATTTGTCGGCCCGTTTCAGGAGCGGGCGGAGCACTGCCTGATCCGCGGCGGAGAGAAAGCGGTGAAAGGAACTGCCCATCACCTGCTCCAGCGGACATTTGACTATGCGGGCGAAGCACTGATTGGCGTAAAGAATCATCTTGTCCGCCGTCACCGTCAGCGCCCCTTCGTTCATGGACTCGATGAGCATCCGGTAGGCGTGCTCGGCGCCTTTCAGCGTGAACACTTGGGAGCCTTCCTTGCCCGCGACCATCACCGTGTCCACTTCGCCGGTGCGGATGGCGCGGAGCGTTGCCTCGGCGTCGGCCAGACGGGTGCGCAGTTTGGCGTGTTCGCCGGGCGGCGCGCCTGCGGTTGCGCGGGTAGGGCGCGTCACTCCGTGCGCGCCGTCCATGACCTCGGTGGGCAACGGAGTGCCCGCCCCGGCTGGAACTTTGGGCAACGGCTGTTTTCACACCAGCGACCTCGCTGAAATTTCCAACGAACTGGTTTATCTGCGCGGGCGCGCGGGCGACCAGATCAACGTTGCTGGCCGAAAAGTTTCGCCGGAGACGATTGAACGGACGTTGCTGAAGCATCCGAAGGTTTCGGAATGCCTGGTCTTTGGCGCGCCAAGCCGCGACGCGGAAAGGACGGAAGAAATCGTGGCGGTCGTCGTGTGGGAGCACAGTCCGACGCTTACTCCAATATCTTCCCCCTCTCCCCGCAGCGAAGCGCGGGGAGTGGGTCGGGGGGAGGGGCAACAACACAGTGTGTCTTCTGGTCGGGT
>Ga0315268_10006418_pt1 | contig 12507 bp, 13 predicted proteins | sample C1_top_MG_FD_204535 | JGI IMG/M metagenome (GOLD analysis project Ga0315268, IMG submission 204535) | Sediment microbial communities from Yellowstone Lake, YNP, Wyoming, USA - C1_top | ecosystem: Environmental > Aquatic > Freshwater > Lake > Sediment | place: USA: Wyoming | collected 2017-08-01 | reverse complement strand
TCCCAAAACTTTTAAAAGTTGTGGGAAAGGGGTTCAAGGGGAAAAACCCTTTTCCAAAAGGGTTTTCCCCTTAAGTTAATGACATTGCCCCTCAAAGGGGGCCGGGGGGAGAGGTATCACCCCGTAGTGGTCGGGTAATTCCCGCGCCGTGTACTCAGGCAGGTTGTTTTCCTGATTTTATTTTTAATCTACAGGTATTCCGATTGCCAGACCTGAAAGACCAGAAGGGCAAAGATCAATTTGTCGTGGGTTTCTCTGCGGGAGAAGTGCTCATCCAGAATCTTCCGGACCGCCGTGGGATCGAAAAATTCCGATTTGCGAAGACGCTCTTCACCAAGCATTTCCAGAATATAAGGCTTGAGATCATGGCGGAGCCAATGGGCCATAGGGCCTACAAACCCCTGCTTCTTATGCCGAAGTACGGCCTGGGGCAAGAGGAGGTTGGCTCCGCACTTTTTCATCAGATATTTCTTCTGGAGAAACTTGAGCTTCATGTCGGGTGGTATGCGAAAGCAGAATTCCAATAATTTATGGTCCAGGAAAGGGACCCGCACCTCCAGTGAATGGGCCATGCTGATGCGGTCGGTGAGGGCCAGGATATCGTCCGGCAGGTAGGTATGCACATCCTGATAAAAGACCCGATTCAGGGAGGGGACATCCTTTGGCCGGGAGAAAAATGATTTGAGATGTGATTCGATGTAAGAAAAATCGATTTGCTGACGGACCTGCGGGTGATACAGTTGCTGGCGCTGCTGCAAGGACAGGAGGGAGATAAATTCCAGATACCTGGCCGAGGCGGTAAGCCCTGATCCACGGATGAATCTCTTCAGGTGATTAACAGCCGGGTTGCCGTTTGCCTGTTCCGGAAGACCCATAGCCAGGGGGAATATTTTTCTGCGCATCCAACCGGGGAGATAATCGTACCAGTCCCCCAGTTGAAATCCAAGGTATCTTTCGTATCCTCCAAATAATTCATCGCCACCCAATCCCGAAAGGGCAACAGTCACCCGGCGCTTGGCCAGTTCAGACACGTAGTAGGAAGGGATGGCGGAATCATCCGCCAGGGGTTCATCGAGTGCCTGCACCACCCGCTGAAGAATGTTCATGGCCTTTGGAGTGACTTCCTGCTCATGGTGGGAGGCCCCATAGTGCTGGGCCACTAGGCGGGCATAAGGGCGCTCGTCGGAGAATCCCCCCACTGCTCCCCCGAATCCGATGGTAAAGGTTCGCACCGGCGACAGGAGGTTTCTGGCCATAAGCGCTACCACACAGCCCGAATCTACCCCTCCGCTCAGAAACGCGCCCAGAGGAACCTCACTCATCAGATGTATGATAACCGACTCTTCCATCAATTCCATTGCCCCTTCCAGAAAGTAGGATTCCGGTCTGCCGTAGTCCGGCTCAACAGCCAGATCCCAGTAGGACCGTATACGGATTCCATTTTGGGTAATGGTCATGAGATGGCCGGGCAGCAATTTATCTATCCCGCTGAAAATGGTCAAAGGGGCTGGAATGTAAGAGAGGGTAAAGTAGGCATCGAGGGCGACCGGATCAACCTTGCGCTGAATTCCCTTTATTTTCAGAAGAGACTTAAGCTCGGAGCCGAACACGATTCCCGTCCCGGTCTGAGTGTAAAAGAGGGGTTTAATGCCCACCCTGTCGCGCGCCACCAGCAGCTTGCGGTTGCGGGCATCCCACAAGGCAAAAGCGAACATGCCCCGCAAGGGAGTAATCATCTCCTCGCCATATTCTTCATACAGATGGACCAGCACTTCCGTATCGCTGGAAGTGGAAAACCTGTGCCCCTTTTGCTCAAGGCTCTCTTTTAGTTGCTCGTAATTATAGATTTCCCCGTTATAGACAACTACAACCGTTTGATCCTCATTGGCTATTGGCTGCTGGCCTCCGCTGCGGTCGATAATACTCAATCGCCTGTTGCCAAACCCTAAATTTGCATCCAGGTGAAATCCTTCAGCATCCGGCCCCCGATGGGCAATGGCATCGCCCATAAGTTTCAAGTCCGAAAACTCAACCCGAAGCTCAGGCCGGGCAAAATTATATATTCCAAAAATTCCGCACATAAGAAACTCCACTTAAAAACCTTTGATCAGTTGATCAGCATTTCGTGACCGCAGGATTCACCCTGATCTGTTGACTTCCCCCTCCAAAAAGGCTCTTATATAAATCCAGGGTCTTTTGGGCTATACTCTCCCAGCTATACAATTCTGAGGCCCTCCGATACAATTGCATACCCAGCATTTCCCTTGAGCCTGGGTCATGAATGAGCTGCAGCATTTTATCGGCCAGGTCCTGCGGATTGGCTTCTTCTATGTAAAGGCCGCTTTTCTCAAGATATTCAGGCAGACCGGCCCTGCGCGTGGCTATCACCGGCACAGCATTGGCCATAGCCGCAGTCACGGCAGTCCCCGCCTCACTTGTCGTATAGGGGATAACCATGAACAAAGCTCTTTGCAATTCTTCAAATAAAGAATCATCGCTTTTATAGTCAAACCACTTGATTCGGTTGCTTACCTTAAGTTCAGAAATAAGTTTTTGACCCTGGCCCTGTCCGTAGGCTGCATTCAGACCGTAGATCATTACTTTCGGGGTTATGTTTTGCTCCTTGAGAATGAGCAGCGCCTTGAGGAAAACATCGAATCCCTTGCCCGACGTAAGATGATGACCGCCGCAAAATACGATCTGCTGCGACAAGTCCCCGCAGTGCTGCGACCCCCCCCCCTGAATATGCCCCCCCTGCAGGGGCGCTGGCGAAGCGGTGCTCTGAGCGTCCTGTATATGCCCGCAGGAACCCTGATGACCCTGGTACTCCTGGGGATAATGATATCCCTGATAATGCCCCCCGTCGGGATAGTGATATACCGGAGGAGGAGGAGGAGGATAATGATACCCTTGATGATGAAGCGCTCTATCCGATATATTCAGTTTTGGTATATGGGTGCCGTGGGGTATAATCCAAACCCTCGTCGAATTAACACCCAGACCCTCCAGCGCCTCTTTCGCAGCCCGGTTTTGAACAATAACGGCATCGGCTTTATGATAAATTCTATTTAACCAGACCGTTGAAAACGACCTGGATTTGACCCTCAACTGCCTTTGCACTGCATCGATCTCATGGATAGAGACCACCCGCCTGGCGCGGGTGGGGTATGACAGGAAAGAAAGCAGAGGAAGAAAGCCGAATGACCCTTGCGTCTGTTGGTAGTGGAGAAGGGATAATGATTCGGCTTCCTTAAGATAAGCATACCCTTTAAGTGCATCTGCGCTCAGTTCTCCCAGGGAACGAGCATAATTGATGGCTTTTGGTGCGGGCTTCCAGTAGAAATCTGAGAATCTTACCGTCCGGCACGGAGAAAAAAACAGATCAGGGTGAAAAGGATCATCGCGAAAGCAAAGGCAATTAGCTGAAATGACCGTTATATCCACGCCTAACTCTTCCAGGGCATGAGCGAGATTATAAGCGAACATACCGCAACTTTTTTCTTTATACCAACATGAAATTAAACCAAGCCTGATGGCATCCATCGGCTGACCATCCTCCGAATTATCCGTTCTAAGAATGAGGGATGGCTCTCCTTAAGCCGGGGGCTTATGAGCAGATTAAAAAGCTGCTCCGCTACCTCTTCAGGTGTAGCCATCCTGGCACTCTGTACTATTTCGGCAGGAAATACTTTTAATAGCGCTGTGTCCACATAACCTGGGCACAGATACGAGACTCTTATATTATAGGGAGTTAATTCCCGCTCTAAAGATTCGGAAAACCCGATAACTCCAAACTTTGAGGCACAGTAGATGGCAAGATTGGGAAAGCCGAATTTCCCTGCCTGAGAGGCTACGTTAATGATATGCCCTGCTCCCTGCTGAATCATGCCGGGGATGACTTCTCTGGTACACAGGAAGACCCCTTTTAAATTGGTCTCCATGACCTGTTCCCACTCGTCCAGGGTAGTCTGGGTAACAGGTCCATAAACACATATTCCCGCATTGTTAATCAGCACATCTATGCGACCAAACCGGCTGACAACCTGATCGACCAGTGTCTTAATGCTGCTCTCACTACACACATTCGTGGGCACGGCCAGAGAGACACCGCTATGACTTTCGATACTGCGGCTGACCTCCTGAAGGGCGCTCTCGTCGCGGGATGCCACAACGACCCGCCCTCCCCTTTCAGCCAAAAGGCAGGCGGCAGCACGGCCAATTCCCCTGCTGGCACCGGTGATGATGATAACCTTACCGTTAAGGGTCATAGATGGATACCGTCGAGAGTCATGTATGGATATAGGTTAGATTTCCCTATAGGAGGGTGAGGGATGAGGGTTGGTTAGTTTTTTTGAATTTGCTTAATAAATGGTTCAGTAGACATGACAAAGGGGAACAATGTTTTTATCACACAATAACCTTCGATGTTTCTTTCCCCGGTAAATTGAAGGAGGGCGTTGCTTACGCAAATAAAGTAACCGATTTTTGATATACGTATCTAATCTGGCATCGTTTGAGCAAAGAAGGCGGCAACCGGATACTCTGAAAATAGCAACAAGATGACCGTCATCAAAGTCACCGCTTCTTACAACTGCTTCAACCTCTGCCTGATGTTGGTCCACGAGATCATCAGTTATCTTTTTAACCCTGCCTTTTTTACGAAGCTCGACGAATATTCCTAAATACTGAGTTGCCCTGCGCAGCTCATTGTTGTATTTTGTTCCCCCATAGACTATGAATCCCTTGCCTTCCGTAACCCAATCTTTAACTGGTTTATATTCAGCATGATCGCAGGCTTTATCGCAAAACACTGAACCGAACACATTGGCGTCAATAACAATACACATAGTCAGATACCCAATAGTTCCATTTGCTCTTTCAGGAAGAAGTCCCGGAATGTTGAAGGCTGCTCGGTTGAGTACTCACCATCTTCTAGTATTGGAATGACACTCACCTTATTGCCGGAATCTGTCCGCTCGAAGAAAAGCACCTGGCTTTCTATATGGTGATTTTTTGATTTCCTGTAGTTCAAGCGGAACCGGTCAATGGTGAAATCGCTATGGGTCTCAATAAGGAAATATTTTTCATTATGCTCGGCCATTGCAAAAATGAGATCCCCCAGCGCAGCCTGAGATCGAGGATGCAGGTGCACTTCCGGCTGCTGTATTGCAAACCAGGAGTTTTTAGGACGCGCAAGCATCTCCACCACAAGAGGCAACACTTGTGATACCCCATAGCCTACACTGTTGATTCTCAACGGGTTATCTGAAAGTATAATCAAGAGTTCAAAGGGTGAGGTTGAATCATTTCCAAGCTCGTTGATAATCACCTGCTTAAATAAACCGCTGGCCTTACCAAATTCCTCAAGTGCGGATTTAAAAGATTCCGCTTCCTTTTTACTTGCCGAAAGTCCTTTCCGAAGGAGGTGCGGTGTGTGCTCACCTTCAGGGCTAAAGCTGCGCCCGTATCCATCATAGGTACGCTTTGGTTTTGTTCTGATTGGGGCAATCCAGGCCATGTCGGGACAAAATCGAGAGGACGGGAACACCATCGGATTAATATCTGCAATGGCATCACGCATTGAAAGGGTGTGAAGTATAAAGCCTGCTCTGCTGGTCGGTAAGTCTTCCGGATAGTCCCAAACGTTAACTTGCTTGTCCTTGTTAAGAAGGCGGAATAAATCAGGTACGTTCGTTTTAATTTGCTCTGGTGGTATATTCGAGGCCATATATTTACCGTTACCTTGATGGAACTTGATACTAACCATTCTCCCTTCTTCTAATTTGGAGAAGAAGGACATTATCGGTAACCCTTCTTTTTCACGATATGATACCAGATAGCACGTGGGCTTCTCTTCATCGGTTTCCTCATGAGGAAGGATCTCGCAAAGACCAAAGGTAAATTCAGTCTCCTCGTTGGTCGAATTGACCGACAGGATATCCTTAAATCCGCCAAACTCATAGTCTGCCGCGTTAAAGTCCTGAGAAAGCCAAAAGTTCTGCGAAGATAAAAGATTAAGCAAGGCAAGAATAGATGTTTTGCCGGTACTATTTTCTCCAACAAGAAAATTTACTGACTTAAGCGGTATAATTACCTTGGAAAAACCCCGAAAATTATCAAGATAGAGAAATCTCATTTGACTGGCCCTTCTTGAGTATATTTATGTTCCCATCTCTCATAGAGATCTTCCCGTTTTGCATAAAGAATATCCCCAAAATGGTATCCTTTTTCCATGTCTGCTATAAGGACTTCTTTTGGTTTACCATCCTGAGGATTCAACAATACCGATATCTTATCCTTTATACTTTAAACGGCTTAAAACCAAACTTTTTAGACAGGATAACAGGATTGGCAGGATTAGTGTATCCTGTTATCCTGTCCAAATAAAAGTTTAAAATTCACCCGTTAGAAGTATACCTTATCCTTGTCTTTAATTTCTCCATCCGACATAAGTGTCTCCGATATGAGCGCCTCGCTTCGAGAGATCACTATTACTATATCATCATTCTCTCGTCATTCGCAATAGGATAGAAATATTTCCAGATCCCCCCTTGCTTACCCCCCCACCGCCTCCTGAGAAACATCATCCATGATACGGGCGATTCTGGCCCAGGAATATTTCTCTTCAACCAGCTTGCGACCATTTTCTCCCAGCCGCTTCTGGAGGCTCGGATTTTGCAGCACCTCTGCCACCTGCAGGGCCATGTCATCGGCGCTGTCCGCTATCAGCAACTCCTGACCGTCCCTGGCCTCGATTCCCTCACAGCCGACGGAGGTGGAAACCACAACCTTAGCCATAGCCATGGCTGATAAAATCTTGAGGCGCGTTCCGCTGCCGATGCGGATTGGCACTACCATGAGTCCGGCCCTGGCCAGAAAGGGGCGCACATCCTCGACAAATCCCAGCACCTGCGCACCTTTTTCATCAGCCAGGCTTTGGATCTGTCTGGATGGATTTTGACCTATAATCAGACACTTCACTCCTTTTTCCCTGCCCTGAATTTTGGGCCAGACACTTTTCAGAAAGTACTCTACTCCGTCCGCATTCTGAAAAACATGCATTCCCCCTAAGAACAGGACCATTTTTTCCGCTGGTATAGAGGGCTGCGGTTGAAAGTATTCCACATCCACTCCGTTGGGCGCTACCCGAACCGGTACATGCAAGGGTGATATCTCCTCCAGCCTCTGTCTGTCCAGATCGGAAACCACCACATGAAGCCTGGTTGTCATCTCTATCTTGTACAGGTAGCGCTGCCACTTTTGGGCCTGCCAGGAAAAATACCACTTTTTGCAGGGATTCGATGCCATTTGTGCCCTGCGATCCATGAGCATCCATTCCAGATCGTGATGAACAGTAATGGCAGGTGGACAGCTTCCCTCGGGCTGCCACAGCGGGGAGCCACCGTGGCGGCGGGGATTCCCTGTAGCAAGGCCGCACCTGTCACTTTTGGCGTAAGGAGAACAGATTCCCCGTTTGGCATAAGGAGGACTGCCTCCTCCTGCGGCATAAGGAATCAGGTTGGGCATATCACAATGAATGAGGTGAATCCGGTCGCTTTGGAAAATCTTTTCCATGACCTTCCACGTTGGCCGGTGGAGATATTTTCGGACCACAAAGGGATCGGAGGAAAAGAGATTGCACATGAGAGAAAGTCCCAAATCTATCCGTGAAACGTCTTCAGGAAGAACGAATGGATATACGCCGGCGCAAAATTTCCTAAGCACATTTGCCGACTCCCAATCCCCGGGCTTTTTCACAAAGCCGATCAAATGAATCCGATGGCGTTCGGCCAGGTGCTTCAGCAGATAGTAGGTCCTCTGCGAATGCCCATCAACAGGAGGATAGGGAATGGTAGTCGAAAGGAACAGGATATTCAGGGAAGAGGGATTTTTATTGTTGTTATAAGTCATTTCAGGGCAGGGGGGATCACCAGTGACTCAGTTGTTCTCTGCCACCAAATGCGGGTTTTGGATAAGGTGCGACTTCAACATAAACTTGGGGCAGCAGGGCAGAAATTCTATCTATAATAGGGCAACGAATGGGGCACCAAACTCTGTATAGGGCACCAAACTCTATCTACAGTTGAGAGTAAGGTGCTGTTTAGTATGGGGATAATTTGATTCGCTGCGACGCGGCAAAGAGAGAAGGATGCAAAACGTAGCATATCCTCTCATAGTTTCGCTCATAATAAAAAAGACTACCGAGCATCGCTTTCAGCGCTGCCTTTATCTGGCCGGTGATAGATAAGAAGCCGTGCCGTTATTGGCCGTGAATTTTCTCCGGCTTGTGTTGGTTAAACCTGATGCCAGTGACAGCAAACCCCTAGAGTAAGCGCACTGGCCACCAGTACCTTCATGATACTTCTCTTCTGCTATTTCGGATTTTTCGCTCTATCGGGTCCTCCACTCTCAGACACCAATATCAGACACCAAGTGAAATAAATCTTGTGCATTTTCCTATCATATAATTCTATTCATATGATTCTATGCACAATTAGTGTAATTCTATGCACAATTTTATGCCTATGCATCAAATGGTTCATCGATCTGTTTCACTCTCCCCCCTTTATCGTCTCCCTTTGCTTCCTCTATTGCGAGCAAATAATCCTTACTTGCAAGCACCAGCATATCCTCAATGAATTCTTCCATTGTTTCTTTAACAATACCCGATACTAAATCCTTAAGTTCTTGAATAGTCAGATCTTTTACTTTTTTTTCCATAACCGGCCTACCTTTTTCCTATAACCAACCCACTAACCAAACCCACCTTTTTCCCATTAATCAAAGCACCTCACACCTCAACGTATACGAGGCTTACTACGCCTTACTAATTATTCTACCCTGATTGAGCTCATTTGTACAATAATTATAAAAACCTTCAAGGTCAATTTCCCTCTCTCGGCCTGGATTCACTTGCTATCTTCTTGATAAGAGCATCAATGTCCTGAATGAGCGGGGGTAGATTGGGTCGGGTAAAACTCATCTCTGATGCAGGGATTCGGTTATGCTTGATGTTTGGAAGAATGTGTTTATGGTGGGGATAGGTGCTCTGCAAAGCCGGATCACCCTGATGTGGCTGAGAATCGTACCAGTACAATTTATCCTTATCCCGCCAAACTTCATAACCATACCCATCTATGACGGCGGGCAAACAATGATATAAAAGCCTCTCACGAACTACTAACCGAATATCGTAGTCAAAATATAGTTCACCTATGATTCTAGCTAAAGATGCGCCTCTCCGAATAAATGAAATGGTTGAACGGCATATTGATGGAAATTTCTCCTTAAGTGTGTATAGAAACAATTCATAATCCTCCGCGGTACGAAGAGGATTGTTCATCTGAATACCTTAACTAATCCAGTGAGACTTGGTGCATTACGTTGTATGCGTTGAACTTCATCGCGGTACTGGGCTTGTCTGGCAAGCCATGTACGGTAAACGCTTGCCCACTCACCAAAGTCCAATACCCAATTCTCGTCATCTGGTTCTTCTCCGCTTGCATATGCCGCATAAAAGGTTTCTGAGCGAATACCATATTTTCGTTCGAAAGCTAACATTTCTTCTTCAAGCGCGTGAATATCTGTGAGAATCTCTTGAAGAGTCATTATTCACCTCCTTGTCCACCTCTTTTTCTTAATTATAGCACAGTTTACTTTTAACCTTGAAAGAATCTGGCTATCTTCATCTTTTTATTGTTTTCCGCACGATGTGGCTTTACTGGTGATCTTGGCATAAAGGTAACTACTCAGGGTCATAGGGGCAAAGACGTAGAGACACAGAGTTGTCTTGCCTATTTACTGCCTAACTTCCTGATAGTAACGCATAAATTTAATATTGTAATAAGGATAAAACATGGCTTATAATAGATATGGTCAATGTCGAACACAGTATGATTCCAGAATCTCTATGAATAAATCGAGGAGAAAATATGACTCAGACAGAAATTCTTGAAGAACTCAAGAAGCTCACGACCACAGAGCGTCTAAGCATTATCGAAGCTGCTCTGCATTCTATTCGCGAAGACGTTCAGAGATCGGAAGAACATCCGACTCAGCCAGAGAGAAAGCGGCAATTAGCCTCAGCAGCCAAATCTCTACTGCCAGATTACTCAGGGGATGGGGAATTGACCATTTTTACGACCCTCGACAGCGAGGATTTTTATGCATAGGGGTAAAATCTGGTTCATCAATTTGGATCCGGCGATTGGCAGTGAGATCAAGAAAACCCGGCCAGCGGTTATCGTGAACGATGATGCCATTGGGATCTTGCCACTTAAAGTAATTGTCCCTATTACTGAATGGAAAGATCGCTACGCTGTAGCACCATGGATGGTTCGGTTGGAGCCTGATTTAGAAAATAGCCTGGATAAGCCTTCGGCAGCAGACGCTTTTCAGGTGCGCTCGGTGGCACAAGAAAGGTTTGCCCGACAACTGGGGAAACTTCCTGATGCAGTAATGCAAAAAATCACCCAGGCATTAGCAGTTGTATTGAGCATCGAGCTATAGCTTGCATGGTCAGGTTCCCAATGATATTTTGATGGGTGGCGATGATCTTTGTTTCGGCCATGTTGTCATTCCCGGCCATGTTGTCATTCCCGCGAAAGCGGAAATGATGTTTATATTGATCATAGCCTTCATTAGCATGGAGGTCGAGATTATGACTGCCACCGAAGCAACAACAGAGGTGTTCTGGACAGCTTTTCGTGTATGTTGTCGATAACATAGAGAAAAAGGTCGAGGTCTTTTCCATTGCCCATCGCCGTGAAGTGTACCAAAGATAGCCACTGCGCTTTTCCCGCGCTCCTTACGTTCCCCCCAAACACCTTGTATACACTTCTCTGATCTTTTGAATCCACCCATCCACAGCAAACTTTTTCCGCACCTTTTCGCGGGCAGATTTTCCCAGTTCCTGCGCCAGGCCAGGATCGCTCAGCACCCTTTCCAGGCTCCCGACCAGTTCAGCCGTATCCCCGGGATTTACCAGCAGGCCATCCAGGCCATGTTCAAGCAGGGCACCTATGCCTCCCACCCGGTATGAAACCACCGGTATGCCCCAGGACATGGCCTCCAGGAGCGCCATAGGTGTCCCTTCGGTGCGGGAGGTAATGGCCAGTACGTCCAGTGCCTGGTAAATACGGCTTATATGCATCTGAAAGCCGAGAAACCGGACCTTCCGGGTAATGCCAAGGTCCCTGGCCTGATTTTCCAATGCTGACCGCTCCGGTCCCTCCCCAACCACCCAGCAAAGAAGTCCGGGTATCCGGGGAGTCACAAGGCTTATGGCCTCGAGTAAATCAGCCGGATTTTTTTCCGTGCTCAGGCGGCCCACAAAACCAACCACCAAAGCGTCCGGCTCACAGCCGAACTGCAGCCGGATTTGCCTCCGCTGCGCAGCCTGGACCAGGCTATTGGGGGCTATTTCTTGAGGGATGTCGACCGCATTTTGAAGGACCGTTATTTTAGCCGGATCGATTCTTCTGAGCCGGACCAGTATGGATTCCCTCTGCCACAGAGGTTCCCTGTTTCGCGGGAGTGCAGGGATCCCCTGCGGCAGCGGTACGGCTTCTCTTTGCCGGACCAGTCCTCTTCCCCATGTCTGTCCTCCCTGCTGGATCAAATCTTCTTGCTGGATCAAATCTTCTTCCCTGATCAGTCCCCCTTGCCGGGCCAGCCCTCCTTGCGGGATCAGTCTTCCCTGCCGGATCATCCGGTCTTTGATTTCTTCGGACACAGCTATAATGGCCGTGAAAAATGGCAGTCCCAAACGCTGAACATCCTCATACCTTCGCACCATCCAATCCGTGCCGGTCCAGCCATGCAAAGTAGTAACCACCGGAATCCGGGCTGCTCTGGCGCAAATCAGCCCCAGAATATCCGAACGATAACCGTGAGTATGGAGAAGCTGAATCTGATTCGCCTTGAGATAGCGAAAAAGCTGAATCAGGTTGGCCCAGTCAAAGGCAAATCGCATGGGGAAAACGACGTGAGGATAGCGCCGGGCACTTACTTCCCGCAAAAAGGCATTTTGCGGCTTTTTAGCCCAGGTAAATACACCCAGAGAAGACGCGAATTTTCCTGTCAGTACCCTCTCCCTCCCCTCACGTAAGGACTTCTCCCCTCCCAGTGCTCTCTCCCCTCCCCTTTCCACCCATTCCTGAATCGAAAGGACCACCCGCTCTGCCCCCCCCAGGGTGTTAGGGGCAATCAGTTGCAGAACCCTGACCTGCTGCTCCGCCTGCTTTTGCTGTTGCTCTTGCTGTCGCTCTTGATTAAACTCAAACCCGTTATTTTTCACTCCCCTACTCTCCCTGAGTACACGGCGCGGGAATTACCCGACCAGTTCCGACCAATTGTAGAGGCGGCCCACTCGCCCCCTGAAGGGAAATGTCATTAACTCAAGGGGAAAACCCTTTTGGAAAAGGGTTTTCCCCTTGAACCCCTTTCCCAAAACTTTTAAAAGTTTTAGGAAAATGGCTTGGAAGAAACCCTTTTTCAAAAGGGTTT
>Ga0315268_10006417_pt1 | contig 12508 bp, 13 predicted proteins | sample C1_top_MG_FD_204535 | JGI IMG/M metagenome (GOLD analysis project Ga0315268, IMG submission 204535) | Sediment microbial communities from Yellowstone Lake, YNP, Wyoming, USA - C1_top | ecosystem: Environmental > Aquatic > Freshwater > Lake > Sediment | place: USA: Wyoming | collected 2017-08-01 | reverse complement strand
GGCCAGAAAAAGGATTTCTAAAACAGGGCTAAAGAATTATTCGCTCAATTTATGTGATTGTCGCCATCTCCCATTTGAAGATGAGGCATTTGATGTCATCATGAATCAATATCTTCTTGACATCCTTCCGGTTGAAGATTTCATCCCCATTTTGCTAGAGTTTAAGAGGGTTCTAAGAGATGGAGGGAGGGTGGTATTAGTCAACACCACCAAAGGGGAAAAATGGGTGAATCAAATTTATGAAGGGATTTACAAATTGAAACCCCCTCTTTTAGCAGGAAGTAGAGGCGTCATGGCCCAACCTTTTCTCGAAAAGATTGGGTTTAAAGAATTTCATAGGGAATTTATATCCCAACTTGGGTTTCCATCAGAGATCGTTCGAGGAATAAAAAGAAACGGGTTGGATTAAAATAATAATAACCCTTCAAAAATCCTAAGGATTTTTATTGACTAAAGATTAGGCATTTTGCTAAAAAAATGTAGATTAGGCTCTTTTTAGATTAGAAAATTGTGGTTTTCAACAGGGTATTCACAAAAAATGTGGGAAACAAACATAAGCTATGAATATTACAAATAAATTCAAAAGGGATCAGTTAGAGGAGGGCTATAACTGATCCCGACCAGTACATCAAACGGGGGTGAAACAAGGAGGTGATATGATTTGATGTACTGGCTATTTAAATAGTAATATGTCACATTAAAAAAATCAATATTTAAAAATTTGGCATAGGAATTGCTGAGGTGTTGACATGAGAAAAATTTTATTTAGTACATTATGTATCTTTTACCTTTTTGTAGGTGGGATCTCCTTTGCAGAGGTTTATAAATGGGTCGATGAAAAGGGAGTGATTTATTTTACAGATGACATTATGCAAGTTCCAGAGAAATATCGACCTAAAGCGGAAAAAATAGGATTGCCGGAAGGAAAAGAGGAGACGAAAGTTGAGGGGGGGGTAACCCCCCCCAAAAAAGAAGAGACATATAAAGATCGATTGGGAAGGGGAGAAGAGTATTGGAAGGGACGCGTAGAGGAGTGGAAGAAGAAATTAAGAGAATACCAAGAGAGTTTGGAAACATTAAGAGCTAAATATAATGAATTGACAATGAGGTATAATGATTCAAAGAGTACGGCAGAGAGGGGGAATCTTCGAATAGAGAGGGACCAAATCAAGAGTGAAATGGACCAATTTAGAATTAAGATTGAAGAAGCCAAAAACATGATTGACAAAAAGATCCCAGAGGAGGCCGAACTTTACAAAGCAAAACCCGAATGGGTAAAACAGTGAAAATATTTCATAGGCTGTTAAAAAAGTATCTATCAAATAGAAATAGTTAGGAAAGCTGGTAACGTGCCTTTTTAATAGAGAAATTCAATAAAATCCCATCCAAATCATCATCACAACAATTAAAACTGTGACAATTTGTTGTAAGTTTTATAAAATAATTAGGTTGGTATTATTTTTGCAGATAATTATTTTAAAATTATTCATTTATTATGATAAATTTTTATCCAAAATTTGAGTATATATCGTAATTTTAATCCATAATTTAAAAATGGCATTAAAAATGCAATTTTTTAATATAAAATGAATAAGACTGACCAAAATAATCCTTCTGTTTTACCTAACAAAATGGGTGTCCTCGCTATTGAGAAGAGGAAACACCCAAGATTTAGTGTTGAGCTGCCTCTCGACTATGTTCGTGTAAACGGTAAAGAAACTTATGGTGGGATGGTGGCCAATGCAAGTGAAGGAGGACTTCTCGTTTATCTACCTGAAAGGATGGAAATCGGTGCCTTATTGAAAATTGAAATATTTTATGTAAGAGGTTTAGAATTGAATACCATTAAAGCAGTAGGAAAAGTGGTCTGGGCTGATTTGGCTGCGAGAGAAAGCTGGGGGGAACACCGGTATGGATTACAATTCGAATATATTGACGAAAAAGATTTTAATCGATTGACGACGTTATTAAAAGAAGTGGGAAAATAAAATGGATATCCATAAAAAAATATGTTGAACTATTTTAAAAAATTATTAAAATATAAAAGGAAAGAAATAAATTACCTCTGTTCAGGGATAGCCGAGCGGGGACCCTAAATTTCATCTCCTATATCAATGACGAAAGATCTCCCTCGACTTGGTTTAGGGAAAGACCGCTCGGAATCAAGGGAATATCATGGACTTATTAGATCAAGAAGAAGGGAGATATCGTGTACTTCTCATTGGCATTGGAGGTAACACCGAAGAAGAAAAAAACTCCTTTTGTCAGGCCATTTATAAAAATTATGGTATTCCCTTCCCCGTTTTAAAAAAGATTGCTGACCGCTGTCCCATTATCCTCAAAAAAAATCTCTCTCTAAAAAAAGCTGAAACGCTTGCCAAAACCCTTAAGTATTACGGGGCCATCGTCTCTGTTGAAGAAAGAAGAAATTTACTACCCATCTCTCTTGAATTTCAGGAATTAGTGCCACATCTCTTGGCCTTGGAGTCATCCTATTTCAAAAAGATATCTGGAGGGACATGGAGTGTCATCGGGAGGGTGAAAAATATATCGGATGAGACATTGAGCGATACCTGGGCACTCATTCAACTCTTTGATCCTCTGGAAGAATTTATTACCTTTGAAGAAGCTCCCTTTCCTATCAACCCTCTTCCTCCTGGAGAGAGTTCTCCTTTCAAGGTAATATTTGAAGGAGACCTTGCAATCAAAAAGATTTCCATCGCCTTTAAAAATGCTTCAGGGCAACCCATCCCGACAGTGGATAAAAGAAAAAAGAGGGAATGGGTAGAGGTGGAGTTCAATGATAGGGAGGTACATTTTTATCACCCTTCATGGATATCCAGAGAGGCTGAAGGAAAATCCAAGGTTATTGAGTTGAATGAACCTGCAGAAGAAATTGTCTTAGAAAAAGTAGAGGAAATCCCAACCGAAACGATCTTTCCCCTAAGGCAAGAAGAGGGCCCCCCCGTTAGAGAAGCGATAGAAGAAAAGCAGGAAGGGGACGTTGAGATCGTCTCCGAAGAGTCCCTTTCTTTGAGCCTCGATGAAGATTCTTCAGAGAGAATATTTGAACCCTTGGTAAAAGACTTTGCGACCCCTTCCCATTTGCCAAGTGAAAAGGAATATCCAGCGGACGAAGAAATAAAAGACACATTCAAAGATGAGGAATCCCTTCAAACAATCCCCCTCAATGAACCAAGAGAATTATTAGAAACCGTAGAAGAAAAAACGGCTTTGAGTGAATTAGAATCTCATGTTGAGAGCGAAGAAATAATCGGGGAATCGCGCGTTGACGTTTCTTTATTTAAAGAAGCCACTCAATTATTAGAGGATATTTCCGAGAGCACCCAAGAGGTTGAGGGAGGCGGGAAAATAGAGGAAGTGGTGAAAACAGGAGTAGAAGAAAAAGCAGAAGAGGAACCTCCTCTCTTTCCTTGGATAGATTATTTCAGAGATGCAGTGGAAACGTACTATCAAAAACCTCATGATATTTTTTCAATATGGTTTGAAAGCTGTCAAAAGGAGGGAGAATTTAAGAATCCACTTCATTCCCTTCTGACCATATTGGTTCATTCAAGATTTGAACAAGGTGATCATTCCATCCAAGCACTGGAAAACACACAAAGGGTATTCAGACTCCTGATTCAACCCAATCTTCTCCTTGAGGAGATTCCACCCCTCGAAGGGACGCCCTTTGCATCTGGGGAAATTTGGAAAACACTTTTCTATAAAGCCCTCCCTAAGGTTCAGCAAATTGGAAATACCATTCTTGGAAAGAATCGATGGAGGGCTTTCGATTTAGTACGAACGATCCAGGTCATCCCCCACATGGGAGACATCAACAGCCAAATGGCCATCCGATGGATCCACCGATTGATTCCAGATATCGTGACACTTGATTTTTCTGATACGCCCGTCTCCATTGGAGAGAGTCTTTACAGAGTTGCTTCTCGATTAGGTATTTTGGATCCCCGTTTTGATTATTATCAAGGGACGAACTCGATGGGAGACATCAAGATTCAATCTTTTGCGCAAATGGCTTTCCCTCAAAATCCAGTGAAGATCGAGGAGCCGATGGTTTGGATGGGAGGGGTTAGGGAAAAGGGAGGGCATTGCCTCCCGACCCAACCTCAATGCGAGGGGTGCCTCTTCGAAACTTTCTGTCCAAAGCTTTATATTCACTTTAACCCATCAGAAAAGGGGATGAGGGAGTGATTCAAATATTTATGGGGAGGGTGTGATGTATGGAGAAACAAAACCCGCATATCGAAAGGAGGAGATATCCGCGGGTGTCTTTAGATTTACCGCTTGAATATAGGGTGATCAATGTCCCTTACGCTCATGGAGGATTGGTGGTAAATGCAAGTGAGGTAGGGCTTCTCATCAATTCTGTTAAAAATATACCCATCGGTTCAAAATTAAATATTGCTGTTTTATTTCCAAAGGGATTTGAATTGGCTGATTTTGAAGTTCTCGCTGAAATCATATGGAAAGACCTCTGCTGGGAGGAAGATTGGGAGGGTTATCGTTACGGATTAAAATTTATTAGAATATTAGAGGAAGACCGCGGAAAGTTAAAAAAAATTCTCAGCGGTCAATTTCAATTGGAAGAGGTTACTTCTCATCCATAAAAAGTGAAAGGAGAGTAGGTGGCAGAGGACCAAAAGGCGAAATTCCATGCGGGGGTAGTTAATTTTGAGAGGAGGAGACATCCTCGATTTTCCATTGATTTGCCTATTGAGTACAAACTCATTCCATCCGCCATCAGCGACAAAGGTCGGGCTCTCAATGCCAGCGAAGGTGGGCTATTGGTTTATCTTCCACAATCAATAGAAATTGGTCAACATTTGGAAATAAAACTTTTTTTTGTATCGGGTTCTCATTTAAATTCCATCGAAGTAATGGGAGAGGTGGTTTGGATGGATATTCATCTGGGAAAAGAGTGGGGGGATTACCGTTGCGGAGTTAAATTTATCGATATTTCTTCCGATGACCTCAACCAGCTAAAAAAATTTTTAAAAAGCCTTTCAGAATAATTTTGTCTCACACCCCTTCTAAAGAGAAAATCTCCTTCTTGCTAAAAAAAAGGGAAAAATTTATAATGTTTGCAAAGGAGCAATGAGATGAGCGGGAAAAGTAGTTTTCCTTATCGAAAATATGATCGAAAGCCACATCCTCATATTGTCAAGCAAATTTTGGAGGATAGTGAGTTGATCGAAATGATGAAGGAGGTTCTGATTCAGGAGGGAAAATCCTGCCCCTTTTGTCATCGGAAATTAAAGGGAGAAGCCAAGGTAAGAGAAATTTGGTAAAAGAGCGCAAGTGCTCTTATTGACGGACTAAAATATATATCTTCCAGAATCAGGGGGTGTTTATTAAATATCCTCATCCGGGAATTCCCGAGTAAAGGAGAATTTAAAAGGCTGAACAATAAACATATCGGCCGCATCGCCCACTGATCCGGTTGGGGCAGTGAAAGGCAACGAGACGATAAAAAGACCAGTCCCCAGTATTCCAGCTACCACCCCAAGGGGTCTGGCAAATAAAATATCCATAATGCTATATTCATGTCCAATAGGATCATTTTTAGCCCATTGCTCTTTATCTCCAGCATAAACCGTCCAATAAGAACTGACTATCACTAACGAAAAAATTAATAAAAAAAGGAAAATCATTTTAATTGTTTTCATGGGATATTCCTCCTTTGTGATATACCTAATAACATATCTAACTTATCAAATTTAAAATGAATTGTCAAATCTTCTATAAAGAAGATAATAGATATTAATTTGAATGCAATTTTTCTGCCATCCCTATAATTTTATTTCGAAGCAGGTAACTTATTGAAATATTTAAATAAATGGTTTTGATATTAATAAAGTTTTTTTAAAGTAATTTTTAAAAACGACAAATTTTGTTATTAAGATAAAATTTGTACATTTTGGATTCAGCCTATTTCTTCAAAAAGTTCCCTCAAGAAGCTATTATTTCTTAAGGCACCTCTTTTATTTATTTTTAGATGAGAAAGCTTTTTATTCTGTGAAGGTCATTTGGTTTTTTAGAGATTTCTTAAAAAGTCTATAAGTCTCTGATTAAAAGAATGAAGAGCGGCTTTTTCAAGTTCTCCCTTAGAGATCTCTGAAAAAGTCCTGATTGGCCTGGGAAGGTAGGGTTCAAAACCCTTCGAATGCGGATGTTTATTTTTTATTTGCTAACGATCACTTAAATGAAAATGAAGCCATTTCAGGGAATTAGGCTTGAGTGCTAATTTTTTAAATGTGACCGCTCGAAGGCTTTCTCACCCCACCTACCCAGTTCTCAAGTGAATTCATAAACACTTTTTCAGAAATCTCCCTTAAAATACTTGACAATTGAATCAAAAATCGCTATATCTACTCAAAATTCAAAGGGATATTTCGGTTCATTATTAAACGATGGAATGGACACTACTTCTCAACTCTACCTTTGAACCATTAAAAGTGGTAACTTGGAAAAAAGCGATCATCATGGTGATGCTTGAAAAAGTAGAGGTGATTGAAGAATATGATCGGATGATTCGCGGCATTAAGTTCTCTTTAAAATTGCCCGCTGTGATTCGATTAAACCGTTTTATCAGAAGGAGAACCCCCATCGTTAAATTTTCCCGCCAGAATCTCTATGTGAGGGACCGAGGAAAATGTCAGTATTGCGGTACCCCTTTCGAGCACAAGGAATTGACTTATGACCATGTCATCCCGCGCTCCAAGGGTGGGCAAACAGAATGGACAAATGTGGTTACCTGCTGTGCTGCCTGTAATCTCAAAAAGGGTGGGAGGACACCTGAAGAAGCAGGGATGTCCCTCATTCGAAAGCCCAGAGCGCCCATCTGGATACCTTTATTGCCGATGAGTCTTGGAATTAAAGAGACTCCAGATCCTTGGAAGGATTATCTATACCTTAATATGGAGTTGACCTCTTAATCTTTCACTATGAAAATCGATATTCCTGTTGCTTCCTTTGAAAATAAGCCTTGGGGAAGAACCATAGAATGAGGATGAGATAAGAGGAAAGGCCTATCAAGATTGATTACAAAAAGAAAGATGGCTGATGTATTGCGAAGGGATGAACAACAATGAAATATCTTTGGGCTCCGTGGAGGATGAATTATATTTTAAGGGAAAAAGAAAAGGGGTGTTTCTTTTGTCAAAAGCTTAAAGAGAAAAAGAATTTAAAAAACCTTATCTTATATCAAGGGGAATATGCGTTTGTGATGATGAATAAATACCCCTATACCAATGGTCATTTGATGGTCGTTCCCAAACGCCATTGTCTCAATTTAGAACAATTAGATGTGAACGAGACAAGGGAACTCTTTGAATTATTAAAAACCTCCATGCGGGTTCTGAAGACAAGCCTGCGTCCCCACGGGTTTAATGTTGGGATGAATATTGGGAAGAGTGGGGGGGCCGGAGAGAATCACCTCCATCTCCATATTGTCCCGAGGTGGGCTGGAGATACCAATTTTATGCCTGTCATTGGAGAAACGAAGATCATCCCAGAATATTTGGAAAAAACCTATCAGAAACTTCACTATGCCTTGATGGATCTTCTGCGTAAAAAGGAGCGTCCAGGAAGGAGGACGATAAAGTGAGATGGGTCAAAACATTACTTTTGTTTTTGATTTTTTTAGTTGTTCTCTTTTTCTCCTTTCAAAATCAGGATTTGGTTACAATTCGTTTCGTTCTTTTACCCATTCAGAATTATCACTGGTTCGAAATTCCAAAAGTCTCTATCCCTCTCTTTTTGGTCGTCCTTTGCTCAATTTTTTTGGGGGTTTTGATTGGAGGAATGGGTGATTTTTACAGACGCGTTCAACTTAAAAAGACGCTTCGTCAAAGCCAAAAAGCGATCGAGAGACTGGAGAGAGAGATTCAATCCCTTCGAGGGTCGAGTTTGGATCAACCCTCTTTTCTCAAAAAAGAGGGTTGACCTTTTGATCGTCGTAGAAGATATGATAAAAGGATGACGATGGTTACTTGTTGGGATATTAAGATTTTTCTTGCATTCAAGAGTAAATTGTAGTATATATTAATTAAATTAAGTTGGTCTGCTGAAAAAGCGGGCTATTGGCCCGCTTTTTTTTTAAAATGGTTTATTACGCAAAAACGGATGAGGGAATGTCAAAGGAAATTGTGGATCAGGTGAAAACGATTGCCCAGGCTATTCTTTCCGAGGAAGGAATGGAGTTAGTAGATATTGAATATCGAAGGGAATCAAAGGGATGGGTTCTTCGCCTCTATTTGGACAAAGAGGGAGGGGTCACTCTGGACGATTGTACCCGGATCAGTCAGGAGGTGGGAAGGAGTTTGGATATAGAGGATTTGATACAAAACCCTTATACCCTGGAGGTCTCCTCCCCAGGCCTGACCCGTCCATTAAGAAATGAAAAGGACTTTATGAGATATCGCCATCATTTGATCAAAATAAAAACAATCAATCCTATTGAGAATCGACGTCAATTTAAAGGAAGGCTCCTTGGGCTTTCTGAGAACCAAATTGAAATAGAAATAGAAGGAAAGGTTTTTCAAATACCTCTTTCCAATGTGGCAAAAGCCAACTTGGAAATTGACCAGGACGTGCTCCAGAAGGGGCACCTATAAAATAAAATTACTTTTCCATGAAGCTCCATCTAGCCTTGACAAAAGGAGGTTCAATTTAGAAAGGGAGAGATGAATTATGCCAACCAATCTCAATTATGTGATTGATCAGGTGGGAAAGGATAAGGGGATTGATCGGAAGGTGATCATCGAGGCTCTGGAACAAGCGGTATTGACGGCTTCAAGAAAAAAATATGGACATCAGGGGGAGATCGAGGTTCATTACAACGAGGAGGCGGGCGAAGTCGAGTTGTTTCAATTCAAACAGATCGTAGAGGAAGTGACGAATCCGTCAACAGAGATCTCTTTGGAGGAAGCAAGGGAATTGGATAGTGAAGCTCAGATTGGAGATAGCCTCGGAGTGAAATTGAATACGGACTTCGGCCGCATCGGAGCCCAAACCGCAAAGCAGGTGATCATCCAGAAGGTGAGAGATGCTGAGCGAGAGAATGTTTATAATGAATTTAAGGATCGAAAGGGAGATTTGATCAGTGGAACCGTACAACGGATGGAAAAGGGGAACCTCTATATCAGCATTGGGAGGGCAGAAGCCGTTCTTTTAGCGAAGGAACAAATCCCTGGGGAAACCTATCGACAAGGGGAGCGGCTTCGGGCTTATATTCTGGAGGTACAGAAGAACTCAAAGGGACCACAGATTTTTCTTTCGAGAACCCATCCGGGGTTTCTGGTCAAGTTGTTTGAGATGGAGGTGCCTGAGATCTCCGAGGGAGTGATCAAAATTATCAGCGCTGCCCGAGAACCGGGTGAGAGGGCAAAGATTTCTGTCTATAGTTCCAATCGGGATGTGGATCCAGTGGGAGCCTGTGTCGGGATGAAAGGGTCTCGAGTTCAGAACGTGGTTCAAGAGCTCCGAGGGGAAAGGATTGACATCATCCCTTGGTCACAGGATCAAGCTAAATATGTTTGTAATGCTTTAGCCCCAGCTAAAATCTCCAGGGTCTATATCGATGAAGAGAATCGACATATGGAGGTGGTCGTGGCGGATGACCAACTCTCCTTAGCGATCGGGAAGAAAGGGCAGAATGTCCGGTTGGGTTCCAAATTGACCGGTTGGAAGATCGATATCAAGAGTGAATCTAGGATGGAGAAGATCTCGAGTGAAATTTTGGAAAAGTTTCAGAACCTCCCTCATATTCGAGATGTGGCGAGCCGTATCCTTTATAACGAGGGTTTCCGTTCGATCAAAGAACTGGCAGAGGTTGATCCAGAGGAGTTAGCAAGGGTGTTAGAGATAGAGAAAGAAAAAGCCATGGAGATCGTCGAGGAGGCGAATCGGATGTCCCAAAAAGAAGAAGTCAAAGAGTTAGGACAAGACGTTCTTCCAACGCCCGGAGATCCAGTCTTGGATCCAGTGGATCGGATGGAAGGGGTAGGGGAGAAGACCGCCCAAATATTAGATGCCAATGGATTTAAAACCATTCACGATATTTTAGAAACGAACATAGAAAAACTCTCTGCCCTTCCAGGAATTGGAGTCAAGAGGGCTGAAAAATTGATCCAATCTGCCAAAGATTATATTGAGGGAAAGAAGCCATGAGGAAGGAAGGACATGTCCCCATTCGGACATGCATGGGTTGCCGGAGGAAAAGGAAGAAGGAGGAGATGATTCGATTCATCCAAAGTCCAGAAGGTGTTATAAAAGTGAACGGAAAGAAAACGCCTCCAGGGCGAGGATTTTATCTCTGCCCAGATCTCGATTGCTTGGTCATGGCGAAGAAAAAGAGCAGAGGGATGGGATTCTTGGAAAGGGCGGATTTACAAGGTCTACTGGCCAAAGGTTTTTAACAAGGATGAAAAGGTTTAGGATAGAGGAGGAAGGGGATGACCAAGAGTAAAGTCCTCGATCTGGCACGCGAAGTGGGGATGGAGGATGATAAACTAATTCTGAAATTGAAACGGATGGGGGTAAAGGTAAAAGATAAAAAGCTTTCTGAACCTGAAAAAAAGGTTTTTACCTCTGACGAGAAGATCATCGAGAGAGACGCTGAGAAAGAGATCATCGAGAAACGGGTCAAACCCACTGTGATTCGGAGAAGGACAAGACCCCTCGAAGTCAAAACAGAGCCCTCCCCTCCTCCAATCACTCTTGTTGAGCCAGTGGTGGTGGCCGAAGTTGTAAAGGAGAAGCCCCCCAAAGCAAAGGGGAAGATGGAAAAAGCTGAGGCCGAGGTAAAGATCCCGAAGAAGGCCATTGAGAAAAAAGAATTGAAAAAGGAGGAAAAACCTCCTACCAAACCGACGAGAGGGAGGAAGAAAAAGGAAGCGCCTCCAGAATCAGATGTCCAGGTTAAAACAAAAGAGGAAGAAAAAGAGGTTCTTTCTACCAAAGCCGTCGAGGCAATGCCGCCGAAGGTCGTCCCTAAGGAAGTAGAAAAAATCATGGAGGTCAAGAAGGAGGCTGAAGAACAAAAACCGAAAGAAGTTCCTCTTAAAATGATAGAAGTGAAACTTCTGGAAAAAGAGGAATTATTGGAAAGAGAAAAATTAGGACCCTCAAAGAAAAAAGGGTTTATCAAGAAGAAGAAGAGAATTGAAGAAAGGCTGTTAGGAGAAGAGGAGGTTGAAATAGAAAAAGAGGAAGAAAAGGAGGTTGAACCCACCTTCAAACATTTCAGGCCTATGAAAAAGAAGGTCGTGTTAAAAACTCCGAAGAAGACCGAGGTGACAGTCCCCAAACCCATTAAGAGAATCATTCGAATCGCCGAGATGATTGCGGTGGGAGATCTTGCAAAAAGGATGGGGATCAAAGGCGGGGAATTGATTAAGAAATTGATGGAGATGGGTGTGCTGGTCAATATCAACCAACTCATTGACGCAGATGTCGCCTCTCTCGTGGCCAGTGAGTTTGGATACGAAGTCGAGAAAATCTCTTTAGAACGGCAGGAGATTCTGGAGAGGCAAGAGGATCTTCCCGAACAGTTAAAGCCCAGGCCTCCTGTGGTCACGATCATGGGTCATGTGGATCATGGGAAGACCATGCTTTTGGATTCTATTCGAAAAACGAATGTGGTGGGAGGAGAAGCTGGAGGCATTACCCAACACATTGGCGCCTATCACGTCCAATTGGAAAAAGGAGAGGTGGTCTTTATTGACACCCCTGGCCATGAAGCCTTCACCGCCATGAGGGCAAGAGGAGCACAGGTGACGGATGTGGTGGTTTTGGTGGTCGCTGCAGACGATGGGATGATGCCGCAAACCAAGGAAGCAATCGATCATGCACGAGCGGCCAAGGTCCCCATTGTGGTGGCGATCAATAAGATCGATAAACCCACTGCAAATCCAGAGAAGGTGAAGAAGGACCTTTCGGAATATGGACTCGTCCCAGAACAATGGGGAGGAAATACTCTTTTCGCTGAGGTGTCCGCAAAGCAGAAAATAGGGATTAAAGAGCTGTTGGATTTAATTCTTCTTCAGGCAGAGGTCTTAGAATTAAGAGCCAATCCAGACAAACCTGCACGAGGGGTCATTATTGAGTCCAAACTGGATAAAGGCAGGGGCCCGGTGGCCACCCTCCTCGTGCAAGAAGGAACGTTAAGACCCGGGGATGCCTTCCTCGCAGGTTCTCACTATGGCAGGGTGAGGGCGATGCTCAACGATAAAGGCCAGAAGATAGAGGAAGCTCGTCCCTCGATGCCTGTCGAGGTGGTGGGGTTCACGGATATCCCTGAGGCAGGAGAAACGTTCATCGTCGTATCTGAAGAGAGGATGGCTAAACAGATCAGCCTCTACCGACAAGAAAAAATTCGTGAGAAAGAGCTTTCAAAATTGAGCAAGGTCTCCTTGGAAGAACTCTATGAAAAAATTAAGAAAGGGGAAGTCAAGGAGCTGAATGTTATTATTAAGGCAGATGT
>Ga0315268_10006416_pt1 | contig 12511 bp, 9 predicted proteins | sample C1_top_MG_FD_204535 | JGI IMG/M metagenome (GOLD analysis project Ga0315268, IMG submission 204535) | Sediment microbial communities from Yellowstone Lake, YNP, Wyoming, USA - C1_top | ecosystem: Environmental > Aquatic > Freshwater > Lake > Sediment | place: USA: Wyoming | collected 2017-08-01 | reverse complement strand
ACAAAAGCATCAAGGTTATCAACAAAAGCAGAAAAAATATAGTTGTTCAGGCGGAGAGCGTCAATTACAGACGGGGAGAGAATATCATAGCCCAGATTCCCCATGAATATGAATTTACTACGGATACAAAATTTTTAACCTTTAAACCCGGCAGGGTAAAGGTAAAAGGGAATTCCATACAGGACATAAAGATGTTTATTGAAATTCCCAAGGAGGAAAAACACCTAAACAGAAAATACATGTTTCTTGTAAAGGTTTCGCCAGCTGAACCTGAACTTCCGATAGATTTTTACACGAAAGTTCTTGTAACGGTAAAAGATGAAAAATAAATGTCGGCAAATTTAAAAATAAAAAGGGGGTAACAGTATGGGCAGTATCTTAAAGTTGATTATGGCAGTAACGAGGACAAGGGAAGAAAGTTCTGAAACTTTTTTCAGGACAATTTCAAAAAAAGGGGAGGTGCTGAAGATGAAAAACTTCAGAATTTTGTTTGTTTTAGCTGTAACAGCAGTAATGCTTTCGCAAGGTTCGGTTTTTGCCGACAATCCAGGAAGCATGGAGGTGAGCGTGACGCCGCTTGTGACTTATTCGATTCAGATAACCACGCCTGCCGGAGGAATTGATTTCGGGGCAAAAGACATGGATACCGCGTATGTCAATGAGACATCGGCAACGGTGAAGAACAACGGGAATATCACGGCCGACTGGAAAGTCAAGGCAACTGCGCTAAATGTCTGGACAATGGGCACTACGCTTGCTGATAACGGTTCGGACAAGGCGGTTCTTGCGGCACTGTTCAACACGGCACTGCCTGCGGTCGGCACATATGTGGATGCCGATGTGCTTTTGACAAGCGAGAAAAATGCCGATGCCACCAGCTTCACAGGTGACCAGAACGGCGATAATGTTGCGAAGAATGCTGAAAAGCTTATTTGGATTTACATCAAGACGCCGACTGACACCTCGGTTGACACTACGCAGAAATTCAGAATTGACATAAAGGCGTATCCTTCAAGCACATTCTAATTTGTCCGGGGGAAGCCAATGAGGCATCGGAAAGTTACTATTGGTAAATTTAACTTTAAAAAAGTGAAATCATATGTTCAAAGGAACGCTTAATATATCATATATAAATAAGTGTGTTAAAGCGCTTCTACACTCTGCTTTGTGTGTAGCAGCTATCTTTGCGTCCTTTGAATATATCACACCATCACTTAATTCCGCCGAAATCGCCTCAATGGTTGTCGCAGTGAGGTCAAAAGACAAGTGGCCTCCCGAGCCTGTAACGGATTTAAGAGCGGAAGCAACCGCCACAGAAGGACAGGTAAAACTTTTGTGGACGGCTCCGAACGAAAATTTAGGATTAACATATCAGGCACCTGTAAGCGGGTACTTCATAAGATATTCAACATACTCTGTTGACATACTTTCCGGCGATACTACTGCTTGGTGGAATAATGCCGGACAGATTACCATTACAGGTGCGGGAATGCCGGGTACAGCCGAAGTGGCAGTAATCAATCTGCCGCTTCCAGGAACGACCTACTACTTTGCTATTAAATCCTACGATGATGCAGAGCCAACTCCTAATGTTTCGGAAATAGACGTAAAAACATCCATGGCAGGACAGCAGGCAAGAGCTTATGTGTTTGACCAGGCGCCGTCAAAGCCGACAGGGCTTTCACTAATTGAATCTTCAACTTATTATGCAAAAATTGGCTGGAATGAACTCACTCCGCAGGAAAAAACGTCCGACTTTGACCATTACGGAATATACAGAAGTTCCGTAAGCGAGAACTCAGATTTCACGCTAATAGGAATTTCCACAGTTCCATATTTTATCGACGGTTCAATAGTCTCGGACACCATGTATTACTACAGGGTTAATGCGGTTGACAAACCGCCCCTTGTGCTCAGCAGCGATCTTTCGGAATATATAGTTCTGCTTAAAACACTTATTTTAGCACCGAAAAACCTGGCTGCAAAAGCAGAAGATAGAAAAATTACCCTTACATGGGAACGCAACACGGAGTCACAGATACTCGGATACTATATCTACAGAAGCGCCCAGAGCGGCGTTTACGGGGCGGCTACTCTTAATTCATCCCCAATTGAAGGCACATACTTTGAGGACACAAATGTATCAAATGGATATAGTTATTATTATGTAATCAAGGCAGTAAGCATATCCAAGGAACTCAGCAATTATTCAAACGAGGTGTCAGCCGTTCCCAGAGACAATATGGCACCCGCTGCAGTTCTTGGAGTAGACGGGATATTGTCAGCGGACAGAGGGTCAATGATTGTGAATTGGTCGCCGGTAACGTTTAACGAAGACCTGACAGATTGCTCGGACCTGACCGGTTATGAGGTATACCGCTCTCTGACGCTTGACGGGACATATACTATGATGGGTTTTGTGCCGGCTGGACAGCCGCTCGTCTGGAATGATCCGGAGTCCGTTAAAGGCAAAATATTCTTCTACGCTCTCAGGGCGAAAGACAGTTCCGGCAACCTTGGCGGATTATCAATGGTAGTCAATTCATCGCTCACTATGGAAACTATTTTAACTAGAGAAGATGACCTTACGACTTATGTCTCAATACCGAAATCAATTAAAGATATTCTCTACAAAGATACGAACCAGTACGGAGACGACCTTAAACTTGAAATAATAAAGAACGTTGGAGAGGAAAATGGCGATATAATAAAGTCAAGGACATTCGTAATGAGAAAGAGGGTCAACGGCGAAATAATCAAGAATTTTGTTCTGCCGCAGAAAGTGCAGATTGTTATAGGATATGCCGACAAGAAGGCTGCTATTTCAAGAGCAATCGGATCCGAGCAGATTGCCGAAGAGAAGAATATATCCCTTTACTGGCACAACGGCCTGATGTGGCTAAACCTTGGCGGTGAAATAGACACGGAACTCAAGGCATTGAGCATAAAGACAAAGAGGTTAGGCAAATACGCAGTCAGACGGGCAAACCGCTCCGACAGGTTCGGGATACTTTCAATACAGCCGGAAAAGACATTCACCCCGAACGGCGACGGCTGGAATGATTATTTTGAAATAAACTTTGACAACCCGCAGGATGCCAACATAATAGGCAGGATATATGATATGCGCGGAGCCCTTGTATCAGATATGAAAAAGGGAGCAAGCAATATATCTCTTTCATGGGACGGTAAGAATTTTGACGGAAGTCCGGCGCCCGGCGGTGTTTATATATATCAGATACAGGTAACGGGAACGGAAAGGAAGGTTTTAAATGGAACTTGCATTATCGCGAGGTAAAAGATTCGTTTTATCCGTTTTGGCGGCTGTTATGACCACGGGCATTTGCTGCCAGGGTGCGGAACTGAAAAAAACGGGAGGGAACCGTCACGGCTCTCCTGTCGGAAGCGGGGTGTTTGCGGCACCCGGGGCTTTCTTTGAAATCACCGAGATAAAACCGGGCAAAATATTTTCACCCAATAACGACAATTGGAACGACAGATTTATGATATATTTTGACAATCCGAACGACGACAACATAATGGGCAGGATTTATAGTTTAAGAGGCGATGCAATATCCGATATGAAAACAGACGCGACAGGCAACTGCATATACTGGGACGGAAAGGATTACGACGGCCGTCCGCTTCCTGGAGGAATATATATTTACCAAATGGAGGTTACGGGAACCGAAAGCAAGATAATAAACGGGACCTGTATAATTGTAAAATGAAAAACAAAAAAATTCTATTTGTATGTGCGGTGCTGCTGGCGATTTGCATTCAAAATGCAAAAGCGCAGTTTGAATACACCGGCTCCGGGGCGCGGGCTACTGCGATGGGTAACGCGTTTACCGCCCTTGCGGACGATGCATTCTCCATTTACTATAATCCGGCAGGACTCTCAAGAATAAGCTGGCGCGAAATAGGTCTTGATTATGAAAAACTTTACGCCGGACTTAAAGACGACTCAAATCTTTACGACGGCAGCGTTACCGGCGTATATCATAAGCCCGGCACCGGAACCTTCGGGCTGGGGATACACAACTTCTCGCTTTCCGGATATTACATGGAAAACACATTTATGCTATCCTACGGAGGCAGGTTTTTCAAAACAAAATTCAGCCAGGGAGTGAACCTGAAAATACTTTCAAAGTCATACGGAAAAACGCTTTATACTGAAAATGCGGTCAATCTGAATGGTGGCCCGCCGCGCGGCGGAAAAGACCCGGTATTTGAAAATGGATATACTAAAACAGGTTTTGCCGCTGATATCGGGCTGCTTTATGATTTTTCCCAGCACCATTCCATAGGACTGACGCTGAACAACATTAACGAACCGAATATGGGTCTGAGTTCCGAAGACATTGTGCCCATGATGGCAAAAATCGGATACGCATACAGGAGCTATGAGTTCAATATCCCGTTTGATTTCACCATCTTCAAAAAGAATTACACTGCATACGCGGGTATAGAAAGATCCTTCATGCAAAAAATGTTTCTGCGTGCTGGCGCCGGACTGGGTTCAAAGGAATATACCAACATCTCGGCAGGCATGGGCTGGAAGCAGAACAGTGCGTTTAATCTTGACTATTCGTTCAACTATCCAATAAGAGGCATTTCCAACACTTACGGCACGCACAAGATTACGCTCACTCTCAAATTCGGTGCGCCGGATACGCTTATACCGCCGCCGGCCGCCGACCTCAATCTGGAAATAGAAAAACTCAAAACCGAACTTGAAGACGCCAGAGAAGAAATCCAAAAGGCAAATAATATGGCGCTGAAATCGGAAGAGGACAAGAATCGGGCCGTCAAGAAAGCCGAAGAAAGGCAGCAGGAGATAGAAAGAAAAATGCGGGTAATGCTGATACTGCAGAAAAAGCAGGACATCCAGAGAAGGAAGATTCAGGAGGCAAAAAAGCAGAAACCCGACCCCAGGGAAAAGCTGATTAATCTCTATTATTCAAGTGCCGAGTCATATTTTAACAGCGAGGAATACATACCGTGCGTGGAGGAACTTGATAAACTGCTGAAGATTGAACCTGAAAACCAGTCTGCGAACGATATGAAGGAACTGGCAAAAACGAATCTGGCAATTAAGTATAAGGACGAAACGGAAAGGATCTACACCCAGGGGCTCAAGCTTTATTCCGAGGACAAAAAAACTGAAGCTATTTCGGTCTGGGAGGAGGCATTAAAGCTTAACCCGTGGAATGACGATATCAAAAAGGTCGTTGAGAAAGCCAAAAAAGAAAGAGAGGTGACAAAATGAAATTAGGAGAGAGATATTTTCTTTCAACTTTTATACTTGTAATTCTGCTTCTCATCCTTCTCAGTATAAGCACGGAATTATTCTTCAGAAAATATATAAGAGAGGATATCCGGAAGAATCAGAAATCCCTTGCCGTCATTTACTCCCATGTCTGCGAAGAGGCGCTCGTCTCAAACGATTTTCTTTTTCTTATCAATTATACTAAGAGGGTTAAGGAAACAAACAGGATGGTTTCATACGTCATTTTCATGGACACGAAATCCTTTATACTTGTTCACACAAATCCTGAACTTTTACGAACGCAGGCACCCGTCGATTTAGAGTCAAGGACAAAAAAGATTTCCGGTATCACTTTCTTTAATAACCTTTCGAAAGACGGAAGCATAGAGACAACGGATGTCATAAGTCCGGTAAGGCAGGGTTCAAACAGGGTCGGAACTGCAGTCATAGGATATTCTCAATCATATTACGAAACCCTTGTAAAACAGGAACTCTCAAAATTTCATCTGTACTTTTTGCTGATAGGGTTATTAGGGCTGTTTGCCGGGTATATTCTATCAAAAATACTCGCCAGGATGATGATATTAAGGATAAACAGGCTCGGGGATGCCGTCGTTGCCATGAGTCAAGGTAATTTTGATGCAAACATTGAACTTAAAGGTAATGATGAACTTTCCTGGCTCGGTGGAGAATTCAATAATATGGCAAAAAAGCTAAAGGAGGTTGACGAGATAAAACAGAGTTTTGTGTCAAATGTCACCCACGAGCTGCGCTCTCCAATCGCGGCTATAGAAAGCTATGCTAGCGAAATGCTTGATGGCGGAATACCGCAGTTCATTAAGACGGGGCTTAATGACATCACCATTATCAGAAATAACGCGATGCGGCTTTTGAGATTAGTTAACGACCTTCTTGACACATCAAAGATGGAATCCGGCCAATTTGAACTGAATATGAGGCATGTGAATATAACAAGCCCCATTGATACGGTCGTGAAACTTTATGAAGCAGTAAAGATTGAGCGTAAAATAAACCTCATTTTAGATGTACCGCATAATATTCCGGAGGTGCTCATTGATGAGGACAGGATAATCCAGGTTCTTTCAAACATTTTAAACAATGCTATAAAATTTACGCCTGAAAACGGCGAAATAATACTTTCGGCAAAATATATTTATGAAAAACCAAAGCCATATCTGAAGGTATGTGTGAAAGATACGGGTAACGGGATACCTCTTCCAAAAGAGCAGCAGCAGATCATTTTCGACAAGTTTACCCAGTTCAAAGGTATAAAACAGTACGGCAAAGGACCGAAGGGCATGGGGCTCGGGTTGCATATATCAAAATATTTAATTGAACTTCATAAAGGAAAAATATGGGTTGAGAGCCCGCCTGCCGGGACAAATATAGGCACGGAAGTAATATTTACTTTACCTTTTTAGTCAAATAATATATAATATAACCGTTAAGGGGAGGTAAAAATGGCAAAAAAAATTCTTGTAGTGGATGATGAAATTGACTTACTGAAGCTTGTCAAAAGGTGCCTTGAAAGATGTAACTATAAAATAAGCACCGCCGAATCCGGCGAAGAAGCCCTTAATAAGATTTATGCCGAATCTCCTGACCTTGTAATACTTGATATCAACATGCCCAATATGTCCGGTTTGGAAGTATGCAAGAGAATAAGGACGGATCCTCTTTACAAGAAGATGCGGATAGTGATGCTAACAGTAAAGGCAGCGGATACAGATAAGGTAAAGGGGCTGAATATCGGAGCTGACGAGTATCTTGCAAAACCGTTTATACCGAAAGAACTTGTATTGAGAGTCAAAAATATTTTAGGCGAGTAACCTGTACCCCTCACGAGCTTATTGGACAAGAATGGGGATTTGATGTTTAAGGAGAATTCCCTGTTTGGTTTTATGTTGAGTAGATTTTTATTTGAGGCAACGATTCAGTTCTGTATAGATTTTTAATGAGTCAACTTAAGCACTTGATTTTTTAAAGTTTTCGATGTATAATTTGAACAATGCCAGTGTAGCTCAGCCGGTTAGAGCACCGCTCTCATAAGGCGGGGGTCGTCGGTTCGATTCCGACCGCTGGCAGAAAAACAGGAAGTGGGAAGTGGGAAGCGGGAAGTGGTTTCACTACTCCCTACTCACTACTGCCTACTCCCTGCAGTTAAGGGGAGGGATGTATTATGAAAAAGGCGCTTTTTGTTGTTATGGCAGCCGTCTTAATAGCCGGTTGTGCGACGAGCCCCGATAAGGGGAAAGTTTCAAAAGAGGGCGAGATTGAAAGGGAATGGGTTGAACAGGGCATAACCGATAATTATATTTTTGCCACAGGTATCGGCGGCGCAGACCAGAAGATGGAAAATAAAACCCAGAAGATGGCGACCTCAAAAAATGCCGCTATAGTCAATGCGCAGTACAATATGCTGTCGGTCATAAAAGGCGTAAAACTTGAAGGCGGAATTACCGTCGAGAAGGCGCTTGAAACTGATTCCGTTCTCGCCACGAGCGTAAACGATACAATTAAAGGAGCACAGTTAGTCAGGACCAACTGGACAAATGACGACGGGTGTGTGGTTACTATCAAGCTATCCAAGAAAGCGTTGAAAGAAGCAGGCATAAAAATAGCCGAATAGATGTCGGCAGTCGGATTTATCCCTCACGCCAGAAGACCATGGGCTATGTCCGTGGATGAATGGCGTTTCGGGATGTCGCCGAAGGCGGAATAAGTAGGTTCCATGGGCTTTGCCCGTGGGGCTCCATTTAACCGAATAAAGATAAATTCCGGCCCGATTGAAATCGAGGTGGGGTTCCGCTTATTCAGAATGTGTCTTTTTATACGGTAAAAGGTGGTTTGATTTATGAAAGAAAATATCCGGATTACTTCAGTCAGCCGCGGTCTGTTCAGCCCGTTTTTTCTGCTTTCCGTGCTATGTTTTATCCTCTCTGTTTTTACCGGCTGTTCCACTACGAAATCTCAGATAAAGGCTACTTCTCCTGATACCGAGGTCGTTGAGGCGGAAGGTGATGCGCCTATAATCAATTCGGATATTACGGGCGCCAAAAAAACTTCACTCCACGAAGCGATGAAAAATGCTCTCGGGCTTGTAATCGGCGTATATGTGTCCCAGGAATCCCTCGTTTCAAAAGCGATGCTCATCGAAGATAACATTACATCGCAGACAGAGGGCTACATTGAAAAATACGATGTTCTGAAAGAATGGAGGGAAGGCGATTTCTACAAAACAAGGATAAAAGCGCTGGTAAGAAAGGAAGATCTTTCCGCGAAACTGAAAGCACTTGAACTTGAACCGAAAAAACTTGGCAACCCCCTGGTTAAATTTTCAATGACGGAAAAAATAGACGGCAGTGCGTCATCCACAAAATATGCGGAGGGGGAACTCAAAAACGCTTTTATGGAACAGGGCTTTGCAGTGTCGGATTCCGAGGTATCTGATATAATAATAGAAGGCGTAGCGGAGGCGAATTTTAATACTGAAGCAGGGCTGGGCGGAATGTATTCCTATCGTGCCTCATGCTCGTTGAAAGCGACAAAAACCGATTCCAAGGACGCTATAGCTAATTCTATGGAAATCGCCGGCGGGGTTGATGTGACAAAAGATGCCGCAGCCAAAGCATCTATAGTAAATGCCGCAAAAAGATCCGGCCCGAATCTTGCTAAAACTGTTTTAAAATATTTGAAAGAGCGTTCCACTGTCCAACTTACAGTTTCAGACATTGAAAACATAAACCGACTTAACGACTTTACAAGATCCCTGCGTGCTATGATAGAGATAAGGGACTGCTGGGTGAGAAATTATTCCGATAAGAACGCAGTTATAGACCTTGACCTTAAAAAAGGCACTGCTTCGGAAATTGCCAGACGGCTTGAGCAAAATACGAATTTTCCGATAAAAATAAAAAAAGTCGGAGCCTATGCGATAGATGCCGAAATAATGAAGTGAATGATTGAAAAAAATCCCGCCGCGTAGTGACGACGATGCGCGAATATATGAGTCGTTGTAAAAGGGGAATAATATTTCTATAAAAAATCCAACCGATACGATGTCTTTTTTTAACCGAGGGCTTAATTATTTCAATAAAGGCGATTATCTGAGAGCCATCGATGAGATGACCCATTCCATGGAAGGCAATCCGCACTTTGCAAGCGCTTACTATATCCGGGGGCTGGCGTATTCAAACAAAGGAGAATATGCAAAGGCGATAGGCGATTTTACAAAAACCATAGAACTCAATTCCAACGATATGATGGCATATTATAATCGCGGTATTGCCTATCGTAATTTGAAAAATATAGAGAAGGCAAAAACTGATTTTTACAAAGTAGTTGAAATGAATCCGAACCTTCCGGAAGAATATCTGAAGATAATGTCCTGCGATATTAATGAGCCGAAACCGGAACAGGAAAAAGATAAATATGCCAATGAATTGTACAATAAGAAACCCGAACCCGTTGCGGAACCGATACCGGTACAGATGCCGAAAGAAGAGCCGAAAAAGGTCAAATTTCCTGAGCCAATAAAACCTATAGCAGCAGCTATTCCGGCAATAGTCGAGACGAAACCCGAGCCCGTTGCGGAACCGATACCGGTACAGATGCCCAAAGAAGAGCCGAAAAAGGTCAAATTTCCTGAGCCAATAAAACCTATAGCAGCAGATATTCCGGCAATAGTCGAGACGAAACCCGAGCCCGTTGCGGAACCGATACCGGTACAGATGCCCAAAGAAGAGCCGAAAAAGGTCAAATTCCCGGAGCAGATAAAACCTATAGCAGCAGATATTCCGGCAATAATCGAGAAGAAACCCGAACCTGTAGCGGGGCCGTTACCGGCACAGATGCCGAAAGAAGAGCCGAAAAAGGTCAAATTCCCGGAGCAGATAAAACCTATAGCAGCAGATATTCCGGCAATAATCGAGAAGAAACCCGAACCTGTTGCTGAGCCGTTACCGGTACAGGTACCGAAAGAAGAGCCGAAAAAGGTCACAATTCCTGAGCAGATAAAACCCATAGCAGCAACTATTCCATCAATAGTCGAGAAGAAACCCGAACCTGTTGCTGAGCCGATACCGGTACAGATTCCGAAAGAAGAGCCGAAAAAGGTCAAATTCCCAGAGCAGATAAAACCTATAGTATCAGATATTCCATCAATAATCGAGAAGAAACCCGAGCCTGTTGCTGAGCCGATACCGGTACAGGTACCGAAAGAAGAGCCGAAAAAGGTCAAATTCCCGGAGCAGATAAAACCAGAAGTTGCAGATAATCAGGCAATGCTTTCTGAAAAAGGTTTTGAACATTACAAGAAGAGCGAATTTGATAAAGCAGTGATTCTCTCCACGGACCCTCTGAAAAAAAATTCGGATTCCGGCACGGCGTATAATAACCGGGACATTGCATTCGGACAAACTGGGAATATGGACCGCTCTTTGGCTGATTATACAAAAGCGATAGAGAAAAATTCCGCCGATGGCGAAGCATATTACCACCGCGCAATGATATTTTATACGAAAAAGGATTATTCAAAAGTTATACTCGACCTCCAGAAGGCAGTAGAACTTAATCCGGAATACAGAAAGGATGCTAAATTGTTTTATATTATCGGTTCAACAAATGAAAAACTGGGGCAAATTGACATTGCTGTGGAGAACTACAATCAGGCAATAAAGATAAATCCGAAATATGGCGCCGCATATTATAACCGCGGACTGATTTACAACAGGAAAAACGATTACATCAAAGCGGTGTCAGATCTGATTAAAGCGACAGAATGCAACAAAGAGTACGACAGAGACGCAGAATTATTTTACATCGTGGCAACGGCATATTCAAAAAACGGCAATCACGATAAGGCAATAGAGAATTACACAGAGGCAATAAAAATCGATCCTGGCAAAACGGAAGCGTATTATTACAGGGGTCTGTCGCATTACGGAAAGAAAGACAATGACCAGGCAATTCTGGACTTTACAAAGTATCTGGATTCAAACCCCGGCTCAGGCAACGTATATTACATTCGCGGGCTGGCGTATTACCAAAAAAATCAGTATGATAATGCGGCAAACGATTTTGATAAAGCGATTAAAACCGGTTATGTAAACAGCCTGGTATATTTTAACCGAGGACTTTCCAACAGCAAACGAGGTAAATACGAAGAAGCAATAATCGATTTCAGCAAGTCGATTGTGATGGATCCGGAGTTTGAGAAATACGCCGAAGCATACTTATTCCGCGGCATCGCTTATAAATCTACGGGCAAAAGCGAGCAGGCGGCTTCCGATTTCGCAAAAGCGATTGAAATCAATCCTTGGCTGAAAAAGATGCTTTAGCGGTCGCTTGCAAATTTCCGCATTAAAAAATATTGTTATTCCCGTTGCCTGTCCATTGAATCATTTGTTGGGACGGAAAACGGGAATATGTTTTTTAGCAGCCAAAAAGGCATAAATTAAGGGTGTTGTCCCTCGCTTTTGCTCGGGATCCCGTGGGAAAAAACTGTATAAAATGACTTGTCATTGTCCTCCTACACCCCGACTCGTCGGGGCGGGCAGGCGAGAGGGCTTCAGCCCGTGGCAATCCGACCTGCAATGTCGTTGCGCAGACGGTAGCCTTTGAGATTACGTTGCCCTCCGATAAAGTCGGGGCTATCGTAATGACATCCGAAGGACTTTTTCAACAGGCTCAACTTGAGATTCTGCAACTTATAAAAATATGCTTCAAAAAATAAAACGTTTCATTAACGAAAACAATCTTATTGAAAAAAACGACAGCATCCTTATCGGGCTTTCCGGCGGTCCGGACTCCGTTTTTTTAACCGATGTACTGCTTCGCCTGAAAAATCTTTATAAAATCAATATTTATGCCTGCCATATAGATCACGCCTACAGAAAGACATCATATAAAGATGCGGACTTTGTTAAAAAATTTTGCGGGCGGAACAGAATACCTCTAACGGTTGAAAAAATCAGCTTAAAAAAATTTACCGAGGAAAAAGCAAGAAATGTGAGACATGAAATTTTTGCCCGTGCAGCAAAACAATTCGGCTGCAGTAAAATTGCCACGGGGCATACGCTCGACGACAATGCTGAAACGGTCATTATGTGGCTCGCCCGCGGTTGCGGCATAAACGGACTAAAAGGCATACCTCCCCGCCGGGGTGAAATTATAAGGCCGGTTTTATGCGTCTCAAAAAAGGAAATCCTGCGATATCTT
>Ga0315268_10006415_pt1 | contig 12512 bp, 15 predicted proteins | sample C1_top_MG_FD_204535 | JGI IMG/M metagenome (GOLD analysis project Ga0315268, IMG submission 204535) | Sediment microbial communities from Yellowstone Lake, YNP, Wyoming, USA - C1_top | ecosystem: Environmental > Aquatic > Freshwater > Lake > Sediment | place: USA: Wyoming | collected 2017-08-01 | reverse complement strand
AAGGTGCAACCTGAAAACTCCAGACGAATGTCCATGGTGTACCTCTCCCCATATTTTGGAGAGAGGATACCACAAAAAAGCGGAATCAACTTATTCGTCGTCTCTTGCGCCGCTAAACACTACATGAATTCGGCAAGAGAACCCTACCTTTTCCACAATATCGTCCCTGAGGACGAAACCATCTTTGGTCTTTGTCCAGTTACTGCCCGTGAGCAATGGTTCTGGTGCCAGATCCTTGGGCATGATTTTGAAGACGACGTACCGGACACCATTATCAACATTTTGGCGGGCGCATACCAAATAGACATCGATTTGCTTCGTATGCTGCTCTCTGATGAAGTCTAGCATCTCTTGCAACTGACCATAACGGGTTAGCCGATAAGACGAAAGAGACAAGTGGCCATGCTTGATCTCGGTAGCCTTGGCTGAAATCCTTATCGTTTCCCCATTGATTTTCGCTGTCAGATCCACACCTTTGCGGTGTGACTGTGGATCCCATTTTACTTGATCCTGCCCGTAGATGGTGACCATTACCGCCCAAATCAGTTCTTCCCAGCTATCCGCTTTAATGGGTGTTTTGGATACACCTGCGCGGAATTTTATGACCCGCTGAACGAGCTTGCCAAATTTCCTCCAGTCCAGTGCCATCCAATTCCTCCCACAAACGATGTTTTGAACCTGCCGCTTTGAGCTACGCTCCGCAGAACCGCCGCACGACGTCAAACAGCACCTGTGTGTTAAAGAGCAGGTTGGCCACGGAGAGGCGCTCGTTGTCGGCGTGGGCCATTTTGGCCAGGGACGCCTCCGGCTCGTCCTTTTCGGGGCTGAACCCATAGACGCGTATGCCCAGCGGCACCAGGTGCTTGGCGTCTGTGCCGCCAGTGGACATCGTGGGCAGCACCGTGCCTTCGGGGTCGTGGGCGGGCAGCGTCTGCTGGATGATGTCGAACAGCTCGCTGGCGGAGGGGCTCTCCAGCGGTGCAGTCACGTTGAACGGCTCGATCTCCAGGGCGTTGAAATCGTCCTCGCCTAAGGCAGCCTTGATCTCCGCCAGGAATCCTTCCGGGGTTTGGCCGGGCAGGATGCGGCCGTCCACCTGGGCCTCGGCCACCGACGGGATGACGTTGGTCTTCTCCCCGGCACGCAGCACCGTGGGCGTGGCCGTATTGTGCAGCCGGGCGTAGAGCCGGTCGGCGAGATCGGCATCGGGCAGGACCTGGCGCAGGGAAGCGCGGCTGGCGGCCAGGCCGATGAATTCGTCCAGCGAGTAGGGCACTTTGAGAGCGCCCAGGATGCCTTGCAGGTAGACATCCACCGTGGCCGTGCGATGCAGCGGCAGATCAGCCTGGCCGATTTTGGCCAGCGCCCGGCTGAGCCTGACCACGGCGTTGTTTTCCGTGGGCACGGAGGCATGGCCCGACGTTCCCCTGACTCGCCAGCGCATCCAGCAGATGCCCTTCTCGGCCGTCTGGCAGCCGTAGAAACGCTGGCCGCCAATGAGGATGCCCGTACCGCCCCCCTCGTTGATGCACCAGGCGGCGTTGATCAGTTCCGGGCGATGGGTGGCCAGCCAGCCGGCGCCATACTCCCCGCCGGTCTCCTCGTCGGCGGTGGCGGCCAGGATGATGTCCCGCTTCAAGGGCAGGCCCAGGCGCTGGAGCAGCAGGACGACCATGAGCTCGCTGGCGGTGAGGTCTTTGGTGTCCACGCTGCCCCGACCCCAGACGTAGCCGTCCACCAAATCGGCGCTGAAGGGGGGATGCTCCCACCGGCTGGGGTCGGCTGGGACTACATCCAGATGGGAGAGCAAGAGCAGCGGCGGGGCGCTGTCGCCAGTCGTGGCCCTCAGCCGTGCCACCACGCTCCCCCGCCCCGGCGCCGACTCGACCACCTCGGCGGCGATGCCCTCTTTCGCCAGCACGTTGGCGATGTAGCGGGCGCAGGGTGTCTCGTTGCCCGGCGGGTTGGTGGTATTGAAACGCACCAGGTCGCGCAGGTAGCCGGTAACCTCGTCTTGCACGGCCTGCCAGTTGATAGGCTGCATTGTCGCCTCCTTATAGTTATGGGATAACCTCTCCCCCAACCCCTCCCCTAAACGGGGAGGGGAGCCTCCCCCTTCCCTCGCCGGGAAGGGGGGCTGGGGGTTAGGTCATGGTCAGGCTTTGCTGCCCTTCGCCTCCTGGACGATCTTGACGCTGGCGCTGGCCCCAATGCGGGTGGCCCCCGCCTGCACCATCTGCTGCGCCTGCTCGAAGGTGCGAATGCCCCCCGCGGCCTTGATGCCAATCTCCGGCCCCACGACGCGGCGCATCAGGGCCACGTCGGCTGCGGTGGCCCCGCCAGGGCCGAAGCCGGTGGAGGTCTTCACGTAGTCGGCACCGGCGGCCTTGGCCAGGGTACAGGCCTTCACCTTCTCCTCGTCGGTGAGAAGCGCCGCCTCAATGATCACCTTGCTGTGGGCACCCTCCTCCTGGCAGGCTGTAACCACACCGGCGATGTCGTTCTCCACCAAGCCGTAATCGCCGGACTTCAAAGCGCCGACGTTGATGACCATATCAATCTCTTCTGCGCCCAGGCGAATGGCCCGGCGAGCCTCATAGGCCTTGACCTCGCTGAGGGTGGCCCCCAAGGGGAAGCCGACGACGGTGCACACCTTCACGGGCGAACTGCACAGACGCTCGGCGCAGAGACGCACCCAGGTGGGGTTGACGCACACGGCGGCGAAGCCGTATTGCCGGGCTTCAGCGCAGAGCTGGATAATCTGCTCCCGCGTGGCCTCTGGGCGCAACAGCGTGTGGTCAATCAGGCGGGCCAGTTCGGCGGCCACGCCCGTGAGCCCCAGCCCCCCGCCAATGCGCTCCGCCCCGGCGTCTACGATGCTCTGTACAGCAGCACCAGCCCGCTGGGCGCAGAGGCCGCAGCCGTTGCAGCCCTCGCCAGAGCCCGAGGCGCAGGGTAGCGCTGGGCCGCCCGTCTGCAGGATGAGCAACACCTCGCGGGTGATCTGCTCAATCAAGCGTTCGGCGTCAAGTTGCGTCATCGCCATCCTCGCTGTTGGCGACTCAGGCGATTGTGCGCCCGAGACAGAGCAACGATGTCCGCGAAATTGGCGGTGGGCGTGAGCAGGTCAGGGTAGAGCACCGTCAGGCTAGGAACACGCAGGAAGTGTTCCGAGTTGGCAGTCAGAAGCGGTAAATCCGCTTCCAGGCAAGCAGCGGCGATGAGAACATCCAGGGGGCCAATATCCCGGTTGCGGCGGAGCAATTCCCGACGCAGTAGACCAGCGCGACGGGCAGAAGTCTGTGTGCCGACCAAAGTCTCCAGGCCAGCCAGAATGTCGTCAATGGCTTGAACTTTGGCCGGGGTTGTTGCACCTACGTACAACTCGTAGACGGTGGAATAGGCCACGTAGCACTTCGCCATAGTGACCGTGTGGCGGAAAAAGGTCATCCCAGGCCCAGTTGGCTGTGATCGCAGAGCGTGAATCAGGATCGTTGTTTCGATCACCATTCCGGAATCGGCCATTTTGCTGCCTCCTCCCGCAACTGCCGGATCGCCTCCTCTGTTTCCGGAGCATCTGCCCAGGCCCCTTCAGCAGCCAGCATCCGCTCTACATCCTCCCGGCTACACCCCTGCACGGCCATGATGCGCTGGATCAATGTCTCCCGGTCTATCTCCTGCGCCGGTAGCAGCGGGCGGATGACGATCTCACCATTGACCACCCGGCACTCCAGTTTGCCCTTGGTGACCCCTAGCTCTTTCAGTATCTCTTTGTCTAGAATCACGCGGTCGTGATCTATGACCAACTCTTTCACCATAGACATGCTTCTCACCTCCTGAGGAACCGCCGCTCAATGTCCAAGATCTTCTGCACCCGTTTCTGGTGGCGCTCCTCGCCTACCGGCGTCTCCAGGAATGTTTTCACGATCTGGCGGGCCAGGTCTTTGGCGATCAAGCGCCCGCCCAGGGTGAGGACGTTGGCGTCATTGTGCTCACGACTGTTCTTGGCTGTGGCGAGATCGTAGCACATGGCGGCGCGCACGCCGGGCACCTTGTTGGCTGCCATGCAGGAACCGATGCCCGCGCCATCCACCATGATGCCGCGCCAGGCCTGACCGGAGGCCACCGCCTGCGCCACGGCCAGGGCGAAGTCGGGATAGTCCACAGGCTGCGTGCTGGACGTGCCCACGTCCTGGACGCGGTAGCCCAGCTCCTTGAGGTAGGCCTTGAGGTCTTCCTTCAGCTCGAAGCCGCCGTGGTCGGCGCCCAGGGCCACCACCCGGCTCCAGGGCGAGGGCAAAGGCGCCCCCACGGCGGGCCCGCCCGGCGCCGGCTGCTGTCCAAATGCGATCCGCCGCTCCTGCGCCAGCGTGCGCGCCAGGGGGGTGATCAGGGCATCGGCCGGCACGAGGATGGTGGCTCCCTCCGGCGTGGCCCGCACCTCTTCTTCTGTGACCACACGGCGGGCCTGGGGCCTGTCCACCGCCTCCTGCCTCCTGCCTCCTGCTTCCTGCTCCCTGCCCCTTGCCTCCTGCCCCCTGCCTCCTGCTCCTTGCCCCCTGCCTCCTGCTTCTTGCCCCTTGCCCCCCGCCTCCGCACTCCCCAGCGTCCGCTCCACCACCTGCCGCACCACCTGGCGCACCCGGTTCTCATCCAGCATGGCTCTCTCCATAGAAGGATAGGGTAGACAAGTAAGCAAGAAGAAAGTAGACAAGTAGACAAGGAGTAAGTAGACAAGGCTATTGCCCCTGCCACTTGTTTCCTTGCTACTTGTTTACCTGCTACTTGTCTACTCGTTCCTTGTCTACTCGTCCCACCAGATTATACGCTAAAACCCGCCAAAAATCAACAGCGACGAGCAGCCAAATCCTGGTCTCGTCGCTTTTCTTTACTGTCTTGACCAACAATCATGGTCAACCTGTCTCGGTGTAGAGGTCTGGATGGAGGAATTTGACCAAAGCAAGCGTAACGATGAACTCGTAGGCGCGCTGGCGATCCAGCAGCCCCCTGGTGAGGATGCCCACGGCGCCCATCTTCTTCTTGGTGTCCTGCATACCGGTGAGTTCATCCATGGCTGTGCCCAGCTCCCAGCCCTGCCGGATGCGCCGCGCCACGCGTGGCGGCAAGGGCATGTTGGGCCCACCGGCGATGGACACCGTGCCGTCCCGCTGCACCACGGCGGCCCAGGCGTTAGTGAACGTTCCCTCCGGCCGCTCGCTCACGCCGCCCTCCAGCCCCACGCCCAGGTCGGCGTTGGCCATCTGCTGAGCGGCGCGGGCGCGACGCACGGCCCCTTCGATGGTCTCCGCGTCGCCCAGCGGCTGGTCAGATACCCCGGAGTTCACTTCAATACCCAGCACTTCGGCGCTGGCGTCCAGGCGGTAGATCACCGCCGCCACCGCCTTCACCTTAACACCATTGGTGGAACCGACAGCAACTTTCATCTTATGTTCCGCTTCCTCGGCAACTGCTCTGGCGTAAACGCCTCCGGCAACAACTCAGCCAACGTGTAGGTGCGGCGGTGCTCCTGCGCGTCCGCTACGATGAGGCGCAATGCCTGGGCGTCGCCGGCGAACTCCGCCAGCACCTGGCGGCAGGCGCCGCAGGGCGAGACGCCGTTCTCTGTGACCACGGCGATGGTGGCGAAGGCTCGCTCGCCCGCGGCGACGGCCTTCCAGACGGCCACCCGCTCGGCGCAGACGGAGAGGCCGTAGGAGGCATTCTCCACGTTGGCGCCGGTGTAGACCCGGCCCGACTGCGCCAGCAGCGCCGCCCCCACGGTGAAATGCGAGTACGGGGCGTAGGCGTGGCGGCGCGCCTGGGCGGCCAGGGCCACGAGTTCGTCGTCAGTCATGAACTGCCTCCTTGTCGTTGTCATTCGTCGTAGGCTCTGGGTGTTTGGTGACCTTTACCTTCTTGATGCGCCGGCCCACCGTAGACAGCACAGCCACAGTGACGCTGTCCACCTGCACCTCGTCGCCCGCGGTGGGCATCTTCCCCAACTGGCTGTATACCAGGCCGCCGATGCTGTCGAAGTCCTCACCCTCCAGGTGCAAACCCAGGGTCTCGTTCACGTCATCCAGGCTGGTGCGAGCGTCGAACACCGCCTCACCCTCGCCCAAGGGCTGGATCTGCGCCTCCTCCTTGTCGTACTCGTCCTGGATTTCGCCTACGATCTCCTCCAGCAGGTCCTCAATCGTCACCAGGCCGGCCGTGCCCCCGTACTCGTCCACGACGATGGCCATGTGCATGCGATTCTGCTGGAACTCGCGCAGCAGATCGTCCAGCTTCTTGCTCTCCGGCACGAAGTAGGCCGGACGCGCCAGGGAGCGCAGGCTGGTCTCCAGGTTGCACCCGCGCAAGAAGGGGAAGAGGTCCTTGGCGTGAATAATGCCGATGATGTTGTCGCGGTTACCTTCGTAGAGGGGGATGCGGGTGTGCGCCGTTTTGATGATGGCATCCACAGCCTCGGCCAGAGGGGTGTTGGCCTCCAGGGCAAACATGTCAATACGTGGCACCATGATCTCGCGCGCCGTGGTGTCGCCCAGTGCGAAGACGCTGTAGATCATCTCCTTCTCGCCCTCTTCCAGCACGCCGCCTTCCTCGCCAGCGTCCACAATCGTCTTGATCTCTTCCTCGGTGACAAAGGGCATGAGGCTCTTGCGCCCGCCGCCAAAGAGGGCCATGATCAGATCGGTGGAGACGGTGAGGGCCTTGACCACCGGCGAGGCGATAGTGGCCAGAAGCTGGATGGGGCGAGCCACCAGGAGCGAAATGCGCTCGGCGTGCTGCAGGGCCAGGTTCTTAGGCACCAGCTCGCCCAGCACGAGCATGAGGAAGGCCACGAGCAGGGTGATTAGCGTGACAGCGATGGTGTGGCTGGTCTCAGTGCTGAGGGGCACAGGGAGGGTGGCGATGAGCGCCCGCAGCGGCTCGGCGAGGTTGGTGGCGGCCACAGCAGCGGTGAAAAAGCCCACCAGGGTCACACCCACCTGGATGGTGGACAGGAAGCGGCTGGAATCCTCCGCCAGTCGTTCCACGATGCGGGCCGCGGTGACCCCCTCCTCCACCAGTTGCTTGAGGCGCGTCTTGCGCACGGAGATGATGGCAATCTCCGAGGCGGCGAAGAAGGCGTTGAGCAGAATCAAGAAGCCGATGAGTAGCAATTGACCCAGGGTATCCGCGGACAAAGGTCTACACCCCCCGGGACGGGGGAATCAGGGAACTAGTGATCAGGGAATCAGGAGATTAGATGGGCCTGATTTCCTGATCCCTGATTTCCTGATTCCCCGGTCCCTGATTCCCCCGTCCCCCTACAAAAACAGCGAACTTAACGACACGTCCTGATGGATGCGGGAGATGGCCTCGGCCAGGAGGGGAGCTACGCTGAGCACCCGAAGCTTGTCACTATGCGGCTCCAGGGCAACGGGGATGGTGTTGGTGACAACCACCTGCGCCAGCGCCGAGGTGGCCAGTGTCTGCGCGGCCTGCCCGGCGAAGACGGGGTGGGTAGCGCAGGCATACACCGCCTTAGCCCCCCGCTGCAACAGTTCATCCGTGGCTTCAATCAGGGTGCCGCCGCTCTGGATCAGGTCGTCCACGATGATGGCGGTCTTGCCCTGCACCTCGCCCACCATCTCCAGGATCTCGGCTACGTCCTGCTGGGGGCGATGCTTGGCCACGATGGCCAGCGTGGCCGCCCCCAGGCGGCGGCGAAACTCGTTGGCCCGCCCCACGCCGCCCACGTCCGGCGAGACTACCACTACCTCGCCAAGACTCAGGTCCTTGAAGTAATCGGCCAGGATGGTTACCGCCCGCAAGTGATCTACCGGGATGTCGAAAAAGCCCTCAATGGCCGCGGCGTGCAGATCCATGGTCAGGATGCGGCTGGCGCCCGCCGTGGTGATGAGGTTGGCCACCAACCTGGCCGTGATGGGCTCCCGCCCCGCCGTCTTCTTCTCCTGCTTGGCGTAGCCAAAGTAGGGCATCACCGCCGTGATGCGGTTGGCCGAAGCCCGGCGCAGGGCGTCAATGATGATCAGCAATTCCATCAGGTGATGGTTCACCGGTGGGCACGTAGGTTGCACCACGAAGACATCCGTCCCGCGCACATTCTCCTCGATGCGCACCCGGCTCTCGCCGTCTTTCCAGGTCCCCACGAAGGCCTCGCCCAGGGGCACGTTCAGGTGCTGGGCGATCTCCTGAGCCAGGGGGCGGTTGGCGCTACCGGAGAAGATGTGCATTGGCCGTTCCATGCCCTGCCTCCTACAACTATTTCGAAATTCGAATTTCGAAATCCGAAATTCATTCTGGCGGTGGGGCCCACTCCTCGCCACTCGCCGTCGCTTCCTTGCCCGGCGACTCGGCGGGAGGCCGCACCGGGGCACGTCGCTTGGTGGTGCGGCGGGGGCGGCTGCCGTTGGCGGCCGGCCGCGCCGTCTCCCGTGCCGCCGCTTCGCCCTGCTCTTTCTCCCGCAGGTTCTTGAGTACGGTCTCGATGGTGCTCAGCCGCCGGCGGTTTATACGCACAGCCACGCGGAAGGCCTCTTGCCAGTGCTCCAAAACGGGGAACTCGGCGGTCAGCCTCTCCAGCTCTTTGTGCAGGCCCGGCGTCACCCGGCCGACCTCCTGCTCATAGGTGCGCAGGACCTCGGCCAGAAGGCAGGTATGGTTCACCTCGGCCAGGGCTGGGGCTTCGCCAGCGCCTTGCAGGGCGTTGACCAGGCCGCTGAAGCCGTAGGTCTGCCATAGGCAAAATAGCTGCCAGGCTTCGCCGTCCTCGGGGCCTGGCCGCTCGTGAGCGTACAGCCGGACGAGGTGTTCGTAGGCGGGCCGCTCCTCGGCGGTGAGTTGCTGGCGTATCTGCTTGAGCACCGGACTATCGCCGGCCAGGCGAATCGTCGTCTGCGGCTTCTCTGGATAACGCCCATCCGGCTGGCCTGCTCTCCGCGGCGTCACCCGCGGCTTGACCGACGTTGGTGGCTCGCTGACAGGCTCAACGGGATGCTTAGCGGCGGCTGCCTCCTCCTCCCAATGCTTCTTGCGTTGCTCCAGCAAATCCCACTGGGCACTGGCGATGTCTGGGTTGAGGCGATAGGCCATAGGCTTGCGCGGGCGGTCGTGGCGCAGGAAGATCTGCGCCTTGTCGCACAGGAAGGTCAGGCACTCCTTAACCTGCTCCTCGGACAGGCCGGTGCCGCGATCCTGCCAGGCGCCATCCTCGCCCTGCCGGCCCTTGGCGAACTGGGCGATGGTGATGCAATCGTCTGGGCGGCCGGGGCGCAGCGTAGACATCACGGCGTAGTGGACGATCTTCCACTCATCGCCGGTTAGTAAAGGCATCATCTCATCAGACAGGAAGTTGGGAAACGGGGTGGTATTGGGCACGAGCGTTCTCTCCATCTTATTCCTCCTGTCTTTTCTTGGCCGCCCGCGCCGGCACGCCGTAGACCACACTCTCCGGCGGCACGTCGTGGGTGACCACCGACCCGGCGCCCGTCTTGGCCCGGCGGCCCACGCGCACCGGGGCGATGAGCATGGTATCGCTGCCGATGAAAGCGCCATCTTCAATAATCGTGGGATGCTTCTTCTCGCCGTCGAAGTTGCAGGTCACCGTGCCGGCGCCGATGTTCACGCCCTCGCCCACCGTGGCATCGCCGACGTAGCTAAAGTGCCCTTGGTGGACCCCCCGCCCCAGGCGCGAGTTCTTCACCTCGGCGAAGTTGCCGATGTGCACACCCTGGCCGAGGTGCGCCCCCGGCCGCAGGTGCGAGTAAGGGCCGATGCTGACGCCATCCTCCACCACGGCACCCTCCAGCGTGGAGGCGACGATGCGGCAGCACTCGCCAATGGTGGCGTTGACGATGTGGCTGTAGGGGCCGATGATACAGTCGCTGCCGATGTGCGAGCGCCCCTCGATGATCGTGCCCGGATACAGCACCGTGTCGGCGCCGATGACAACGCCCTTGTCAATAAAGGTCGAAGGCGGGTCAATGATGGTCACGCCAGAGGCCAGCGCCTCCCGGCGAATACGCTCGCGGATCACCCGCTCGGCCTGGGCCAGGTGGAGGCGGGTGTTCACCCCCAGTACCTCGTCCACGCTGGCGGCGGCCACGGTCTCCACAGGCTGGCCCTCCGCCACGGCCAGAGCCAGTAAATCGGTCAGATAATACTCGCCCACCGGCCCCAGGGGGAGGCGCTCCAGGCTCGGCCAGAGCCAGGCGGCCTGGAAGCAGTAGATACCCACGTTGAGCTCGCGGATGCGCCGCTGCTCCGGCGTAGCTACCGCCTCCTCGACGATGGCCTGCACCCGCCCCGCGGCGTCCCGCACGATGCGCCCAAAGCCCATGGACTCGTCCGAGTCCACGGTGAGCATAGTGATGGTCGCTCCCGTGGCCGCGTGCCGCTCTACCAGGCGGCGCAGGGTGTCCGTGGTGGTCAGGGGATGATCGCCGTAGAGGGAGAGGATGGTCGTGGCCTGGCCTTCCAGCAGGGGCCGCGCTTGGCGCAGGGCGTGGCCGGTGCCCAGTGGCTCGCTCTGCTCGGCGTATTCGGCAGCATCGCCCAGCACCTGGCGCACGCCCTGGCTCTCTGGGCCGATGACCACCACCAGCCGGGCCACGCCCAGGGGCGCTACTGCCTCCACGGGGTAGCAGATCATAGGCTGGCCGGCGATGGGGTGCAGCACCTTGGGGATTTTGGAGCGCAGCCGCTTGCTCTTACCGGCGGCCAGGATGACGGCGGCGAGGGTATCCAAAGTTCTCCTCTAAGAGTACGTCTACTAAAATGGCTTAGTGAATCATGCGGCACGTGTTGCGTGGTGCGTGTGGCGTGATCAGTGATGCGTGATGCGTGATGCGTGATGCGTGATGCGTGCGGAAAACGGAACACGGAACACGCAACACGTAGACCCATTCCGTGCCTAAAGGCAAAAACTCTTAGCCGCCCCTTAGATGAAACACCCCCCAGCTAGGTGGGGGTGGCAAGAGGGCGATCCGCCCCCACGCGGAGACGGCTCGCTAACGATGGCGGAAAACTGGCTGGGGGAGGAGGATTCGAACCTCCGCGCCAAGATCCAAAGTCTTGTGTCCTACCACTAGACGATCCCCCAGCGATGCTTCATGCACCTGCCTACCGCCCCGCCATGCCTAAAGCAGAGCACGTGATGGAGTCAGCTAGCAGGTGTTTGCGGGTACGCACATTTACCGTATGGTGGTGATGTAGGGATAGCTCAGAATCTTGTCATCCGATGTCACAAGCGGGCAGTCATAGACTCTCGCTGTGGCAACAATGATTTGGTCAGCGGGGTCACGCTGGAATTCGCCAGGTAGTCGTGTAGATTCGATGGCAATCTCTGGAGTTAGAGCAAGTAGTTGCACCCCAGGGTAACTCAAAGCCTGCGTAAACCACTCTTCCAACGAGATTGGCAATTCCAAACGCTCATTCTCTACAAGTTTGGCGATCTCCTAACAAGAAATCGCGCTAATACCAATCAAGTCCGTCTCGTTGGCTGTGATTGCCTCGCGTTGGACTTGACTGAGCTGTTTATCCCCATGCACCCACCAAACCCAGATGTGCGTGTCCAGAACGATCATCGCAACACGTTCCAGTCGTTTTCGGCAACGCTATCAAATGGGGCAAGGTAACGAATGGGCTTACCGCGCAGAGGATAGCGTTTTAACCCTTCCCGTTTGCGGGGCTGGCTGATAATGATAATTTCCACCTTTTCACCAGCGCGGAAGGGCACTCCAGGAATGGTGAGTACGCGATTCGGTGAAATAATGGTTTCTATGCGATAGGTTTGCATTTCACTTCTCTCCTCTATCGGCTGGCCGCAGGACAGAAAAACGCCCTGAGCGTAGCCGCGTGTCCCAACCTCCATGCTCTATACTCTGTGCCCTATGCTCTATGCCCGATGCTCTACTAGTGCAATCGCCTCAATCTCCACCAGGGCCCGCCGGGGCAGGTGGGCCACCTCTATGGTGGCGCGAGCCGGTGGGTTGGTCGGGAAGAAGCTGGCGTAGGCCTCGTTCATGGTGATGAAGTCGTCCAGGTTCTTGAGGTAGACGGTGGTCTTCACCACCTGGGCCAGCGAGCTGCTGGCGGCCTGCAGCACGGCGGCCAGGTTGGTCAAGACCTGCCGCGTCTCGGCGGCGATACCGCCGTCCACCAGGCTGCCCGTAGCCGGGTCAATGCCGATCTGCCCGCTACAGAAGACGAAATCGCCCACGCGGATGGCCTGGGAGTAGGGCCCGATGGCCTTAGGTGCCTGGGGACTGGTGATGACTTCGCGTTTCATGTTTCCTGTCCTCTCATTTTTGCTGGCGTCTTACACCTACCAAGTATACCACACTCGGCGGGCGGTGTAAATACGTTTCAGTCCCCAGTTAGGGCCCTGTCAAAGTCGCGGCTTATCGGGTATAATCCCTCTCAGCAACGAAGAGAGGAGAGATACCCATCAACCAACACAAGTATGCTTCCTTGATGGACGCGCTCCAAGAGGTGCCAGACCC
>Ga0315268_10006414_pt1 | contig 12513 bp, 9 predicted proteins | sample C1_top_MG_FD_204535 | JGI IMG/M metagenome (GOLD analysis project Ga0315268, IMG submission 204535) | Sediment microbial communities from Yellowstone Lake, YNP, Wyoming, USA - C1_top | ecosystem: Environmental > Aquatic > Freshwater > Lake > Sediment | place: USA: Wyoming | collected 2017-08-01 | reverse complement strand
TCCAGCAATCCTAGGAATTGTTCGAAACTCAAAAATGGCGTGGCCTTCTTTGATCCGTTCAGGCACATGAGCCAAACCAAAATCGGCACCTGCTTTTAATCCTGATTCCCTTTCTAGAATTGGCTTGACGCTATCTTCCGTGGTTCCAGGTGAAACTGTACTCTTCAAGATCACTAGATCTCCCCTCTTCAACCCTTTACCGACAGAATTACATGCAGCGATAAGTGCTGTACCATCAGGGGTCTTATCGGGCTTTAGGGGGGTTCCAACACAAATTAAGATGACATCAGCCTCTTTAGCGGCGGATGAAACGTCCGTGGTTGCCTTCAACCGTCCTTCCTTGGTAACCTTTTTAATCAGCTTCTCAAGTGAAATGCGCTTTTTAACCAGTATGCGATGGGCCTTCGCCACCTTATCCGAGAGGCTGACTCCATATTCGCTTATAGCCGCTAAGCGCCCACAAGAAGGGCAGAAGACTTCACTCTTAAAACTGAACAGTCTAACTCCACAGTTAGGGCACGTATTATCAAGCGCCTTAGCTCCTTCTTGTAAAAGCCAGCTAACGTCATGCTCTACAATCTGTGCGCGTCCCGCCTTCACCAACTGGATCACTTCTGGATTAATATCGCATCCGATAACTTGAGCTCCTTCCTCGGCAAACAAAGTTGCTAAGGGCAGCCCCACATAGCCTAGCCCTACCACTGCGATGGTGACTTTCCCATGCTTAATCGCCCTAACTACTTCTGCTCTTGGCAAATCAAGAACTTTAACCAATCTTGGTCACCGAGCTTACAAATTCTTCTAAGTTGAATGCCTAGTGACCTCCTCCCACGGCCTGAAGGCTGGGGCTTCCACTTTTCCTCCGTTTTTACTCCCACATCGCCTCTGCTTCAGGGAGCGTTTTGTGGAATTTTCGGTTCCTGCTTCACAGGCTGGACTTGGTCCTTCACCTCATTCCCCTGAAGGGTCGTCGGTTACGGAGGTCACAGTCTCCACGGGCTTAGATTCGGGGTAGCCCCTCCCTACTTCTGCATTTTTTGCCAAGATGGAACATATGTTTTTCGGCTCTCATCCCACCCTGAAGGCTGGGGCCTTCCCGCCGACAGGGTTAAAACTTATGAAGTATTGATTAAGCTTCAACCAATTCGGAACAGAATATAGTATAGACTGAAATATGCCGTTACTATTGCCAAGATGCCTGCTTGGGCTTGGAGGATCCAAAATCTCATCACGAGTTGAGGTTCAGTATATCGCCCGCGTCTCATCAGTACATGTGTTAGGGAGCCGTTCTCTTCAGGCGCGGTTAGCTTTCCATCGGGGTTTAGTATGCCGAAGGACTGCGTGCTAAACCGATGACTTGCTTTAACAAAGAATTCGATTATCTGAGGAAGTAGTGCGATGGCGCTAACCACTGCCATTGCTCCGAGAACGGCTGCCGTAGCGATAGCTGCACCGATAACATATGTTCCACTGTTTCCAGGGAGGATTTTAGCTGGATAGCGGTTGTAGTAGAGGAATGCCATAAGGGCTCCAAAAAGAGGGGCTATAATAAGGGCACACTTGGGTTTATCCGTGATAACAGCAGCTATAAGGATTGAGAATGTTGCAATACCCCCGCAGCCTACTTCAAGCCCATTCAAACCAGCTAGCATGTTGGTTAGGTTGGAGACGGCTATGATGCCTATCGGAACCAAAACAAGTGGGTAAAGTAGGCCTACTGAGATTGAGCCCATGAATGGAATTAACAGGGTGCGGTCGGCTGAGACAGCGGTGACTAGGGGGATCGCTGCGAAGAGTGGTAGGATGACTTTCATACGCTGTCTGAGTTTAAGGACGTCATCAACCATCCCCACCAGAAACACTAGGAGAATCGAGGAGATCGCTGCGAACTGTTGAGCTAACCAGGTATCGATGATAAATGGGATGAGAATGAGATTTCCGGCGAGATAGCCGAAAACGATGGCTACTCCTCCCATTCGGGGGATGCGAGGTCTTCCCGCCTTATGGACATCAGGTGCGACAATCCTTCGTACTTTAAGGCGTTTGATGAGATAGGGCGTGATTAAAAAAGTAGCGACGAAAGCCGCTATCATCGCCAAAAACATAGGGATGATCATTGTTTAGTTCCTACGATTCCATAGTTCATGCGGTAGAGATATGGTAAATTGTCAAATCCTTTTTATAACTTCTCTTTCTTTTAGATTAGAACTTATGATAATCTCAATAAGGGATATGCGTGAATATTTATTTTCCTAATGTAAAATTCATAGAAGATGGTCTCAATGGCTTTAGCGAATAAGAATATTCTAGTTACAGGTGGGGCTGGGTTCATTGGAAGTCATATTGTTGACTTCCTTAAAAATAAAAATAAAGTAGTCGTTCTCGACGATTTAACAGCTGGAAGGAAGGAAAATATTCCAGGCATTAAGTTAATTCGCAAATCCGTAGCTAAAGTGCAAAAATCAGACGTTCATAATTTTGATACCATCATACACTGTGCTGCACAGGTCTCCACGTTCTTGTCTGTTGATTATCCATATGAGGATTTCAAAGCGAACTGTCTTGGAACCTTCAAGCTTTTTGAGGCTTGGAGAAAATGGAATGACAAAGCTTTTATCTTATATACCAGTAGCAGAAGCGTTCTCGGTAATATTCCAGAACCTAAGATTGCGAATGAAACCTTTCCCTTCAACCCAAGCACTTTCTACAATGTTCATAAAATTTACGGCGAAAACCTTTGTAAGATCTATTCTGAACTCTATGGAATGAAATTCGTGATTTTAAGGCCATCCAATGTCTATGGCCCGAGGCAGCCTTACTGGAAAGAGGGGTGGTACAATTTCTGTCTTCCAGGCTCCTCCCTCATCTCCGCCAACCCAGCTCCAAAACCTATCAGCAGTGTGAAGGTAGGAGATTTAGTGCTAACTCATAAAGGTAGGTACCGACAAGTCGCCCAAGTCTTCGAACGCCCATATGCAGGGAAACTTATCCATATCAAGACGAAGTATTATTACGATCCGCTCAAAGTCACCCCTGAACACCCGATACTCGCTGTTCACTGTAGCAGAATCTTCACGGATCACTGGAAGAGGGTTCACATAGACCTCTCCAGCCCAAGATGGACCATGGCCAAGGACATTAGGGAGGGGGACATCCTCCTTTACCCTGTGCCCAAATTCGAATGTAACCATTTCCCAACCCATCTTGTCGTCAGCGACTTCTTAGATGTCCTCGTCAAAGATGGAAGAATATATGGGTATACAAGGAACCAGTTTGTTGAAAGATGTAAAGGGACCGAGTACAGAATTCCAGTGAGAATTCCTTTAAATGACTCGTTTATGAGAATTGCGGGGCTCTACTTGAGTGAGGGCTGTGTGGCTACTAACGGTAAGCAGGTACACTTCGTCTTTTCAGAGGAAGAGCGAAGCATCGCAGACCAGCTTCAGCGTGACATCTACAGCGTCTTCAACCTAAAGCCGAGCCTAGAACACAGGCGGAAACACCGCGCCATCAATGTCTACGTGAACTCTGTCGCCTTTGCTAAACTGTTTGAGAGCCTTTTCGGAAGGGGGGCAGCGAATAAGCGCATTCCACCACTATTCTTTAACCTATCCAAGAAAAGGCTGCGGGTTCTAATCGATTCGATGGTTAAGGGGGATGGATCTGTCGACTTGGGCAGTCGCTGCTGTATCAGGTACACATCAGTCTCTCGCACTCTGATATATCAACTGAGGGATATTCTTCTGACTCTCGGAGTTTTTCCCTCCATGGAATTTAAGAAGGGTAAGAAAGGCATCTATGTAGCCGTTCAGATCGCGAATACAAATGATATTTACACACTCCGCTGGTATGCCAATCCTATATATAGAGCCAGGTGGATTGGCGGGGAATACGTATTCTTGCCCGTGGAGAAGGTAGAGAAAAGGTGGTTTAATGGTGTCGTCTACAACTTAGAGGTCGAAGATGACCATAGCTACACATGCGGGTATCACGCGGTACATAACTGTGCCTTTTGGATAAAACGGGCTTTGGAAAATAAGCCGATACCGATTTATGGAACAGGGGAGCAGATCCGAGATTACGTGTATGTTGAGGATACTGCGAAGGCATATGTTTTAGCTTTAGAGAACGAGAAAGCAATCGGGGAAACTTTCCTGCTGGCAACTAATCGGGGGGTTTCTCTAATCGAACTCGCAAACAAAGTCATTCAAATTACTGGGAGTAAATCCAAAATCCAGTTTCTCCCAGCGAGAAAGGGGGATATTTTCAGATTTGTAGGTTCCTATGAAAAGGCAAAATCACTTCTAGGCTGGATCCCCCAATTCTCATTGGAAGAGGGGTTAAAGAGAGAAATAGATTGGATGAAAGGCGAGCTGAGAAAGAAATCTTAATGCTAAATTGGCTAGCGCTTACTGTAGCTCGACGAGCGCATCAGGGTCATTTAAATAGTTCAATATTCTGGCGAACCCACTCAATCAAGTTTTGAACGCCTTTGCGTGGGCTAACCTTCGGCTTCCAACCTAAGCACTTCTGGGCTTTTGAGATATCTGAAATATAGATCTTCTGATCTCCTGGTCTCAAATCAGCGAAAGTAATTTTAGTTCTTCTTCCAGTTGCTTCCTCCAGCATTGCAAGCAACTCCACTAGTGATAGAGTGTTCTCAGCCCCTCCTCCTATGTTGAACACCTCATGCTTTAAGCGGCTATTTATGAATGCATCATAAGCCAACACCAAGTCTGAAACATGCAAAACATCCCTAACTTGCTTGCCATTTCCATAGATGGTTATAGGCTTACCAGTTAGAGTTGCTATAATAAACCATGCAACCCATCCTTGGTCTTCGACGCCAAACTGCCTCTCCCCATAGATACAGTTATGAACCAGAAATCCATTGGCTAAAAAGTTGTGATGGCCAGGAACAGTGATATCGTAGATATTTTCCATGGGAATCTCTTTTTTGTAGGTAATCCTATCCCAGATAAGACTGGAATTTTCTAAGAGATAGGTATGCTCTTGCTCCCAGTCATCATAGTGCCTGTATTGCAAACCTGTTTTCATGAACTCTATGATACGATATAGTTTCAAGTTTCTTTCTTTATTGAAACCATAGCCTATTTTAGCAAATTTCATAAAATTCTCTTTTGAAGGTTTGACTAAAAGATAGAAACAGATAGATTTTTCTCCCCCTTTCTTATAAAAAAATTTGCTCTCATAGGTTCTAATTGCGATTCCTCTTTTTTCTAACATCTTAGCTAGCTGTCTTCTGAAAGTTTTAGCATTTTTCGCAAGTTCTTTATTTTTAGACTGCGAAAACTGAAGCGGCTGGAGCTCTGATTTAAGGCTTCCCCTTCTACAATAAAAGGAAGGGGAACTCATCTCTGCCCCAAAGAGACCTCTCAGATACTCATTCTGTATCGCTTGGGGCCCCCTTCTTATCCACATTGGTACCTCAAACTTTATTTCTGATTTATTTCCTGCAGGAACCCCTAATAATTCAAAAAAGGCAAAAGCATCTGTTGTGGTTAGAGAAAATCTATGAGTGGTTCCACTTATTATATGGCCGGTAAACATTTTAGATTTCGAAGATGAAATTCTTGTCTTTCCTGGCGAAAAACCCAACTTCCTAAATGCCTCTTTAATTCCTTCTATCTCGTCCTTTAATGCATACACTTGAATCTCAGTATACGACTTTCCATCGTTCTTAATTCTGTGATAGAGGTGGCCATCCCCGGTTAAATAACCAACAAGGCGGGCGATTAGGTAGATATCTTCATTGTTATATAGGAGAGGTAAAAGATTCCTGTGAACTAAGTTCTCTATATATTCTAAGTTACTCTTCTCTGTTCTTTGATATTTTTTAATATGCTCTGCGAATTTTTCTTTACTTAGAACGACTTTTTTGGGCAACTTGCTGGTGTACCTGTTTCCTTGGTAATAGATTTCTGGGCATATTGCTACCAGACTGCCGAAAGGAATGTCCCGTAATGGCAGATAACCGGCGGGAGTGAAGAATCTGTGGTCCTCCGTAGCTTTTATAGCGTAACCGCCTTTGGTTCTTACTCGATATAATTTTTTACCCTGCCCTAAGGTCTCAAAAGAGCCTTTGGTTTCTTTCACATCGATCCCTAAAGATTCTCTAAAGCAATATACTTGAATTCTGTTATCTTTGGCTTCCCTTATTTTGATCATGCCTTGGGGGGTGCTGACCTCGGCGTCTCCTGCTAAACAGCTCATTCTGAAGACTCCAGTTTTTAGCCCATATGTGTGGGCATAGTCTTGAACATATAAGTCGCCGGCTAGTTTGGAGCATCCGTATGGGGTGTGTTCACATAAGTCTATTGGGAAGTCTTCAGGTATGCCCTCTCTATACCTCGCATCCGCGAAGTTGTATCTTGTCTCTCCCTCCCGTAGCGGGATGTCATTTACACGCGTTCCATATACCTTGTTGGTGTTTCCTGAAAATGCTATTTTTCCATTTCTTTCTACAAGTAGGTTTTCATTATCCTCTACTTCTACACACCACACAACGCCATGGTAAGGGATGACGTTTTTGTGACGTAGGGACAGGCCTTTTAATGTGGAACTAAATGTTAAATTATATGTGGAGCCCTCCACCCTCCTGCCCTCTATCCTCGCTTCCCTTTTAGCCGTATGAATGTAAACACTGTATCCAATCTTCACACCCAGCTCTATCATATCCCGCACTAATGTTGCTGATGAAGTAGTAAAGCGGGGGTTTTCTCCCCAATATCCGTCGCTATCAATTAAACCCGTAAATAAATGTCTAAGATGTTTTTCGTCATATTCCAGCATCCAGGGTGGTATTATCTTTTCACGAGCGCTTGTACCGCATTGTTTAAGGATTCTGAACAGAGGTATGGAAGAGAAGTAAACCCCCCACTCTCCGTGGGCTTTGCTTCTTCCATGATGATATTTGATACCGTTTCTGGAAAGTACCCTTTCGAGTTTGCCTCTACACGGATCATCCTTAGGTATGAAGTAAAAGATAATGTGAGAGGCACACTTCGTTACTCCACCACTTCCCTTAATGGATGTGAAGCGGCCTGTCTTATCCCTACACTTAGATAAATACTCCCCCCTACTTAATCCAGTCTCTGACTTTCTCTCTTTTATTTGGTGCTGAGAATAACCATCTCCAATGTACAACCCTACTAGATAAAAGAGGTCTGGGGTGCTAACTGAGCATTTCATCCTTTTTGCGTTCCAAGGTAAATCCTTCTGGTTTATAGATATGCTATCATGTTTAAGCCCCTCCCACCATCCCTTAGGAAGCTTCCACTGAGCACCCGCCTTCTTCATAACATTATCTGCTCTGTCAAAGGAAAGCTTAGAACCTCTCTGTATGAGCATTCGGTGGTTGGGGGTGACGCATAGATCTATGCGTTTTCCATAAAAATGTATCATTAAACCCGAATAGGGTTGCACTATGATGTCTTTAACAGCCTTCTCCTCAATTTTCCCAGTTTTAGGGTTTATGCTCAGTACAATGTCTCCAATCTCAAGTTCATCGTAACTTTTAAGTCCCCTTTTCGTGACTGCCCTAGTTTTTTCATCGTAGCAGGAGCAATAAAGGATGGTTGGGTTTGTTTTGGCTTTTCTGGCTGCTTCTAATACATTAAATGTGCCTAGGATGTTTGTTTCGAAGTCGGTGCGGGGGTCTTTGACTGATGTTGTGACCGCTACTTGAGCTGCGGCGTGGATTATCGCATCCGCGTCCTTCGCCGCTTTCTCTACGTCCTCGAGATTTTTCACGTCTCCTTCAATCAGGGTGATGGTTGGATAGTTTTTCTTTAAATATTCCCAATTGTAGAGTGCTACTCTCCGATTCATTCTAAAGATTTCTGCTCTCGATAAATTGTCGAAAACGACAACCTGCTCCCCTTTCCTGGCATAATACTCAGATACGTGGGATCCTATGAAATCCAGCACCCCCAGTTATGAGGATGCGCATTAAACCACCCCCCTTCTGTTTAGTTTGTAAAGCTCTTGAATTATCTTCAGTTCAGTATCGTTATAATAAGAGCCACGTACCGCTTTTTCTCTAGACTCGCACCATTTTAAGACCAATTCTGTTTGCCTTTTTTTAAGTCTTAGAAACGGAAGGATGTTGTTGCGGATCGAAACCAGCTTCTTTCTTGATGATATCTCATATTGATAGGATATTTTATGGGTTGGTTTCCTCTGTCTAACAATCACGGTCGATGTTGGACTCAGTGTTTTTTCGAGATACCTAATAAGTTCAGGATTGCTATTGCATATAATAAGTCTAGGTCTGTAAACTGTGCGATTATCTCTGTTGTGATTAGCCTGTACATTAACCCCTAATGAAGCTTCTCCATCAATGATTCCCGCAAGGTATGCTTTTTCGCACTCACTCAAACTCTTCACTGTCTTTCACCGCGCCTCCGGTGACTAAAATTTTTCTGCCCTTTAATTGCAATTTTACCATGCTCTTCTTTATCTAGTTGCATGTTGATATGAAAGTCTGAGGGCATGCCAATAGGTTTCTGGGCTTCCAATGTCTAATCGGTTTTCATTCGGTTTTAGTTTTATAGCGTAAACTTTGCGCTTCCAATCGATGAGCATCTGAATGCCGTCGGTTAATTGAATCTCTTCTCCTTTTCCTGGAGGGGTTTTCTCTAATGCCTCGAAGATCACGGGACGGAATATGTAGATGGGCATTATCGCAAGCTTTGAGGTTGGCTTATCAGGTTTCTCTATGGCCTTGTTAACTCTGTAATTTTCTCCAGCTAGTTTCTCAACTTCGACGATGCCGTATTGTCGGGGGTCCTCCATTCTTTGAAGGAGTAGGGTTGCATCTGCATCGAGTTCCTGGTGAATTTTTACTAGACGTTTAAGGTGGGCGCCCTCACGGGTGATGATATAGGTATCGCCAGCGTGAACAAGAAATTCCTCATCTCCTATGAAGGCACGGGCTCGATGGACTGCCTCTCCAAAGCCTTTTGGCTCAGGCTGGTTTATCCAAACAACTCTAGAATCTTCCAACTTCTTGTAAAAGCTCTCCAGATCTTCAGCTAAGTCGAACTTGCTTCTCCGTTTTAACATGGCGATATACTCATAATCTTGAGTGAAGTGGTCTTCAATCGCCCTCTTCGTCTTTCCCGTTATGAAACAGAACTCTCTAATTCCGCCGTCATAGAGTTGCTCAAACACCAACTGTAAAAGCGGTTTTACATAGATCTGCCCATTAATTCCCAGTGCGAAGATGGGAAGCATTTCCTTAGGCTCCTCCATGGTTGCAGGTAAAAGCCTGGTTCCCAAACCAGCCGCAGGTATCACTGCCTTCCTTATCATCAGCAGGTCCTCTCAGCTCTCAATTTGAGGTTAATTAGATTAAAAAGCATTAGTTATGTAACTTTAGCGCGTTTCAGCGAGGTTGTCCTCTTCCATTAGCCAGTATTCATCACAACTTTATTTAGAGGTCATTTCCTCAATGGCTTTGATCGCGAATTCTGTTTCCTCAAGAAAATGGTCTGCCACAGCCTTTGTGTAATACGCTTTAGGGGTTACCCATCTACCTTCTAAAATGGGTGGATGTCTAGTCCGCTCTTTTAGATGTGGCACGCATTCTCGTAGGAAGTTGGGAATCCTCTGAATTCCTTCCTTTCTTTCCACTATGGTTGGGCGATAATATTTTTGGAGGGCATACCAGTTTTCATGTTTTTTGCTCGGTTTGATCTCGGATTGAAGTAGTAGGGCTGACGAAGCATTTTCCGCTGCATAAGAACAGTGTAAAACGGTGTCGTCATACCTTCCGATTTGGTAGGTGTGTTTAGCCAACTCTAGATGGTCATAGGCTGTTTGTAGATATACTCGTATTTCCTCGAGATCCACGCTTCCGCCTCCCTATCATAGAACCACTTTCCCTCCACTTCCAGCTTTTTATATGCAAGAACTGGTGAAATGTTGTCCCTTTTTTCAAAAATCACTTTATAGCCTTCCATTAGGCCGAAAACCAACCAAGAGTCTTCCACTAGATTCTTGATGAAGTCGTCGTGCGAAAACCAGAAAATGTCGATGGGAATAGCATATTTCTTCTCAAGTTTCAACTCGAGCTGTTTTGGAGCTAACGGATACTTATCAACGACAGCGATGAAATCCAGATCGCTATCTTCCCTAAAATCACCTCTAGCAAATGTGCCAAAAAGTATCAGAGCGGACACATCCTTTCGGAGGAAAAACTCAGTTGATATCAGGGACACTTTAAGTGGGGGGAACTCTCGTCTAGTCCATAAATGGAAAGTCTATATTTGTTACCGGCTTTTTGCAGAATGTCCATTCCTTCCAGAATTTTCAGTTTGATGGTAAGCCACCTAATCACTAAGCCCTGTTAGACCCTTTAATTCGCTGTATGTCCTAGCCAATTCCTTAAGTTTGAACTATCCTTAACTCTGGAATAGGCTCTGCCACATTTTTCCCTCATTCAAGACGGGTTGTAAATACTTTACTTAAAAATAATACAGCCTATATTTACATTTACTTATGGATGTTGAACTAGGAACAGTTTCTATAGTGGTCTGTTTAGTTTTGTAAGGGCTTTTGCTTCTTGCCAACGTTTGTCATAAGCGTCGAGGAAAATTTTGATGATTCCTGGGTTAGTGGTGTAGTGGGGTTTAAAGTAGACGGGTTTCGGTACATCCTTCTTTGTAGCCCAGATTAAAAATACGAGTTCTCTCCCATCCACTAGGGTTCCTCTCACTGGATACCATCTCTCTGCGCAGTGTTTTACTTGAACTCCGAGTTTTTCAAGTTCCTCAGCTCGTTTAAGGCTGGCTTTATCAGCCACCAGCATAAGCACTTTCACCTTCGCTCCACGATCTAAAGCTTGAGCTAACACTTCACTAACCTTGTCGTACCAGTCAAATCTCTCCGCGAAGATTAAAATCTCGCTCTGAGCATTACCGATCATTCGCGCAGTACGAAGCTCCATTGCTGATAGATCTGTTAGGGGCTCAAGAATTTCTTCAGGCCTTATTCCCGCCCTGGTTTCCCAATATAGTGGTTCCAGAGACCTTTGAAGAGAAGTCACCACACTCCGCACGGTTTCAAGACTTCTCTCTGCCTCCTTCTCCCTCTGCTCTAAAATGGCATTTAACGCCTGTTTAGGCTGGGTGACTATGAACCTATTACCTTCCACCATGAGGAGCCCTCTGTCAACCAGTTCTCTTAGAGCCCTCTCAATTTTCTCTGAAGCGTGCTTGCAAAGAGTGGAGACTTCCTCAAAGGATTGGACGGCTGGACTCCTTACCAGGGAAAGATAGATTTCAGCTGTGGTTTCAGAGAGTCCTAAAGACTTTAAGCCTTCTATATCCCGATTGCTCATAAATGGTTCTTCCTCCATCTTTTCTGATAAGCTTTAAAACTTGACAACTTTCAGAAGGCTAATTTGTTTCAGGCAATTACAACCTTCTTTTACGGTTCCGATTGGCTGGGCTTTGGCTATCCTAGTGATATAGCATTACCTCTTTCCCAATGGCTTCAAAGCTTCCATTATAGCAGTTAAGAGGTTTGCGTATGAATCCCTGATGGCTTTTATTAGATCCATTTCGGTGATGATCCCAACGATCTTATCATCTTCAGTGACCAGCAACCTTCTGATATTCCTATCACTCATTATTCTTAGCGCCTCAGCGATGCCTGTTTCAGAGCTAACGGTTATTAGGGGCGAACTCATCACGTCCCCCACCGATACCTCTCTCGGATTCAAACCTGGTTCAACAACTTTTCTTAGGACATCTCTCTCAGTCATGATTCCAATAGGCTTCCCATTTTTCGAGATAACGATTGATCCTAATTCTTCCCTAGTCATGATTTTAGAAGCTTCGCTCACCGAGGCTCCAATATCTATGGATACAATCTTACGCATAATGCCCTTAGCGGCTGATGTAATGGACATCGTCTCAAGCTTTCTAAAATTACTGTGATGATTTGCCAAGGATTTAACTTGCTCGGTCCTATGGGCTAAAGTAAAAATGATACATCGCATAAATGAATCATGCGGTTTAATCATGGTTAGGGGCCTCGCGGTGAAGGAGTATAGCTATCCCCAAACATCTGAAACTCGATCTAAAATCCTCATTTATTTTGTCTTGGTAATTTCCTATGTGCTGACGGCGGCGATCTTTTACGGGATTTACTCCACGCTAGAGCCGCTTTTCCGGTTTCCCCCTCCGCAGCCATCAGCCCCTTCCCCAGATACAGCGCCAGGCGGCCAACCTCTTCTTTACGTATATCTGCTTTTCCTTTATTCCGCGTTTAGAACAACCCCTGCACTCGTCTATTTCTTCATTATCTTTCTTCTACTCGTGTTTTTGAATGAGGTTTCCTATATTTTGTTGGCAGTTCTCCATGGGTATCTTAGTGGTAAACGTATACTTCCAATTGGAAAATGGAGTAGTGTGCCCTTGGTGTCCATCATTGTACCTGCATACAATGAAGAGAAGGTTATCGAAGGCACTATTCTCAGCCTTC
>Ga0315268_10006413_pt1 | contig 12514 bp, 11 predicted proteins | sample C1_top_MG_FD_204535 | JGI IMG/M metagenome (GOLD analysis project Ga0315268, IMG submission 204535) | Sediment microbial communities from Yellowstone Lake, YNP, Wyoming, USA - C1_top | ecosystem: Environmental > Aquatic > Freshwater > Lake > Sediment | place: USA: Wyoming | collected 2017-08-01 | reverse complement strand
CCTTAATCGGGAGAATAGCATCTTATTCTGAAGGAGGGGAAAATTATTATACAAATCAATATGCCTGGAATACCCTTAGGGATATGGGTGGACCAGCGATACCAAGTTTAATCAATCTGACTTACGATCGGAATCCTAAAGTTGTGAAAGACGCAGATATGTGTATTTTGCAAATTGCCAGTTGGGGAGACCCAAAGAGTCCCATGATAAGACTAGCAATCCAACCTTTGTTAAATCAGATGAGAGATCCCGAAGCCGGAGCCGCTGCGGCTCACACTCTTTTAGAGATTGGAAACGCTTCCATAGCCGCTGTAATTTCATACCTTTCGAGAAGCGACGAAGTAACATTTGACAATGCGAATTACGCAATTTATCTATTCGTCATGAAAGATGCAAATAATCCGGCATTATTCGCAGCAGTCGCGCCATTGCTTGCAGCAGCAAATAGCCAGAACGACAAGATTGGCTATGACGCTAGAAATACGCTAGCATGGCTATCGGACAGGACATCAAATAAGGCCATCAAATCGCTTATCGAAAAGGGGCTCGGTAATCATGAATGTTCAGGGATGACTGCCACATCCTGCCGCAAAAACGACCCGTAATCATGCTTGATGCGGGCGAGCGAGCGCGAATCCTTTTTTATTAAAATTTTTTATTCTATAGCGGAGAAGACACCAGAACGCCCCAGATCTGTTTTTTCACTTCTTTGCTCTTGATTTTGCCCAGGTCTTTCTCATATATTATGACGCGCTTACCCATGGCCAAGAAGCGTTTTACCGCGTCCTCATCGGCATCCTCCACCACCACATCATGGAAATCGTCCAGATGGCCGGCATAACTTCCAGATACCTTTGCCACTATAAGCTTCTTCTCCCGAAGCGCCGAAAGGCCCGAAGCGTCCGGAGGCAGCACCACCCGGCATTTGAGCGACAGGAGTTTTTTCACGATCTCATCGCGTGGGGCGCATTCCACCTCCACATTTATGAAATAGGTCAGATGATCGTAGATATCCAGGTTGGTGGAGCGGCCGGCGAGCGCATCCTGGTCAATCAGGTGGATGAGCTTGTAACCATCGTCTTTCAGCCTCCTGGCCAGGTCTATGGGTTTGCCCAGCAGCGAGAGCATGCTCTCCCCGTATGCCTGCTTATCCTTGAGATAGATGAGAGGAATCCTCAGCAACCTATCGCCCCTCGGCTTCCTTCACTTTCGCAATGGCAGCACCCAGCGGAAGCACCTCTTCCTTTCCGTCAGCCATGTTGCGCAACGTGACCGTCCGTTCCTTGGCCTCACGCTCGCCGACGATGGCGACAAAGGGGATTGAGAGCGAATTGGCGTAATCGAACTGCTTGCGCAGATGGCGCTCGTTGAGGTCGGTCTCGCAGGCGAAGCCGGCCTTGCGGAATTCCGCGGCCACATCGCAGGAATAGACATAGAGTTCCGGCTTGACACAGGCGACGAAAATCGTCGTGTCCGTCTTCTTCGGGGTGTTCTGGTTGGCCTTCCGCTGCTCTACCAGCAGGGTGATGAGTCGCTCGATGCCGACCGAGATGCCCACCGCCGGCGCGTCCTGTCCGTATATGCCCAGAAGCGCATCGTATCTGCCGCCGGCCATCACGGTGCCTATGTCCTCGCTCAGTTTGACCTCGAAGACAGGACCTGTGTAATAGCCCAAACCACGGACCAGGAATAGATCCAGTTCTATGTCGAATCCTTCGCCGCAAAGCAGCAGGATCTCTTCCAGTTCCTTTGCGCCATCCTCGCTGAATTTCGCAGCGAGCGCGAGTTTTTGTTTGTTGCTGCCTTTCGATCGGATTATCTTCACCAGCTCGCCCGCTTTGTTGTCGCCGAGAATCTCCCGCAGAAGCCGGTCCACCTCGCCCTCGCCTATCTTGTCCAGCTTGTCCAGGACCCTGAAGACCTCGCCCCTTATCTCGCCATCGATGCTCAGTTTGGCAGCGATGCCATCGAGGATCTTGCGGTTGTTCAGGAGGATCTTGGGCTTCGGGAAACCAAAGGCGATGCAGAGGGTGCTGGCTATGGACAGCAACTCGGCTTCGCAGCGCATGGATAAACTGCCGACGATGTCCACGTCCGCCTGGTAGAACTCGCGGAACCTCCCGCGCTGGGGCTCTTCCCTGCGCCACACTACGTCAATGGCGTAGCGCTTGAAGGGTTTGGGCGCATCGGTCGAAGCGGCATACCTTGCGAACGGAACCGTGAGATCGAAACGCAGCCCATACTCGCCGCCCTCGATCACGAAGATCTGCTTGTCCACTTCCGGGCCTGCCTTGGCCCGCAGCGTATCGAGATATTCCATTGCCGGGGTCTCAAGCGGCCTGTAGCCGTAACGCTGGAATGTGTCCCGGATCCTCTCGATTACCTCTTCCCTGAGGAACATATCCTCGGGACCGATGTCCCGCATGCCTTTTGGTGTGAGCTTCATGTTCTTCCTTTTGAAAGAATAATTATATCAATGCTCTTCCTGTCTCGGAAAACCGCAGGCGGCAGATAAAAGCATCGGTTAAAAAAACAGTGCCAGATAAAATCATTAATAATCACAAAGGAAACGGTGGAGGCATGGACGGGAAAATCAGATCGAAGAAAGACCATTCGAAGGATATCCAGAAAAGGGAAGCCGAACCGGGCAGGAGCAGCATCGCGAGACGTGTCGGTTTGCCTCTCTTGGTAGCTGGTATCGTCGGAACGTTCTGCTGGCTGCAGTATCACAAGACGGATGACCAGAGGTCAGCGCCTAAGCAACAGACAAGCGAAAAACTGGCAAGCGGGAAAATGAACGAGGGCCAGGATCTGACAAGGATCAAACATCTCTTCAGCGGCGCACCGATGGGCTATGAGGCCGCATGCAATGAAATCCAACGGATCACCGGCGTACCTCCTGGTAATCACGCTTTCTCAATCCCTGATAAGTTTGGCTTGACAAGGACACCGGGCTTTCTTTTTTTCGATTTCACCCCGATAATTTTTCCCATCATGATCGATGGCAATGTGACGGTATCGAAAACGATGAGCTTGAACTTTGGTACCTATAATACCAATAAAGAGAACACGAATGACGGAAGGATACCCGCCCTGGCAGCCTATATCCTCTCAAAAAACAATTGCAGGACGGAAGGGGAAGCGATCTCCGCCATCACATCCTGGGTCATGGAGAACCTGCATATGGACTTCGCGCATTCGGCGCCCATGTACGGGAATACGGAAGGGCTGGGGATAACGCACAATCATCCGGATTCGATAAGGGTCCTTGTCCATGGCGGGGTCTGCTCGGATTTCGCACATCTCGCAGCGGATCTGCTTGATTCGGTCGGCATCCCGGCCAGGATGATAAGCCTTAGCGCCGTCGGCCTCTCCAAAGGATCGGAGTTCTTGAAGAGCCCCACGGATGTCGTTAGCAGAACCGGCCTTTCGCACGCATTGCTGGAGGTAATCCTGCCTTCTGGATCGGTTTTCTATGATGTCACACCTACTGTTGACGTCTCGGGAACCGTAATGAGAAAACCGAAAGCGCTCTCGGTGCGGATCGAGAATTATGTGAGCGATATGTTCGTTAGGGCTTTCCCTGGCGCCAAACTGACCAGGGTCTCCTGCACCGGGGAGATACCCAATGAGATGATGTCTTCCTTCCCGATCAGTACGGGACTCCTCTCCCGCGGCAATCGGGAGGAGATGTCCAAAGCCATATTCACAGACGAATGGAGAAAGGAGTATCTGGCTGTTATCGATAGATTGGGCGGCTTCTATATTCTATATCATAAAGACAACAACCTGCAGATGTTCTTGGATTATAAGGCGCGAAACGGTTACTGAAACAGATATACAGCGGCACAAATAATGGTAAAAATGAGCCTTAGATAGGGTTCGACTCGGTTTTCGATGGGTAGAACGTAAACGACCTCGCATGAGCCTGAGGATAGTATTAAAAAATGTTTATAAGTGTATAAACTGCATGGATATCGTCGGGCAGTCGCCTCCACGCCAAAAAGAGGAGGGCATCCCCAGTTTTAGGAAACAGCCGCTGCTATGCCTTCTTCCCAGCGACCGCACCAGGGATGCGGAGGCGCGCAGTACACAATCCCCATTCACCTTTTTTGCCAGCGTCAGCAGGGCGAAAACCAAGGAGATCTGCAAGGACACCGGCATCATCTGCATTTCGGACAATGTCGCCATGGCAGGGGTATTTGACGGTTTCGGAAACGGCGGCGAAGTCATATCCAATGATCTTGGAAAAAGACTGCTGCGCCTCGCACAAACCAGGACTCCGTGGCTGGAAAACTCCCTTGATAGCAAGACAGTCCTAAGAATGGCGATTAGTTTTTGCATCAATTCAGGCATCTTTAACTTCTGTGAATGCGGGAGCACTGCAACAATGCTCCTGCTCCATGCTGATGGCAGATTCAGCTGCAGCCAACTGGGCGATTCGCCTGCATACGGTATCGGAAAATACGTAGATCATGTATTCGATCCAAACATTGTGGTTATGCCAACCAAGGAAGGCATGGTCCACAGAGCCCTGGCCGAAGTCCGGCTCTCCCCTGATGAGTATTTTATGGCGAGGAATGTTTTGCTCAGCTCCCATGCAGTAACGAAAGAATACGACGGTCATAACATTAGGACAAGGAATGGCCGGCTGGCTGAGGGAAGTCTCCTGATGCTGGCGAGCGATTGCCTCCCCAAGAACCTTTTTTTCGAGACCGACAGCAATGGCTTTGTAAGAAACACCGGAGGCTGCAGGGACATGGATAAAATAGTCGCAGATGGGCGGACCATGGGAATTCTGCCCGGTGAGGCGCTGGTTTCAACGGTGCAGCGCAGGATCCTTGCCACCGTTCGCGGAGAAGAAGACGCCAGGTGGGTGCAGGGGAAGCGGGTACGCATGTGCGCCGATGACGACTTTACCCTCATTACACTCGGCATCGTAGGGCAGGAAAACGGCCAATAGACTAAGGCGCCCGGTGTCTCATCACCCAAGGCGGAAGGAAATCAGGAAATGGTCGCGGATATCTTTGGCAACCGTTGGATCAACAGCCAGGATACGCACCCGCACATGAAGCGACCGCTCGGGAACATACATGCTGAGGGCATAGCCGGTGTAGGCCGTTTCGAAGCCGCTGAACCGGATGGTGAATGGCAATTCAGCCACATAGGCATCGCGGGCAAGGGAAAACGTCGTGAGGTTGCTGGCACTGCTTGAGCTTTGGGCGCTGTCAAGCAGCCCAGCCGGATCATCCTGCCTGTCCTGGAGCAGTAGATCCGAAGCCGCCTTGGTCGGATTGGTTTTGAAAAGCTCGTCCTTGTTCTGGCCGTACTCCTGGCTGGCGTTGGTGTATATAACGATCAGCGCCTCCCCGGTTTTGTCTGCCAGATCGTGCTTTCCTGTGAAAATACCCCTCCCGCTTTCGAAAGCCATATTTGGCGGATATTCGAAACTTAAAAGGATGGCATCGGCCGACAGGCTGCCGTTGTGGCGGGGCCATGACGGGGGAAGGACAGTCTGGTTGGTGAGATTCGTGAGGTTTGCCGGACCGGTTACGTTAGCGCTGAGGTTTCCGGCGTCGGTGATGTTTGAAGCGTTAGCTGCAGTCGCATTGCCACCTGGAGAGCCCAGGCCGGCGCAACCGGAGAAAAACGAAAACACCAAAAGCGAAACGAAAATAATCGTTACCCGAGTCACCAGCACACCCATCGCAACAACCTCATCCTGATTCCATCAGTTCTTTCTCCCGCAAAATCATTTAAAACCGCCCCTACAAATCCGGAATCATGGAACTGCACGAAAGGATAATAGAGCTGGCGCTGTCCCGTTCATTCTTCTTCCCCAGCAACGAGATCTACGGGGGAAGCGGAGGATTCTACGAGTATGGCCCGGTCGGCGCGCTCATAAAGCACAAGATCGAGAACCTCTGGCGCGAGATGTTCATAAAGAGCGAGGGTTTCCACGAGGTGGAAACGAGCATCATAACCCCACAGCCGGTGCTGGTGGCCTCGGGCCATGTTTCCAGCTTCGCAGACCCGGTGATCGAATGCAAATCCTGCAGGACGCGTATGCGGGCGGACACGCTGGTGGAGGAGAAGCACTACAATCTGCACGGCGAGAGATGGGACGGCAGGCTGGAAAGCCTTGACCGCATAATCCTGGAAAAGGCCATCCGCTGCCCGAAATGCAAGGGCGAGTTCGGAAGCGCATTCATGTTCAACCTCATGTTTGCCACGGGTATCGGCGGCGAAGGTGTGCCGGCCTATGCCCGCCCGGAGACCGCCCAGGGCATATTCACCGCATTCCCCCGCATATTCAAGAACCACGGCGCTAAGCTGCCGCTTGCCGTGGGTCAGGTGGGGAGAAGCTTCCGCAACGAGATATCTCCCCGCAAAGGGCTGGTGCGCATGCGGGAGTTCACCCAGATGGAGCTCGAGTATTTCTTCAACCCCTCGTCGCCGGATTTTGACGGATTCGGAAAGGTGCGGGATGCGACGCTGAACATGATGGTGAAAGGCAAACGCAGCGACATGAAGGCAAACGAAATCGTCGAAAAAAAGCTCGCGGCCAACCAGATCATGGCCTATTTCCTGGTGCGGGAATGGGAATTCTACAGACGGGCGGGCATCGATCCGAAACGCATGTATTTCAGGGTGCTGGAGAACGCGGAGGTGCCCCACTATTCGAAGGGGAATATCGATCTCGAGGTGGAAACTTCATTCGGGATGGTGGAGACCATAGGCAACGCCTATCGCACGGACTTTGATCTTTCCCAGCACGCCAGGCAGAGCGGCAAGCCCATTGAGGTATTCCTGGAGGAGGAGAAAAAGAAGGTGGTGCCCCACGTGTTCGAGCTGTCCATGGGGGTGGATCGCCTGTTTTTCTGCATGCTTGAGCACTGCTTCCGGGACAAGGACCAGAAAGACGAAGCCGGCAACTGGAAACTGGGAACCGCCAAGGAGTGGGAATGGTTCGACTTTCCGCCTGAGATGGCGCCCTACCATGCAGCTGTATTCCCGCTTATGAAAAAGGATGGGCTTGACGTGAAGGCAAAGGAGCTGGTGGCTATGCTGCGCGGCAGCGGCCTTGACGCGGATTACCGTGAAAGCGGAAGCATCGGACGGCGCTATGCAAGGGCAGATGAGATAGGCATTCCCTATGCGCTTACGGTGGACTATCAGACGCTTGAGGATCAGACGGTCACCATAAGATACCGCAACGATGGTAAGCAGGAGAGGGTTAAGATCGATGGCGTTGCCTCCAGGATAAGGGAAAATGTGGCAAGCGGGAAGGTGAAATTATGACGAAAATGATTACGGTCGCGTTCATTGCGCTTTTTGCAGCATTGCTGCTCACAGGATGCCTGGGCGGGGGAGAACAACCACCTGTCCAGGAGAACAAAACAAACCAGACGAACGCAACAACGGTTGTCAATATCATTGTGCAGACCCAGACCAACCAGACCATGGGCCAGAACATTACTGCCCAACCGCCAGAGGAAAATGTAAGCGTGGCGAATGTCACCTTGTACGAATACAATCCCAATCAGACATTCGCTGTTTATTTCCTCTACGTGGGCGGTCCGGGCCTTCACGGCAACGCAGTCCTGATCAGGAAGGGGGGTTTGAGCGTCCTCGTGGATGCCGGCCCTGCCGAGAATGCAGGCAAGGTGCTTGATTTCCTCCGTTCGCACGAGGTTCATCGCCTTGATGTGATCGTATCTACCAATGCAGATCCTAGAAATTACGGCGGCATAGGCGCCGTGGCAGATGCCTTCCCGGTGCAGGAGTTTTGGTGGACCGGGGAAGCGTACGGAGACCAGGCCTACTCTGCCCTTGCCCAGAGGATGACAAATGCCACAAAGAGGGTGCGGATCGTGGAGCGGGGTTTCACCCAGGACCTCAATGGCATGGAGTTCCGGGCGCTCAATCCGCCAACGACCCAGAGATTTGAAGATGTCAACAATGACGCCGCGGTATTCCGTGTGAGCGACAGGAATTTTACCCTTTTGCTCACCTCCGGCATCCAGACCGGTGCCCAGGGCAGACTGCTTAACGATGAGAAGGAGAACATACAGACGCAGGTCATGCAGGCGCCCTATTACGGTGTTGGCTCAGGCACAAGCAACATAGGCATATTTCTCATAACGGCCAAGCCGAAGGACATGATAATTTCCGGAAGCGGGGACGAATCGCCCGCCAACGGCGGATCAAGAGAGCCGTTCAAGCGGCTTATGAAGCAGTATGGCATAGCGTACTATGAGAATTATGTCAACGGAACCCTGAGGATCAGCAGCGATGGAAGTTCCTACGCCATTCAGGCGGTCAAAGGGTAATGCCACAAGTTTAAATTGCTTTGCGAGCATCTATCTTTTCGCTTTTATTTTACGGGCCTGTAGCTCAGAGACTCAACCGGAAACCAAAGCCGGCTGTCGAGCATCTTGGTAGAGCGACGGACTCTTACCTTCATCTGTGGAGAGATCCGTGTGTCGAGAGTTCAAATCTCTCCAGGCCCGATTTCTTATCTAATTTTGCCATCTTATTCGCGTGTCTGAACGAAAGGAACGATTTATTAATTGTTATTATTAATATATTTTTATGAATTTAGCGCAGAGAAAGCTCGCGCCGGTTGTTATAGCAGCATCCATGGCGCTCGGCTCATGCGCAGGACGGACTCTTCCTCCTGATCCTTCGAGAGTGGTACGGACCGTCAAGGAGGAGAGGGACTGGCTGGCGCTTGCAGGGGATATCACTGATCCATCGCAATTCAAGGTATGGGAGCCCATTCTTGAGGAGATGACTGGCGTGAAACCGGTGCCTTCAGAAAATGTATTTTTTAATGGGATAAAGGAAAATTGTGAATCTTTCGCTAATGCAGGAGGATGTTATAGCCCAAGGTGGATTTTCTCTCCCCCTAAAATATTTATCGAAGGCCGATTCAGTTCTTTCCTTTCAAAGGCAACCAAGGGGCATTCATCGGACAATAAGGTCTCAAAGTTCTCTACCTGGGTCCATGAGCAAGGCCATCATTTCGACAACAAGCTAGGCTCAAGCAATATGGATATGTTAATAGATCAACTCGAAGCTGTTGCATTCGAACATTATTTTGCAGAACACATCGGTAAATATTATAGCAAAAAATTGGCTTTTCTTCTAATGATGGATCTTGAATTCGAACAAGCATGTAATATTGTCGAGCAACACGACTTCTACAAGAACGAATTGCTTGGTACATTGGAAAAGGTTCTCGCGTATAAAAACGATGCTGAGTCTAATCCAATACTCTACCATCCTCATGGTGCAAGACCTAGCTATCTCTCATTATACGCCTTGTATGGATCTGGGAGGGATTCATTTGGAGAAGTGTGGAATTTTATCCATTCACACTCTCATGAAGAAGTTCTCCATGAGATTAAAAAATCCAGTGGGTTTGTGGCAGATGGGATAGAAAAAGTGAATCAGATGCTTTTTCGCCCGGCAATATCTCGCTGAATACGGATTTTTCAAGTCCCGATGCCTTGAGACAAGTAACAAGTGAATATAGTCCAGCAATTAAGGTGAGATATATGGAAGAAGGTATTGAATTCTTTTTCAGTAAATATCGCCTACAAATCTATGTATTCGAAATGGATATATATGCATAACCTCCAAGACGAGCCTCAATTTCAATTTAAATCTTCAGTACCTCATTTGGAGCGTATGCATTAGCCAATACCAGAAATCAAAATCCGGAATTGTGCTATACAAAAGCCAAGGATGTTTCACAAGAGGCAGCCGAATATCTGAATGTTCTCCGCCAAGTTTTCAACAAAGCTATCGACTCCGCCGAGCGATCTGCCGCCGATAAGGAAGCAGTGAAATTCGCTAAAGATACTATTTCGCATATATTCGCTGAATAAATCGGTATATGGATGTGTTTAAATTTTTACAATCTGCATATTCGAAATACACTGATCTCAACCGGCCCGATTTCCATTTTCTATTTATCGATTCAGCCTTCAATGGGCATCGAAACGGCGCTTTCCGGGGCATTCCTCGCTTCGTGGCGCCCGACGATGGCAACCGCAGAATATTCCGACCAGAACGCGCCGAGATAGATGCTCCGTCTTCCGCCCCATGCGCCGTCGTAGCGGACAAGGGAACCATGCCATGCGTCAACGTTCGTTCTTACCCACCCGTATCTGGCTTCCGGATTATCAGCGGAGGTTGTTTTGTTGACGTCTGGGAGGCCGTTGTCATCGGTTAGCGCCCAGTCATTCCACACAAACCTGACCGCCATCACCCTTCCTGCAAGGGCAGCCGGATCCATGGCCGAAATCGTGAACTCCTTGTTATCGGTTTGAGCTATTTGCAGCAGGTCTATTGAATCATATAAACCAATGGCCCCCCTCAATTTTTGCAGGCTCATCTCTTTTCCATAGAACAATACCGGAACATCCGGGACCAATTTCTTGTAGGTGATCCCCTGCTCGACCCACAGCAATTCCGGACCCAACGGCATGTTTTGATCAAGGCGGTATAGGCCGTATTCCCTGGTCCTGACCCATCTGTCCCCGAACAGGGGTTTATAGACCCTCTTCGCATTCAGTGCGTCATCGACGTCCCGAACGTTCGCGATGCGCTCGTCCTTCGGATTGAATTTCCCGAGAAGCTGGAACATCTGCTTTTGCGTGGTTATGTCCTTCATTGCCCGCATGGGCCTCCCATCTGACAGGATAGGATTTGCTAATGTATCAACCATGAATACACCTCAAGGTTTTTTTGTAATAATCAATCAGGACGGTTTAAAACGCCACCATTTGACACCTAAAGAACTTCATAATTTCCTGATATCATGCAACGGAACAAAAAGTCCGGTTTCATTCCGGGCATAGACGGCCGCAAAGTGCTGTTTGGTTGCCCGGCCAAGGATCTTGGCGCGGCACTGGATCACCCTAAGCACATCCACGACAAGACCGGCGGTCTCCTGGTGGGTCGCATCGGGCAAGGATCCATAGAGGGCGAAATTGGCACCGGCAATTCTTGATTGCTGCTCGATGGAGATCAGCTGCTTGGACTCCTCTTTGCTGATTTCTGCCCGCATGAGAAGCACCATCCCCAGATGGAATCGGGATGCGTCCAGGTCGTGCAGGGCAAGCACCATCTTTGGCGGCGGACACGTGTCGGGTTCGGATCTCTCCCTCATCCGCTCCATGGTTTTCCGGATACCTTCGCCAGGGCTCCTGGAATGGAAAAATCCGATTGCCCTTCCGCATTTGATGGCTGGATGCATGGATAAACATGGTTACGAAGAATTTATAACATTATACCCAACTATTAGTAACACAACAACTGCAGACGCTGGCGAGTCAGTATGGACCAGGAAGAGAACCGGCTTGAGGAACCCCATCGAAAGGGCAGGATAACCATCAGTGACTGTGCCAAAAAACAATACGAGAAAACCTTTGGCATTGCCGGCAACCACAGCGGCGTGCAGATATGCCATTGGACAAAAAACTCGCTCCGGGGCGGGAAGGGGTGCTACAAGGTCAAATTCTACGGTGTGGACTGCCACCGCTGCGCCCAGATGTCACCCGCACTCGCCTGGTGCAACGAGGCCTGCATCTTCTGCTGGCGGCCCATGGAATGGATGAAGAAAACGCGCTTTGAGGATAGTGAAGTGGACGATCCGGATGACATCATCGAGGCCACGGTGAAGGCGAGGCGGAAGCTGGTCTCGGGGTTCGGCGGTTTCGCGGACGTGCACATGGCGCGGTGGAAGGAATCGTTCGAGAAATTCCCCTCCCATTGGGCGATCTCGCTTTCCGGAGAGCCGACCATCTATCCGAAGCTTGGCGGGCTGGTGAAGAGGCTGAAGGAGCATCCGGAAGTTAAGACGATATTCATAGTTACGAACGGCCAGGAGCCGGAACGGCTCGAATCGCTCGCCCGCGAAAATGCGCTTCCGACACAGCTATATATCTCGCTCGCTGCGCCGGACGAAACGCTTTTCAAAAAGATAAATCGCAGCGTTTATGTGGACGGCTGGCAGCGGCTCCTCCAAACGCTCGATCTCCTGGCGACCATGCGTTGCAGGCGCGCCATACGGTTCACGCTGATAAAGGGGGTGAATGACGGGGAAGGGCATCTGGCCGATTACGCAGCGCTCATCGAACGTTCGAAGACGGATTTTGTCGAAGTGAAGTCCTATATGGCGCTCGGCTTTTCCAGGAAACGTCTTGGCGTGCCGAACATGCTGGAGCACGGCGAGGTCGTAGCGTTTACCAAGAAGATGGTAGTGCATCTGCCGAATTACGCCATCATCGATGATGACGAGATCTCGCGGATCGTCTTGCTGAAAAGGAAGGATTCGAAATACGAGGATAAAATTTCATAAATTTTGTCCGCATTGGAATTTCGATAGAAATTACAATCAAATAAAACTGCTCGCCCCCACCCACGCAGCAAGCTGCGGGGTATTCTCGCTTCGCTCGGGGGGCTCGCCAACGATTATACAAACTCATGTAATGTCAGCTGG
>Ga0315268_10006412_pt1 | contig 12514 bp, 5 predicted proteins | sample C1_top_MG_FD_204535 | JGI IMG/M metagenome (GOLD analysis project Ga0315268, IMG submission 204535) | Sediment microbial communities from Yellowstone Lake, YNP, Wyoming, USA - C1_top | ecosystem: Environmental > Aquatic > Freshwater > Lake > Sediment | place: USA: Wyoming | collected 2017-08-01 | reverse complement strand
TCAGCCCCGCCCAGTTCCGCGACAACGTGCCCTTCGTGCGGACGTGGCCGTTGTTCGTGGGGCACAGCCACATGCCGCTGCTGTTCCGCTACGCCGGCGACCAGCGCGAGAAGGTGGAGGCCAGCTTCCTGGACGACCGCGAGCAGATCCTGCCCCGCGAGCCGGGAGGGGGGTTCGCGCCCGTCGCGCTGAACCCCGGCTCCGTCGGCCAGCCGCGCGACCAGGACCGCCGCGCCTCGTGCGCGCTGTACGACTCGGGGAAGGGCACCTTCCACGTGTTCCGCTTCCCGTACGACGTGCCCGGCGCGCAGGCCAAGATACGCGCGGCCGGCCTCCCGGACTATCTGGCGCTGCGCCTCGACTACGGCCAATAATAAGGAACGCGCCGCCGGACCCCCCGAAAAATAATCCGCTTCGGCGCCATTTTCCGCTTGCTTCGCGAAAATCGCATCGTCTAAAATCACGCGCCGGTCGAAAGGCCGGCGTGCAGGATTTAATGCCTGACACCGCAGGCGTTCAGGGGAGACGATGAACCAGACGATTCGACGCGCCGTTCTGCTCGCCGCCGCGCTCGCCGCGCCGGCCGCCGCCCAGCCGTCTTCCGAGATGCTCGCCGTGTCCGCCGGTGCGCGCTTCGACGCGGCCGCGTTCGGCCTGACGCCGGGGCAGTTCCGCCCGCTGGGCAGCGCCCTTCCTCCTCTGGGCGCCTCCGGGACGGCCGAATGGGAGAACGACATGAAGGCGGCCTCCACGCTGCCGAAGCCGATCTCGTTCCAGTCCGCGGCCCCGACGGCGGCGGCGGATCTCGACCTGGCGGCGCTGCTGAACCGCCACTTGAAGACGAACCTGCGCTACCAGCTGAGCGGCAGGACGGTCTGGTTCAGCGGAGCCTTCGACAACTCCCAGAAACCCTACGTCAGCGTCCTGGTGGACGGCTACGCGCCGCGCTATTTCGACGTGAAGGCCCTGCTGAATCAGGAGCAGAGCGTCTCCGTCGGGGGCGCGTCCTACACGCTGTCGCTGTCGCCCAACATCTTCCATCGGATGAAGAGCACGATCAACCTCAAGAACGACGCGAACTCCCGCGAGGCCGCGCGCTTTTCCGTCCAGGACATGCTCGACAACGTCGCCGCGGCCGGCCAGCGCGTCGCCCTGTCCGACCAGTCCTACCAGTTCTATTATGCCGACGGCCTGAACGGCGGCGTCGCGAACCCGTCCGCGCGGATGTTCGTGTTCATCTTCGGGAACGGCGCCGACTCCCACGTCTACCTGATCCCGGAGAGCCTGGTCCCGTCGGACAAGATCGGCGTCTTCAAGATGTTCAACGACAAGCGCGTCGGCCTGGTCAACAGCGGCGGTCATTTGAAGGTCATCGAGAATCCCTAGTCCCGGGTTCTCCCGAGCGGCGGCTCCGAAAGGAACCGCCGCTCTTTTATATCGTCGCGGTGCCAGGCTTTAAGCCGTTCAGGACGAGCCCCTCCGACCGGGCCCTTTGGCGGAACGGGGCTGGGACCTCGGGCCCAGGACGGGTTTGGGCGCGAGTGTTACGATGATGTCAGAGCCGCGGCACGGCTCTATAAAGGAAAAATACCATGCGACCCGGCATCGCGCGTTGAAGAAGCTCCGGCCTCCGTTCGCGGCGGCCCTCGTCGCTTGGCTCGCCGTCGTTCCGGCGCGCGCCAACCCCAGCATGTCCGCCGATTTCGGCGCCATGTCGCAGTGGCTGAGCCACGAGATGGCCCAGGGTCTCGCCTTCAGCGCGGGCGAGACCTTCGACCCGCCGCGGGAAGTGAAGGGCTACTATCTCCAGCCGGACATCTCTCTCGGCGTCGGCAAGATCCCGTTCGACAAGCGCGACTTTCCGGTTCTGCAGACCCAGGCGCTCCAGGACGAGGGCGGTTCGGACATGTTCCCGAACTCGACCTTGTTCCCGAACCTGGCCCTGCACCTGCGCATGGGCCTGCCCTGGCGCGGCGACGCCTACGTGCGCGTCGCCGACGCGACGACCCCCTCGGGCTACAAGATCTCGCCGACGATGACGGCCCAGGTCCAAACCAACTCCATCGGCTTCGGCGTCCGCCAGCATTTTCTCGGCGAAGACGAATGGCCGACGCTGACCGTGGGCGCGCACTTCAACCACGTCCGGGGCTACACGAAGCTGCGCGGCAAGTTCAACATCACCTCCGGTCTCCTCACTCAAAACGACAGCTTCAGCGGCGACATCAAGTGGAACGTCAACAGCTTCGGCCTGACCGCGATCTTGTCCAAGACCTACGGGTCCTGGACGCCGTTCGCCGGCATGGGCTACAACTACACGACCGGCTCGGTGAGCACGACGCTCGATTTGGCCGCCTCCCAGGTCAACTCGCGCGTGTTCGGCGCCGGCAGCGACCGCCCCGAGAAAAGCCAGGGCCGCGAGATCTTCGGCGTGTCCTACGACCGCCCGACCTGGAGCTTTTTCGCCAACGGCGAGCTGAAGGCCCTGGGCCAGCTCCAATACCGCAGCTGGATCGTCGACGCGGGGTTCGCCCTGCCCTTCGACATCGGCCGGGGACCGGCGATTTTCTACAAGAAGCGTCCCGGCGCCGCCGCGCCGGCCGCGCCCAAGCCGGTCCTGGACGAGGACTCGGAACCGGCTCCGAAGCCCAAGACGCGCCGCCGCTCGGCGCCGGTCCCGGCCGAGCAGGCGCCGTCGGACATGATTTTCCTGAAATGAGATGAAGACCCGGGGACTTCCGACGCGCAGTCTCGCCGCCGCGCTCAGCGCGGCGCTGACGCTGTCGTCGTTCGGCCCGCTGGCCGCGTCCGCCGCGGCGCAGGAGTTCGCCGCGCGCGCCGCCGCGCGCCCGATCGGGACCGGCGCGCCCGTGTCCTTGCCGATGTCCGCGGCGCCTTTGAACGCGGCGCCGTCGGCGTTCGCGCTCGCGCCGCTGGCCGCTCCGCTTCCGGCCGCCGCCCTTGCCTCGCCCCTGCCGTCCGTCGCGGCCGCGCCGGTTCCCGCGCCGGTCCCCGCGACGGCGTCGCCGGCCGCCGCGGCCGCGGCCTCGGTCCGCGTTTTCTCGGAGCGCGTCGCGCGCCCGCTCGCCGACCCGCGGATCGACTCCGCCGCGCACCTGGGACGCGTCTACGACGCGTCCGGCGCCGGCGCGGACGCCCCGGCCCTGGACGCGGGCGGCTTCGCGGCCGCCGACGCCCCGACGGGCCTGACGCCCGCGCCGGCCCGCGAGGCGGCGTCGTCGCCGCGCCGGGCCGAGCCCCTGCCGCCCCGCGCGGAGCGCGAGGAGCGCTCGGCGCGCTTCCCGATCGCGCTGGCGGCGATCGCGGCGGCGGCCTGGGGCCTGATGAAGGCCGCCGGCTGGGGCGCGGCGCTGTTCGTCGCGCAGTCGTCGGGCCTGCATCCGGCCGCGTCCGGCGCGCTGGGCGCCGTCGCGGCGACGGCCCTGGTCGCGGCCGGCGTCTTCGCGGCGAACGCGGCGGTCGACGCGGCTTCGTTCGCCGCGCTGATGTGGCGCGGGCGCGGAACCACCGACGAGCAGTTCCGCGCCTTCGTCCGCCGCGAGGTCGCGGAAGGCCGGCTCGACGGAAACGCGGCCGCGATGCTCAAGCCGTACCGCCCGGAGGGGCGCTTCACCGACCTGACCTTCGCCTTCGCCGCGCGCGGCTCGATCTGGATCCGGCCCGAGCTGGCCGCGACTCCTTGGGCCTTCCGCGTGGCGATGGTCCACGAGCTTCAGCACCTGAAGTCCGCCTCGACGCGCGGACCCCCGCTGCGCGGCCTGCGCGGCCTGATCCACGGCTTCCTGTCCGAGGGCCGGGCGCGCGCCGCGGAATTCCGCGGCCCCGGAGCGCTGAAGGACCTCAAGGTTCCCGCGCTCGAGCGCGCGATGCGCCAGGCCCAGATCTCGCTGAAGCTCGACCGGCCGTTCGAGATCCTGGTCGTCAATCCCGACACGAAGGAACTGTCGGACCCGGGGTTGTACGCCGGCCTGTCCAACGGCGCGGCGAAGGTGGTCTCCCACGACGGCGCCGAGCCGGCGAAGATCCTGGGCGAGGCCGCGGGCAAGGACTACCAGGCCGTCGTCCTGGGCGCGCCGGCGTCGCTCCTGCCGGCGCCGAGCTCGAAGGACGCCCTGCGGCTCGAAGGCGCGCTCAAGCAGCTCGACAGCCTGTTCGTGCTGGCCACCCGGCTGGTGCCGCGCGCGGCGTCGTTCGAGCCCGGCAGCTCCGAGGCGCGCGCCTACGCCGACCTGACCGACAAGGCCGAGCGCCTGCGCGCCGCCGGCTCCCCGCGCAAGGCGATGGCCGCCTTCGAAAACGACGTGCGCAAGCTCTGGCGCCAGATCGCCGCGTCGAAGCTCAAGGGCGTGGGCGTGTCCGACCTCGTGGACAACCTGTACGGCGGCCTGCGCGACCGCGGCACCGCGTTCCTGTCGTTCGGCCCCGAGGACCGCGGCGTGGTGACCTGGGAGCGCCTGCTGCGCTACTGGGAGGCGGCCGACGGCGGCCAGTTCCGCGTCACGCGCGTCGACCTGGAGACCGGCGGACATATCCTGATCCTGCGCAAGGTCGAGGCCCGCGTGGGGCTGTGGCTGCGGCCGATCGGCCCCGGGCGCATCGCGGAGTCCGCGCCGCTCGCCGATCAGAGCGCCGAGGGCCGCGCGGCCGCGCGCGCGTCGCTGGAGGCCGCGGGCTACGCCGGCCAGCTGCAGCTGTTCGACTCGCTGGACGTCTCGGTGCGCCACGTGTTCGGCGCCGACGTCGGCCGCCAGGAGATCTACATCACCGTCCCGCGCCGCCACGCGGCCGCGATCCGCAAGTTCGTGACCGCGCGCGCCGAGTCCGCCGTGGGCAGCTCGAAGGCGGACTTCCGGACGCACCTGGTCGAGTCCTCCGGCCTGCACGAGGTCCCGCCGGTCTGGCAGGCGGGCATCACCGGAAATGGCGGCCGCATCATGTGGATCGACACCGGCGCCGACGCGACGCATGAGGACTTCGCCGGCCGCCTGGACGTCATCGACATGGTCAACGAGGGCCCCGAGGACTGGGTGGGCCACGGCACGCACGTGGCCGGCATCTCGATCTCGGGCGGCGCGCCGTTCTTCGGCATGGCCAAGGGCGCGTCCGGCACGATGGCCAAGGTGTTCTCCCGCGAGGGCCAGGGCGCCTCCGACGGCGAGATCATGGGCTCGGCCGCCATCGCGCTGAAGAAGGGCTACGACGTGATCAGCCTGAGCCTGGGCAGCCGCGGCGGCTCCTCGGACAACCTGGCGGAGTTCTTCTCCCAGCTGACCCACCAGAAGAATTCCGGCGGCGACTATCCGATCGTCTCGGCCAGCGCCGGAAACTCGGGACCCTTCGACAAGACCTTGAGCCAGCCCGCCGCCGGCGTGGACGTGCTGGCCGTCGCCGCCGCCGCGAAAAGCCTGGACGACGGCCGGCCCGAGATCGCGTTCTACAGCTCCGTCGGCCCGGACATCGACCGCCGCTACGCGGTCAAGCGCTGGCGCCTGAAGCCGGAGATCACCGGCATCGGCGGCGACGTGACCACGCCGCCCGGCTCCAGCAACGTCTACGAGTTCGGCGTGTACTCGGCCAAGTCGAAGGATTCCTCGCGCTCCGGCTCGGACCTGGCCGACGGCCGCCACACCGGCATGTCCGGCACCTCGATGTCGAACCCGGCCGTCGCCGCGATCGCGCTTCTGGTCAAGATGGCGATGAAGGGAGTCGGGACGACCGACGCGTTCGTGGCCGAGAACCTCCCGTTCGTCGTGAAGGCCGTGCTGATGCGCTCGGCCAAGGACCTGGAAGCCCCGGTCTGGTTCCAGGGCGCGGGCCTGGTCGACGCGTGGGCCGCGGTCAAGCTCGTCGGCGCCGTGATCGGCCGCGATTTCGCCTCTGGCCTCAAGCGCTTCCTGCGCCTGGCCGCCGGCCCGAAGGCCGAGGGCTGGGACTGGGCCGTCCGCCTCAAGGCCGTCGTCGACGCCGAGGAGCGCGTGTTCGTCGAGGCCGAGGTTCCCTCGGCCCCGGCCGCGGCGGAGCCGCAGTCCGAGGAATCGCGCCGCGCCGCGTCTGAAGAAGAGCCGCACGAGGACGTGGAACCGCAGAACGCCGCCGCCGCCGGCAACGCGGCCGCGGCCGAGGCCGCGAAGCGCTTCTACGCGGCGCGCGAGCGCGAGATGCCGGCGCTGATCGCCGCGCTGAAGGACCCCGTGTGGCTGGTGCGCCAGCGCGCGGCGTTCGCGCTGATGAACCTGCGCTCGCCGGCCGCCGCGATGGCGCTGGCCGAGGCGGGCTTGGGCGATGAGGACGCGCGCGTGCGCTCGATGGCCTTCCTGGCGCTGGCCGAAATCCCGCCGCACGCCGTGGACGTTCTTCTTCAGAAGGCCGCGGCGGACCCGCGCTGGGACGTCGGCGTGTACGCGGCCTACGCGCTGGCGCGGCGCGGCGACCGTTCCGGGGCGGCGCGCATCGCCTCCGAGACGGCCGCCCCGGACAAGCGCGCGCGCTTCGCCGCGACGTGGCTGGCCGGCCAGCTGGGCATGCAGGCGACCGCGGCCGAGGGCGAGGCGCTGTCGGCGCGCGTGAAGGACCGCGCCGAGCGCGGCAACGTCCGCCACCTGGCCGTCGCCGCGCTGTCGAACATGGCCGACGCCTCGCCGGAGTCGATCAGCGACCGCGTCGTGACCGACCTGCTCGAGGCGGCGGGGCCGGACAACATCGCGTTGACGCGCACGATCGCGAAGTTCTTCCCGGTGGCGGTCAACGACCGCGCCTTCGTCGCGCGCCTGCGCCGCGACCCGCTCAAGCCCATCGTCACCAGCTTCGTGCTGAAGAACAAGGGCGCCCTGCAGAAGCCGGGCGCGCTGGCCGAGCTGGTCACCCTGCTGGCGCGCGCGGCGAGCGTTCCTCTCGACGCGCCCACGACCACCCCCGACCCGACCGGCGCGGGCGTCCAGGGCGTCGATTCCGCGCTGGGCCCGATCGACCTGCTGGTGACGCCGCCGTCCGGCGCTCCGGGCTCGTACGCCGACGAGTCCGACGCCGCGGCCCTCTCCCGCGCCTTCGCCGCCGCCGGCCTGGACGCGGCGCTGCTGGCGCGCCACGAGTCCTCGGCGCGCGCGGCCCTGCCGGCGTCCGGCTCCTTGTGGCTGTCGGTCCCGGAGCACAAGCTGTACGCGTTGACGCTCGCGCTGCAGAACCGCGGCTTCCTGGTGCGCGCGGCGCTGCCCGAGTATCCGCTGGCGCGCGGAACCGCCGACGGCGCGGGGACCTTGCTCGACCTCGGCGACGGCCAGGTCCGGGCGTCGCTGCCCGAGGGCGCGGACCTGTCCTTGGTGCGCGTGCGCGCCTCGGCGGGCGTCTCCGAGGCGCGCGTGATGGCGGCGCTCGAGTCGGCGGCCTCCCGCCGCGCCGGCCCGCTGGTGATCGCGCTGACGCTCGGCGCGCCGACCGGACGGCGCACGCCGCTGTCGGCCTTGGTGGACAAGCTGGTCGCGTCCGGCGTCGGCGTGGTCGTGGGCGCGGGCAACGCCGGGCCGGCTCTGGGCACCGTGGCCTCGCCCGGCGACGCGAAGCTGGCGGTGGTGGTCGCGGCGGCCGCGCGCGAGGGCCTGCAGTTCTACTCGTCGCGCGGCACGCCGGAGGCGCCGCGCGTGACCTGGACCGACCTGGTCGAGAACCTGGACGCCGGCCGGACTCTCGCCGACGCGGCGGCCGCGCTGGCGCGGCGCGCGCTGGGCGCGACCGAGCCCGCCGACCTCTCGGTCGCGGCGCTGGGCACCGCCGCCGCCGCCGAGCGCACGGCCGAGAAGCTGTCGCGGCTGGCGAAGGTCATGGCGGACGCCTTCGCGGCGAAAGGCCGGAGCATGCCGGCGGGCTGGTTCCCGCTCCTGGCCTCCGTGGTCGCGGGCACGCTCACGCCGATGCCGGCGCACGGGGCCCACGAGGTGGGCGGCGGGCTGTTCGACGACGAGGGCCGCGCGCGCGACGCGCTGACCGCGCGCCTGGCCGATCTGGACGCCGTCGAGGCCGAGGCCGCCCGTCTGTCGGAGCGGGCCCGCGCGACGATCTCTCCGGCGGCGCCGGGCGCCGCCGCGAAGCTGGGCCTGCCGCGCCGCGCGCTGCGGGCGGTTCTGAACGCGACGCTCGGGGCCTGGCCGGGGCGCGCGACGGCCGAGTCGCTGACCCGCCGCGTCCGGCCCTGACTTCCGTCAAGGCCGAAGGACCCAACTCCCGCTAGGTCGAATCCCGGCCCGATTGGGCCTGGGGGGACCTGTGACCCTCTCCGCGCCGCGGCTAAACTCCTGGTAGGAATGAAGCGAGCCCTGTCCGTTCTATTATCGGCGCTGGTCGTCCTGTCGAGCGGGCCGTTCGCCGCGCTCGCCGGGGCCCAGGTCATCGCGGCCGAGGTTCGCTCGGCGCCTCTCGCGGTGGCGCCGTCGTTCCTATCTCCGACGGCGGCCGCTCCTCTTGCCATGCTCCCGTTCGCGGCCGCCTTGCCCGCGGCGGCGCCGCTTCCGGCGGCCGCGATCCTGCCGTCTCCCGCGGCTCCGGCTCCGGTTCCGGCGCTCGCCGCCGCCGCGCCGGCCGCGCTCCAGGCCCTCCTCCCGTCGAACCCCGCGGCGGCCGATGGCCCGTCGCGCGCGCCGCCGGCGGCCTCCGCCGGCGCCGCGCTGTTCGATGGATCCAAGGCGCTCGCGCCGAGCGCGGATCCTTCGTGGTGGCAGGATTCGTCCGCCGTCCGCGCCGCCGTCAGCGTGCCGGTGTACGCCCTGCGCCGCGCGGCGAACGACCCGGGCGTGGGCAAGTTCAGCGACCTGGGCCGCTACTACAAGGACGTTCTCTCCAAGCAGGGCGTCGACGCGGTCCTGCTCCTGCCCCATTTCGCGGTGATCGACGACAGTCCGTACGCGCCGGTGAGCCTGTACGCGCTGAACGAGGACAACGTGGACTGGTCCTTGGTGGACGAGGTTCGCCGCGATCCGGCCTTGCTCGCTCGCCTGGAGGCGCCCGATCTGGCCCGCCGCCAAACCGTGGACTACGGGAACGTGCGCTCGCGCGAGGCCGGCGTCGCGCGCGAGGCGTTCGCCGCGTTCACGCGGGACGCGGCCGGCACGCCGCGCGCCGCGGATTACGCCGCGTTCCGGTCGCGCTCCGCCGCCTGGCTGGACGAGTACGCGGAGTTCATGGCGCTGTCCGAACTGATCGGCAAGCCGGCGCTGGACTGGACGCCCCAGGCGGAGGCGAGCGCGCGCCGCGACCCGTCCTTCGCGGGCATCGTCGACGGCCACCGTTTCACGCAGTGGCTCGCCGAGGGCCAACTGCGCGCGGCGCTGGACGCGGTGCACGCGGCCGGCGGCAAGGCCCTGTTCGACGTGCCGATGTTCCGCGCGAAGAACTCGGTGGACGCGTGGAAGCGGCCGGAGCTGTTCGCCGACCTGCGCACGCGCAACCCGGGCATCAAGAACGCCTGGGTGGACGAGGACTGGAAGGACCTGGCGCTGTGGCGCTGGTCGAAGCTCAAGGACAACGGCTACCGCGCCGCGCTGGACCCGTACGAGCATTGGCTGTCGTTCGGCTTCGACGGGGCGCGCGTGGACGCGCTCCATTTCGCCTACCGCTTCGGCAACGGCCAGCTGGCCAGCGGCGACGAGCCGGGCGACGACTATGCGGGCGCGCTGGCCGCGGTGCTCAAGAAGCACGGGGCGATGCCGCTGGCCGAGGCCTTCGAGGGCAAGGACGCCGACGCGCGCCGGTTCGGCTTCATCACGGTGGGCGGGGACTGGAAGAAGGTCAGCTCCCACGACGATCCGCGCACGCCGAACTTTCTGGAGCGCTACTTCGCGGCGCTGAAGGACTGGGCGTCGGGGCTGACCGCGAAGTTCGTCGCCTACACCTTGGGCGACGAGTGGCGCGACCCGTTCCCGGTCAAGGAGATGCGCAATGGACGCTCGCACTGGACCTACCGGATTCCGCTGCCGACCGACCCGGACTACGCGAACCGTGCGCGCTTCGACGCGCGTCCCCAGCTCACGGTCATGACGGATCTCAAGGCGGGCAACGAGTGGTCGGATTCGGCGGCGGTGAAGACGGTGCTGACCGAGGCGGCCGACGGCTTCGTCAAGCACGACGGCGGCTCGGTGCAGATCTGGGCGGCGAGCATGGACTGGTTTCTGGAGGAGTGGGGCCGCGACACCTTCGTGTCCTTGCCCGGCCTCCTGCTGTCGACGGGCCGCTTCGACGAGGCCAAGGAGAACATACGGCGCTTCTCGAAGTTCGAGCACGACGGGCTGATCCCGAACAAGATCTGGGACGCGTCGCGCTGGACGCCGGAAAAGGCCGACGGCGCGGACTACAACACGGCGGACGCGCCGATGTGGTTCGTCTCCGCGGTGGCTAAGACGGTCGCCGCGACCGGGGACTGGGACTTCGCGCGCGAAATGGCGCCGGTGATGCGCCGCGTGATGGCGCGCTATCAATCGGGCACCGGCTACCAGCGCTACGGGCGCTTCAACAAGATCTTCATGGACGCCGACGGGCTGATCGTCACGCCCGCGCAGGCGACGTGGATGGACGCCGATCCCGACGGGAAGGACAGGCCGGTCACGCCGCGAAACGGCAAGGCCGTGGAGATCAACGCGCTGTGGTACGCGAACCTGCGCTTCATTGCCGATCTCGATCGCCGTCTCGGCGCTCCCGCGGACGCGAACGCCGCGGACGCCTTGGCCGACAAGGTGAAGGCCAGCTTCAACGAGAAGTTCTGGTTCGTCGACGAGGGCAACCGCAAGGCCTGGGGCGGCGACGGCGGCGCCCTGCGCGACGTGATCGAGGGCGACCCGCACGGTTCGGCCGTCCGCCCGAACATGATCTTCGCGGTCAGCCGCGGCGGCGACCTGCTGACGCCGGAGCGCCGCGCCGCGGTCGTGCTGGCGGTCACCAAGGACCTTCTCACGCGCTACGGCCTGCGCACGCTCTCGCCGCGCGACAGCTTCTACCGCGCGCGCTACGACACCTCCAAGCCCGCGATGGAGAAGGATCAGGCCTACCACCAGGGCACGGTGTGGCCGTGGCTGATGGGCGCCTATTCCGACGCGCTGGCCGGCGTGCGCCGCGACCAAGGCTGGAGCGAGGACCGCATCCGGACCGAGCAGCGCGCGTTGATGACGCCGCTGGTCGCCGCCTTGGTCGACCGCCCCGAGGGCTCCTTGCCCGAGGTGTTCGACGGCGGCAACCCCGACGCGGCGCTGGCCGCGTGGACGCTGGACGATCCGAACGGCCTCGCCGGGGTGTTCTCCGGCCCGGGCGACCAGAACCGGGGCGGCACGCGCTCGCAGGCCTGGAGCGTCGCCGAGGTCCTGCGCGCCTTGATCGAGCGCGGCCTGGTGCCCGCCGGCTACACCGGCGCGCGCTGATCCAGGCCGGGGGTCCTCCTTGGCGGCGGCCCGGCGTGGTTCGTTGCTTTAAAGGCAATTTTCGGGCAAAAAACGGGCCGGAAATGCCTTTAAAGCAACGAACCATTGAGACGGGCCCGAGCCCGACCGCGCGTTCACCTTCTAGACGTCAGTCCCGGACGCTCCCGATCGTGACGACGTCGAAGTATTTCCGGAAGTCGGCCAGGCGGAGCTCGAGGAAGCGCGGCCCGTCCTTCGCGTAGCCGGCGTCGCCCGGCGAGAGCGGCGTGTACAGGCGCACGGCGCGCGCGCCCGCCTTTTCGGAGACGTCCACGACGGCGTAGACGTGGTCGTCGATCACCCCGTTCAGGTCCTCGCGCCCGATCAGGCGCTTGAGGTCGGCCAGCTCCTTCGTGCTCGCGACGATGGGGCTGTCCGTCTTCCGCGCGGACGCCAGCAGGCGCCAGGCCTCGTCGTCGGTGAGGCTCTCCGTTCGGTAATCCTTGCCGGCGGCGCCGGTCAGCGCCTTGAACGCGTCCGTCGCGTCGCCGCCGTCGATGGCCGAGTAGCCGCCGCTCAGCTTGGCGAAGGCCTTCTCGAACAGGGCCGGCCGGATTTCCTCCGCGTCGAGCCCGTGTCCGAAGTACGGCGCGCCGGACGCGGTCGCCGGGAATTTGTCGTCCACGGCCACGGTCTCGCGCTCGCCGCCGCGGCCGTACAGGGTCACGAGGTACGCGCCGTTCCCGCCGTCGCGGAGGCTCCGGGCGAGATAATCCGGATGCGTCATCGCGATCTCGGCCAAGGTGGACAAGAAAAAGCAGGAGCCGAGCTCGCCCTGGACCACCTGGTCCCAGCGCAGCGCCCCGCCGAACGCGCGCCCCGGAAAGCGGGCGTAGTGCAGCGCCGGGTAGGGGCGGTCCTGGATGTCCAGCCCGGTGGGGAGCGCGGGTTCGGTGCCGGCGCCCAGCGCCAGAGCCAGCGCCGCGGTGAGAAACCGCTTCATCTCGCCTAGGAGCCTGTCCGAGTAATCCGTTTTGGCCGACCAACGGCGGATTAGAAGTCGCGACGTTGATCGTGCGGACGGGAAGTCAGACCTTCGGCTCGGTCAGGCGGCTTGGAAGGCC
>Ga0315268_10006410_pt1 | contig 12514 bp, 17 predicted proteins | sample C1_top_MG_FD_204535 | JGI IMG/M metagenome (GOLD analysis project Ga0315268, IMG submission 204535) | Sediment microbial communities from Yellowstone Lake, YNP, Wyoming, USA - C1_top | ecosystem: Environmental > Aquatic > Freshwater > Lake > Sediment | place: USA: Wyoming | collected 2017-08-01 | reverse complement strand
TGGAATTTTCGCTGGACTCCACGCAGGTGTCGATCACGCCGGACAAGAAAGACATCTACATCACGATCAATCTGACCGAAGGCCCCAAGTACACGATCTCGGACATCAAGTTTGCCGGGCCGGAAAACATCCTGCCGCACGAAGAAATGCGCAAGCTGGTGACAGTCAAGGCGGGCGATGCGTTCTCGCGCAAGGAACTGACCGCGTCCACGACCAAGATCGGCGACCGGCTGGGCGATGAGGGTTATGCGTTTGCCAACGTCAATGCGGCGCCGGAGCTGGACAAGGAAAAACATCTGGTCGCATTCACGTTCATGGTCGATCCCGGCCATCGCGTGTATGTGCGGCGCTTCAACATCTCGGGCAATACCAAGACCAGCGACAGCGTGATCCGGCGCGAATTCCGCCAGATGGAGGGCGGCTGGTTTGCCGCATCCAAAGTCAAGAAATCCAAACAGCGCGTGGACAGGCTGGACTTCTTCAGCGAGGTGAATGTCGAGACGCCGCCCGTGCCGGGCACCAATGATCAGCTGGATGTAAACTTAAGCGTGAAGGAAAAACCCACGGGTGATTTTTCCATAGGCGCGGGCGTGTCCAGTGGCGAAGGCCTGGTGCTGACGACCTCGGTCACCGAGCGCAATCTTTTTGGCACCGGCAATTATTTGTCCACGCAGGTCAATACCAGCAAGGTCAATCAGGTGTACTCGGTGTCGTATACCAACCCCTATTACACCGATGAAGGCATGAGCCGCGGCTTCGATATCTACAAGCGCGATGTGAATTCGTCCTCCACTGTCGTCAGTCAGTACAGTTCCTCCACGCTGGGCGCGGGGGTGCGCTTTGGCATACCGATCAGCGACGATGAAACGATTCATTACGGTTTGTCGACGGAGCAGACCAAGCTCTCGCTGACCTCGCTCAGCCCGCAGCGCTATGTGGATTACGTCAATACCTTTGGCTCGACCACCAGCAACCTGCTGACGACCGTGGGCTGGAGCCACGACAGCCGCGACAGCGCGATTTACACCACCGAGGGGCTGGTGCAGCGCGCCTCCGCAGAAATCGCGCTGCCGGTATCGGATCAGCGCTATTACAAGCTGACTTACCAGCAGCAGTGGTTCCATCCGGTCAGCCGTGACGTGACGCTGATGCTCAACGGTGACGTGGGAACGGGCAGCGGCTATGGCGGCAAGCCGCTGCCGTTCTTCAAGAATTTCTATGCCGGCGGGCCGGGATCGGTGCGCGGCTACGAGCCAAATTCTCTGGGGCCGCGCGATCTGGCCAACAATGCGCTGGGCGGCACCAAGCGTGTTTTGGCAAACGCCGAATTGCTTTTTCCGATGCCGGGCATGACCAAGGAAAAATCGGTGCGCCTGAGTGCCTTTGTCGACGCGGGCGCCGTGTTTGGTCAAGGCGGCCAGACGGGAACGGCCGGTTTGCGTTATTCTACCGGTGTGGCGCTGGCGTGGATATCGCCGGTGGGGCCACTCAAGATCAGTCTGGGGAAGGCGCTGAATCAGCAGCCGGGTGACAAATTGCAGAAATTCCAGTTCACGCTGGGATCGATATTTTAAAATTGCCGAGGAGTAAAAATTGAAGAATTCAACAATTGCCAAATCAAGAAACTGGCTGATGAAACTGGTGCCGCTGCTGCTGGTGCTGTCCCTCAGCCACGCGGGCGCTGCGGATTTCCGCATCGGCGTGGTGGACACCGAGCGCATCCTGCGTGAATCGCTGCCGGCATTGAATGCCGAGAAAAAAATAGGTAAGGAATTTGCCGCGCGCGATCAGGAAATCAAGAAGGTGACGCAGCAGGTCAAGGATATCCAGACACTGCTGGACAAGGAAGGCATGACCATGCCGGATGCCGAGCGCCGCAACAAGGAGCGCGAACTGGAGAATCTGAACGTGAATTTGCAGCGCCTGCAGCGCGAGTTTCGCGAGGATCTGAACCTGCGCAAAAACGAGGAGCTGGTGGCAGTGCTGGCGTTGGCCAACAAGGCCATACAGCAGATAGCCGAAACCGAGAAATATGATCTGGTGCTGCAGGAAGCGGTCTACCGCAACCCGAAAATCGACATCACCACGAAGGTGATCGAATACCTGTCCAAAGAAAAATAATCCTGTAGTGCCGCAGGCAGTTTGAATGAGCTTAAAATGCAATTTAGCCACGGATTTACACGGATGCACACGGATAGGGATTGCTATTGTTTTGGTTTTTTTCAGCACCCGCAAGGGGTAGGCCGTGGTTGTACAGCCGCTAAAGCGGCAACAAACACGCTCTGTTAATCCGTGGACAAGGTCGTTGTCGGTATGAATCAAGTTTCCTATAGTCTGGCGGATCTGGTGGCGCGCTTTGGCGGGCGCGTGCTGGGCGATGCCGATGTCAGGATCAGCCAGGTCGCCACGCTGGACAGCGCGCAAGCCGAACAGATCACGTTTCTGGCAAGCGGCAAATACCGCTCGCAGCTGGACAGCACACATGCCGCAGCGGTCATCGTCGGTCAGGCAGATGCCGAGGCCACGCAGCTTGAGCGCATCGTGTGCGACAACCCCTATGCTTATTTCGCCAGGGTGTCCGCGTTGCTGAACCCGCTGCCGCAGGCATTGCCCGGCATCCATCCCAGCGCGGTGATCGCGGCCGGTGCGCAGGTCGATGCCACTGCCCATATCGGCCCGCATGTGGTGGTCGGTACGGGTGCGAAAATAGGCGCACGCTGCGTGATCATGGACGGCTGCAGCATAGGCGAGGACGTCAGCATAGGCGAAGAGACGCGGCTGTATCCGAACGTGACGGTGTATCACCGCTGCGTGCTTGGCAGCAGGCTGATAGTTCACTCTGGCGTGGTGATCGGCGCGGACGGTTTCGGCATCGCGCCAGACGCGGGCCGCTGGCTGAAAATTCCGCAGATCGGCCGCGTGGTGATAGGCGACGATGTGGAGATCGGCGCGAATACCACGATAGACAGAGGCGCGCTGGACGACACCGTGATCGAGGACGGGGTCAAGCTGGACAACCAGATTCAGGTGGCGCACAACGTGCGCATCGGCGCGCATACCGCGATCGCCGGATGCGTCGGCATCGCCGGCAGCACCACCATAGGCCGGCATTGCCGCATCGGCGGCAGCGCCGGCATACTGGGACATTTGCAGATTGCCGACCACGTGGAAATTTCATCCTTCACGCTGATCGGAAAATCCATACGCGAACCCGGCAGTTACACCGGAAGTTTTCCGTTCAGCAAATTCGAGGACTGGCGCAAGAACGCCGCCCACCTGCGCCATCTGGATGAACTCGCGGCGAAGGTGAAATCGCTGCAACAAGAGATTGAAGTTTTGAGGAGAGAAGACAAATGAGCACCATGGATATCCATGAGATTCTGCAACGCCTGCCGCACCGTTATCCCTTCCTGCTGATAGACCGCGTGCTGTCCGCCGAGCCTGGGAAAAGCATCGTGGCATTGAAGAACGTCACCATCAACGAGCCGTTTTTTCCGGGCCATTATGCGCACCACCCGGTGATGCCCGGCGTGCTGATCATCGAGGCGATGGCGCAGGCGGCCGCGCTGCTGTCATTCAGCGCCGGCGCGGACAAGGCGGACGACAGCAAGGTCTATTATTTTGTTGGCATAGACGGCGCGCGCTTCAAGCGCCCGGTCAGCCCCGGCGACCAGCTGATCATCAAGGTCGAGGTGCTGCGCACCATGCGCGGGCTGTGGAAGTTCGGCGCGGTGGCAGAGGTCGATGGCCAGATTGCCGCCGAGGCCGAAATCATGTGCACCATGCGGGACAAATAATGCGCCATCCGACCGCACTCATTCATCCCGGGGCGAGGCTGGCCGACGATGTCGAAGTCGGCGCGTATTCCATCATCGGCGAGCATGTCGAAATCGGCGCAGGCACGGTGATCGGCCCGCATGTGGTGATCAACGGCCATACCCGCATCGGCCAGCACAACCACGTGTTCCAGTTCTGCTCGCTGGGTGAAATCCCGCAGGACAAAAAATATGCGGGCGAGCCGACGCGCCTGGAAATCGGCGACCACAACACCATCCGCGAATGCTGCACGATCAATCTGGGTACGGCGCAGGATGTCGGCGTGACGCGCGTGGGCAACCACAACTGGATCATGGCCTATGTGCATGTGGCGCACGACTGCCAGGTCGGCAACCACGTCATCTTTGCCAACAGCACGCAGCTCGCCGGGCATGTCACCGTGGACGACCACGCGATTCTGGGCGGCTTCACCGGCGTGCACCAGTTCTGCCAGATCGGCGCGCATGTGATGACAGGCGTGGGCTCCGTGGTGCTGCAGGATATTCCGCCGTATGTCACCGTGTCCGGCAACCCGCTCGCCCCGCACGGCATCAATTCGGAGGGACTGAAGCGGCGCGGGTTTTCCAGCGGCGCGATCATGGCGATCAAGCGCGCCTACAAGACCCTGTATAAATCCGGACTGACGCTGGAGCAGGCGAAGGAAGCCCTGCTGGAGCAGGCGACGGAGCACCCCGAGCTCAATCTGCTGGCGGAGTTTCTCAGCCATACCCAGCGCGGCATCGTCCGCTGATTTCCCACCATGACGCAGCAAATAAAAACCATCGCGATGGTTGCGGGCGAGGCATCGGGCGACCTGTTGGGCAGCCATCTGATGGAGGCGCTCAGGCAGCATCTGCCCGATGTGCGCTTCATCGGCATCGGCGGGCCGAAGATGCAGTCGGCCGGCATGCAGGTGATGTTCCCGATGGAAAAGCTGGCGGTGAACGGCTACGTCGAAGTGCTGCGCCACTACCGCGAGATCGCCGGCATACGCCGCAAGCTGCGCGCGCATCTGATCGCCAATCCGCCGGACTTGTTCATCGGCGTGGATGCGCCGGACTTCAATCTCGACCTGGAGCTGGCGCTCAAGCAGCGCGGCATCCCCGTCGTGCATTACGTCAGCCCGTCTATCTGGGCATGGCGCGGCGGGCGCATCCACAAGATCAAGCGCGCCGTGTCGCACATCCTGGCGTTGTTCCCGTTCGAGGCGCCGTTGTATGAGCAGGCCGGCGTGCCGGTAAGCTATGTCGGTCATCCCTTGGCCGACATGCTGGCCGACGTGCCCAGCCGCAATGCGATGCGCGAGAAGATGCGCCTGCCCAGACAGCACAAGGTGTTCGCGTTCCTGCCGGGCAGCCGGCAGAGTGAGGTGCGGCAGCTGGCCGACACCTATATCGAGACCGCGAAACTGATATTGCACAAGCTGCCCGATTCGGTCTTTCTGGTGCCGCTGATCAGCCGCGAAACCCGCACGATATTCGAAGAGGCGCTGTACCGCTGCGAGGCGCAGCATCTGCCGATCACGCTGCTGTTCGGCCATGCGCACGATGCGATGATCGCGGCCGATGTGGTGCTGGTGGCATCTGGCACCGCCACGCTGGAGGCCGCGCTGCTCAAACGCGCGATGGTGATCACCTACAAGATGCCTGCTTTTACCTACTGGTTGAGCAAGCGCAAGATGTACCTGCCCTATGTCGGCCTGCCGAATATATTGGCGGGAAAATTCGTCGTGCCGGAACTGCTGCAGCATGATGCAACACCCGAGAATCTGGCGCAGGCGCTGGCCAACCTGGCATCGGACAAGCAGGCACTGGCCGAACTGGAACAAAGATTCGCAGACATGCATGCCACTCTCAGGCAGAACACCGCGCACAAGGCAGCGCTGGCGATCCTGCCGTATCTGGGCGCGCGCAAGTGAACTCCACGCTGATCATCTGCGGCGTGGACGAAGCCGGGCGCGGTCCCTTGGCCGGGCCGGTGTATGCTGCTGCGGTCATACTGGATGCGGCTCGGCCGATCGCCGGGCTGGCGGATTCGAAGAAGCTGAGCGAGAAGAGGCGCGACCATCTGGCGCTGGAAATAAAACAGCATGCGCTGGCATGGGCGATTGCCGAGGCGAGCGTCGAGGAAATCGATAGTCTCAACATACTGCGCGCCAGCCTGCTGGCCATGCGCCGTGCGGTAGAGGCGCTGCCGGTGCGTCCGCAGGAGGTGTGGGTGGACGGCCTGCATTGCCCCGATACCGGGCTGCCCAGTCGTGCTATCGTGCAGGGAGACAGCAGTGTGCTATCCATCTCGGCCGCGTCCATCCTGGCCAAGACCGCGCGCGATGCGGCCATGCTGCTGCTGCACGAAGCCCATCCGCAATATGATTTTGCCAAACACAAGGGCTATCCGACCGCGGCGCATCTGGCCGCGCTGCGTTTGCACGGCGTGTCGGCAGTACACAGAAAAAGCTTCCGCCCGGTGCGCGAGCTGCTTTAACAGAGAAAGAAAACATCATGGCATTGTTCAAACTGATACACATTCTTGCAGTAATCGTCTGGGTCGGCGGCATGTTCTTCGCCTACATGGTGTTGCGTCCCAGCCTGCCCGGCTTGTTCAAGCAGCCGGAACGCCTGCGCCTGTGGGACAAGGTATTCAGCCGTTTCTTCAACTGGGTGTGGCTGGCGGTATTGCTGCTGCTTGCCAGCGGCCTGTACATGATCTACGAGATGGGCGGCATCGCCAATGTGCCGCGATTCGTTCATGTCATGCTGCTGCTGGGCATCGTGATGATGCTGATTTACGCCTATGTCTATCTGAGCTGTTACGCGCGCTACAACCTGCTGGTGGCGGCCAAGGACTGGCCGAATGCGGACACGCTGCTGGCGACCATGCGCAAGCTGATTGCGGTCAATCTTGTGATCGGATTGCTGACCGTGTGCGTGGCGGTGATCGGCAGGGGGATGTTGTAATTCAGCTTGTTCTGCGCGTTTAGAACAGCAGAATTTTGATCCCCATCAGCACCAGAATTACGCCGCCGAATATCTCCGCTTTGCTTTCCAGCCAGGTGCCGCTGTTCCTGCCGATCAGCACGCCGGCCCAGCTGAACGCGAACGTGATCAGTCCGATGATCAGGCAGGCCAGATAGGCGTTGACATGCAGCAGCGTCAGGCTGAATCCTGCCGCCATCGCATCGATGCTGGTCGCGATTGCAAGGATCAACATCATCTTGTTGGTGACCGCCGTGATCTCCTCTTCGATGCCTTCCTGAAATCCCTCGTAGATCATTTTCGCGCCGATGATCGCCAGCAAGCCGAATGCGATCCAGTGCGCATAGGCGTCTATCCAGCCCAGCACGCCCTTGCCGCCGAGGTAGCCGATGAAGGGCATTAATGCCTGGAATAGTCCGAAGAACAATCCGGCTTTTAATGCCAGGCCACGGGAGTTTTCTTTGGCACCGAGTCCGATGGAAACGGCGAAGGCGTCCATGCTGAGGGCGATGGCGAGGATGATGACTTCGATCATGATGCTATTTTACTTTTCAATTTGGTTGAAAAAATTCGCCGGTGGTAGACCGGCAGCTAGTCACTTTGGCTCCGACATAACCTCAAGGTTAGTCTCCGCCGAAACTACGTTGTCTTTTGCTTCGCCAAAATAAAGTAACCAAAGAAAAGGCGACCCCGGTTTGCCGCCCCTGCGGGGTTCCCTCGATCAGCCGCAAGCAAGCGGGGCTGCGCACAGGGGAAAGGGCGGTGTGCAAAGGGTGCATCTTGGGCTACGACACTAATTGCTTTCCATTAATCAATGAATGCTATTGGGGAATGTGAACTTGTATTCACCACTCGAATCAGAGAGTCGATTTTCTCAAAATAAGTCCGTCAACGATTGGTGTGCCTAGCGCAAGCGTCTTTATCGCTAGCGTCCGTGTTGCTGGATGGGTTACTACACACGTCCATCACTACACGGTGCCAGAAAAATTGACCGATAACTTGGTGTCGCCAGTCTCTGTAACGGTAGCGACCGCCATTGCGCTCCTGCCGGCGATAGTGGACTTACCCCAAGACACTTGGACGTCACCAATTCTCCCATGTCGCATTCCGAACCTGCCGACTTCAACTTTGCACGGGCAAACTACGCGAATGGATTCAACACGCCGTAGAACTGCGGGCTCTAATTTTTGCATATACAGAGGTTTCCCCTCGTGGTCGTTTGGTGGTTCCCAAGCAAGCTCAAACCACTTGTGCTCCTCCTTTCCCTCAGCCAATAGGTAGTCGCGTGCACGCGGACTCTGCAAGAGCTTGTCGACTAGTTCATTGGTTTGACAGAGCTCTGAACTGTCCTCGAGATAGAGCAAATTATCCGGAGTGGTTGCCACCGTTTCCGAGGGAAGCTCTCCCACCTGTGCAACGCGGATACTGACTTTCTCTGCAGTAATCATTACCGACTTAAACCAAAGGTGTCCGTTGGACCCGAGCATAACGGATATCTTCGCATCGTCGATGTCCACGAGAGTGAATAGTTCGATTCCATATTTGCTTGCTACATCGCGCGCCTCAGGTGTGAAGCCGCTCCGTGAGGCCAACAGCAAGGCATGCGTATCAAGCCGATCATGTTTGGCTTTCATCATATCGACCCAAGTCACGTCAGCGACGCGTTGGTGATCGCGGCATTCTATCGATACAACTACGCGCTGAGAGCCGACCATGCCGTCAATGACAACATCAACCTCGCGAAAGCGTTTGGTTAAACGATCACGCATCATTTTTGATTCGGTGACCTTTGCTCCCTCCGAGAGATTGAATCGTACAAGGTAGATCAAGCGCTGGAAGTCGTTAGATCTCTTAGGCATGTCGGACGGCCCTCGTGTGGGACAAACACAAATGATGCGAAGTTTTGCATTAACACATTCCTCTATACGCGGTGGAAGATAGCATGGGTGGCGATTAGCGCCGCAACACCTGCACCTGTGGCGCGAGGTCGTTTTGTGCAGCCGTTTTTCCCAATGCCTTGTCGAAGGTGATGAATGCATCATCTCCGGCGCTCAGGGCGAGGTGCAGCGCGTCGCCGAAATCCATTCCGTCTGCATACCAGTTAACCGCGTAACAGATTGCTTCGAACGATTTGGGTTTGAAGTTGGGCAGGCCCAGCAGCATGCGTAAGGCTTGCACGATTTCATCGTGGGTGCAGTCGTAGGATTCCAGCACCCAAACCAGTTCCAGCAGCACGGTGGGCGGTGCGGTGTAGTCTTGCGCTTGGGCCAGCAGGTCGCGCGCTTGTTTGAACTGGACGGGGTCGTCGTTCAGCAGGAAGCGGGCGAGGACGTTGGTGTCGAGTGCGATCATGAGCGGGTGGCGGCGTCGCGTGCTTTTAAAGTCTTGCGGATGCTGGCGCGGGTTTTTTGCTCATCCATTTTTTTCTGTCCGCGCTTTGCCAGCAGTCCGGCGGTGGCGGCGACCGTGGTGCGCGGGAACATCGGCAGCGGGGTCAGACGGATTTCATCGCCGACAAAGGAAACGGCGAATTCGGTGCCGGCCGCCAGATGGTGCGCATCGCGGATTTCCTTGGGGATGACGAGTTGCCCTTTGGTGGAAAGTTTAACGGTTTCCATGGCTGGCTCCGGGGTGGTAAGGTGAGCAATCTTACCGCATTGTTTTTTGGGGCGCCAGTTCAGGTGTGGCAGCGCACGGTAGTTATTGCGCTTTTTGCGCGCTTTCCCCCAAATCAACGTGCCGCATATAGTGGCAGGTGTAGCCGCTGGGATTTTTGACCAGATATTTCTGGTGGTATTCCTCGGCGCGGAAAAATTCCTTGAACGGCACGATTTCGGTGACGATGGGCGCGCCCCAGTCGCCTGCGGCATCAACGGTGCGGATGACTTCTTCGGCAGTGAGTTTCTGTTCTTCGTTCAGGTAAAAAATCGCCGAGCGGTATTGCGTGCCGATGTCGTTGCCCTGTTGGTTGCGCGTGGTAGGGTTGTGCATGCGGAAGAATTCGAACAGCAGATGGCGCAGGCTGAGGCGTTGCGGGTCGAACACGATTTTCAGCGCTTCGGCATGGCCGGTGCGGCCGGTCTTCACCTGTTCATAGCAGGCGTTCTGGGTGTCGCCGCCGGTATAGCCGACTTCGGTTTCCAGTACGCCGGGAATGAGCCGCACCAGTTCTTCCATGCCCCAGAAGCAGCCACCGGCGAGATAGATGGTTTGTTGTTCGGTTGGTTTATTCATGTCGGTATTTTTTCATTGCTTGTTGGGTTTCGTGCTTTTTTTCGCGTTCATTATTCGCTGCATACGAATGAATAGGGGCGCAGGCCGTTACCCGCGCTTAAGCCACAGCCATAAGCGATGCGTGGTGCTCAATCTGGTTGCGGTACAAGTCGATCATAGGGAAACACAGGTCGTAATCGCCCCAAACCAGTTCACCGTATTCGATGCGAAATGTGGCAAAACGAGCAGGGTCAAGCCATGCCCGGATATCAGGATGAAGGGCGTGCGTAAGGAAGGATTTGAAATCTACCGTTTGTTCAGTTCCATCATCAAACTGCAGGCGGATGCGAAACTCGCCAACTTGATCGGCAGTGACAATATTGATGGTGGCTGGTGTCATTTGAGTCTCCTCGTAATGCGCTCCGGTGTGACGGGTTTATGCAGCACAAAAAAATCGATCCACTTGGCGACGATGTCGTCGGCACGGGCGCGGGTAATTTCCTCAAAGTAGCGCATTTCATTGATTTCGAGGGGCGCGCGACCCGCAACTGCACTGTAACGGATCTCCGAGACAATGCCGTTAAGCACGATTATTTCGGCACGGGATTCTCGACCTTGAAACTTGCCATGCACATGAACCGGCTCATGTTCGTTGGCGTAGAACATGATGATTAACCCGAAATATTCGTAAAGTTTTGGCATGATCCTTAGCAGTTCAGCAATGTCATGTAAGGGGGCTGAGCTTTAACGGCGTTCCTTCTTCATCGCCTGCTGCGCCTCGCGCTTTCCTTCGCGTTCCTTCTCCGTGGCGCGCTTGTGGCTACGGCCGCCCTTGCGGGCTTAACCTGCTTCGCAGGTTAGCCTGCACCGCAAGTGAGCCACCGTTCTAGCGTCGTTCCTTTTTCATCGCCTGGGCGGCTTCGCGCTTCGAATCCTTTTCGCGTTCGGTGGTTCTCTTGTGGCTACTGCCGCGCGCGATGCGCGCTTAACATTCGCTGCGCTCATGTTAGCCTGCGCCGAAAGCGCGCTATCTTGATTATCTGCGTTCTTTCTTCATTGCCTGTTGAGCCTCGCGTTTGCCTTCTCGTTCCTTTTCCGTGGCGCGCTTGTCATGTTCTTTTTTGCCTTTGGCCAGGCCGATGTTTAGCTTCACGCGGCCGCCCTTGAAATGCATGTCCAGCGGCATCAGCGTGTAGCCGGCGCGCTGCACTTTGCCGATCAGTTTGCTGATTTCGGCCGCGTGCAGCAGCAGTTTGCGCGTGCGCACTGGATCGGGCAGGATGTGGGTGGAGGCCGAGGTGAGCGGGCTGATGTGCGAGCCGAGCAGGTACAGTGCGCCGTCTTTTACGATGACGTAGGCTTCCTTCAGGTTGGCGCGGCCGGCGCGGATGGCCTTCACTTCCCAGCCCTCCAGCACGAGGCCTGCCTCGTAGCGGTCTTCGATGAAGTAGTCGTGGAATGCTTTTTTGTTTTGGACGATGCTCATATCTCATATATTCTACCAGCATTGATGGGAAACTCGCGCAGCGAACCTTGCCCCTCTCCCCCGCCGGGGGAGAGCTGGAGAGAGGGAAACGGGCATGGCGGGTTTCATTTTTAGGGAAGGCGTATTGCCATGCCCGTTAGTATGCGAAGCAGATTGTGCAATGGCAGTGGTAGAGAAATCAGTTCTGGTTCCGTATAGCGCGCAGCAGATGTTCACGCTGGTGGACAATGTCGCGGACTACCCGCAGTTCATGCCGTGGTGCGGCGGCACCCGTGTGATCCAGGTGGATGACAACACCGTGCATGCGACGGTGCATATCGATTATCACCATATCAAGCAGAGTTTCACCACGCAGAATGTGCGCAGGATTCCGCAGCGTATCGATATGAGATTGAAAGATGGGCCGTTCAAACATCTGGAGGGGGCATGGCAATTCATCCCGCTTTCCGAATCTGCCTGTAAAATAGAGTTCCGGCTGCATTACGAGTTTTCCAGCAAGTTGCTGGAAAAGGTGTTCGGCCCCATTTTTCATTACATCGCGAGCAGTTTTGTGGATGCCTTCATCCAGCGCGCAGAAAAAATTTATAAGCCAGAGTCATGACTGAGAATATCAACATCGAGGTGGTGTATGCCTTGCCGCACGAGCAGCTGCTGCTGAAAGTGCAGGTGCCGCAGGGCGCGACCGTGAGCGATGCGATCAGGCTGTCCGGCATTCTGGACAAGCACCCGGAGATCGACCTGGCAAAAAACAAGCTCGGCATCTACGGCAAGCTGACCAAGGCCGATGTGGCCTTGCGCGACAAGGACCGCGTCGAAATCTATCGCCCGCTGATCGCCGACCCCAAGGAAATCCGCCGCCAGCGCGCGGAAGAGGGCAAGGTCATGAAAAAAGGCGGAGGAGAAGCCTGATGCTCGACTACGACCTGCATTGTCATTCCACCGTGTCCGACGGGTTGCTGTCGCCGACCGCATTGGTGGCGCGTGCGGCCGAGCGCGGTGTGAAATTTCTCGCGCTGACCGACCA
>Ga0315268_10006409_pt1 | contig 12515 bp, 10 predicted proteins | sample C1_top_MG_FD_204535 | JGI IMG/M metagenome (GOLD analysis project Ga0315268, IMG submission 204535) | Sediment microbial communities from Yellowstone Lake, YNP, Wyoming, USA - C1_top | ecosystem: Environmental > Aquatic > Freshwater > Lake > Sediment | place: USA: Wyoming | collected 2017-08-01 | reverse complement strand
GCAATGCCGGCCCCCAGGCCGATGAGGCCCGCGGCCATCCAGGCGTAAGGGTCGTAGGAAGGCTGGTAGCCCCAGTAGCCGCTGTAGGGGTTGTAGGTCGCCGCAAATCCATACGTGGCCGGGTAAGAGACATAGGCGGTTTGGCTGGCATAAGCCGGGTAGCTGCAGCCGGTGCCGTACACCACCGTGCCGTCCTCGGCGTAAGACCCGGTATAACCTGGGGTATAGCCCACATAGGCCACGTCCGCGGTGGCGTCGTACACCTTCACATACTTGACGTTGTAATGGGGGTTGCCGGGGGGGATGTCGTTCACCTGCTTGGGCACGTCCACGGCCACCTTCCAGGGGCCGCCCGCCGCATCCGCCTGGTACCACACCCCCTGGTCGCAGACATAGTACGTGGCGCCGCTTTTGAACACGGCCTTTCCGGTATTTACGGCGTACTCCAGGTCGGTGTTGGGGATTTTCTCAAATTTCGGCTCCCCGTCATACTTGACCTGGGTGGTGGCCTTCTTGCGGTCGATGGCCGCGGTCTGGGGGATATAGGTCTCCCGGACCGCATCGGTGGCCTCGTCCGTGCCGGCCACGGCCGTTCTCACATACCCCTTGGGAGAACCGGGAGGGATCTTGGCAAAGTCCCCCGGCAGGTGGTCCGGCGCCACAAAAGTCCAGGGGCCGTCGGTTAAAGACTTGGCTCTGAACCAGCGGCCGGACAGCAGGACATAATACTCCTGGGAGCCGGTATCCATAAAGACAGTGCTCTCGGTGTTGCTGAGAAAAAGGAGATTGGTGCCGGAGATGGGTGTGTAATTGGGCTCGCCAGCAGCGGCGATGAGCTCGGCCGGCTCGGTGCTGACGATGATCTCCGGTTTTTTATCCACCCCCGGGGCTGCTTTCTTGGGGGGCTGGAGGTCTTTCTCTTTTTCCAGCCTGACCTCCAGGGCCTTTAGGGCCTCGGGCGTCTCCTTCAGCTCTTGCCAGGGTCCCTTCAGGTCAGCCGCAGTCAGCCAACCGTCGCCCTTCAGGAAATAGAACTTGGCGGCAGGATCATAGAGCATCAGGAAAGGGGTGTTCACCACGCGCATGAGGGGAGATTTCTCCAGGGGGCGAAGCTGCGGCGGCCCTTCCAGAAGCACCAGGACCGCAGGGTGGCTGACAAAAATAATTTTGGGGGGAGCGTTGTTGAGGCCCGCAGCCCCGGCTCTTTCCTTCTGGACCAGCTCCAGCATGGCCAGCAGGCGGTCCAGGGAAAGGTTATAGTCCCGACCGGCCATCTCCTGGTCCAGGAAAGCCTTCAATCTTTCCAACTGTTCCGGTTTGGCGCCCACAAACTTGGCATCGGTGATCCTGGCTTCCGTCACCGTGGCCATGCGGGTGTCCCGGTCAGTGGCCACCCGGGCGGCAATCCATACCACCCCGAAGGCCGGAGCCTTCATCTCCTTGGTTTTGACCGACACCGCAGCCCGGGCGGTCAATTTATCACCGGCAAAGCTCTCCAACTGCGGCTGGTACAAAACCACCTCGCCCTTCGGGCCTTTCATATGTTTGGGCCAGGCGTCCGCCGCGGCCGGGGCCGGTCTGCCAAAAATCAGCGCCAGGGCCAGGATGACCATAGCGGCGGTGCCCGTGAATCTCCTTTCGGGGCGTTTTTTATTCGTCATCTGATGCTCCTTATCAAGCTGGAAGCTAATATCGATACTTGAATAACAACTGAAAAACCATCCTCGCCCCAGCCCTCAATCCATCATGCCGATGCGCCTATCCACATGTTCCACCACCTTGATCCCCTGAGCCTGAAAATGCTGGCGGGCCAGGGGAGACAGGGTGCCGGTGACCCAGAGCTCAAACTTGGCCGGCCCCCGGCGGCTTGCCCGGTAGGCGGCCTGGGAATTCTTCACTGCCCGCTCCGCCCTGAGACTCCAGACCGCGTGGTCCAGGGGGAAGGGGATGAGCACCGCGCCATTGGCTGCCTGGGCCATGAGCACTCCCGGCACGAAAATCTCCCGGATGGGGGAGACCGTTTCGTGATAGGCCCTCAAGGTCTCGGCCATGTTCTGGAAAAAATTGGCCGACTCCTCGTCATGGGCGGCCAGGGCAAACCTGATGAAGGCGTCCCGCCCCCGGGCGCCGGACAGCCTTTCCAGGCAGGCGACGATGATGGTGTCATGCCGGGGGGTGAAGGCAAAATGGCTGAGAAACCGCTCCGCCAGGCCCCGGTCCACCCCCATGGCCTGGAGTTTCTGCAGGTTCAGGGTGTGAAGCGTCCCGGGGGATTCATCCCGGAGCAGCCGGTTTGTTTCCCGGGCGGTCCGGGACATCCGGCTCAGATTCACCGCCGCCCCGCCCCCGTAAGGGATGGCGGCCGACACCCCCAGGGAGCCCAGGCCCTGGGCCCTGGCCACCCGGTCCAGCTCATTTTGCAGCACCCGGTTGCTGGAATAAACATCCACCCCCAGGTCGTAGGCGACCCGCCGCTTTGCATCGGAGACGTTCAGGACCTTCTCGGCAATGGTATCCCGCCGGGGATCATGGGTGTTATTGAGCCCTGACGAGATATTGCTGAAAAGCTTGGCCACCCCCTGGGGGACGGATGCCAGGGTGTTAACAGGGTTGGTGACGAGATGGGCCCCGAACTGCAGGGTTTCTCGCCCCTGTTGCCTGGCCCCGGTCAAAACGGCCTGGCCCTGGCCGACCCGGCGCAGGGCGGCGATGGCCTGGATCTCCTTGATCAGCTTGCGTAAGCCGTACTCGCCCCCCACGGCAAAGGTCCCGAAGTCCGAGTCCACGGTGAAACGGTACATGTAGCCGTCGGCCACCACCTGATCCCGCACCCGGAAGTGCGGCCCGGAGATCAGGCTGGGGGCCAATACCTCCGAGGCCCGGCGATTCCTGGGGACCTCGTATGAGGAAGCCCCCCAGGCAAATGCAGCCATTAAGATCAGCGCCGCCGGCACCAGGAGAAAAAACCGCCTCAACCGCCTCAGCCGGGCATGGTTCCGACGTCTGCGCCAGGATTTCGTCATTCCGGCTCCCTCCTGAATAGATTGGCAAATGCGTTTCCACCTTACCACTTTAGGGCCGGAAATTTAATAGAATTTCGGGGCGGTTTTTTTTCCGATTTTTTCAATTTCTGCTTGACAGAAAAATTTTTTGGGGCATAAAATAGCGTGACCCTAAAAAGGGAGAGGTATTGGGTCGGCTAAAACCCGGGAAAGGAGGAAGGGTATAAGGGTCCATTGGCCGTAAGGCCCAAAAATTAAAAAGATTAAGGGGGATAACCTAAATGAGCAGCAAGAGGACGTATCGGGTATTGGGGTTGATGTTCTTGGCGCTCACCCTGGTGCTCCTGCCAGGCCAGGCCAAATCGGCCATGTGGGTGGGCGGCGAATTGGGGGGCAATTTCATCAGCAGTGCCAATATCAATGTCGGTGATACCACTCTCAGAGATGTTAAATTCCAACCCTCCGTCATCGGCGGCGTCACTGTGGGCTATGATTTTGTCAATACCGGTTTCGCCGGGTACAACTGGCCGACCTGGATGCAATACTTCAGCTTTGCCGTGGACTTCACCTACAACCGGATGGACGTCCACCTCGGCAATATAGGTTTTAACAATGTTCAAGCCAGCAGATTTGAAGGTTACATGGCAGCCGTCACCTTCCTGTTCATGGGCCATTACGGGTTCTTCCCGGATAGCGAAGCGCCGGGCGGGCGGGTAAATCCCTATCTCGGCGTGGGCCCTGCCATTCTGATGAGCGGGCTTGATCTCGGGTCAGTTGGCGCCGGCAGCAGAAGTTCAACTGACGTGGCCCTGGTGGCGGAAGCCGGCGTTCGGTGGGTTTGCCTCAAGAATGTGTCCGTCGACACGGCGTACCGGTTCCGCTGGGCCCAACCGAGCTACAACGTTGATGGGGAAACCCTCAGTGTGAGAGACGTGTACTCCCACAGCTTCCTGGTCCGGGCGAACTATCATTTCTAAATACCTACCTAGCTGATACCAAAGGCGGCCCCGGGGGCCGCCTTTTTTTTGCCCGTTTCCCCGCAGGGTATCAGGGCTAAGTATATAATTTCCTAAATATGACAACGTAACCGGTGGCCCCCTCACCCCAGCCCCCTCACCCCAGCCCTCTCCCCCCCCCAGCGGGGGGAGAGGGAGATAGGAGTTCCTTCTTAGTCCCCTCTCCCCCGATGGGGGAGAGGGTTAGGGTGAGGGGGAATTTGTACTAAGGCAGGCGCGGCCGCTTTGCATCGACCTGGCCCAAAACCAGCCGGGGATCCAGAATCCATCCACTCTTCTGCCTCCAGCCACTCCCATCATGGCACTTCTTGCCTCTCCGCCGAGCCGCTGACATCCCCCCTTGTCTCTGACAGCTTAAAGATGATATGTTGGTTGCTGGCCTAAGCCGCCGGATAAGCTAAAAATTGTGGGATCCCTCGCCCCTTATGTTTTTTCAGCAATTACTGAACGGCCTGACCACCGGGAGCGTCTATGCCCTGATCGCCCTGGGCTATACCATGATTTACGGCATCCTGGGCCTCATCAACTTCGCCCAGGGAGAGATTTACATGTGCGGCGCCTTTGTAGCGGTGCTGCTCCTGGCTACCGGGGCGGTCAATTTTTTCCTGGCCTTTGTCCTGGGCATGTCGGCCGCCGCGCTTCTCGGGGTGGCGCTGGAGCGGATCGCCTTTCGGCCCCTCAGGGGGGCGCACCCCCTGGTGCCCCTGATCAGCGCCATCGGCGCCTCCATCTTCTTGCAGAGCCTGGCCTTGATCCTGTTCGGCCCCAATGACCGGCCCTTTCCCATCCAGTTTCATTTTCGCACCATCAACCTGGCCGGGCTGCCGCTATCGACCCTCCAGGGGGCCATTCTGGGGGCGGCCTTGGGCTTTATGGGGCTCCTGGTGCTGTTTGTCCGGTACACCAAGTACGGCAAGGCCATCGTCGCCTGCGCCCTGGACCGGGACACCGCCCGCCTCATGGGTATCAACGTGGACCGCATGGTGTCCCTGACCTTTTTCATCGGCTCGGCGCTGAGCGGCGCTGCCGGTATCATGATGGCCATTTACTACAACGGCACCTACCCCCGCATGGGTCTGCTGCCGGGCCTCAAGGCCTTCAGCGCCGCCATCCTCGGGGGCGTGGGGTCCATCCCCGGGGCCATCATCGGGGGCCTGATCCTGGGGGTGGCGGAAAGCCTGGGCGCGGCTTACCTGTCTTCCGGCTACAAGGACGGCATCGCCTTTGCCATCCTCATCCTGGTGCTGCTCCTGCGCCCCCAGGGAATTCTGAAGGGGCGGGGGGATTGAGATGACCGCCTACGTCCTGCATCTGGCCATCCTGGCAGGCATTTACATCATCCTGACCCTCAGTCTCAACCTGATCATCGGTTACGGCGGCCAGGTCTCCCTGGGCCATGCCGCGTTTTACGGGATCGGCGCTTATGCCTCCGCCCTGGTCTCCCTCCATTGGCACTTTCCCTGGCCTCTGGCAGCCTTGAGCGCCATGGTGGTGGCCGGGGCCTGCGGACTGGGGCTCGGCCTTCCCACCCTCAGGCTCAAAGAGGATTACCTGGCCGTGGTCACCCTGGGGTTCGGGGTCATCATGGACCTGGTTTTCCTGAATCTGGAGATTACCGGGGGACCGGACGGCCTGGTGGGCATCCCCGCCCCGAACCTCCTGGGGGTGAGCTTGCGGCCGCCGGTGCTATACCTGGGCCTGGTGTATTTCCTGGTGGGGTTGACCCTGGCCCTGGTCTGGCGCCTGGTGAACTCTTACCACGGCCGGGCTCTTAAGGCCATCCGAGATCATGAAGTCACCGCCCAGGTGATGGGTATCAATACCCCGGCTTACAAGGTGGCCATTTTTACCCTGGCCGCGGCCCTGGCGGGCCTGGCCGGGTCCCTTTACGCCCACTACATCAGCTTCATCAACCCGGAGTCTTTTGGGCTCCATACCTCCATCCTCATCCTGGCCATGGTGGTGCTGGGAGGGATGGGGTCCATCATCGGCTCGGTGGTGGGGGCCGTGGCTCTGTCGCTTCTCCCGGAGATGCTGCGCCAGTTCCACGGCTATCAGGACCTGGTGTACGGCGCCATCCTGGTGGGCCTCCTCATCTGGCGGCCCCAGGGACTGCTGGGCCGGGGCAAGTTGAGTCTGAAGTTCGTGACCAGGGAAAGAGGATAGTTTTCTGTTTTCTGTTTTCTGTTTTCTGTTTTCTGTTTTCTGTTTTCGGTAACTCAAGCATCGTGTCGATCATGTAAGGCCGCGCGCCTGGCGGCTCATACACAGGCGAGGGCGTTGGCGCTAAATTTTCTCAAGTGTTTAAACATATGCTTTTTTAATCGTTGGAAAAACCGGGAAGGATAAGTGAAACTACTTCGCCTTTATAAAAAACAGAAAACAGAAAACAGAAAACAGAAAACCGTCTTTTAAAATGCTGAAACTAAAAAGCGTCCAGGCCGGGTACGGCCGTTTGCCGGTGCTCAAGGGCATCTCCCTGCACGTGCGCCAGGGCGAGGTGGTGACCTTGATCGGCGGCAACGGCGCTGGCAAGACCACCACCTTGAAGGCCATCTCCGGGCTGTTGCCGGTGCGCAAGGGAGCCGTGGAGTTCGCCGGCCACGACTTGACCCGCCTGGCACCGGAGCGCATCGTCACCCTGGGCCTGGCCCTGGTGCCGGAGGGCCGCCGGGTCTTTGCCACCCTGAGCGTCACCGCCAATCTGGAGCTGGGGGCTTTTCACCGCCGGGATCAGCAGGCAGTGCGCCGGAATCTGGAGGAACTCCGGGAGCGGTTTCCTCTCCTCAAGGAGCGGGGCAGCCAACCGGCCGGGACCTTGAGCGGCGGTGAGCAGCAGATCCTGGCCATCGGCCGGGCCCTCATGGCCCGGCCCCGCCTCCTGATGCTGGACGAGCCCTCCATGGGCCTGGCCCCCCGGATGGTAGCCCAGGTTTACGAGATTTTGGCCGCACTCAAGGCTGCCGGCACCACCATTCTTCTCATTGAGCAAAATGCCCGGGCCGCCTTGCGGTTGGCCGACCGGGGTTATGTCATGGAAACCGGGGGCATCATCCTCCAGGGGGCCGCCGCCGAACTGCGGGAAGACCCGGAGGTGCAACGGGCTTATCTGGGCAAAGGCTACCGGGAAGTTTGGGAATAATTACAGGACAAATGAGTCTCCTCGAAGTCTCCAGCCTGACCAAATATTTCGGCGGGGTCAAAGCCCTGAACGGAGTGGAGTTCAGCGTCACCCCCGGGGAGATCGCCGCCCTCATCGGCCCCAACGGCGCCGGCAAAACCACTTGCTTTAACCTGATCAACGGTCTCGTGGCCCCCACTGGCGGCCACGTCTATTTTTCCGGGGAGGACCTGGTGGGCCTGCCCACCTTTGCCCGGGCCCACCGGGGCCTGGCCCGGACCTTCCAGAATATCCAACTGTTCGGCGGCATGACCGTGCTGGAGAACGTCCTCACGGGCAACCACCAGCGCGAGACCGTGGGGTGGCTGGCCGCCCTATTGCCGTTGCCCCGGGTGCGGCGGGCGGAGAGGACAGCCCGGCGCCAGGCCGAAGAACAGCTGGAGATGGTGGGATTGGGAGATAAACCGGACTTCCCCGCCGAAGCCCTGGCTTACGGCGATCAACGGCGCCTGGAGATCGCCCGGGCCTTGGCCCAGGAGCCCAAACTGCTGCTGCTGGACGAACCCGCGGCCGGCCTCAACCCCCGGGAAACCGAAGACCTGATGGCCCTGCTGGTAAAATTGCGGGACCTGGGCATTACCCTGCTGGTCATCGAACACGATATGACCCTGGTCATGGGGATCAGCGATAAAGTGGTGGTCCTGGACCAGGGCCGGGTCCTGGCCCAGGGGCCGCCCCGGGAAATCCGCCGGGACCCCCGGGTCATCGAGGCGTATTTGGGGAGAGAAGAGGATATGTGATTTGAGGGGAGGGCGGGGGAACGGTGGCACAGGCGTCTCGCCTGTGATCCCCCGCCCTGGGCACGGCAAGCCGTGCTCCTACACTCCCCTCCCCAACCCCCTATAAGGGTTGCCGGTTGGAGGCGGGGCCGTTGGCCCCGCCTCCAACCGGCAAAAAGACTTAAGGGATTGGGGGTGGGGGTTTGGGGGAGGATTGTCAGTGGGCCTGCGGCCCTTAGCCCCCTCCCCCAAGTCTCCCCCCAAACGGAGGTGCACCATGGCGATTTTTGATCCCGAGGCCGAGCAGATGGGGCGGGAGGAGTTGGCCCAGTTGCAGTTGGAGCGTCTGCAGGCCACCCTGCACCGGGCTTATAAGAATGTCAAGTTCTACAAGCGCCGGTTCGACGAACTGGGGTTTCTGCCGGAGGACTGCCAATCCCTGGAGGATTTGGCCCGGCTGCCTTTCACCACCCGCCACGACCTGGCCCAGGGCTATCCCTACGAGATGTTTGCGGTGCCTTTGCGGGAGGTGGTGCGCATTCATTCTTCCACGGGTAGTCCCGGCGCGCCCATCGTCATGGGGTACACGGCCCGGGATCTGCGCACCTGGGCGAAGCTTGCGGCCCGGGCCCTCACCGCCGCCGGGGTGGATCGGGATGACGTGGTGCAGGTGACTTTGAGCTACGGTCTCCTCACCAGCGCCTTCGGGGTGCATTACGGGGTGGAGTTGCTGGGGGCTTCGGTGATCCCCACCGGCCCCGGCGGCTCTGACCGGCAGGTGCAGATCATGCGGGACTATCGCACCACGGTGTTGGTGTCCACCCCTTCTTATGCCCTGGTCCTGGCGGACCGGATGGAGGCCCTGGGGGTAGAGGCCAAAAACCTGCATCTTAAGGTGGCGCTCCTGGCCGGGGAGCCCTGGACCGAGGCCCAGCGCCGGGAGATCGAATCCCGCCTTTTCCTCAAGGCCATCGACCATTACGCCCTGTCCGAGGCCATGGGGGCCGGGGTGGCGGCGGAGTGCGCCCATCGGTATCTTCCCGGCATGCATCTGAGCGAAGACCATTTCCTGCCGGAGGTCATCGACCCCCAAAGCAGCGCGCCCCTACCTCCCGGGGAGCTGGGGGAGCTGGTGCTCACCACCCTCACCAAGGAGGCCTCGCCCCTGGTGCGGTTCCGCACCGGGGACCTGGTGCGTCTGGACTGCGCGCCTTGCCCCTGCGGGCGGACCCTGGCCCGCATCAGCCGGATCGAAGGCCGGAGCGATACCGTGGTCATCGTCAAGGGCATCAACATCTTCCCGGCCCGGGTGGGGCAGGTCCTGGCCGGCCTGCCGGAAATCGAGGGAAAGGAGCCTACCTACCAGTTGGTGGTGGGCCGGGAGGGCCACCTGGACTATCTGGAAGTGCGCATCGAGGTTCAGGAGGGCCTGTTTTTCGACAAGATGACCATGCAGCGGGAATTTCTCCTCAAACTGAGCCGCAAACTGGAGCAAAGCATCGCCGTCACCCCCCGGGTCAAACTGGTGGAACCCGGCTCCATCTCCCGGGGTGTCGAGACTTCGCCCCTGGTGATCGATTTGCGGAAGTAATACCGCTTCCGGTTTTCGGTTTTCGGTTTTCGGTTAAAATTAATAAGAATTCTCATGAATTACAGATTGAGTCTTACCGAACTGCATTCAAATGTTGATTTTGTAGCCGCCGGCGTTTAGCCTGCGCGGCACAGGCGAGACGCCTGTGCCGCCAAGAAAAATTGGGAAAAAAATATTCGATGGGCCGCAACTCGGTATTTTTAGTTGCATTTGAAAAGCAACGTGGTCTAGAATCCCCCCACCTCATGCCCTCTCCCCCGCCCGCGAGTGGAGGCGGAGGGCCATTTTTCTCCTCCAGGTCGCTCCACCCCCTTGCTCCCCCGATAAAAAATCTTACTTTTTGATTACTTCTGCGGCTTGGTCGCCGCCGGCCCTCCCCGCCATCCGAAGCAAGGCGGGTCCGATGTTAGAAAGGTAAGCCGTGAGGAAAGGCTGGCAGTTTCTGTCGTTTCGCTGGTGGGTGGTCCATTTTCTTGGGTTTTCCGCGGTTTATGCCGCCGGACGTCTGGCCGCAGTTTTTTTAAAGGGGTAGAAGCAATGGTCATCCAGTATTTTCAATACGTGTTTTTTCCCAGGCTGGGCTGGTTTATCTTGCATGCCGTGGCCGTGGCCGGGCTCTTTCTGCTGGGCTATACCATCAAGTTCTGAGACCCCCTGATGCCGAACCAACGCCATGCCCTCTGGGTGGCCCTGGTGGCCCTGGCCCTGGGGGCCACCATGCTGCACCTGCGCATCCATCCCCCGAGCAGCCTGACCTTATTCTGGCCTAATCTCTTTTCCTGGCTGGACCTGGTGGTGGTGAGCGGGCTTTTTCTCTTCCGGAACACCGCCATTCTGGGTTTGCTCCTGAACAGTTTCCTGGCCTACCTCGGCATTATCATGATGGGGGATTTTGCCGTCGTGGCCACCCTGACAGGCAAAATCCAGGTCCTGCCCACCCAGAACTTTTTCGGCTGGCTGCTCCTTACCACCTTTCCGGACATCGCCATCCTCTTCGCCGACTTCCTGGTGGGCCTGGCCCTATATCGGGCCATCATGATGGAGGCGGCGGGGGAAAAGCCGGGGGCCTAGTAGAGCAGGCTGCGTGCGCTATCCCCCCGCCGATTCTAATTTGAAAGGCTTAAGCAGTTTCCCCTGAAATTAGATTAAATAGTTCGGTTGCCCGGAACATGCGATGTCGCCTCTTCTGCGTCACCTCCTGCAATATCCCAAGCTCCACTAAACGCTCGATTGCAGCCTGGATAGTCTGATACCGCATATTCCATTTTTGGCTGGCCCTCTGTATGGTAATGAAAGGATTGACAAAGAGGTCATCCAAGACGGCATGAGTTGCTTTGGGCAAGCTCTTGACCGAAAGGGCTTGGCGATATTTAGCCTGAAGATCCAGAATTTTTTTAGCATTTTCAATTGCATCTCGTGATTGCTCAATTACTCCTCTTAAATAAAATTCAATCCATCCCCTCCAATCATTACGTTGACTTACCATTAATAACCTTCGATAATATTCATCTCTTTGTTTTTCAAAGTAGGCGCTTAAATAGAGTAGAGGTTGAGGGAGGTAACCGCGTTCACATAAGAAAAATGTAATGAGTAACCGTCCAACCCTGCCATTACCATCGACAAAAGGATGGATTGCTTCAAATTGATAATGCATCAAGGCACACTGTAATAATGGTGGTTCGCCAGGTTTTGAATGTAAGTATTTTTCCCATGCACCTAATGCGTCCCCCATTTCTGTAGGAGCGGGAGGCACAAAGATAGCCTCATCCAAGGTACATCCCGGCGGCCCGATCCAGTTTTGGGTCACCCTGAATTCCCCGGGTGTAGCATAACCCCCTCTTACCCCAGTCAATAACTCCTGGTGGATTTCACGTACGAGCCTAAGACTTAAAGGCAAAGTTTTTACTCTTTGAAGCCCATATTCCAAAGTTTTTACATAGTTAATTACTTCCTGAATATCTGGGCCACGGGTTGGCTCAGAAGGCGATGCTTCGAAGATGAACAAATCGCTCAAAGAAGCCTGGGTTCCTTCAATTCGCGAACTTAGAACGGCCTCTCTTCTGATATAGGGATTGATTAATAAATGTGGATTGGGTAGGAGTCGGCCAACCCCAGCTAATTCTCCTAAAGCCCTGTCGGCCTCAGAAAGTAGATTTACCATAGAAAGGTCATACCTCAGCCGGGGCGGGAGGGGGGATGGGATAAAGGACCAATACCCGTGCTTGGTCTTGATACACTTCCCCATCGATCCATTGCGAAAATCCTTTATATCCAAAGCCTTGTCCCCTGTTACGAGTTTTCGTAATAAGCCATCCGCTTATTACGATTTTAGCAAAAAATCGTAATAAATAAACACAATATTTTCTTCTGCGGGCATGTGGATTAAGCGATGACTTGGGATATCAAGAATAAAAGCCGCGATTCTCCCCGGTTCTAAGGGTTCTGGGGAAGGAATTTCGAGTGAGGCTGCGCCCCTTAGCCCCCTCCCCCTCATTCTTAAATCCTCCCTCCCGCCGCCAGGGCGTTTTTCAGGGCTATCGCCTTTTCGGCCACGGCCATGGGGTCCGGACCCAAAATGCGGATCATGGGCTCCTTGCCCCAGTCGCCCCGGTCCCAGACCAGGTCCGGGGGCGGCGTCCCGGGTTTAAGCGTGGAGGCCACCCCCCAGGCCAGGGTGCCCCCTTCCCGGGCCTTGACCTCCGGCGGCTCCTGGACCCGGTCGAAGCTGGCCAGGCGAAGGCCGAGCAATGGGGCGATTTCCTCTAATGCGTCAAAATACTTGACATTCATAGCCGCCCGCAGCTCCGGGTGGGAGGCCATGGCGGTGAGGATCACCGCGGCGATGTGCCGGGAGGCGCCGAAGGCCGGCGGGGCGGAAATGAGCAAACCCTGGGGGCTTCGCACCAACCGGCCGGGAAAGGCGGCCACGTCCTGGGGGCCCTCGGGATAGGGGACGGCGTAACCCAGGTTAGTCATGACCTCCGGGACCAGGGGGTCGAGACCCTC
>Ga0315268_10006408_pt1 | contig 12516 bp, 7 predicted proteins | sample C1_top_MG_FD_204535 | JGI IMG/M metagenome (GOLD analysis project Ga0315268, IMG submission 204535) | Sediment microbial communities from Yellowstone Lake, YNP, Wyoming, USA - C1_top | ecosystem: Environmental > Aquatic > Freshwater > Lake > Sediment | place: USA: Wyoming | collected 2017-08-01 | reverse complement strand
GGGAGACGAAGCCGATTCGCGCCGCTGGCGTGGACGCCGTCGTCGCCGTGGCCGTCGCGGAGGACGCGACCGCAACAACCCAACCAGTCCTGAAACCGCCAACGGCGAAGCCGCACCTGTCGCTGCCTCCCCTGCGGATACCGAAGAAGCTTTTGTCGAAGAGCCGGAAGACGGCGACGAGCAGGTCGAGCACGTGGCCCATGCCAGCAGCACCGGCGAAGCCGCGGAGTTCGAAGAAGCGGTTGAACCCGAAGACCATGCATCGGGCGCCGAACCGGCCCTGCTGCCCGGTGAGACCCGCGCCCCCCGTGGCCCGCGTTCGGCCTCGGACCCGGCGCCAGCGGAGCGCACTGAGCGCTTTGATCGTGACCGCGGCGGCCGTGGAGATTCCCGCGGACGCGGTGGACGCGACCGGGGAGGCCGTGATCGCGGTGGACGCGATCGTGGGGACCGTGGTGGAAGAGGCCGCGACCGTGACGATCGGCCGCGCAGCTCCCACGAGCCCGAGACCGCACTGCCGACTAATTACACCCCTATCCTGTTGCCCGGCGAATCGCTCTCCAAATATCGCGGAGCGCCGGCGGCGCAGGTCCATGAAACGGAAGCGCGCCAGGCCTTCGACGCCGCGGTCACGCCGCAGCACGAGCCGTACCCGGAGGCCCCTGCCATCCATCATGAGACCCGTCACGAGACCGAGCATGAGCCGACTGAAGCTTCCGCCGAAGTGCGCGAGCGCCCGGCGATCGCTCCTTTCCGCGCCGAGAGCAAGACGGAGGAGCCTGTCGCCGAAGAGCAGAAACGCTTCCGCGACATGAACGTCGCCTCCGTTTTTGCCGGCCCTGAATTGGTCGAAGAAGAAGTCGTCGAAGAAGACGAGCAGGTCGAAGAGACGGTCATCGAGCATGCGGCGCCGGTCGAACACGACACCCACGTGCACGACAACCACACGGTCGAGACCACGGCCGGCGAAGCCCATTGGAGCGACGTCCCCGCCAAGGCAGCCACCGAAGCCGATCTCGTCGAAACCGAAGACGAGCACGAAGCCCGAACCCATCAGGAGGGAAACTATTCTCCCGAAGGCTCCGGCACCGTGCTGCACGAGGAGATGGACGAAGAGGAAGCCGACATGCCTTCCGCTTCCGACCATTACCGCAGGCACGATCTCGACGACGACTCCGCCGACCGTCAACACGACTTTGCCACGCGCCTCGGCGATGCCGCCGGGTTGCTGGGCGATGCCGTGCGCGAGACCGACGAAGAGCACGCTATCGACCAGGACGAGTACGAGTTCAACGGCAACGACGAGTTTGAAGAGTCGGAGATGCTGGCCGACGGCGAAGTCCTCGATGAAGTCGAAGGCGAGGAAGACAAAGCGGTCGAGGGATCCGAGGCGAGCGAAACGGCTCCCGCCGAGGGTTCTACGCGCCCGCAGCGCCGTGGCCGCCCGGGCTTCGATCGTCCGGGACGCGACCGCGGCCGCCGCGATCGTTCGGACCGTGGAGGCGATCGTGGCCGGGGCCGCATGGGCAGCCGCGGTGGACGTCCGCGCCGCGAAGCCCGCGTCATCCCCCTGATCAGCGATGTCCTCAAGGAAGGCCAGGAGATCCTGGTGCAGATCGCCAAGGAACCGATTGGCAAGAAGGGCGCGCGCATCACCAGTCACATCGCGCTGCCGGGCCGCTTCCTGGTGTACATGCCGACCGTCAACCACATCGGCGTCTCGCGCAAGATCGACAGCGACGAAGAGCGCCAGCGCCTGAAGCGCATCGTCGCCAGCGAGCGCGAGAACGGACACGGCGGATTCATCGTCCGCACCGCCGCCGCCAACATCAAGGAAGACGATCTCCGCGCCGACATCCGCTTCCTCAAACATTTGTGGCACGAGATCCGCGAACGCTCGGAGAGCAGCAAGTCTCCGTCGCTGATCTACCACGATCTCAACCTCGTCGAGCGCATCCTGCGCGACCAGGTGACCCAGGACTTCTCGCAGATCTGGGTGGACACCGAGAGCGAATACGAGCGCGTGGTGCGCTTCGCCTCGCGCTTCCAGCCCAACCTGGTGCGGCGCATCAAGCTCTATACCAAGGACACGCCGCTCTACGAGCAGTTCGGCATCCAGGAAGAGATCAACAAGTCGCTCAAGGCGAAGGTATGGCTGAAGAGCGGCGGCTACATCGTCATCAACCAGACCGAAGCGCTGGTGGCGATCGACATCAACACCGGTAAATACGTTGGCAAGACGCAGCGCCTGGAAGACACCATCGTCAAGACCAACGTCGACGCCATCAAGGAGATCGTCCGCCAGGTCCGCCTGCGCGATCTCGGCGGCATCATCGTCATCGACTTCATCGACATGGACGAGCGCCGCAACCGGCAGAAGGTGATGATCGCCCTCGAAGAAGCGCTCAAGTCCGACCGCGCGCCTTCGAAGGTGCTCCAGTTCAACGATTTCGGACTGGTCGCCATCACCCGCAAGCGCGTCAAGCAGTCGCTCGAACGCACCCTCGGGACGCCGTGCCCGTATTGCGAGGCCACCGGCTTCGTCAAGAGCGTGACCACCATGTGCAACGAGATCTACACCGAACTTCGCAAGGTCCGGAACCACATCGACTCCAACGAAGTCACCTTGCGCGTGCACCCCGAAGTCGCCAAGGAGCTGAAGGGCGACAAGGGAAAATGGATCATGGAGATGGAAGAGATGATCGGTCACCCGATCCTGCTCAAGAGCGACCCGGCGGTCCACCAGGAACAGTTCGACTTGAACTTCTAACGGCAGTCGATGGTCGTTGGCAAAACTTAAGCCCCGCGCAAGCGGGGCTTTTTGTTGAGCACGATTTAGAAACTAAAGATCAGTATTGCGATGGTTTATATAAGCTCGCAAGCAAGAACCAAATCAATAGGCAAAAAGATGTCGATATCCAGCTACGTCCGAACAAAAACTTGTAAGCAAGATAGCCTGCGCCTAGCACGACAATGAATCCGATCAACTTCATTCTCTTATTGGCACCAGTTATCGACTCTGTTCGATGAGATTCTTGAGTTGCGAAGCCTGAGAGCGATCTAGCCTATCCAGAACTTTCGCCTCATTGGTGGCATCGGAACGATCCCCTGACGACAAATACGCCAGACCAAGAGCAAAGTGCGCGTCGACAAAGTCAGGTTTTAGTTCAACAGCTCTTCTTAGCTGCATTACTGCGCCGGCATAATCTCCGGTTTTACCGAGAGTTGTACCCAACTTCGCTAATGCAAAATAATCCGTCGGCTTCAGTTCAACTGCCCTCCGCAAAGCCGATATGGCTTTTTCGGGATGATGGAGGAACCCTTCCGAAGTGCCTAAGCCGAGATAGGCTGGTTGGTACGATGGGTTTACAGCAATTGCTTTCTCGAAGTAGTCACTTGCCAAAGCATGATTTCCCAGCTTGCCATAGGCGGACCCTATGGCAGCGAGTGTTTCATAATCTCTTGGATCGTTCGCAACTTGTTGTCGCCACTTCTGGATTTGTGATTCGACAAATGCACGGTTTATTTGGCCGAAGCATGATGCAGCGAAGAAGATTGTCACGAACACTACCGCTGCGAACAGCAAGAGTTTCATGGTGTTGGCTCTCTCGGGCAGAATTCTACAACTGGAATTGCTGTTCTTCAAGCCAGAAAACCCGAAACACCTTTCGCTCTATCCCTGTTTTGATTCCAGTTCGTGCCAACGCCGGTAAAGCCGGTCGAGTTCTTCCTGGGCCGCGTCGAGTTCCTGCTGCGCCGACATCAGCCGCGCCGAGTCCGTCTGGATGGCAGGATCGTCGAGCGCCGTGCGCTTGGCGTCGAGCGTCGCATCGGCCTTGGCGATGCGCTCTTCGATCGTCGCGTATTCACGGGCTTCGATATAGGAGAGCTTCTTCTTCGCCGGCGTGCTTCTCGGGTCCGCCGTCGAGGGCGAAGATCCGCCGGGCGCGCCATCTGCGGACCTTCGCCGCGCCTCGATCCACTGCTCCCACTGCGCGTAGTCGGCGAATTTGTCGATCGCGCCCTGGCCGTCGAGTCCGAGGACGACGGTCGAGACCTTGTCGAGCATGTAGCGGTCGTGGGTCACCAGCACCAGCGCCCCACGAAATTCCAGCAGGCTCTCTTCGAGCACGTCGAGGGTTGGGATATCGAGGTCGTTGGTCGGTTCGTCAAGCAGCAGGACGTCGGCGGGCTGCAGCATCAGCCGTGCGATGAGCACGCGGGCGCGTTCGCCTCCGCTCAGCCGTGAGACCGGCTGGTTGAGTTGTTCGCCGGTGAAGAGGAAGCGCGCCGCCCACGAGGCCACGTGGACGACGCGGTCCTGGTAGATGACCGAATCGCTATCCGGGGCCAGCGCGCGCCGCAGGGTACTATCGAGATCGAGCTGCCGGGTCTGGTCGAAGTAGACCGTGCGCAGCGCCGGCGCCTGCTTCACGGTACCGCGCAGCGGAGGGTTTTCGCCGGTCAGCAGGCGCAGCAACGTGGTCTTGCCGCTGCCGTTGGGGCCGACCAGCCCGACGCGGGTTCCGGCGGTGAGTGCGAAATTCAGTCCCGCGAACAGCGTGCGCTCGCCGAATCCGTAGCTGACGTCTTCAAGTTCGATGAGCCGCTTGGTCTGGCGCTCGCTCGCCGCGAATTCGATGCCGGCGGTGTTCGTGATCGCCCGCGAGCGCAGGTCGGTGAGTTGTCCGATCAAGCGGTTGGCGTTGTCGATGCGCGCCTTCGATTTTGTGGTGCGGGCCTTGGGTCCGCGGCGCAGCCATTCGATCTCGGTGTGCACCCGGTTCTCCAAGGCCTCGCGGCGGTTCGAGAGCGCGTGCAGGAACGACTCCTTTTCTTCGAGGAAGCGCGAGTAAATGCCGTCCACTTTGAGGAATCCCGCCGGGTACGCGCGGTCGAGTTCGACGATCTCGCTGGCAACGTTTTCCAGGAAGTAGCGGTCGTGGCTGACCACCACGCAGGCAAACCCTGCGCGCTCGAGCAGCGCTTCCAGCCACTCGATGCCTTCGAGGTCGAGATGGTTGGTCGGCTCGTCGAGCAGCAGCACTTCCGGCTTCTGGACCAGCGCAGCGGCAATCGAGAGACGCTTCTTCCAGCCTCCGGAAAGCGCCGCCGCCGATTGCTCGAAGTCTTCAAAGCCGGTGCGGCCGAGGGTTTCCGCCAACATCGCCGCCTGCTCGTTTTCGGCGATGCCGGTGGCGCGCATCGCCTCGGTGATCACCGAGCGCACGGTGGCGCCATGGTCGAAGCTCGATTCCTGCTCGACGTAGCTGATGCGCGCGCGCCGCCGTACCGCTACTTCTCCGGCGTCGGTTTCCATCAGCCCGGCGAGGATGCGCAGCAGCGTGGATTTTCCCGAACCGTTGGGCCCGATGAGGCCGATGCGGTCGCCTTCCGAGACCATGAACGAGATCCCCTCGAACAGGGGCACGGCGCCGAATCGCTTGGAAATACCCTGGGCGTTGATGATAGGCGGCAAACGGAAGAATCCTCTGAATGGGTCTCTCTTCGAGGATATCAGCGATGCGAGGCTTGTGCTGTCGCGGCCCCTAGGCGGCGGAGTCGTGGAGCGCGCGCGTTCCCGGATGCACCGGCAGGAAGATCGAGAAGACGGTGCCGCGGCGGATGCCCTCGGTGGCGCTGCGCAGCCGCAGCGTTCCTTCGTGCTTGGTGATGATGCCGCGGCTCACCCACAGTCCGAGGCCGGTACCTTTTTCACCCTTGGTGGTGAAGAACGGAGTGAACAGCGAGGCCAGGACCTCGTTCGGGATGCCGGGTCCATTGTCGGCGATGGTGATGCGGACGCCGCTGCGCTGCCGCACTCCGAACTCCTGGGCGTTGCTCACTTTCACGGCGATCACCCCGTCTGGCGGCAACACGTCGATGGCGTTGGCCAGGAGGTTGGAAAAGACCTGGCGAAGTTCGCCCGGCAGCGCGATGACCTTGTCGGTCTCCTCGAGTTGGGACCGTAGCTTCAAGCCCGCGGTCGAGATCTTGGGCGAGAACATCTTCAGCACTCCCACCACCAGTTCCGAGACATTGGTCTCGACCGGCTTGGTCGATTCGCGATTGAAGGCCAGCAGTTGGTGCGTGATCTGCGCGATCCGCTGCAATTCTTCTTCGGCCATGACCGCAAAGGTACGCCCGGTTTCGTCGAGGGTGGAAGACGTCCGCATGAGATAGACGAGATTCATCACCGCATCGAGAGGATTGCGGATCTCGTGGGCGATGGTCGCCGACAGTCGGCCCAGCAGCGAGAGCCGCTCGCTCGATCGCAGCGCCGCTTCCGAGCGCCGCCGCTCGCTGATGTCGCGCAGGATGACCACCACCCCGGTCAGGGTCTTCCCGGACTTGATCGGAGCGATGCTGTGTTCCACCGAGAGGATCTGGGCGTCACGGCGCCGCAGGGCCGCGCTTCCAACCCGGGATTCTTCCTCGCCATGCTCGTCCAGCGCCATCAACAGGTCGGGGATCGGCGCGCGCGTGTTTTCGTTGAGCAGCATCAGAATCTCGGTCAACGGCTCGCCCAAGGCGATGTTGCTGCGGAAGCCTGTGAGCAGTTCGGCGGCCGGATTGATGAACGTAACCTTGCCATGCTGGTCGGCGATGATGACGGCTTCTCCCATCGAACGCAGCGTCGTCATCAGCCATTCCCGCGTCTCGTTGGCGTCGGCGGCGTTGCGGCGCTCAAGGTCGAGGTGGAGCAGGTAACTCTGCAACAGGTTGCTGGTGCCGCGGCGGATCAGTCCGGCGATGGCGGCGGCGACCACTGCCGAGAGGAAGAGAAGGATGAACAGGGTTTGCCGGGTCACCGCGCGGATGGCGTCGGCGCGGTGCGCGCTTTCCAAGTCGAGCGAGTCGAGCAGGTCTTCGCGCACGGCCCGTATGCGGTCCATCATCTGCTTGCCGCGGATTGCTTCACGGGCATCGTTGGCGAGCGCTGATTTCGGCCCGGCGGCGATCACCTTTTGCGCATAGTCGTGCCAGGCGTTGAAGAGAAGCTCGATCTCGCGGATGTCGCCTTCATACTCGGCGCGGCCGGCGACCATCGCTTTCAGTTCGCCGATCTTGGCCGGCATCAGCGGCTCCGCCTTGCGATAGGGATCGAGGAAAGCGGAGTCCCCGGTCAGCAGGTAGCCGCGCAGTCCGGTCTCCATGTCGAGCGCATAACGCAGGAACTGGCGGGCCGACAAAGCCAGGTGTTGGGTGCGCTGGGCTTCGGCGATGGCGTTGTTCAGGTAGATGATCTGCCAGAGCAGGACCCCGGCCAGCACGGCGACCAGCAGCACGGGGAAGACGACCGTCTGGCGGAGAAGCGACTTGAAATCCTGAGGGTCCATGGTTCGCACAACGAACGCTGCGCACGAGATTATCAGGGATTGCGATGGCTTGTCGTGGAGGCGTTCGCAGGAGGTGTCGGCCACGACAATTGTCGGAAGGGCATGGCCCATCTCCGTCGAAACTCCGAAGAAACCCATAGGAGGCCCAAGCCCTTCGTAACAGTTGCGGGCAAAAATAGAACCGTTTGCATCACTACCACTAGTGCTTGTGGTCGTGAGGTCCCCCGCCTACAAAGGGTCGTGTTATTGACCGTCGACAAAGCTCTGCGAAAGCCCTAGAAAGCCGGAATATACCGGACAGGAGCGGAAGTTCTTGTTGACTGTGAGACCCCGGGTGCGAGATAAACGCCTCGCAGAAGTTCCCCCCGAGAACCGAGGCATGTTGCCTCGTAGCACCCGAGTTGTACAGACTCCCACGCGGACCCGTGCTCAGGCAGAGTCACTGCCGGGCGATTTGATGGGGCAGTCAGCGAAAAGACCTGAATTTCCGAATTGTGGAAATTCCGGGTTGGCAGTCTTTGTCCTCAGAGTTGGACAAACGAAGGCGTTGCGGGTGACTCACTGTGGAAAGGGCTATTTCTTATGGCCGATTCGCCTGAAGTAATGAATATTCGCCAGGCTTCGCAGTATCTCGGCGTCAGTCCCGACACGCTCTACAAGTACGTGTACGAGGAGAAGATCCCGGCCTTCAAACTGGGCAATCGTTGGAAGTTCAAGAAGACGATCCTCGACCGTTGGATGGAGAGCAAGAGCACGCTCGGCGAAGGCCGCGGCAACAAGAAGAAACCCCGGGCCGCACGCGCGGCAGCAGCAACCAGATAAGTTTCGTCCGGCCAGGCTGAGGCGGCCGGACAGGAAAAGGGCGGACGCAATGTTCGGAATAGGTGCAGCGAATAAGACCATCGTCGGGCTGGACATCGGTTCCAGCAGCATCAAAGCGGTGGAACTGAAGAAGACGCGCAGTGGCGTGGCCGTCACGCATCTCGGCCTGGAACCGCTTGCCTCCGACATCGTGGTCGATTCCATGATCGTCGACAGCGGCTCGGTGGCCAGTGCGATCACCAAGATCTTCACCGACAACAGCATCAAGTCCAAGTCCGTCGCCACTTCGGTGAGCGGCCACTCGGTGATCGTCAAGAAGATCCAGATGCAGACGATGACCGACCAGGAACTGGCGGAGCAGATCAACACCGAGGCGGCGCAGCACATCCCCTTCGACATCGCCGACGTCAACATCGACTACCAGATCCTCTCCGAAGACTTGACCGGCCCGCAGATGGAAGTCCTGCTGGTGGCGGTGAAAAAAGACAAGATCCTGAATTACACCAACGCGCTGCAGCTGGCCGGGCGCCAGCCGGCGATCGTTGATATCGACGCCTTCGCGCTGCAGAACTGTTACGAGTTCAACTATGAGCCCGCCCCCAACTCCACGGTGGCCCTGCTCAACCTCGGCGCCAGCGTCATGAACATCAACATCCTCAAGGGAAATACGCCGCTCTTCACCCGCGACGTCAGCGTCGGCGGCCACCAGTACACCGATTCCCTGCAGAAGGAACTCGATCTCAGCTTTGAAGACGCCGAGGCGCTCAAGCTCGGGCAAAAGGTCGGCACCGTCAGCGAAGACGCCAAGCTGCCGATCCTGCAACAGGTCACCGAGATCATCGTGCTCGAGATCCAGAAGACCTTCGACTTCTTCCGCGCCACGGCGACCGGAGAACATATCGAGCGCATCTTCCTGGCCGGCGGATCCTCGCAGGTGCCGGGACTGATCGAAGCGTTGCGCCAGGAATTTTCCATCCCGGTCGAGGGGCTCAATCCGTTCCAGAAGATCGAGCCTCCCACCGGCGGCAACACCGAATTGTTCGACAAGCATTCCGCTCAGCTCGCGGTCGCGGTGGGCTTGGCATTGAGGAGCTTTGAAGACCTATGATCCGGATTAATCTCCTTGGCATTCCCAAACCGAAGAAGGGCAAGCGCGGCGGCGGTGGTCCAGCCTTGTCGGTCGAAGGCCCGTCGATCCTGATCATCGGAGCGTTGGCCCTGCTGGTCTCCTGCGGCGTCAGCTACTACCTCTACAACTCGGCCAACAAGGAACACGAAAAACTGGCCAAGGATATGACGGTCGCCGATACCCGCATCAAGCAGCTTTCCGGCGTCAAGGCCAAGTACGAAGAGAAGGACAAGCAGGCCAAGATGCTGCAGAAGCGTTTTGACGTCATCGACCAGTTGCGGGCCGCGCAAAAAGGCCCGGTCGAACTGCTGGCTTCGCTCGCCGATACCGTCAATGCCAGCGATGCCGTGTGGCTCAACACCATGAAGGATGAAGGCAATAACGTCACCCTCGATGGGGTCGCCCTCAGCAACGTGGCCCTGGCGAACTTCATGACCAACCTAAAGAAGTCCGGCACCTTTAAGAACGTCGAATTGAAGGAAACGCTGCAGACCGACTTCAAGAACATCCAGGCTTTCAACTTCACGCTCGTCTGTGAAAGGACGAGCCCTAAGAAGAGTTAGGGGCGGCAGTCATGGCCAAATTTTCAGATCTACCACAGATCGCTCAGTTGGGAATCGTTGCGGTGCTCTGCATCGCCGTCATCGGTGGCTCGTACCAGTTGTTCACCAAGACGGTCAAGGACCAGAACGAGAAGGATACAGCCTCGCTGAAGTCCAAGAATGAGGAGATCAAACAACTGGCTCCCTACGAGTCCAAGGTGCAGGACCTCGATCGACAGATCTCGAGCCTGAACCAGCAGCTCGAACTGCAGAAGCGCATCGTGCCCGACGAGAAGGAAGTCCCGAACTTCATCGACCTGGTGCAGGGCGAAGCGCAGAAGGCTGGCGTCGAGATCCGCCGCTACACGCCCAAGCCGGTCTCGACCAAGGAATTTTTTGCCGAGGTCCCGTTTGACCTCGACATCGACGGCCCCTATTACAGCGTGCTCGATTTCTACCAGCGCTTGGGCCAGCTGGAGCGCATCGTCAACGTTTCCGGCGTCACCATGGCGACCGTGAAGAACGCGGGCCAGGCGAAGGTTAAGAAGACTTATCCCTATGCACCGACCGAGACGGTGGTAGCCAACTTCACGGCCACGACTTTCTACAGTGCACCGAATGCAGCGCCGCCGGCAGCTCCGGCGAAGAAATAAAGGAGGACGGCATGAAGCTGATCACCAGCGTATTGATCATGGCGCTAGCTGCTTCTGCGTCCGCGCAGATGGCTCCGTCGACCCAGACGAAAGACAAAGACAAGAAGTCGGGCACGACAACCACCACCAAGACCGCGACGCCCACCAAGGCGGCGCCGGCTCCCGCGGCGAAGGCTGCGCAGCTTCCCGCCAAGGGCGCGGCGGCCAAGACGGTGCCGATGAAGACGGTTCCGGCCAAGGCAGCCCCGGTGAAAGCCGTGAAGAAAGCTCCCGTGGCGGTCAAGCACGAGACCAAGATGGCGAAGCAGCCGGCTCCCCGGAAGTCCGCGCCCAAGGTGGCCCGCAAACCGGCCAAGCCGGCAGCGGTGGAAGAGACTGCAACCCCGGTCAAGGCTCCGGTTTCGCGCAGCAAGCGCGACCCGTTTGAGACCGTGATAGTGGATCGCGGCGGTCCCGGCGGTTGTACCGGCGGCGGCAAGCAGTGCCTCATCCCGGATGAGGTATCGCTCAAAGGCATCGTTCGTTCCAGCGGCTCGATCATCGCCGTGGTCACGAACAAAGAGAATCGCGCGTACTTCTTGCGCGAGAACGATCCCGTGTTGAACGGCGTGGTCACCAGGATCACCGACGGCTCGATCACCTTCCGCGAGAAGACGACCGACATCTTCGGTAAATCGGTGACCCGAGAGGTAGTCAAGAAGATAAACCCCACGCCAGCGTAATCCGCTTCCGTGAAGGTGAACAAAACGGCATGATGGTCGCTGCCCCGGCAGCGATCCAGACCGTGACCGTCAGGGTTTAGAGGGCCGAACATTTGAGGCGCAGTAACCGGACGATTTGCCTGCCGTAGGCAAGCCGGCCGGGGGCGAATTCTTCCAAGTCAGGCGTTGGGTTAGCAACGTCTGCGCACGACCGGAAAGTACGGGCGTGAGGAGAAATACGATGAGGCTGAAGAAACTGCTGGGTACCATTGTGCTGCTGCTGGCGTGTACCGCCATCGCAGCGGCTGCTGGATCGCAACTGAACAGCGTTGCCGTGACGTCCAATGGGACGTCGGCGACCGTGACGATCCATGCCACCGGAGCATTCACACATAACGAGTATCGTCCTGAGGACAAAGTGCTGCTGGTCGATTTGGCCGGCGTCAGCGCCTCGTCTCTGCGTGAAAAGCAGAAGACGCTGGGCCTGGCGGCCGTCAAGTCGTATCGCGTGCTCACCTACAAAGGCGCCAGTGGCGCCGAGGTGACCCGTATCGAGCTGGCGCTGGGGGACAACGTCGCGCTCAAAGTGCAGGAAATACAGGGCGCGGTGCTGCTCCACCTCACGGCAGCTCCCGGAACCGAGACGGCGGCGATGACCGCCATGGCTCCCGCACCGAAGGCGGAGCCACGCGCAGAAACGGCCGAGCCCGTCTCCGCGAAGTCCTCGGTCATCCATAACATTTCCGTGCAACACACTCGCGGAACCCTGGCCATCGAGATCCGTGGCGCCAACAACGCCCACGCGATGAAGCTCGAAGATCCGGCGCGTATCGTGCTGGATTTCGCCGGCACCGTTTCCGCCATGCGTTCGCGGACCATCCAGGTGAATTCGCCCGAGGTCAAGTCGATACGGGTAGCGCGCTTCCAGCAACAGCCTCCTGTGACGCGCGTCGTCGTCGACCTGAATTCTCCCCGCGACTTCGAACTCTCGCCCAAGGGCAACGGACTGGTGCTCACCCTCCAGCCGGTCGCGCAGGCCAGCATGCCGGCCGCCCAGGCTCCCCGCGTCTCGCCGATGAAGCACAACGGGACGGAGCCGGTCCTCGCCGCTTCGGCCACCCCGGAGACGACCCCGGTCCCGAAGAATGAGACCAAGGACGCGCTCGATCCCAAACCCATCACCGCGCAGCCGCAGAAGGCCCAGGATTACGCCTTCGTCGAGCCGCAATATGTGAAGAAGGATCCCGCCGACCGCGCCAATTCGGCCGCCACCATCATGGCCCGAGCCGACCTCTCGCAGCCCGCCGGGCTGCCCGATCCCGGTGACCT
>Ga0315268_10006407_pt1 | contig 12516 bp, 23 predicted proteins | sample C1_top_MG_FD_204535 | JGI IMG/M metagenome (GOLD analysis project Ga0315268, IMG submission 204535) | Sediment microbial communities from Yellowstone Lake, YNP, Wyoming, USA - C1_top | ecosystem: Environmental > Aquatic > Freshwater > Lake > Sediment | place: USA: Wyoming | collected 2017-08-01 | reverse complement strand
GTCAAACTTCCCGTCTCTAGCCATATCTGTAATTGCTTTGGAAGGATTTGTACTCGTGACCGAGACAAGTTTGTACTTTATTTTTTCATATTCTAAGACAGCTTTTGCATCTTCCAAGATTCTGTGGCTAAACTCGTGAGCAGGCGGTGTAGGTGAAGGGTAAAAAACATTAACAACAGTTATTTCAGCCGAGAACTTCTCTGCAATCTTTATTGCTTCTGCTAACGCTTTTTTTGAATGTTCTGAACCATCAACACCAACCAATATCTTTTTCAATTGTTTTCGCCTTGAACAAAAAAGTAAATATATTTAAGTATTTAAATCTATTGTTATAGTCTCTTTCATCTGAAAAACTTTAGCTAACTTGCTACTTTATGATTCTCTGTCACAGGACATCTAGTTTATGCATGTTTCTAATCAGTTTAGGGTCTGCGATGCTGTAGAAAACCCACTTGCCCTTTTTTCTGTCCTTTACTATGCCCGCGTTTTCCAGAATTCCTAAATGGTGAGAAGCTGTGGGCTGAGTTAGATTCAAGGCAATCATGATTTCGCAGACGCACATTTCTCTGACTTCAAGAAGTTTAATAATCCTTAATCTCGTCTCATCGGCTAGCGCCTTGAAAAACTTACTTAGGTTATAGACTGTTTTTCTGTCCGCAATCTCTTCTGCCAGCTGTTTTAATTCGTTTGCGTATTTTGAAGAGTTTTCAGCGGAACAAATTCCTGAGCCTATCAAGTGATTTAGTCTCTTACTTACCTCAGGCTCCGACATTGCTTGGCACATCTGTTAATAATGATGAAATGACGCATTTAAATATATTCTTAGTTAACTCAGGCTTCTATTTTTTCCTTTTTACCTCTTGTGCTTCTATGATTTTGAGCACTTCTTTGAGATAGTCTGCGGAAGATTGGAGGTATTTTTTGCTCTCTTCCCGGTTTGAAGGTTTAACTCGGAAAAGCCATGTGGAATAGGGTTTTTCGTTCACTGGGTAGGGGTCTTTTTCCAGTTCCTTGTTGACATCGATAAACGTTCCTTCAACAGGTGATATTATCTCTGTTGCAGCTTTCATGGACTCGATTTCGCCCATCTCTTCAGTTGTACTCCCTATGGGTGGCAAATTGATCGCAGCTATATCACCCATAAGTTGCTGGAAAGGATCAGTGTAGCCAATTTCCACAACGTCCCCTTGTTGTTTAACCCAAAAATGCGACTCTTTCGAGTAAAGAAGATTCTTGGGGATGATAACTTTGTATTTCCAATAACGTATTGTGTAGTTTTCGTTATCTTCTGTCACGTTAATCTCACTCATTCTTTATCACTCTCCGAAACTATTTTTTCAACTTCTTTGCATATTTTTTCGGCTATTGCATCGGCCAGTTTTTCTCCTTTTTCTCCGATGTAGACTCTAGACTTGGGAGTAAGTTCTGTTTCTTTTTCTACATCAGTTACCACAATTGTGGCTGTGGGGTTTCCACCGTACATTCGTAGTGCCCGCTCTGCGCATCTTTTCTCGCAACCTTCAATAGTTATGGTTGGGTGTGCCCAAACAAACTCTCTTTCCTGTTTCTGCCCAGCCAAGAAGAGAGGAAGACAAGTAGTCACAATGTTAGGTGACATGAGTTTCCCGAAAGCTTTCAAAACAGCAACTCTCGAAACCGTCCCTTCGGGTATCTCTTCGCCGCTGCAGGCAACTATGCCTATGAGCTTTGACTTGGGCATTCCTCTTTTTCCCTCTTTATCTTTCTTATTTCATCAAGTATTTTGCCAGCCACGATTCTTGCGAATTTTTCCCCTTCTGGACCCGGGTCAACAACTGATTTGACTTCTAAGTCTATATGATCGCGGTAGAGTTGTAAAACATTTAGACTTGCCGCAAGTTTTCCATTAGAAGATTGTACACTTTTCGTTGCGCACTTATAGGGGCAACCATCTATGGTGATTACTGGAAATTTTTGGGCTTGTTGACGAGTTTTTTCGTCTCCTACAACCAGCAGTGGAAGGCAAACAGTGTCTGTCTCTTTTGGAAGAAGATCTTCCACAATATAATATGCCGCAAGCCTCGCTATCGTTCCACTTGGCTTTCCAATACCGCTACATGGGATTATTAGAATTTTTTCTTTATCTTCTTCCATATTTTTTATCCTCATGTTTTGCTTTTGTACTTCCCTCGAAGCTCTGTGAGCATTTGTTTCAATTCATCCTTTGATGGGAAGGTTATTGCTTCGAAAGGGCAGACTCGTCCGCATGCTTTGCAACCTACTAGGCAGTTGGTAGGTTTGGCTACTATGGGTTTCCTGTTTTCCTCGTCAAAGCCGTAAACGTCGTGCCCAGCGCCTTCGCAGACTTGTATACACATTTTGCATCCGTTACATTTTGAAAAATCAATTTTTGGACACCATTTGATTTCTTCTCGAGGAATTCCCAGATAAGTTGCAGAACTCACACCGTTTCCCTCGTTCTAGCGTTTATCTGTGTGAACTAGACTGAATCCATACTTCAACCTAGCCTGCCTCATCATTTCTCTGAGTTTGTCTTTCGAGGGATGCGTTATAGCTTTAATGGGGCAAATCCAGCCGCAGGCTTTACATCCAACAACGCAGTTCTCAGGCTTAGCAACAACTGGTTTTCCGTTAACGACAGCAAACACGTCATGCTTACAGTGGCGAACACAGTCCCCACAACCATCGCATCGTTCAAGGTTTAACATAGGAAACCATGCGATTTCGTTGCGAGGTATCCCCGCATATATTTGGTTACCGTGTTCAGTCACGCCATTACGCCTTCTGTTCTTTCAGGACTTGTTCAACTGTTTCTTGCACCTTTTTCATCGCTTCTTCGGTCGGCATGTTCCTCAGGTCTAATGGAATGAGTTGTTTGTCGATATCGAGTTCTTTTGCCTTAAAGGCTTCTTTGAACATTTTCTTTTGCATAAGGGGTGCACATCCACCGACTATGTATATGCGTTCCTTACTGCCTGCATCTAAATAATCCGCTAAGAATCTGTCTCCGTCTTCGACACAAAGCTGAGGATGTATCACTGCATACTCCACATCTAACTCGTTTCTCACGAAATTTATCAGTGGCCATAATTGAAGTTTCGAGAATCCTGGGCATTCGCCCGTGCAGAAGCACATTATGAATCTTGGCTTTTCCATAGCAATCCTCCATGTTGTTGTTGAATATAGCAAAATATAAATTTAAGTATTTAAATCTATTGTTATAACGAAGTTCAACGGAGATAGATAAAATGACTGAAGTCAAAAGTTCATCTGAACCAGTTTGGCACGGGGTTCCACGCAAAGAAATCGAGTGGCATCCAACTGTTGAATATGAATTATGTATAGGCTGCGGGTTGTGTGTTCTAGGGTGTACTGCCAACGTGTATGCGTTTGATTTCGAGAAAAACAAACCTATTGTAGCCGCGCCACTAAAGTGCAAAGTTGGCTGTGTAACCTGCGCTAACACATGCCCAGTTCATGCAATAAGTTTCCCATCTCTTGCATATCTGCATAAAATTATCAAAAAGAAAAACATCTTAGCCACCAGCAGAAAAGAGCTCAAAGAAAACAAGGAGCAAATTGTCTACAAGAAATAGGTGATTCAATATGACACAAATAGAAAACGCCCAAGCAGCATCCTCTCTTAAGGAAATACTTAACCTCAAGTGGTCTCCAATAGCTGTGAAAATAGTCGAAGAAGGTATGCACCCCGAAAACATACCGCCACCTTCAACAAAAAAGCTTCGATACTGTCAACTCTTAATGGCAGCCAAAAAGGGAAAAAGTGCAACACTTACAAAGGAAAACATCGCATGCCCAGCGGCAGCCGCGGCACTAGGCTTGTTGCCACTTCCTGAAAAGATCAGTAGCGGAGAGATGCTCAAAGCACTTGGGTTATTTGATGCGAAAGAAGCCGCTGCAGTCACGATGGCTCAAATGCCCAAACTTGAACAAGGAAAGATTAAAGCAATAGCTGCTGCACCTCTTGAAGACGCGAAATTTTCACCTGATATTGTTGTAATTGAGGATGAACCGGAAAAAATCATGTGGATAAACCTTGCGTCAATTCACAAAAATGGAGGACGCCTATCTTTCAATTCTGCAGTCTTCCAGGCGTGTTGTGTCGATGTAACCGTTATCCCCTATCTTACTAAGAACGTTAACATTAGCCTAGGTTGTTATGGTTGCAGGGATGCCACGGACATTGCAGATGATGAATGCTTGGTCGGAATACCATCTGAGAAACTGGAAGAAATAATTACATCCTTGAGGTCTCTCTCGCAAAAAGCCATGCTCGAGGTGAGACAGAAAAAAGTGTATAATCTATTCAAAGCCCAAGAGATAACTGCTGCGGTGCAAAGTAAAGTGGAGGAATGAAATATGGAAGACAGTAAGGTTAGAATAGAAATCTATGAAGGAGATCCATTTGGAGGAGTATGCTGTGGTCCTCCGAGGATAACCTCTCCAGAAGCAGTAGAAAAACTGCGAAACATGCTGACTGAACGAAGCCAGACTGTCCAAAGGCTCTCCGAAGAATTCAAGGACACTATAACTATAAAGAGAGAAATCATCAGTCAGAAACGATGGGACTACCCAGAGTATGTGAGAAGGCTAATGTTCGACAGCAAACCTTTGCCCTACATCTTTGTTAATGGTGAAGCAGTTGTCACAGGAAGATTTCCCTCCTATGAAGAATTTGCAGCATTGCTAAAATCCCATGTCGTAGACATTCAACGGCCTTGAAAGAAGTGACAGGACGCACAAGAGTAGTTCACGTGAAAACTTGGGAAGAGTTTAAAAAATTAGCTACCCACTTGCGACCAAGTTTTATGGCTTATTCTATCCAGAAAGCACCTCTTTCGCGTCCCCCAATCGGTTTGAGGCTTGTTTTCGCAACCGAAGACGTTCAGTATATTTTTCTGGACTTTGCAAATGGCAAAGCCTTTAGACAAACAAAACTTCCAGTGTACACTAGCGAAAGCGGAGATGCCTATTTCAAAGAAGAAGACCTAAAAGACTTCATATTCGCTGAACTTGGCCGAAGAGATATTTCACTAGTTTCGTTTGAAGTCTTAGGTTATTAACTGTACAGGTGAGGCATTGAAAAAAGGTTATTTAACATGTGATTTTTTATGCGTGAATGTAGAAGATATGGAATAAGGTGAATGCTCATGTCTGATGTGTTTGAAAGAAAATTGCCCCAATTTTCGGATGCTGTCTCTCGATTGTATGATGAGGTTATGAAGGCTGGGAAGCTAGATGAAAAGACAAAAGAGTTAATCGCCATAGCCTTATCAGTGGCTACCAAATGCGAACCTTGCATTAAATATCACGTAAAAAGTGCTCTAAAACAAGGTGCAACCGAAGAGGAAGTTGTTGAAGCAGTAGCAATAGCAATAGCGATGATGGGGCTTCCAACTTATGGTTGGAGTAGCAAGATTCTTGCGAACAGCATTGGCAAACGCCAAAAACAGCGAAAAAACAAACGAACCTAGTTAAATAACTGCTTAAAACCTTAATCGTTTATTCGCGCAAAGTGCCATCTGGTGTTCAATTGAGAAAAGCGATCATGTTAAATAATGAGACAAGTTTGTAAAACACGGTTGATAGACTGATTCGGCTTTAGTAATTGTCTGTTCGAGAAAAATAACAATATTTAAATCTTGATATTCATTTACCTTCTCCTATGCAACATTCCAAAGAAAGATTGATAAAGTTCAGAACGAAGATTTTCAAAGCGTTAGGTGATTCCTATAGGCTTCAGATAATTGAATATTTAAGAAACGGCGAGAAATGCGTTTGTGACATAGTTCCTCATATTGGGATTATCCAGCCTGTTGTTTCCCGTCATCTGAAGATTCTGAAGAATGCGGGATTGGTTAAAGATAGGAAGGATGGAAATAGAAGATTATACTCAGTCACAGATCCTAGAATATTTGAGATAATCGATTCGGTAACACCTGAGCTTGTTGATGGTCTTTCAAGGTGCATAATTGCGCAAATAATTTAGAGGAGGAAATCGGCACGGGAGAACATGATATTTTTGAAATGCTAAAACGAGTGGAGAAAGGAAAATCTATCCAGGAGAAGGTTTTAGTTAATAAATTTGAAATCAACCAAGTTTTGCCATGTTTCACAACACCTGGTTATATACGATTTTTTGCACAAGCAGACCACGAAATAGGCGAAGCCATACCCATTATTTTCCTAAAATTCCCACCGGGAAGAACAACCTATATCGAAGATGAAAACACGTTACAATTAAGATTGTTTAATCGTATGATAACATTCTATCCCTCAGGCAAAATAACAGTGACAAACACGAGAGACAGAGAAGAAGCCGAGGAAATTCTTGAAAAAATCAAGTTAACAATAAATGAAGCATACAATGATTACTTGAAACATGGAACGCCGAACAACGATGAAATCGTGGCTGCCAAAAAGATTTCTTGGACGGACGTGTATGCGCATCTGCCGAAGACTAATTGTGGGAAATGTGGCTATCAAGTGTGCTCAGCCTTCGCGGTAAGCCTTTTGCAAGGAGAAACAAAACTCTCGGATTGTGCACCATTGAAAGAAGCCGCGAATATTCCCAATCTGGAAAAACTTGAACAGGAATTTGGAAGGTACATGCTTTACGCATTGGGTTGGAAAGAAGCCTAGAGAATTGAATCGTGCGAGGAAAAAACAATACCTAAGAAAAGAAAAAAGAAGAAACTGAATTGGAAGGAAAGACAGCGCAGAAGACAAATAAGGTTACAGAAGGATCAAGCAAAATTCGAAATGCAACGAGAGATAGAGATAGCAAGCAAGCCTAGACAGTGGCCTAAAGGCAAGATACTCGGAAGCTTCCTTCTCATAGTCTTAGTACTAGGGGCATATGCAGCATGGCAATACGCGCAACCATCCCCACAATCTACGGAACCGCCACCAATAAACCCGACAACCCCATTACAAACGGCTTACGAGTTCACGATGAAAGATGTTAACGGCACACAGTTTTCTCTTAAAGGCTTCAGAGGAAGAATCATAGTCATACACGTCATGGCAGTTGGGTGCCATGGACAAATCTATTCGATAAACGACAATCAGCTCAAACAACTAAAGACAGTTTGCGGTAGCTTTTGTGGAAAAACTCAGGTCACTTTGATAACAGTCGCTGTCGCAACATGCCCAAGCAGCGACCTTCAGCAGATTCGATCCGACTACGGCATCACTTGGCTGTTGGGAAACGATTACGACGACGGAAAAATAGACATAGCACAAAAATATGCGACGCAGGGCGATGGAACAATAGTGCTAATAGATAAGGCATACAGCATTTCAGAAACCTACGGCTCAACTACTGCTTCAACATTATCTGCAAAGATCAACCAGCTACTAGGAGTCTGATTAAAAAGATGATGCAAGAAATGGCGGGGCTTTTCCTACTCGGAATCGCAACCTTCCTTTCACCTTGTTCCATCGCACTAATTTCAGTTTATCTCACCTATGCTGTAGGAATCAGCAAAAGCGTATTCAGAGGGCTGATAATTGGAGCTAGTTTCACCATAGCTATGTGTCTAGTTTTCTTCATTCTCGGCTACGCCGTGACTTCTCTTATCCCGTTAAGCATTATAAATTATCAAATATTCCTTGGCGTTTCAGGTGTTCTTCTCATGCTGTTCGGAATCAACAACCTGAGTTTTCTCAGAAAAATCGGTTTAGCTACTCATGTTGGCGGCTCTATAAATGAACGAATAAACGCCCTAAAGCTGAATGCATTAACACGCTTTTCCAAATACAATTATGCACTTAGCTCTTTTCTTTTTGGATTAGTCATTTCTATAGCCTTAGGCCCATGTTCTCTTTCAATAGTAATGCCAGCTATACTGCTAACTATGCTAACGGCACCTACCCCTTTCCACGGTGGTCTGCTTTTACTCGTGTTTGGCCTAGGCCACGCTCTACCAGTAATCTTACTAAGCACATTACTCGCTACGGCAAGGAAAGCCATAAGCCAAAAAATATCTGAAAAGGATGAATGGTTAACAAAGGGTTTCGGAATTGCCTTTCTCGTAATCGGTATCGTTATGGTTGGATATGCCCTTGAGGGATTATTATGACCAAAAAAGCCAAGCTGAAGATTGAGGTTTTTGTGCCCTATGGTCTTTGTGTCTGCAATTTTGCCCCATTCATGGAAAAAATAGGACGGGTGACTTCGAAGTTCAAAGATTTGGTTGAAGTTCAAACGAAATCAATCAAATCAGCGGAAGCATCCAAATATGGAGTTCAAGAAATATGTGCCATCGTAGATGGAAAAGTCAAACTTTCATTGGATTTTGCTGAAAAACAGCTTGAGGACGCCATTTCAAAACACTCTACACAAGCACAAGAAAATGCAAGCGAAAACTGATCGTCTCAATGCAATTAAACTATTTGTTGATGGTTTTGCTGATGCTTTCACTATTTAAACGCGATCTAGATACAAGAAAAATACTTCCCAAGAAAAAGGAATTGATCAAGCGAAGAGATTCATAACTAGGTTTGTTTGGAAGGATAACAGTTATATATATATAACACTGTTACATATGACGGTGAAGAAAAATGTGCGGTTCTGATCATTGCGGTTGCCGGCATGACTACCCAGAAAGAGGCTGGATACAATTTCTCATACTTAGAGTCCTATACGAGAAACCAATGCACGGCTATCAACTCCTAGAAGAAATTGAAGAAAGAAGCTGCGGATGCCACAAGCTGGAAACGGGTTCTATTTACACGCTTTTGAGAAGAATGGAAGAGAGAGGCTTGCTTGAATCACGATGGGAGAAAGTTGAAGGCAGCCCTGATAGAAGGGTCTACACCGTAACTAAAGATGGAGTTGAAACGCTCAGAAGGGGGCTCAGTTCAATTGTTAAGAGAAAATTGCTTTTCGACGATTTGGCACGGTTTTACGAAAAAAATTTTGGAACGAAGGAAGGAGGTGAAAAGTGAATGTGCGATGAGAATTGCTGCTGTGAAGTTGGTGGACACCACGGTCATCACGGACCGCGGATGGATAGAGGGTATCCTTTCCCTTTGATGGACGTTGAAGAAGAAGTCAAAATGCTCGAGGAATACAAAGAGGCACTGAGCAAACGGCTGGAAAAAGTTAACAAGCGACTGGAAGCTCTTAAACGATAAAAGGCTATCGAGGGCTCAGTCTTCTTCACTCATGTTTAGAAAAATGGAAAAAGTAATAGGTGGCATAATAATGGGAAATGTTATTGATCTAAATAAGCTTGTGGAATTCGCTTCTGGAAAACGTCTATTGGACACTATGCAAGACAGGCAACGTATAAAGAAAGATGTGATTAAGACAAAGAATTTTAATGTAGTACTAATCTGCCTCGAGAGCAATCAAGAAATTCCTTCACGCCCGGAACCCTACGAAGTATGCTTCTATATAATTGATGGTTCCGGCACATTTACTGTCGGGAAAGAAAAATATGATTTGGCCAAGGGAAACATGATTTTTGCTCCAGCAAATGTAGCCCGAGGAATCAAAAGCAAAGAACGCCTAACGCTGTTGGGAATACAAGAGGCTCACTAGAGGAGTCAAAATGAGCATCGCGGTCGCTGTCCATAATTTGACGAAGCATTATGGCGATATAACAGCAGTTGATCACATTTCATTTGAAGTTAAGCAAGGTGAGATTTTTGGTTTCTTAGGGCCGAACGGTGCTGGTAAAACCACGACCATAAGAATCTTGACGGGCATAATCAAGCCAGACGAAGGTACAGCAACCATAATGGGACACGACATCGAAAAAGAACCACTACAAGCTAAACAAATCATGGGCATCGTACCAGAAATGTCCAACGCCTACATAGACCTCTCAGCATGGAACAACCTCATGCTCATAGGCGAACTGTACGGAGTTCCCAAAAAACAAAGAACAGAAAGGGCAAACAAACTTCTTGAAAAGTTCGGTTTATTCGATAGAAGAGACCAGCTTGTTCGTGGCTTTTCAAAGGGAATGAAACAAAGGCTGATCCTGTGCATGGCACTGATAAACGAGCCAAGTATATTGTTCCTTGACGAGCCAACTTCTGGTCTTGATGTTGAGAGTGCAAAAATGATAAGAGAAATCATAAAAGAGCTTAACAGTGTTGGCGCAACCGTCTTTTTAACAACACACAACATGGACGAGGCAAATAGACTATGTGACAGAATAGCCATACTCAATCACGGTATGATTGCAGCTATAGATACACCTGAAAATCTCAGAATGAAAAGCAGCAGTCTGCAATCAATAGAAGTAAGCTTCGACCACTCGGTAAGCGCAAATGATCTGGCTAAAATTCCCTGCACCACACAGGTTGAAAAGATGGGTGACAAAATCAAAATCTACACGAGCGACCCTAGTGAAACCCTAAACTGTATTATGGATTATGCTCATTCACATAACATGAGAATAATCACCTTAAACACGCTTGCCCCTTCTTTAGAAGAAGTATTCCTCAAATTAACACAAACAAAACATGAGGGATGACTGAGCTATGCCTTCAACAACCATCTTTTGGGAACAACTTAAACGTTCTTTTGCCATTACAAAAAAGGACATTCGAATCTACTACTCAAAGGGACCAGTCGTTGTATTTGGATTAATATTCCCACTTTTCCTATTTTTAGCTTTCACAATTGGGCGAAATCTATCAGCAGAAGAACTCTTTCCCGGGCTTATTGGTATGGCAGTCTTCTTCACAGCAACATCAGTAGGTCCAGCAATCCTGCCTTGGGAAACGAGATCAAAGACTCTGGAAAGGCTGGCGTGCTCGCCAGTCTCGATTTGGGCAATATTTTTTGGCGACATACTTGCTTCATTTATTTTTGGAATACTTATATCGCTTGTTCCCTTGGGTATTGCCCTAATTATAGGCGTTGAAATCATGGATTTGTTGACGCTGAGTTTAGGTATGATTTTGGCAACACTCTGTTTTGCGTCTCTGAGCGTTTTGTTATCGGTCTACCCGCCCACGGATATACCTGCAACCGTCATGATGCTTTCATCATTAATCAAATTTCCGTTGGTCTTCATCAGCGGTGTTTTTGCACCTATAGAGCAATTGCCAGAGTGGGCGAGAATAGCGGCATCGCTTTCACCACTAACATATTTCACTGATCTAGCAAGATACGCGATCAACGGCATAAGCTATTATTCAGTTTCTGTTGATTTAGTCGTTCTGGCAACATTCATGTCGGTCTTCCTTGTAAGTTCCGTGAAGCTTCACGAAAAGTTCTTACCTCAGCGATTCTCATAAGGACAATCAGAGGAAAAACCATGCAAAGAGTTCTTTTTGTATGCGTTGAAAATGTGGGCAGAAGCCAGATGGCAGAAGCTTTCGCGAAAAACTACGGCAAGGGGAAAGTTGAAGCCAAAAGTGCCGGTACCATGCCCGCGAACGAAGTCAATCCTGTTGTGATTCAAGTTATGCTAGAGAAGGGAATTGACCTATCAGCCAACAAGCCAAAACTGATTACAAACGAGATGGTTAAGGAAGCAGACATGATAATTGTGATGGGATGCAGTGCTCAAGGATTCTGTCCCGCCCCGCTATTGAACAAGGTGATAGACTGGGGAATCGAAGACCCAAAAGACAAGCCAATAGAAAAAGTCAGAGAAATCAGAGATGAAATCGAAAGAAAAGTGAAGAAGCTAATCGAGGAAATGAACTAACATCAGTGCTTGACCTGCTATTATGGCTTTTTTATACAAGAAATGCTACGAGTCATGGCGATTTTGGTTGTCAGAGAGTTTCAAATTCCGTTTTACCTATTCTAAGTCGAAATTAAGTATAAAGAAAAATGGGGGATTGCAGGAGACTTCGCCACAGAGGTCGGTTCTAACCAAGCTAGGCTATTCGGAAAAGAAAAAAATGCGCGCTAACATATTAGTTTGGAAGCAGGTTAATCGAGAAAAATGATGAGCTGGCAGAATTCTTAAATACATAAGAGCCCAAATTGAGGCTTGGCGATATTATGGGAGCCGAAATAAAGACTGGTGGCATTAAGCTGGTTCAGGTTGACGGAAAATACAATGTTTGGACCAAGAAAATCGGCAACAGCTCGACGAAGATGCTTACGTTGCATGGTGGTCCAGGAGCCACGCACGAATATTTCGAGTGCTTCGAAGACTTCTTGCCACAGGCCGGAATTGAGTTCTATTACTATGACCAGCTTGGGTCTGCTTATTCGGATCAGCCGAAAGACAAGAGTCTGTGGACTGTTGAGCGTTTCTGCGAAGAAGTAGAACAAGTGAGAGCATCACTTGGGTTGGACGGTTTCTATTTGTATGGTCAATCATGGGGCGGAATGTTGGGCATCGAGTATGCTCTGAAATATCAGCGTCACCTAAAGGCTCTGATACTATCGAACATGACGGCCAGCATTGCCTCATACGTGAAATATGTCAATAAGCTCAGGCAAAAGTTTCCGGTTAAAATTAGAGAAACCCTGAAAAAGTATGAGACTAAAGGGGAGTATGACGCACCCGA
>Ga0315268_10006406_pt1 | contig 12517 bp, 9 predicted proteins | sample C1_top_MG_FD_204535 | JGI IMG/M metagenome (GOLD analysis project Ga0315268, IMG submission 204535) | Sediment microbial communities from Yellowstone Lake, YNP, Wyoming, USA - C1_top | ecosystem: Environmental > Aquatic > Freshwater > Lake > Sediment | place: USA: Wyoming | collected 2017-08-01 | reverse complement strand
GGCAACTCTGCAGAGTTATCAAACAACATCCATGAATCGAGCAGCGGTCTGTAAAGGTGGAAGAAATTGTAAATACTTCTGGTAAACCTGCGCCTTACCACCTCCGGCGGCACATCGTGCCCCCCCGCTCTGACGCGTTCGGCAATGCGCTTTAGCGCAAGATCCGGTTTATAAAGCCACAGATAAAACAGATGGATTCGATAGCCCTTTTTCTTCAGATCCTTGAGTAGTCTGACATATGATCTACCTGCCAATGTTGTCTCAATGGCAAAATCATGCCCTGCATTTATGTGCTCTTGTATCTGATCCAGCATGATCTTCCCCGCTTTGATGGCGGCTATGTCCGGTGAAAATGGGGAAAGGCCGGCGGCAATCAAATCGGCATTCACGAAATTAATGCAATCCGCATAATAGGGAAGGAATCTTCGGACAAAGGTGGTCTTTCCCGAACCGTTAGGACCGGCGATGATGTAGATATGCGTGGGTTTTTTCGTCAACATCGGATGAATGCTCCTATTTCCTCTATTTCCAACCTATGCACCGGATTTTCCGTAAAATGGGAGGGGTAATGGTGCCCCGACCCGGACCGGTATCTCACGGACCTGGTTTCCCTCCAGCAGATAGGCGAATGTCCCGTCGTTTAGGTCGATCAGGGCGGACCGGTGGCGGGATGCGATTTCATTTCCTCGGGGGCGAGCTTGCGGTGTCGCCCTGTTGGAGGAGATTCCCCATGATGCGTTTCTGGTTTGCTACTTCCCTTCTTGCGCCTTGGCTTCCTTGAAGCTCTCCTGGATCTCCTTCACCTTGGCAGGGTTCTGCAACATCTCATAAGCCGCAAGCGCCACGATCTTGCCTGCCGTCACCGTCGCCTTCCAGCCTTCTTCAGAGCCGGCAGCTTCACGCATGGCATCGGAGTGTCCGGCTGTCCCGTATGGAGCGATTTTGAATGACAGGTTGAATGTTGGATAGGCATGGGCGACATTACCGAGATCGGAGGAACCGAAGGTCAGCTTATCTTTTATGTCCTCATCTGGGATGCGCTGCGCCTTCATCTTGGCCAGCATGAGCTCCGTCAACGCAGGCACCGCAACGGGCGCCTTCAGTGACGCGCGCGGTTCCTTGAACTCCAGCGTCGCCCCCGTGGCTATCTCCGCCGCCTTGGCACAGTTCACCATCTTGCTATAGGCGCCTTCCATCGTCGCCGTGTCCAGGGCGCGGGCGGCGAATTCCGCCTCGGCCAGGGCCGGCACCACGTTGACTGCTTCGCCGCCTTTCTTGATGATGCCGTGGATGCGGACGTCCTGCCTGAGATGCTCCCGCAGCATGTCGACGGCATTGAAAGTCAGAATGGCGGCCCGCAAGGCATTGACTCCCTTGTGGGGATCCGATGCGGCGTGCGCAGCCTTCCCCTTGAAAGTGAACGTAGCCCGCTTCATGGCGAGAAATCGCTGGTCGGTGCTCCAGAAACCCTCCGGGTGGGTGATGAGGACCACGTCGGCCCCTTGGAAGTGTCCACCTTCCAACAGCGCAGTCTTGCCGCCGCCGAGGGACCCGCGCTCCTCGTCGGGCGTGCCGATGACCAGCAGGCGTCCCGGCGTCTCTTTCATCAGTCTGGCAAGGCCTGCCGCGGCCAGGAGCCCCGAAGTGGAGATGAGGTTGTGGCCGCAGGAATGGCCATTGGCCAATGCATCGTATTCGACCATGATCGCGATCGTCGGCCCCGGCCCCGTGCCGTTCATTTCCGCGCGGAATGCCGTTTTCGCGACCCCTCCCTTGATGAGGTCATCGGGCACCTTGAGGTCGCCCGTGACGTTAAATCCGAGCTTGCGGAGTTCCTCTATCAGCAACTGCGAACTCTTGAACTCCTGCTGTCCCAGTTCCTTATACCCGAAGATCTTCTCTGAGACGACCTTGCAGTTCCCCGCCTGTTCGTCGATCGCTGCCAAGAGAGTCTTTTCGTCCGCCGCCGCCGGCGCAATCCACAGCACCGTTAGAATTAATGCAAGCAAAACCCGTCCCCAAACACAGCGCTCGTTTCTTTTCATCGGCTTGCCTCCTTTGCCGTTCAGCGATTATTTTCTGCTGCGGTTAAAACCTCTATATTCATCGGGCACGGACGGTGCCACTTTCCAGCCAACCCACCAGAGCTACACTACAGAGGGAGGAGGAGCGGCATGGCACACTCACCGTTCGGCGACTTTGATCCGCGATCCGTCCTTCAAGTCCTTCGGGGGCTTTACGACGATGCGATCTCCGGCTTTAAGCCCCGACAGAATCTCCACCATATCGCCGAATGTTTTTCCAACCTGGACCGGCGTCTGCCGGACCCGGTTTTCCTGCAGTAGATACGCAAATGGCTTGCCGTTTCGGTCGAGCAGGGCAGACCGGGCGGCGGCGAGACGCGGCTTCATCTCTTCGGGAGCGAGCCTGCGCGGGAGAAAGGAAACCTTGGCGCTCATGTCCGGCAGCATCCTGCGGTCCTTGTCCAGAAAGCGAACCTTCACCAGGACGGTGGCCTTGGTGCGGTCGACGGTCGGCACAATGGTATGGACCTCCCCGCGGAACCGCGTGTCCGGGAGGGCGTCCAACTGGATGTCGCAGGGCTGGCCGACCCGGATAGTGGTGATGCTCGTTTCGGAGACATCCACCTCCACCTGCAGGGAGTCCATGTCTGCAATCGTCACGACGGCGGCCTTGGAGTTGGCGGCGGCCCCGATGGGGGTGACGATGTCGCCGATGTCCGCATTCTTGGTCAAAACGATAGCGTCGAAGGGGGCTCGGATCAGAGTATAGTCGAGGCTCGCCTCCGCGTTTTGCAGCGCGGCTTCGGCGGCATGAACGGCGGCTTCCGACGCCTTCACCCCATCGACGGCCTTCCGGTAGCGCGTCTCCGTCACCTCATAATCCGACCTGGAGACGTAATCCCGGGCAACGAGCTGTTTGTAGCGTTCATATTCCTTCTGGGCGTTGTCCCTGTCCGCCCTGGCCTGCTCGAGGGCGGCGCGGGCCGTGTTCAGATTTGCCGCGACCTGGTCTCTGACTGCGGATACGTCGATATTCTCCATGCGGGCGATCACGTCGCCCTTCTTGATCTTGCTTCCCTCCTCCACCATCAGCGCCACCAGCGTGCCCGTCACCTTGGAGGCCACCGCGGCCTTGCGCTGGGCGACGATGTAGCCGCTGGCGTTGAGCAGGGACATCGACTGGGAGGGATAAAACGGGGAAACGGTTGTCACATCGACGGAGACGGCCGGGACGAGGATGCCGCCGAAGTAGAGCCCGCCTGCTGCCAGAACGAGCAGGACGAGGACCGCGATGACAAACGGCTTCTTTCTGCGCCTGCCGGGCGTGATAAGCTTCTCCGTTTTTTCGATCTTCAGCTTTGCAATGTCTTCCGCGGGCATGACAGGCTCTCCAGAACAGGGACAGGCGTTTCCACAGACGCCCTATGTGTGGGAATTCCGCTTCTTTATAACAGAACCCCGCTGACATTGCCACACGGATATGAACATCATCGCTTTGGCATTCTGGCAAACCATCACCGTAATAAAGTGTAAAGTATTACTTGACACATTGCACTTGTCGTGTTAGGTCATGTCCGACGGTTTGCCGAATCGCAGCGTCGGGAATGCTATTCCGGTAGAGAGAGGTTTGTAAATGGATTTTCCCCAATGCCGGATGATTCTCTTTGGCGTCACTATTTGAAGAAGGGAGATGCATTGACTTGAGGAAGGAAGAAACGAAGAAACGCGGTGTATCGAGGCGTGCGGTACCCGGCCTGCGCATGAAGGAATTGGCGGAAGCCACCGGCCTTCCCAAATCTGCCATCCTTCACTATGTTGCCCAAGGGTTGCTCCCGGAACCCGTCAGGACGGGTCCCAATATGGCCTACTATGATCCGGCGTGCATCGAACGGATCAAGTATATCAAGACCATCCAAAGCCGGTACGCTTTTCCCCTGGGCAAGATCAAGACCATCCTTGCGCGGAAGGATGAGGGAAAGGATGTCGAGCCTTTACTCGAATTGAGCGAAACAATCTTCGGCAGCCCCGCTGGACCTTCTCTCGACGAGGCGGCTTTTCGTGATGCCACGGGTTTAAGTTCCGCGCAGATCAAGGCTCTGATCGAAAGCGCGCTGCTCCTTCCCCTGGAGAGGGGACGGTACAACGAACAGGATGTAACGATCGGCAGGGTCTACGCCCAGGGCTTCGCCCTGGGGATCACGGTGTCTGATATGACATTTTATGCCGCCGCGGCCAAGCAGATCGTTGATAAAGAGATGCGGCTGCGCGCGCGAGTTACCGCTCATCTGCCCGAGGAGCAGGACGCCGGGCTCACCCAGAGGTTGGTTCAGTCCGCCCGGGCAATGCGTAATTACGTGATCGACCGGACTTTCCAGCGGCGGATTGCCGCGGCCGGCGATCTGAAAGACAAGGGACTCTTGTCATGAGAAAAATTACCGGCGTACTGCCTTTTATCATCCTGAGCATCTACTTCACCCTGGGGAACATGACCGGTTTTCGCCTCCCCGCGATGCAGGTGCTGGCTGTCGCGGGGCTCGTCCTGATGGCCATTGCCCTGTATCTGCGGAAACTGATAAGCGGCCTGTCCGCCATCGATCAGGGTTTTCTCATTTTTATGGCGCTCAGCGCAGCAGCATTCCTGTTTTTTCCGCGGGGTCCGGCCGAGGTGATCGCCGAGTTCAACAACGGCTTTTTCTACCTTGTTCTGTTTGCCGTCGTGGCTCTGCCGGCGCTGATCTCCAAGCAGTACTTCACCGTCTACTTTGCGAAAAGAACGACCCCCGAGGCCGTCTGGGAGACGGACATCTTTCTGACCGTCAATCGCCATCTGACCTGGGCCTGGGCAGGCATATTCGCTCTGTCCGCTTTTGGGACGATCGTCCCCGGGCTCCTGTTTCCGACGGGAAGCCTGCTGACGGGTCTCCTGTTCCAGGTGGCCTTGCCGACCTTGCTTATGGCCGGGATCGGCATCCCCATGAACAAGAGGTACCCCCGGTATTATCAACGAAAAATGGGCCTTGATCCCGTAGAGACCGCGGAGGGTGGTCAACCAAAAAACAAACCGCAACAGGAGGAGAACATGTCCACTCAACTAAGGGTAATAGCGATTAACGGTTCGCCCCATGGCGTCATCGGCAACACGAGCCAGATGATCAGGATGATCGGAGAAGGTCTTTCCCGGGAGGGGATCGCTCTGGAAGAGCTCATTCTCACCGACAAGGCGATCGACTACTGCATCGGCTGCGGAGTCTGCCTCGAAAAGGGCAAATGCTGGCGCAAGGACGACCACGCCGGCATCACGGATGCATTGTTCGCCGCGGATGGGATCATCCTGGCCTCGCCTGTCTATTTCAAGCATATCACGGCCCAGATGAAAACCTTTATCGACCGTTCGCTTGCATTCGGGCACAAGCCCCGCGGGGCGACTAAACCTGGCCTGGCCATCACCGTCTCCGCCGGTCTTGCCGACACCGCGACCGCCCACTACCTTGAGGACATGCTACGGGTATACGGCGCCTTTTCCCTGGGAGCGCTGATTGCCATAGGTACGGCTCCGGGCGGGTTTCTGGGGAAAGAGGCCGTGGAGACCAGGGCGCAGGATCTTGCCCGCGATCTGGCGCGGGCCATCAAGGAGAAAAAACGCTACCCGGTGACGGGCGCAGATCTCTATGCGTATCTCTTCATGCGCGACCTCGTCACGAGGGAGAAGGATTTCATGCAAGATGATTATCAATACTGGCAGAACGCGGGAATTCTCGACGGATTCGAGGCCTTCACGCAGCAGCGATATACCAAGGTCCCGTACGATCAGGAGATGCGAAAGGAATGGATCCGAGGTCTGATTAAGGGGGAGAACACCGCCAAGACTGGGACGAACGCGGCAGCTGCGGTCTCTCCGATCCGTCCGCCGGGACCGGCGGCGGCCATGAGCTGTCATGAACTCCTGAAGACGATGCCCCTGGGTTTCCGGAGCGAAGCGGTTCCGGGACTTAACGCCGTCTACCAGTTCGAAATCTCGGGGTCGGAGACCTTCAAGGCTTATCTAAGCATTGCGGATAAGCGGTGCACCTTCCATGAAGGATCCCACGAAAAACCCGATGTGCTGATCAAGGCCCCGGCAGAGGTGTGGCTTGCCATATCACGGGGTGCGCTTGACGGCCAAAGCGCCTTCATGTCAGGGAAATACCGGGTGGAAGGCAATGTGGGTCTTCTTCTGAAGCTGAAAACCCTGTTTCCGGCCTGAAGGGCATTTTGCGGATTACTTCTTCTTGATCAGGCCCATGTCCCTGAGGATGACGGCATACCTGCCGTTCCAATCCTCCAGGTATTTCCCGAAGGTGGCGCCGTCCAACCACGCTTCGGTCAGCATGTTGTCCTTGCAGTACTTCTTGAAGATCTCGGTCTGCGTGTATTTGAAGAAGGCCTGCTCCAAGGTCCTGTGGGCGTCCGCCGGGATGTCGGCCGGCGCGACGATGCCGCGGTTCTGGACGTACACGACGTTGACCCCCTGCTCCTTCAGCGTGGGGATGTCGGGGACGCCGGCCAGACGTTTTTCCGCGAACACTCCGAGAATCCGGATTTTTCCGCCTTTGAAGAGTTCAAGAGACTCGCCGGGGTTTGAGACGGCCATGTCGATATGACCGCCCAGGAGGGCTGCATTGACCTCACCGCCGCCGTTGAATACGACGTAATTGAACTGGATGCCCGCCGCTTTCTCGATCAGGTAGTAGGCGATGGAATCTGCGCCTCCCACGGCCGTCCCTCCCATGGTGATCTTCTTCGGGTTGGCCTTCGCGTCGGCGATGACCTCCTGCACGGATTTGTATTTCGAAGCGGCGTTCACGATCAGCGTGAACTCGTCAAAGGCGAAATTGGCGATCGGGGTGAAATCCTTCAGATTGAAGGGCGTGGCGCTGATGAGCGGCGTGGTCAGAAAAGAAGGGGTGACCGTGACCATAAAGTAGGGATCCTTCTTCTTGCCGGCCACATAGCCGTAGCCGATCCCCCCGCTTCCGCCCGGCTTGTTTTCGACAACGAGCGGTTTGGGGAGCAGCTTGTCCTTTTCTACGGCAGAGGCCATGGTGCGCGCGAAGATATCGCTTCCGCCGCCGGCGCTGTAAGCGACGACCACGGTGATGGGTTTCTCAGGAAAGCTGCTCGCACCGAAGACGCTGCCCGCCCCGATGGCGACAAGCAAAATGACCGGAAACAATACGGATGACCTGCAGAAGTTTTTCATTTTCTCCCTCCCTTGACGTGATGTGCTCGCCGACGGTTAAAAAAATTACTCTTCGACCGGTTTTCCCGAGGGGGTAACGTCCCCCTTTTTGATCTTTTCCAGAAGTTTCTCCGCCCGCGCGGGATTGAACGCGCCGCATTCGCAGCATTTGGCCATGATCAGGGCCGCCTTTTTCGGGGTCAGCCGCCGGAGTTTCACGTATTCGATCATTTTCCGGATCAGGTTGAAGGAGACCATGCCATGGCCACACAAGGTGTTGATTTCCAGCGTCTCCCTTTCGGGTAGGCGCTCCCTGGCGCCCCAAAAGCCCAAGGAATGCTCGGCGCTGTGGCGGGTGATGCCGGCCTTGCGACAGCATTCCTGAACCTCATCCAGGAGGCCGCTGATGTTAATGGAAATTCCCAGATCAGCCTGGATCAGCTCCTCGACAACCCTCTGCACGGTATCGAGGTCGGCAAAGACCGCCGTGCAGCCGGCGCCCTCCCCAAGATTGGCGATAAACTCCTCAACCTCGACGCCGTCCTGGTAGATGTTCCCCGATTTGACGTTTCCCATGTTGATCGGATTATATTTCTGACAGATGCGCATGAATTTCCGGATTTCAGACGCCGATCCCTCCCGATTGATTCCTGCGGCGGTCGTCATGAAGACGATGAAATCTTTCTTCAGGTTTTCAGCTTTCCCTTGGCGGTGCAGTGTATTGGTCATTTTTCCGTCTCCTTGAATAGAGGCCGTCCAAGGCCCAGATTGGTTTTTCCGTTGAGCGAAAGGGTATAGCCGGCCTTCCTTACCCACTCCTCATGGGGAATGGATCCATCGGGAAGACATCGGGAGGCCACGCCCACGCTGATCACGGTATCAACCTCTTTCTGGATTTGTGCCAGAGCTTGGAGGAAGTCCGGGATCCTGTCCAATTTGACTTTGATTTCAATAATCGCGGAGAGAACCTTTTCGTTCAGGACCGCGTCTTTTATCTTCCCCGTCCGGGTATCCGCCATCAACTGGGTCACCGGATTCTTGGCCTCGAAGTCGGCATTGAGCCGAGCGAGTGCCATGGCCACTTTTTCGATATCCCACAAAAAGGCTCCGATTCCGGGTCGCCCCATTTCCACGACCAGGCCGGCTTCTCCTTTGCGGAGCCGGCCGGTCACATCGTTGCTTTTAATCTCTTCGGTACCCCGGCCGTAGATGCCGGTTCCCGGGTGAACGATGGTCGGATCGCTGAACATCCCCCGGAGACTCCGCGGCCATTCCAGGACCGGAGGCGTCAAGGCGCCTGTGGGGCACACGTCCACGTCGGCCAGATAACCCAAGTGGCAGACGGACAAGACCCGGCGAATCGCCCTGACCATCCAGGGCCAATACCGTTCATCCTTGAGAAACCGGTAACAAACCGAACATTCCACGCATTGATCTTGGTTGACGATCGACTTTCCGTCTTCGTCCAAACTGATCGCCCCCATGGTGCATACCGCATGACAATTTCCGCATCCGACGCATTTTTCCTTATCGATCTCCATTTGACTCCTTCTTTAATGATATCAGGATGATATTTGAACTGCTACAAACTAATAAGAACTTGTTTTAAGTGGGCTGAGGATAAGAAAAAGCGGTCTGGTATGTCAAGGAGTTTTATCCGCCGGGCGCTTATCTCAGGGGGATGATGAAGCTCACCATGGCGCCCTGGTTGGGGCCGGGGCTCTCGGCCCAGACTGCCCCGCCGTGCAGCGTCACCAGCTTCCGGGTCAGGGAGAGTCCCAGCCCGGTCCCCTGGAAGCGGCGGGTGGTCGAGCCATCCCCCTGCTCGAAGGGCTCGAATATTCTCTCCAGGTCCTCCCGGGGGATCCCGATCCCCGTGTCCGCCACGGCAATTTTGAGCCAGGGACCGTCGTCCCCGGCGAGGGATGCCGGGAGTCCGTCCCCCTCATGGTCCAGCCAACGACCGTTCTCGCGGCGCAGAATCTCCCCGATGACAGTCACCCGCCCACCGTCCGGGGTGAACTTCACTGCGTTAGAAAGTAAGTTATAAATAATCTGCTTGAGTTTGCGCTCATCCGCTCGGATGGTGGCGGGAAGGCTGTCCAGTTTCGTCTCCAGGGCAACACCCTGCTTGTGAGCCCTTTCCCGGACCACGATCAGGCTTCCGTCCAGAAGCCTTGGGAGGTTCACTGCGCCCAGTCCCAGCTCCATCCGGCCCGCTTCCACCTTGGCGAGATCCAGGACATCGCTGATGAGCGCCAGCAGGTGGCGGCCGCTTTGGAGTACATTAGCGAGGTACTCCTCCTGGGAGGGGTTGAGCTCCCCCGCATGGCGGTCCGCCAGGAGCTCCGTAAAGCCGATGATGGCGTTGAGGGGCGTACGCAGTTCGTGACTCATATTCGCCAGGAACTGGGACTTGGCGAGGCTTGCCTGTTCGGCCAACTGCTTGGCCGCCAGGAGTTTCGCCCCTTCTTCCTCCAACATCCGCTGTTTCTCTTTCACCTCGACCCGATACCGTTCCCGGACTGACTCGTACCCGTAGGTGATGAGGATAAGGATGCCCATCGAGACAAGAAAACGCACTGCGAAGTCTGTCTCCAGGGGCACGGTACCGGTGATGTCGCCCTGCAGGACAAACAGGACAACCGCTGCGCCGGTGAGGAAAATCATGTTGAAGAGAATTCCGGTGCGGGGGCCCAGCAGGAAAAACAGAGCGAAGGGAAAGAGGTAGAGCCAAAAAACCGAGTGTCCCCGAATACCGCTGTGGAGGAGCGCGTAAAAGAGAAGGAAACCCGTTAAGCCAAGGTTCACCTTGATCAGGGTTTCGATTCTCCGCTGTACACCCCCGAATAATAAGCTGAACGTATAACTTGCGGCAGTGATGACTTCGAGAAACCCGGTGATGGGGTTCCCATAGAGCAGCTGTAACGTGCCGGAGAGGAAGAGAACGGGAGCGGCGATGAGGACGGCAAAACCGGCGACCAGCCGACGGGATCGCTCGTCCGGGTCCAGGGAGGGCGGGATAAGAAACCGGTCGATCGTCTCCAGTATGCTTCCTGCCAAAGTTCGTGGGCTCATCGTGTGTACCGGTATCCGCATTGCCCGCTCGCAAGCGAGCCTTTCGGGCTGGTCGGGGGTTGGTGCAGCCGATCCCTGTACCCCTATTCACGGAGAGAAATACTTGTTTGGGTGGGCACAGAGTAAGAGGTGCGACCCTGCCTGTCAAGGGGAAAGTTCTTCCACTTCACGCCGCCTTTAGCCGGCTTGGGAGGGAATTGTCTTGACACCCCCAAGTCCTCTCCCTATACTCCCGCCTGAGTCAGGCGGCGAGCGAGCGCACTATGCGCTGCGCCACGGGCTCGGGTGAGTGAAAGCAGATTCACCACGACTTCCTGCGGAGAGCTTCAAGCGGATGTTGTTGGCACCGGCTCGGGTGACGCCGTCCCTTCATTGCGGCCGACGAACGGGCGGCGGTTCACCGGAAGCGGATGGCGGGATGTTCACAACGCTCATGAGGGAGAAACGATGAAGGGACGGGTGACGGTTCTCGGCGGCGGGAATACCGCCTTCAGCATTGCGGCAAAACTGAGCATCGACGGCTTTGAGGTCCTGCTTTGGGAACATCCCGATTTCTCCCGAACGATCGAGCCCCTGCGCGAGCCCCTGACGATCCATCTTGAGGGACCCTCGGTGAGCGGCGCGGCGCGGCTCGCCGGGGTGACGACCGACGCCCGTGAGGCGGCCGCATGGTCGGATCGCCTCATCTGTTCGGTTCCCTCCTACGCCCATAAGCCGTTCGCCGAGGCCTTTGCCCCGGCCGTCAGGGCCGGGCAGCTTATCGCCCTGCTCCCAGGGAATCTCGGGACCCTCGAATTCGCAGCGATCCTCCGCAAGGCGGGTGCGCCTGGCTGCGTGCTCGTCGAATCGGACACCGCCCCGTATGTCTGCAGAAAAACCGCGCCTGATCGGGCCGTTATCTGGGGGATTGTCCCCACCCTCGGGATCGGTGTTTTTCCGGCCGTGCGGACCTCGGAAGCGATGGAAACGATGTCCCTCCTCTTTCCCGGGGCGTTGGCATACGACGATGTCCTCGCGGCGGGGCTCGCCGCGCTCAATCCGATCGTGCATCCGCCGGGGGTATTATTGAACGCCGGGCGCGTGGAGCGATCGCGGGGGGAGTTTTACTTCTACGAAGAGGGGGTAACCCCGGGGGTCGTCCGGGTGATCGAGGCGCTCGATCGGGAGCGGCTGGCGCTGGGGGGCGCATACGGCATCACGCTCACGCCCGTCGCCGAGGCGTTTGCGAATGCCGGCTTCGGGCCGCGCGGCGACCTGTGGTCGGTGATCAACGGTTCGCAAATGCTGACCGCGCTTCGCGCCCCCGGACAGCTCGACACGCGCTGGCTGACCGAGGATCTTCCTTATGGTCTGGCGATGTGGGCGGCGCTGGCGGAACCGGTCGAGGTGGAGATGCCGATCGCCCGGTCGCTGATCACGCTCGGCTCCGCGCTCCTCGGCCGGGACTTCGCCGCTGGAGGCCGCGATCTCCCGGTGCTCGGGATCGACGCCCTCTCGGCCGCATCACTCCGGCATTACCTGAAAACCGGAGTGAAGTCGTAACGCCGCCTGCGGTCCAGTTTCCTCATACTTGCCACGGGGGAAGCGATTCAAGAGGATTCCCGCCGGAGTTATAGCGCGGCCGGGTGCCGTTGGTTCGTTGAAGGTCAGAAGAGTCGCTTTGGCAGGAGCGTTTTTGTGCGGATCAGGTTTTGGCGGGGGCAGGGGCGGCTTTTTTGACGTATCGTTCGCTCGCGGGCATTTCTCTGATCAACTGATCCGCTTCCAAAAGCAGCTTTGCGACGATCTGTGCCCCTTTTTTATAAACATGGGAGCAGTTCTGGGCCGAACCGCTGAGGTAATAGGCGAACGGCCGCAGGATCCGGCAATAGTAACTGCCCATTTCCGTATTGAACCGTTCATGGAGGAGCCTGATCAGGTAACTGTAACCGGAGACGTCGACCTCCGGATCGGTCCGTCCGTACCGGTAGGAGATCAGGATGATACCCGCTTCGGTGACCCCGCACCGATCCCCGTAACCGCCGCCGCCGCCTCGGAAACCGCTCGACACCCGCAGGATCTCCTCGGGCAGGTGGATCCCTAAGACCTCGGAGCACGCCCGGATGACGGATTCCGAACAGTGATACCCTTTCAGGCGGTATCCCTCGCATTTTTCCCCGGCTGCCCGGACAAGATCCTCCAAGATGCACCCCTGTGA
>Ga0315268_10006405_pt1 | contig 12518 bp, 19 predicted proteins | sample C1_top_MG_FD_204535 | JGI IMG/M metagenome (GOLD analysis project Ga0315268, IMG submission 204535) | Sediment microbial communities from Yellowstone Lake, YNP, Wyoming, USA - C1_top | ecosystem: Environmental > Aquatic > Freshwater > Lake > Sediment | place: USA: Wyoming | collected 2017-08-01 | reverse complement strand
TAATTCTCGAGGTGTCGTTTCATGTTCGATGAGCGTTTAGATATAGCCTTGCGAGCCGGCTATTTTGACTGAGTAAAGAATATCTGAAAAATGATGCTTTAAATCTTTTTCTACAAAAGAACCCGGCTTAAAGCTTAAAGTAGGAAAATCACATTGTTTTTTAATATTTTCAGGTAGATATGTCTCTAAAAAAACCTTTGCTTTAGTAATATCCGCTAAAAAGTTTCTAAATAGTCGATCATGTGGATTATGAATTGTTATAGTCACTTTTTTTATATTCCCTATTTATGTAAGTCATTTAATTTATTTCTAGTTATTTCACGAATACAGTTAGGATCCATTCCTTTCATTCTAAGATTCCTGGAGACAGTAATAATATATAAATTTAATTCATGAAATCTCTTTTTTCAGATACTTAGCTGAAAGGTCTTTTGAAAGTTGAGATAAAGCTTGTTTTACTAATTTTATATCGAAATTATGTAGGCCGTAATCGCAACAAAGCTTTCCAAATTCATTAAGTCTTTTGTTTTGCATTCGTCTAAGTTTGATTTTTGATTTTTCTATTTTTTTGATTAGTTTTTCTTCTTTTTCTTTTTCTTTTACGATATTTTTTATATATTTCATCATTTAATCCCTAATTGAAATTTAAACTTATAATAATTAACAATATTGAAACCGCCATGTTTTGTCGGGATCAAAATAGTATAATTCATTATGTTTTTAATTTCTATTTTAAAAGATTTAGCCAAACAACCTATTGATAGGCCGATTAATATCGTGATTAATAATAATTATACGCCCGACGATTATAGCCATTTGAACTCTTCTCATTGCATTGATTCTGTTAATCATGCTACAGCAACTTTGCATCATCCAGAAAATATGCATTTTTTAACATGCATATTTCACTATATTCAATTTTTCTTGTCTTGGATTGTCTCGATAATCAATCATATAATATGATTATCCAAAATGACTTTTCCTTCTTAGACCCATCAAGGCATGCCTCTTACGCTATTAAGAATTAATTCGTAATACTATTCATACTATTCATACTTTACTACTATTATTACTTTTTCATACTAATGATAATTTATTATAAGAAGTATTAATCGTAATACTATTCATACTTTATGAAAGTTATTACTAATCATACTTTACTACTATTAATACTTTTCATACTGATAATAATTTATTAATCGTAATACTATTCATACTTTAAGACTATTACTACTATTAAGCCTATTATTACCAATAATAAATTATTAAAAGTAATACTATTCATACTTTATTACCTATTTCTACGTAGGATGTCTTTAAGATTTCTAACTTGCTTTAATCCCTCATGTTTTTTCTCTTCTGACATGGGATTAGTATCGGAGTTAGATGAAACATAAAATCCTTGCTGTTTTTCAGCCCCGCTGTTCAACGAGCTAGGGAATATTATAGGTAAGGGAAGGGTGGGAATTACGCTCGCTAAATTGGGCTTATAATCCGCATTTAATGACGAGTTGTTTTTTTGGCATTCATTCGAAGCCATGGGCATGTGAGATATCTCGGATCGCTTCGATTCTTCCCAGGATTTCTCAGCTATATCCATCTTACTCTTCTGCTCAATACCATATTCGCAATACTTAGAAAATCCTTTCGGAGTTGCCCAAATCTTTGCAGAAAGCAGCTTCAATATCCTGTTCAGACGATGCGTGAAAGTTAAAATGCCGCTGTGTTGCTCTTCGTTAACGATAGAAAATATCATCTGCTCGAGGACCTCTCTGGGGTTTGAAAACCGCAATCCGCCTTTTGTTAACCCCTCAAAAGCTTTCTCTACTATGGCGTTTTGGGTAAAGCTCAATTCTTTTCCAGAAAAATTAATCTCTTCGTCTCTTAAATCAACACGGATGATGGGTATCATCCCTGCACAGCGAATGTAATTATTAATATTTATAATATTTTTTGATCCTGATTCTTTTTGTTCATCAAAACTAATATCCCTAATTTTTTCTTTCTTGAACGATGTAGGGAATACACTTACATCATTACTAATATTAATAATATTATTTTCTGTATTTATTTCTTCTATATAGGATTCGGCCCTTTTGTCTGTTTCAGAAACGGCCCTTTTGTCTGTTTCAGAAGTGGACATTTCGTCATTTTTGGTTAAATTTTGGTCATATTCTGAATAGTTATCCACAGGAAATTTGCCTTCAATCCACCCGTTTGCAGCAATGCGTTCTCTGATGTTATTGATGAAATCTTCAGAAATATGAAAATGGGATTGAGGGGTCCCGTTACGCCTAAAGACATTAACAGAGACAACTAGCTTAGAAATCTTGGAAATCTTATCGATACATCGTTCTATCGTTTTAGTGCTGACCATTGCAAAGGCAGCTAGCTCTTTGTGGGTTAGTGAGACCCATTTTTTACCAACTTTCTCGATTTTAGTATTGATATAACCATAAATAATCCTTAATAAAACGATAGAACTCATTGATGTTCCGGTATACAAACTAAGTAAATCAAAAAGCTTGTGATTCAAAGGGACGAAATCAATCGTTTTATTCATTCCAATAAATAGACTTTTTATCCCTCCTGATAAACCTAATTCGATAGAAATCAATCCCGCCTTTTTCAAAATTAATAAAAGGGAAGATGTCTTTTTGTAAAAAAAACCTAACCAAGAGGATATTTTTTTGATATTGGTAATAATTACTTTTTCGCCATTACGTAAGACAGAATATTTCTGCCATAAGAATCTGAGCTTTGAAAATAGCAGGGAGGCTTCAGAATTCCCTGTGATTTTGTTCAAAAACTCAAATTGTTCCACGTTGAGATAGAAAAGTTTCTCAAAAGGTATTGATGTTTTTTGATAAATATTGATATAATTCGATGGATCATGTGAAATTGGAGTTGATTTTTTTGCTAGATTAATCATTTTTCCTTATTTCCTTATTTCCTTTTGATGGGGTTATGTGGAGTTTGGGGTTGGTTTTTTGAGCTAAATTAATCATTTTCATTTGATTGGATCATGTGGAATTGGGGGATTGGGTTTTTTGCTATATTAATCATTTTTCCTTGTTTCCTTTTGATTTGGTTATTTGGAGTTCATTTTCATTTGGTTGGATCATATGGAATTGGGGGATTGTGTTTTTTGCTAAATTAGTCATTTTTCCTTGTTTCCTTTTGATCATTGGGAATGGGGGATTTGGTTTTTTGTCTAAATTAATCATTTTCCTTGTTTCCTTTTGTAATTAGGGTTAGTTTTTGAACTAAATTAATCATTTTTACTTGTTTCTGTGTGATACGTTTGTGTGAAATTGGGGATTGGTTTTTTGCTAAATTAATCATTTTCCTTGTTTCCTTTTGATACGTTTGTATGTAATTTGGTTAGTTTTTGAACTAAATTAATCATTTTTACTTGATAGTTAGTTTTGTTTGTTTGTTTTTGCACAATTAGTCCTTTGTAGTTGATGGATATTTTTGTGTAATGCGTTTACGGAGAAACTTATAATTTCTCCATGTATCCCCGGATTTTAATGTCCGGGGATTATTTAACCTAGTAAGCCTTGTAACTTCCCTCCAGTTGACTTAATAAATCATCCGATTTATTTCCATTTTCATTTCCCTTTTCAACTTCATCTTTAAGTTGATTTAATAAATAATTCGATTTAATTCCATTACTGGACGTTTCCTCATAGTCGAGTACTTCTTCTCGGCTTTCCATTCCGCATAATAAATCTGGAAATGCATCTCTCAATGCAAAAGCCCTTGCTCTCATTTTTAGCATTCTATTTGTGTATTTCACCCAGGTAGGGTTTCCTGTCAGGTTGGCTTTTTTGGCATCCTCTAAGCTGAAGGAGCATTTAGTCGGTATAGATTCTCCTTTTCTCTTAACTTCACAATATGCCGTGTCGTCTTCCTGCCATTCTTTGCAATATTCAAGTAATCCTGAAGATTTTACGACAGCTAAAAGTGCATCTCCCCATAGCGTCGGTCGTCCATTGATGACCGAGATATTTTTTAGTGCCTGTAACGGTTTTAGCCCGACATCTTTCCCCATCTGGATGGCGATTAGAATGTCGAAAGGTTTACCTCTGTACTCTTTTGGGCAAAAAGAAGAACTATTTATGGCTTTCGACATGTATCTCATATCGTTGATATGGGTAGAGAGTTCTTTTGTGTATTCCATGTTAAGCTCCTAGTTCTAGTTTGTTGAATGAGATTTCACACGTTTTTGGTCCAGGCCACCTGTCTTTTTCGAGGCACAATTTATATTGTCCAAGTAGCCTTCGAAATTCGGAATGGCCGTACTCAATGAAATCTTCACCTAGTTTGTAGGTAGCGATGGAAAAAGGAGAGGTTTTCTCGCAAACGATTAGCCAAAATGAGGACATTTCTCCCATTTTGTTTTGTCTCATGCCTTCGCGAATCATGGACGCCTGTACGTGATAGCCGTAATTGAAAATTGCATTACGGATTCCTCGCAGTGAGATATCGCACGCCGTTTTCAAATCGGCGACCGCTGTGAGGTTTCGTACGTCCGGTTTGCATTTGCACTTGACCCCAGTTTCTTCGTCAACCCAGTAGAGCTCTTCCTCGCAAATGGCTCCGCCTAGCAAAAGAGATGCCGTATCGTGAGCTTTGATTTTATTGGAAATTGACAAAATACTTTCGTATTCGTCCATATCTAGAACAATTCTATCTCCGGCTTCTGCTATGAAATTTTCGTAGTCCTCCTTGCCTTTTTTGGTTCTTCGGTCAAATTTATTCTCAAGTGTGACGTATCTGCTGCAAAATTCCTCAGGCTCCAACACGTAGGTATGCAGAGCAGATCCAAATTTCATCGCTTTAGTGCTAGATTCTTCATCTGCCACTGATAAATGCCGATAATGGAAATATTCTGGCGATCTGTTCAAATCCATCAGCATGGAACGGGAAACATATTCTTTGTTTGAATGGTAGTTTGACGTCATCATTACGCAGCCTCCCCATAGAATTTATTCCAGAGAGACTCGATATCCTTATCTATCAAGTATCGAAGGTCATAGCCGCCTTCGCAGAGAGATATCTTGTTTTCGTTGACAGCAGCTATATGAATAGCTTTTTCCATTTCTGGATTTAAATCCTGGATGCAGTAGACGTCTTGGAATAGCACTGCTTGCTCTATTAAGGCATCGTAGTTGCTCCAAAGTGGATTAATTCGCTTATCTAAATGGTAATGTGATATATTTTCTTTGTTCATTCTTTGCTCCTTCGAAGCATTTAATGGAAAGTGGTAGGGTGGCAATTTTCCGTTGTCACTCCGCCCGCTCTTATTTGATGCAGTTAACTCATGTTTTAGTATCCTCATCCTCCCCCATACAGGTTTTTCTCGATTTCTTAGCTTGTTTTGTGTTAATTTCCTAAAGTTCATTCTTTGCTCCTTTTAAGCATTTGATGAAAAGTGGTAGGGTGGCAAATAAGTTTTGTCACTCCGCCCGCTCTTATTTAATAATTTAATAAATGTTATTTACCTTTTAACCCGTATTTTGGTCCTCCTATTTGTTTGATTGTGTTTTGATTCTTTTTGGTCTTCCTCTTGGATTTTTACCTTCTCTTAAGCTCTTGTTTTTATTATCTTCGCATAATCCTCTGATTCTACGATCGTCTAAGCATTCGTAAGATTGTTTTTCTACCCATTCAAAAAATTCTTCTTCTTTTATCACGATTAGGCCACCGATTTTTCGTACGACCTTATCAAGCCCGTTTTTACTTGCGCTTTGTAAAAGCTTTCTAAAGTGTACCATTTTTGGGAAATCGTGATGTTTGTCCCAGTCTTGTAAGGCTATGTATTTAATTTTCTTTAGCGGTGTATTCATGGGAATGATATTAATATAACTTAAATTAATTTGTCAATATATTTTGGAAATATATTGTAATAATAATAATAATTTATTACGATTAATACGATTCATAAATATCATACTTTATGAATCGTATTACTATTTTTCACCCAGCATCAATTTCTCTATAAACCCTTTTAGGATCGACCTTTGGGGCATCCATCCAGCGAAAGAAAGCATCTTCATCTATCACTAGTTTTCTTCCTAGGAATTTTATTGCGGGGTGCAAGCCGTTCTTATGTCGTGTGTCGAGCAGGTTCTTTAATGACCTAGGGGTGATAAAAGTGTTCCTCTTTAAAAAATCTTGTTTAGAAAAATAATGCTTATGCATAATCTTGTTTGTCTATCCAATCAAAAAAAGCGGTTTCATTAACTAAAATTTTTCCGCCTATTTTTTTTACAACTTTCCCAAGCCCGCTATCCTTGCCTTTATTTTTTTGCAGGAGATAGCGAAATTGAGTCGTTGACGGATATTGATGATGTTTATCCCATTCGCTTAATTGAATATATCTCATGTTTTGTTATTGCTCGATTTGTAAAAATAAAAAAATTATATCACTATTACTTATCAAAAATTAATAAATTTTGTTTTAATTTAATAAGTTTCAATGTTTTTTTATAGTTTAAAAATAAACAAAGGTTAATGTTGTTTAGTTGATAAAGTATAGTTTATAAATTATACTACCTGCATGATAAAAAACATAGTTTTCTTGAAACTTTCAGAGCAAATAAAAAGTATTTTTAAATTATTTAATTTAAAAAATTCTTCCGACATACTGCTGGCTATCATTAGCATAATAGCTTGTATATATATTCTAGCTAAAGCATTTGCAGGTGCTTTAGCGCTTGCGATTGTCACAATAGTGAAATTAATCATTTATCGTAATGACATAATGGATAATAGTTAATTGAGGCTGCATTGTTTAAAATAACTATAAAATGTTTTTATTACTATATGATAAATATCATTTTTCTTGTTCCTTCTTATTTAGCCATAAAAATTTTAGATAATTTACCATTAGCTTTTATCATATATTCGCTATTTTTTTCATGTGTTTTATACAAATCAAGAAAAGATTTTTAGTATGAATGATCTTTCTGTTTTTTTAGTTAGTTGTTATGTCCGTATAGTATTTTTAAAAAAACGAGGTAAATAATGAGAGGCGTTAATAAAGCAATACTAATTGGGAATTTAGGGAAAAAGCCAGAGCTCAAGATTTATAACGGAGAACCTTATGTTAATTTTGGTTTGGCTACTTCTTATAAGAAAAAAAATGGCGTAGAAGAAACAGAATGGCACAATATAACCGCTTTTGGAAAACGGGCGGAAATTTTTGACAAGTATACAGAAAAAGGCAGCCGGATTTTTGTGGAAGGAAGAATAAAGAGTAGCGAATATACAACAAAAGAAGGGATAAAAAAAACGAAAACATCAATCATTTGTAACGATTTTCAGATCTTATCTAAAAAAACTGAAGATAATGAAACTAATGATTACATTCCTGGATTCTGATGTATCTAATTCGCTACGAAACTTTTGATGGATTTTTTTTCAATGACAAGCAAAAGGTAACTGAATTATTGCTTTGTGCGGCTGAGGATGAACAAGTATCAATAGAAAATATCATTATTGGTAATAATTTCATTGAATATCGCCTAACAAACAAAAGGCTGCCAAATTTCGTTTATGCGAGAGCAAAGTCTATCCGACGATCAATCTCGCCAGTTCTGTCGAAGCTAGGTAATAAGGGGATGTCTGGAGCTCTAAAAAAAGAAATTACAATAAAGAGAATTTATCAATGAATTTAATAAACAAACCCTTTTCGCAGATCCTTCGGCTAGCAAGAAATCTCGGATTGAAGGCAAGTAAACAAAATTATGCAATAGAACTAGGCACGAATGTATTTTCATATCTAGAAGCATATGCGTATTCTCTCCAAAATGGAAATGAACAAGAAATAATTCCTAATGATCAAACCATTTGTGACGAAAAGGCGAATCTGCGACGAATATTAACGCTCATGACAGCGTGGGATTTTCGCTCGTCTTTTGTTGAAAATCGGTTTAGAAATCATATCAAATACAAAGCAGAACTTGATAAAAAAGACAGAAGATTAGTAGGAAATGGCTTGATTATCCTCGCTTATTTTTTATTTCATCGATCTAATGAATACATGAAGCGAATTTCGCTTTTGTCAGAAAAGACAAGCTGCATCGTTTTAAACGATTATCTGGTTTTTATAGCATTATCAAAATCAGACATAATAAATCTTGTCCAACAACAAATTGAAAAAATAAACGAGTTTGAACAGGAGCAATACAATTCGAACTCACACACGCATGAAAATTTTAATGGAATAGCTGAAGCAGGCAGAGCGATAGAAAATTTTGTAGTCACGAATAAAAAGAAAAAATTAGCCCAGGTTATTTCTGTTTTGATAGGGCTTATATCGTCCATTGCCTCTGCGTCCGTGCTGGCTATGGGCATCACTGCCATGCTAGGAAGCGGCCCATTAGGGGGGCTTCTAGCAGTAGCGACATTGGGATTTGCATTTTATGCCAACGCAAAATTTTTAAATAAAGCGCTTCCTGACTTTATATTGAAGCTAATGCGCGAAGGGGGCATAACTCAATATGTGGATGCAGAAGGGAACAGAAGACAGCTTTCATTTTTCAAAAAATTTGTTGTAGTACCACTGACATTACTTGGATCAGTGTCAATTTCAGTTTTAACGACAACATTCACGATTAAATCACTGACTTTTTTGCTAATGCATTTTGCGCCTGCAATGATCGCTGTCCCGTATTTGATCCCAGCGATAGCTATCATGGGAGCCGTTTGTTTGGGAATTTCAACCTTCATTATTTGTTCCGCGGCTTCTGTGAAAACGATTAAATCATATGAGCAATCAAAAGGGCTGAAAGAATGGTTTAAATCATTAAAGAACTTGTCTTTAGCTGAAAAATTTAAATTAGCTTTTAAAGTGATTGTTCTGCCAGTTTCTATATTTTCTCTAGGATTTTTGGAATACCTTCATGCATTCCGAGTGATTCCTGTTTTAGGAATAGCCGGGGCAGCGGTTGCTGGAGTTTTTTGCTTTATCGGGCGATTTTCTTTTATTACGCAAGGATTACAAAAGCTTACATCTGCTATTTCTAATAGGTTCCAGACAGAAGGTTCTTTTTTAGAAAAAATATTTTATTACGTTAGCTTGTCCTGGCAAGCATTGGTCTCTGGAGCATTAATTTTTTATCAAAATCATCCTGGGGCATCCGCTGCCGCGGTAGGTACGGCAATTAATTCATTTGGCGGAATCATGAATAAAGAAGCAAAACATCCTTATATGCGCGTTATCTTCGAAGATAAAATGAGTGAAAAAATCGGGTTAAGAGATTATTCAGCTTTTGCGGCGAAAGTGAATAAAAACAAACAAGATACTTCTGTGAATAAATATTGGTGGGATAGTTCGGGTGGAAAAATTAGTGTGAATGAAGTAGAAGAACAACAAATCCCGCTAGTTAACTATGGCGCATCCAGTTCAAGATTATTTCTAATTCCGGCAGATAATAATAGTGCCTCATATTCTGATTCACCAACTTTTTCAAGGAGCTAATAAATAAAAGAGTTTCAACACCAAATAGCTTTGATGAACCATTTCAAAAATCACCCTATCGTCTCGAAGTATATTTTGCATTGTCCGAATGGAGGATTTAGAGAAAAACGTGAAGCTCAAAAATTAAAAGCTATGGGAGTGAGATCAGGCGTTTCTGACTTATTTTTGGCTTATCCAAACGCGTTTTATCACGGATTATGGCTTGAGCTGAAAAGCGAAAGGGGTAAATTGAGTGAAAACCAAAATAATTGGTTACTCCTTATGAAGGGTGTTGGTTATGCTTGTTTTTGTTCAAACAAGCTTTCTGACAGCGTCGAAATTATTAATAACTATATAGGAGATTCTTATGGAAAAAAGTAAAAAAGATAAGTCCAATGACGGCGAACCTTTAGAGGTTCAATTGGCAAGAAAGCAACATACAACCTCTTATAAACTTGTAGAAGAAAAATTTAAAGGAGGGCAGGCTGCGCCAATGTTTACAGATAATTCAACAGGTTAATGTATATGGTTCATTCAAAACCAAGAAAAGAAATATTTAGCGGTTTATTGGAAGATTCTAAAAAAATGATTCCACTGAGTTTTTCGGCGAACGCACGAGGAATTTCCTCTAGCACGCTCTATAGGTGGCTCGATCGTGGACTAAAAGAATCCGACGAAGGGAAGACAACAGATCTATCGAAGTTTGCAATGCAAATGCGATCAATCGATTGCGAAAATATTGAATCACTGCTTAGAGAAGTCAAAGAAGGCTGCAAATTATGGCAAAGCAAGGCTTGGGTATTAGAAAGGCGTTACTCGACGGAATTTTCCCCGTATAGCGGTGAATTTAATCGATTGAAATCGGAAATTGATGATCTAAAGGCACTGATTCTCGAGAAAGCGGCGCAAATGTGATAGCTATTTTTTTGTTTTTTAATAAAGGGCTAGGAAAATTTGTGCATTTAATCCGAGATAAGGATTTTTTGCATTCTGCCGTGATTTGTTACCGAGGAGATGTACCGATTTTGCTAGAAATTTCTAAAAGTGGAATTTCATATCGCGTTTTAAAAACGGAGGATATGGCTAAGCTGATGGAAAAAATTACTCTAATGCCGAACCTTACCCATTATGTCGCAGTAAGAATAAAAAAAGAATCATTTATTCAAGAACTTCCGATCAGATTTTTCACCTGTAATGAGCTGTGCAGATTTTTCACCGGTGTTGATATAGGACCGACACTTAGCCCAAAACATTTATTTCAAAAATTAGTCGATTTCAAAAATAAAAATTTCTTCGTGATGAACGTATGGAGTAGGAATGGCCACTGACGATTCTGCAACTAAGGATATGGATAGACAAGTGTTAGAGCAAAAAGCTGAAATGACAAAAAAACTTAATGCTTTATCTGAAGCAAGGATGGATATTCTTAAGTCACAAGGAGGGCAGCAGTGGAAATCAAATAAAGAGGATGAGAAGCCTGCTCCTCTTAGAGAAGGATGGTTTTTTTGATGTCAAAAAATATAGCACCTTCCCCAAAAGATTTACTTGATAGATATTTAGAATCAAAAATTGATAAAGATAAATGGTTGTCGATTTACCAAGATTTATATCGATATGTGATCCCAAACCGAGACGCTTTTAATATTGAATTTGGGTACAACGACTCAGGGAAACAAGCTGCAAAAATCTGGGATTCGACCGCCGTTACGTGCGCATATCAGCGAGCTAATGATTTGCATGGACTAATATTGCCTCAAGATCGAGTTTGGGGAAGGTTAAGCCTAGATGACCACTTATTTGGAAAAGGCGAAATAGAGAGCTTAAAACCTGTCTTGGATGAAGCAAATGATCGAATTTTTTATTATTTGAACCAGTCTAATTTATCCAGGGCTGTCTCTTCCAGTAATCTAGACCTGATTGGCGGAACTGCAGCGCTTTGGATAGAATCGATTGACGATTTTAATCCAATTCGATTCACGCCAATACCGGCTGTTTGTTTGGTCATAGAATTTAGTTCTGAAGATATTGCTGATACCTGCTGGTTTAAAATGAAAATGAGCGGGAGGAAAATTTTATCAACGTTTCCTAAGTACAAAAATAATAAATTATCCGATAAACCGAATGAACTGCGCGAATTAATCTACGGACAGATCAAAATATCTGAGCGAGAATTCTACCTGTATGCGTTTTTGGAATCTGATCCGCTGAATGTGTTATGGGATGTTTTTCGAGATTATAAACAAATATTGGTATATAGGGACAAAGTTCGCCCTGGCGAATCTGAAGGGCGGGGGATTGGACTTGACCTATTGCCAGCGATTAAAGATTTAAACAGGATAGTGGAATACTCTAGAAAATCTCTAGAGTTCAAGGCATATCCACCAATTTTCTATGATTTGAACTCTCGATTCAACCCAAGCTCTTTACGGAATTTTGCCGGATCCATGCTGGCGAGGGATGCAAATTCTCGTATGCCGCTCGAGGCAATGCGGATGCCCGAATATTCTGACGTTCTCAATCATATTCAAGATTTGCGCCAGTTTATAAAGTTGGGGTTCCAGGTCGATCAGCTAGGCGAAATTGCAAGCCCTGTGAAGTCTGCGACAGAAATTTCTATCAGAGAAAATAGAGCTCAGCGTAGCAGCGCGACGGATCTGTCACGACTGATCAACGAGTTACCTAGACAGATTTATACCATATCTGCAAAAATATTGGCGGCTAGAGGTCTGCTCATAAAGGATAAAAGCATAGGAAATATTAATCCGCATTTGTTTAGATTTGATTTTCAGAGCCCACTATATGATCTGCAAAAACAACAAGACTTATCGCATTTTGCGACGATGGCGCAGATTTTACAGCAATTTGGTGGTGAGGGCGCTGTGATGGGGGCGACAAATATGGCGGAATGTATTTCATTTATCGCTGAAAAATTAGATATCCCGGCAAAATTAATTAAATCTAAAGAACAGTTTAATGATTTTATGAAAAATTTGGCGCAACAAGCGCAGCAAGCACAATTGCCAACTCCTTCAACGCAGGCCAGTGA
>Ga0315268_10006404_pt1 | contig 12524 bp, 8 predicted proteins | sample C1_top_MG_FD_204535 | JGI IMG/M metagenome (GOLD analysis project Ga0315268, IMG submission 204535) | Sediment microbial communities from Yellowstone Lake, YNP, Wyoming, USA - C1_top | ecosystem: Environmental > Aquatic > Freshwater > Lake > Sediment | place: USA: Wyoming | collected 2017-08-01 | reverse complement strand
ATAACGAATAGCAGAGAACGGGCTGGGCAGCCCAGCAAATACCCCCTGCCCGACATGCCGTATCAGAGATGGTTTGCCGTGCATTATAGCTTTAGCCTGTCCAACGCGGCCACCATAGCTATAGCCGATGCACTGGTGGCCCAGGCAAACGCCGAGTATGGGGAACCGTTGACCAAAGCGGCGAATGACATCGTTGGATATGCCCGCATTTAGCGGTGTGGATGGCCCAGGTGAGATGACTATACGCTCAGGCTTCATGGCTTCAATCTCTTCAAGTGAAACCTTATCATTTCGCAAGACCATTACCCTCTCACCCAATTCACTCAGGTACTGGAAAAGGTTGTAGGTAAAGCTATCGTAGTTGTCTATGAGTAGTAGCATGGCAATTCTCCAAAAAAACTAACCCGATTTCTCTGCCTGGCGAATCGCCTCGAGCAGTGCCTGTGCCTTGTTGAGCGTCTCCTGATATTCGCGCTCCGGTACGCTATCAAAGACGATGCCGCAGCCGGCCTGCGTATAGGCGATGCCCCTAGTCATTACCATGGTTCGGATGGCGATAGCCATGTCCATATTGCCGGAGAAAGAGAAGTAGCCGACCGCTCCGGCGTAAGGGCCCCTCTTCTCTGGTTCAAGCTCGGCAATTATCTGCATGGCGCGGATTTTAGGTGCTCCCGATACAGTGCCTGCCGGAAAACAGGCCCGCAGGGCATCAAAGGCCGTCAGGTCATGCTGCAGTTTACCCTGCACGTGAGTGACCAGATGCATCACATGAGAATAGCGCTCCACCTCCATCAGGTCGCTAACGGCAACTGTGCCCGGCTGGCTCACCCGTCCGATGTCATTGCGCCCCAAATCCACCAACATAATGTGCTCGGCACGCTCTTTTTCATCACTAAGGAGTTCAGATTCCAGCCTGGCATCCTCATTCGGCGTCTTGCCGCGCGGCCGAGTGCCGGCCAGCGGGCGCGTCATCACCATCCCATCCTCCACCCTTACTAGAATCTCAGGCGAGGCTCCGATGATATGGAAGTCTTTAAAGTCTAGGAAAAACATGTATGGAGAGGGATTGATGGTGCGCAAGGCACGGTAGATTTCAAAGGAAGAGGCCGTGGTGGTCTGGGCCAAACGTTGAGACAGCACGACCTGAATCGCCTCACCGGCCGTGATATATTCCTTTACCTTGAGCACTGCAGCCTCAAACCCCTCCTGCGAGAAGTTTGATACGGGACGGCTGGCGGATGTGGCAGGGACAGATGCCCTACACGGCCGGTTTTGAGGCAGTGGCTGGTCCAGTCTATTGACCAGCTCGTCAATCCTCGCCACAGCCTCTTGATAAGCCTTCTCTATGTCGCCGTCGAGTCGGATGTGGCTCAGAACCTTTATACTGTGTGTTACATGGTCGAAGATAAGCAAGGTGTCCACAAACATGAACAGAGATTGGGGAAGCGCCAACGGGTCAGTCGGAGGCGAAGAGATGTCTTCAAAGTGCGTCACCGTCTCATAAGCCAGATAACCCACAGCCCCTCCGCAAAACCTAGGAAGTCCGTTCACCGGAGCCAGAGTGTATTTGTCTAGTTCCGCGGCGATGAGAGGCAGCGGGTCAGCGTTGTCTTCCGCCCCTACGGATAGCAGGCGATATGGCTCGGTGCCAATGAAACTATAGCGGGCCAGACGCTGGCCCCCTTCGACACTCTCCAGCAGGAAAGAGCAGCCGCCGCGGTTGATTTTCAGGAAGGCGGACACGGGTGTCTCCATGTCGGCTACTATATCACGATAGATAGGCACCAGGTTCCCTGTCTCTTTGAGACTCTTAACTTCTTCTAACGATGGGTGGTACATACTGTACTCCTGATAAAACAAAATCCCCCTCGCCCAGAAGGGGCGAGGGGGATTTCCCATCGCGGTGCCACCCTAATTAATCTGCCTACGGCAGACTATCTCTTTTCGGGTACGGTCCTTCTTGAAAGAAAAGACGATACCCTGGGCTACGTTAACGGTGCCCTCTCCGGCAATCCCTACTCGTAAAAACCTTTCGGTTGCAGCTCCCGAGTCCATTCGGCCACTCGCATAAGCACCGGCTCACACCTTACCCGGCTCTCTGAGCTCTGTGAGGAGACCTACTAGTCTCGTTCCCAGCCTTTAGTCTTATTCGATTACTTTGGATTATAACGGCGGAACGGATTCTTGTCAAATGGCAGGCAACGCTTCAAATAGCGCGAAGGCATCTCGTTTTTTATCCGCCTACATAAGTCTGAATCACAGGTAAGATTTCATCGATTGGCAGACAGTAAGCCATGTTCATCACGGGGTCTCCGTTGTTATCATAAACGTCCGCCGAATCGTTGATACCAATCACCTGCCCAGACATGTTGAGCAGTGGCCCGCCGCTGTCGCCCGCGTTTATGGCGGCGTCCGTCTGGACATACTTATAACCGTCACTCAAGGTACGGAAAGCTGAAATGACGCCGAAGGTGAAAGAAGGGTTGGGGGTATAGCCAAGTGCAAACCCCCCGGAAACCACATAGTCGCCGACCGACGCAGCTGACGATGAACCCAGAGCAGCAACCTGCAAATTGGCAGGAACTGCGTTCAACTTGATTACGGCATAGTCGCGCCCCTGCGAGCCCGTCACAACAACAGCCGGGATAGTCACACCGCTATTCAATGTCACATTTATGGTGGCCGCCCCGGTTATGACGTGGAAACAGGTCAGTATGTAGCCCTGCTTGCTGATGATGATGCCGGTACCGACTACCTCACTGCGGGGGCTGACGACGTCTATGTAAACCAGTGATGGCACGATATTACTGATTAGACTGCCGACTGAAAGAAGCTGAGTCCCCCCTGAGCCGCTTGGTCCGGCAGGCCCCGCGGGCCCGGCAGGTCCAGCAGGTCCAGTAGCTCCTGTAGGCCCGGCAGGTCCGGCGGGCCCGGCAGGTCCGGCGGGTCCGGTAGCACCTGTGGCTCCAGTAGCCCCAGCAGGCCCTACGATATAACCCGCATCTAAAGAAGCCCCGCTGGACAGCGAGAGAATAAGGTGGCCAGAGCTATTGACGGTTGCACCGATGACACTCGTCGCCTTGCCGGCACATCCCACCAACAGGCTGAGAATCAATGATAAAACGAGGAAAGGGACAATTGCCTTGCGCAGTATTTTCATAGGTATTACCTCCTTATAAGTTTACTTCCCCAGATTCGCCTGCAGGTCAATAAACGAGAGCAAGCGTTCGCGGCTGATTAGCCCGACCACCTCGTCATTTTCGATGACCGGCACCTGAGACACATCGCCTGCCGTCATGATGGCGAGGACTTTCGTCAGGTCATCGTTCGGGCTCACCCATTTAAGCTTCGATAGCGGCGTCATGATTTGCTCTGCCGTCTTATCACGCCTCGCCTCACGCGCGACACTGCGCAGGCTGTCGAACGAGACTATGCCCTCCAGTTTAGCCCCATCCATCACCGGGAAGCACTGCTGCCCCTTGGTAAGTGCGTACTCATTGATGATGTGGTCGGCGGTAACCTGAGGGGCTACCATAACGCAGTCGCGCGTCATGGCCTCGCTCACCTTGTGGCCAGAGAGCAGGTCGTTAAGCTGCACCTGCCGGTAGCTGCCCACCGCCGCATTGTCCAAGAACCAGCCGATAAGCGCCAGCCAGACGCCGTTGAGCCAGTTTCCTGTGAAGACGAAGAAAATCCCGATAAAGATGAATATGTAAGCCACCGCCCGTCCCACGCTGGAAGCCGTCTGTGTGGCGCTGCGCAGGTCGCCTGAACGTCCCCATAGTATGGAGCGCAGCACCCTGCCGCCATCGAGCGGGAAGCCTGGAATAAGATTGAAAATGCCAAGTGACAGATTTATGATACCCAGCCAGTAGGCGACGGCTCCCACGAACTGGCCTGCTCCCGCTGTCAGGCTGCGCAGACCCAGCCACACCCCCAACAGGATGCCGCCGAGGACCAGACTGGTTAAAGGGCCAGCAAGAGCCATAACAAACTCGTCGGCGGCTTTTTTCGGCTCTCCTTCTATCTCAGATACACCACCAAATATAAAGAGCGTAATAGACCTTACCGCTATGCCCTGCCTTTGTGCCACTATGCTGTGCATCAGCTCATGTGCCAGAACGGAAGCGAAGAAAAGCAGGCTGGTCACGATTCCGGCGGTTATTTTCTCGGTCATGGACCAGGCCGGATAAGTCGTCGGGAAATAGCTTCCCGCCAGTGCCCAGGTAATCAACACAAAAATGATGAACCAGGAAGGATTCAGCCTCAGGGAGATGCCGAACAGCCTTCCGAAAGGGATTCCCTTTCCGCCCATCTCAACAGCTCCTTCAATCCTTACGCAGTTGCAATTCCTATGCTGATTATCATAGGCGAAAGCGCATCACAAAGTCATAAAACCGCCTGCAAAAAGATTAAATAGTTGTGAATTCTAGAGTAATGAGTTCCGGCTTTCCTGCATAGCGGAGGAAGGAATGAGGATGAGGTCAAGTGAAAACAAATCCTTATTTCACAAAATAAAGAGGGAGCTTCGGTGTCCCTGTTGACAAACCCGGCGCCCGTTCATATCATTAGCCCGATGAAATACACATGGCTGTTCGTCCTGGCTGCCGGCATCATCCTGTTCACTGTACTTGATTTGAGTCTGCGCGCCACGGGGAATACCGGCCTGCTGACAGCCGTGCTATTTCTGGGCGCCTTCACCATCCCCATCTCTCTGGTAATCTATTTCTACGACCATATTCGCGACCATGACATTTCGCGCCCTCTCCTCGCTGCCTGCTTTATGGTCGGCGGCGGGCTGGGGCTGCTTGCAGCTGGACTAGTGGAGTTCGGCACGCTACGCACTCTCGGTCTGGGAGCGCTGATAGCCGTTGGTTTTATCGAAGAGGCAGCTAAATTGATTTTCCCATTATTCATGTATACACGGAAGAGTTATCGTCACGAGGCCGATGGTCTGCTCTTCGGCGTAGCTGCTGGCATGGGGTTCGCCGCTCTTGAAACCATGGGATACGGCCTGCTTGCCTTCGTGCAGAGCCAGGGCAGTATTGGCTCGCTGGAACAGACGCTGCTCTTACGCGGGCTGCTTTCTCCAGCAGGACATGTTGCCTGGACTGGCCTCGTTTGCGCTGTTCTCTGGCGTGAGCGTCAGCGCGCTGGCCATGCCTTGATCAATCTCAAAGTGCTGGTGGCTTTTCTGCTGGCGGTAACCTTACATACCAGCTGGGACATAGTCAACACGCTGAACATGCCGGCAGCGGTAAGTTACGGCGGCATGATAGTGATATCCACGGCCAGTCTCACTTTCCTTCTCATGCGCTATAGAGAGTCACGCCGTACTCTGCCCGGTGCCGACATTACAGCCTGAATAGGCAGATGGCTGCTCCTGCCAAGAGCGGCATTAGCAAATTATCGTTTAAGCGCAGTGGCACAGCTTGCCCCAGCGTGGCACCCAGCGAGCCAGCTACGATATCCATTATATCCACACTCAAACCCATCCACCTCAACACTAAGCCCAGCACAAGGCAGGTGCCAAGACACAGCGCGTCCGCAGCAAGCGCCCTGGGATAACAGACTTTCCCCGCTCGCAGATAGCGCCCACTGATGCCGGCCACCGGGTCACCAAATGCCAGGAAACACATCGCCAGCGCGGCTACTTCCCGCGGGAATATGGCTGAAACGGCCACTGCCGCTAGGAGAACGTAGCTGGCTCCGGTCAATCGTGACATCTCACTGTCATGCAGCAATACCCGGAACCATCTGAAAAACCACCTATCGAGTGCAGCAATTTTTATTCTAGCCATCTCGAAAAGCAAGAATAATAGGGTTGTCCCCGATAGGATGGATAAAGCCGGCGTACGAGGTAAAAACCATATTACTGCCGCCATAATCAGGCTGCAGTATGTGTGGAATGCAGCTCTTATCCAGAAAGCCAAATCTCTGCCCCAACAAAATTATACACGTGTCGCATTCAGCTAAAAAGACTATGCCAAACAGCCAAAACCGGGTATCACTTAGCCAACAAATGGATTATAGCTGTTTCTCCCCGTACTCCTTGGTTGCACGCCCAGGTCATCAGGGCTGATGACGGGGCGGCTCGCTGCCGCAGACTCATGGTTCGGAAAACAGGGCGCTACTTGTAGAAGAGCGATCCTCGACAAAAGTATTTGAGCCCTTCGGACATAAGGACATGCGATTTTATATTTATTTAATGTTTCCGGGGTGGATGTAATGACTTCTTTAGGGCAGATATGTAGTATTGCTTCATCAATAGTAAATACAATTTTTTCAGGCTAAAACCGGGTGTGATTTATGGTCGCAAAAGAATATGTGGTAAGCAAGAGCGAACAAGTTGACTCGAAAACCAGCCTGCCTATTAAACGGCGCGTTCTGCTGGTTGACGATGAAGAGCGCATCGTTAACTTCTTGGCGCTGAAGCTCAAAGTATCGGGCTTTGATGTTATAACAGCGAACGACGGGCTGCATTGCCTGGAGATGGCCAAAACAGCCAAACCCGACATTATGCTGCTAGATATTATCATGCCGGGAATGGACGGCCTGGAAGTGTTGCGCCGGCTGCGCCAGTTCTCTGATATGCCGGTCATAGTACTCAGCGCCAAGGAGCGCGTTTCCGAAGAAGTCATGAGTCTGGGAGCCACCAGCTTCATTGCCAAGCCTTTCAACCCGGATGAGCTCGTGGAAAAAATCAGGCTAATTCTTGAACCCGGTTCAATCTAATCTCAAAACAGACAAACACAGCCCAGCTTATGGCCTCGTGGTATAAACGAATCGACCCGACAAACGGTCTATTCCAGCCATTTCAACGGGCGTCAGGGTGAAATCCAGAGAGTGACAGTTCTGGCGCGCATTTTTCGCCTCTCGTCACACCAGGGGTACTAGGCTCAAGCCAACAATAACAGGGAGGCGAAAATGGCAATTATGCCGATAACCAAAAAGAGGACTTTCACCCTCTCTTTTAGACATTTTACGTGTCTACCCCGCTCTTGACAGCGCCGGCCTGCGCTCGCGACGGAAATCCCTGCGCACAGGCGGCCTCCCGCCGTATCTGCGGGCTTCTCTACCCGGCATGTCGCTCTTGGGAGCTTCCATATCATAGTTAAAGCCGGACAGCGTGCGCCGTTCAATCTTCTTATTGAGGATGCGCTCCACGGAACGCACCATTTCGGCATCATCAGACGTAACAAGGGTAAATGCCTCGCCCGTCTGTTCGATGCGCCCGGTACGCCCGATGCGATGTGTGTAGGCGTCCGTCGTATCAGGCATATCGTAGTTGATGACGTGCGAAATGCGCAGCACATCAATGCCGCGCGCAGCGATATCCGTGGCTACCAGTATCTTGGTCTTGCCGCGCCTGAAGCTGTCGATGGCCGCCTGACGCCTGGCCTGCGCCAGATTGCCCTGGAGCGAGGTGACATCGAAGCCGGCGCGCTTGAGCTGCTCGGCCACGCGCTCCGCCCTGTGCTTGGTGCGCGTGAAAACCAGCACAGACTCGGTCTCCACCCGCCTGAGCAACTCCATGAGCAAGGCACTCTTAAGATGCTGCTTTACCGGGTAGAGGGCGTGGGAAACGGTGCTGGCAGGCGCCACATGCCCTATCTGGACGGTTACAGGCTCGATCAAGTATTCTTTGACCAGCCTGCGCACGTCGTCGGGCATGGTAGCTGAAAAGAGCAGCGTCTGCTTCTTCTGGGGAAGGCAGCTGAATATCTTCTTGATGTCCGGCAGGAAGCCCATGTCGAACATGCGATCGGCCTCGTCGATGACCAGCAGCTCCACGCTGGAAAGGTCGATGCTGCCCTGCCACACATGGTCCAACAGTCTTCCCGGGCAGGCAACGGCGACATCTACGCCGTCGCGCAGGCTCTTCACCTGCGGGTATATGCCTACTCCGCCGTAGAGCGTTATACTCTGGATACCGGTGCGCCTTCCCAGCGAGGCGATGGCGTCATTGGTCTGCTCGGCCAGCTCGCGTGTCGGAGATATGACAAGGGCGCGGATGTCTCCCCTCCTGTGCGTACGCAGCCTTTGCAGCATGGGCAGCACGAAGGCGGCGGTTTTGCCCGTGCCCGTCTGCGCCAGGCCGATTATATCTTTGCCGGCCAGCGCGTGCGGGATGGCCTGCGCCTGTATAGGCGTAGGAGCTGTATAGCCCGAAAGCCTCACGCCTGCCACAATATCGGGCATCAGCCCGAAGGTGTCAAAGCTCTCGACACACGGAGATGGTGTCTCAATGATAGGTGCGGACTCCTGAACCGTCGGCGCGGGAGCGGCACGACCAACCCGGCTGTGCTTATCACGGCACTCCGGGCAGCGTTTGGGCTCCTTATGAAAGCCTCTCGAATTGAAAAACCTCTGGTCCTGGGCGCTGAAAGTGAAACCCGTTCCGCAATCGGAACACGTTAAAGTTCTGTCCTGAAAAATCAAACAACAACCTCGTTAAAGAAGATTTTAGTAGGAGTTCGGTCATCCAATACTTGAGGAAGATCCGAGGAGATTCAACGAAGAATGTACAACCTAAACTTGAACTAATACTTAACTATACCACGAATATTATGGATTATGCAAACCTGCATGCCTGAGAGCCCAAAATACACCTGTCATTCCGGCACATTCGCTTCGCTCAGTGTGAACTCCAGCCGGAATCCAGAGACACACCACCTCTGGATTGTCGGGTCAAGCCCGACAATGACAAGAAACGCTAAGGGGAAAATCCCCCCTTTCCAAAGGGGTGAGCCTAATCCGCTCCGGCCTCGCGCTCGGCGGCGTGCCGGCTGCGCAGGCGCATGGTCTCGGTGAGTATCTTTTTCCTCAGACGGATGTTCTGCGGCGTCACCTCCACCAGTTCGTCGCGGTTGATAAAATCAATGGCCTGCTCCAGGCTCATGATGACGGGCGGCGTCAACTTGATGGCAATGTCGGAGGTCGAAGAGCGAATATTAGTCTTTTTCTTTTCCTTGCACACGTTCATGGCGATATCCTGCGTGCGCATGGTGGTGCCGATAATCATGCCTTCATAAACCTGTGTGCCCGGGCTCACAAAGGTGAGCCCCCTTTCCTGGGCGTTGGCCAGTCCGTAAGCCACCGTCTCCCCCTGCTCCGAGGATACCAGCACCCCGCTGCGAGTGGAGACGATGTCGTGCTTCCAGGGCTCGTAGCCCAGGAAAAGACTGTTCATGATGCCCTCGCCGCGTGTGGCGGTAACGAAGGCGCTGCGGAAGCCGATGAGCCCCTTGGTGGGTATGCGGAACTCCAGGTGCACATTATTCTGTCCGTCGTTGTGCATGTCGCGCATTTCGGCCTGCCGCTTGCCCAGCATCTCGGTTACAGCGCCTATATACTCGGATTTTATGTCAATACTCAGCATTTCCACCGGTTCCATCAGCTTGCCGTCTATCATTTTGGTGATGGCCTCGGGTTTGGACACCTGGAATTCATAGCCTTCGCGGCGCATCGTTTCGATGAGCACAGCCAGATGCAGCTCTCCCCTGCCCTTCACCAGAAAGGTATCCGGGCTGTCGGTGTCCTGCACCCGCAGGCTGAGATTTGTCTCCAGCTCCTTGTAGAGGCGCTCGCGCAGCTGACGCGTGGTGGAAAAGCGCCCTTCGCGGCCCGCAAAAGGAGAGGTATTGACCGCTATCGTCATCTCGACAGTAGGCTCGCCAATTTCGATACGCGGCAGGGCGTCGGGCTGCTCGGGGCTGGCGATGGTGTCGCCGATGTTCACTTCGGAAACACCCGTCACCGCCACAATATCGCCGGCCTCGGCGGCATCCGCCTCCAGGCGTTTGAGGCCGAGGTGGGTAAGCACCTCGGAGATTTCGTATGACTTCTGGCTGCCGTCGGCGTAGATGCACACCGCGTGGTCATGCGGTGAAACCCGGCCGCGCCAGATTCTGCCAATGGATATTTTGCCCTTGTGGCTGTCGTAGTCCAGGTTAGAGACCATCATCTGGAAGGGGCCTTCTTCAATGCGCGGCGCCGGTATCTCATTCAGTATAGCCTCGAAAAGAGGGCTGACGTCCCTGCCTTTGCTCAAATCCGGCTCGGTCACCACGATGCCCTCCCGCCCGCTGGCATAGAGCACGGGAAAATCAAGCTGCTCTGCCGTGGTGGCCAGTTCCAGAAAGAGGTCCTGCGTTAATTTGAGGACTTCGTCCACGCGTGCGTTCTCGCGGTCTATCTTGTTGATGACGACGATAGGATGCAGGCCATTCTTGAGTGCCTGTTGGAGCACGTATCTGGTCTGAGGCATGGGGCCCTCTACGGCGTCCACCAGCAGCAGGCAGCCGTCGGCCATGCTGATGACACGCTCCACCTCACCGGAGAAGTCGGCGTGCCCTGGCGTGTCGATGATGTTTATCTTGACGCCTTTATATGTCACGGCGGTGTTCTTAGCCATAATGGTGATGCCGCGCTCGCGCTCCAGAGCGCCCGAGTCCATGACGCACTCACTCACCGCCTGGTTCTCACGGAAGATGTGGCTCTGCTTTAAGAGCGCGTCCACCAGCGTCGTCTTGCCGTGGTCCACGTGGGCGATGATGGCGATGTTCCTTATGTCTTCACGATATTTCATTTGCCGAATAAACCTGCCCTTGTCTGTTTACGCCCGCAAACGGGCACAATTAATCATAATAAAATACACGAGTAGGGATAACTAAAAAAAGATGCTCGGCGCTCCGCCCGGGCGGAAGCCAGAAAGAGGGTGCTACCTGAGTCTGAAACGATGCAGATGATTCACTTAAATCAAATACCTGTTATGTAATTATACGATGAGTAAGACCAATCCTGCAAATGGGATTAACCTGAAAGACACCTTTGTCATTCCCGCGCAGGCGGGAATCCAGAAGGATTGGCACGCTGGATTGTCGGGTCAAGCCCGACAATGGCAATGAGGATAACATCTCTCCCAGGAGGGGCGAGAAGAGACTGCTAAATCCTGCCAGATTCTTCGCTGCGCTCAGAATGACAAGAGGGATAGTTCTTCTACCCCCTCCCCGCCATCTTCCTTATCTCCTGCCAGAAGACCGCCACGAAGGGTACCCCGAAGGCCATCAGCCACTCGCGCCAGCCCAGTGAAGTGACCTTAATTACCGTCTGGATGGCAGGAACATTCGTCACGATAACAAGGAAAGCCAGCGCCGCTGCCGCCCAGACCAGCATGACCTTGTTGGAGAAGATACCCTGCTTCCAGATGGGCGAGCGCTCTGAGCGCATGGTCATGGCCAGGAAGATGTGGCCCACCAGCCAGGTGGCGAAGGCCACCGTCTGTGCCAGCACCAGCCTGTCAGCAGAGGCGAGCCCCGCGTTGCCGTACCATGTGAGGAGGTAGTTGGTCAAGACCGCCGTCGCCAGACTGACGGCACCCAGTGAAAGATTGCCGAGCATGCGGCCATCCACAAAGCGCGCCTTGCGCCCGCGCGGGGGAACGGACATAGCAGAGGCCTCCATGGGTTCGGCCACGAAGGTGGCGGAGGCCGCCAGGTCCATGAAAAGCTCCAGCAGGATGATTTGAATGGGGGCGAAGGGCAGCGCAATGCCCAGCGCCAGCGGCACGATGAAGCTGAGGATAAGCGCCACCTTGACGCTCAGGTAGTAGGTAACACCCTTCTTGAGGTTATCGAATATCTTGCGGCCCTCGCGCACACCCGCAGCTACAGAGGTAAAGCTGTCGTCAGTAAGCACCATGCCGGCCGTCTCACGCGCCACCTCGGTGCCGGTCTCGCCCATGGCCACGCCGATATCGGCTGTCTTCAGGGCTGGGGCATCGTTGACGCCGTCACCGGTGACCGCCACAATCTCGCCCGTCTCCTGCAAGGCTTTGACGATTTTGAGTTTTTGCTCCGGGTCGGTGCGGGCAAAAAGGGAGACATCCTTAAGCGTGTCTTTGAAGTGCTGGCCGTCCAACTTCTCCAGCTCTGCCCCCGTCACCACCCTGCCTCCGTCTCCGATACCTACCTCATCGGCCACCTTCTGCACGGTAAGTGGATAGTCGCCGGAGACGACGATAGTGCGTATGCCTGCCGCTCTGGTTATCTTGAGCGCATCGGCCACGCCTTCACGCGGCGGGTCAGCCAGCCCGGCCAGGCCAGCGAACACCAGTCTACTCTCGGCCTCTGCCTCGGTCAGATTCGAGCCAGCCATCGCCCTTTTGTAAGCGAAAGCGATAACTCGCAGGGCGTCGCCGGCCATGCTCTCCACCTGCTCCCTGACCGCTGCCTCATCGCGGGCCGTTTTGGCCGATTCTTTAGAGCCGTGCAACATCATGCTGCTGCGCGCCAGAATGGCTTCAGGGGCACCTTTAGCATAAACCAGCGTTTCTCCATCCCCCTCAAAGACCAGCGACATCATCTTGCGCTGGTTGTCGAAGCTAAACTCTTTGACAGGGTGCGGGGAGGCTACCTTGTCCAATGCCAAACCTGATGTCCCGGCGGCTTCTACGAGCGCTCTTTCCAGAGGGTCGCCGATTTGTCCATCAGAATCTCCCTCGTGTATGCGCGAGGTGAATG
>Ga0315268_10006403_pt1 | contig 12524 bp, 12 predicted proteins | sample C1_top_MG_FD_204535 | JGI IMG/M metagenome (GOLD analysis project Ga0315268, IMG submission 204535) | Sediment microbial communities from Yellowstone Lake, YNP, Wyoming, USA - C1_top | ecosystem: Environmental > Aquatic > Freshwater > Lake > Sediment | place: USA: Wyoming | collected 2017-08-01 | reverse complement strand
ATATAGTTCTTGAGGACAATCTTGAAACCAGTTATGCTGTAGTTTCAACGAAGGATAACAAGCTATCTTCAACAAAAATGATGGTCGAATCTAAGAGCGGTTCTCATTATGGTGTTGTTCCAGCCTCAGTCCTGAAGAATGGAATCATCACTTTAGAAATAAAGTTGAAGCATAAATAGCATTCATCTATTACTCTCAATATAGTGCTACTTAAAGAGGGCTTGGCTCAGCGTGTGAGAGACATATCCCAGTTTTTATTCGTGGCCATTACCTGGGGATTCTGGTCTATATCTTGTCCTTTCTCTTCCTTCACCTGCTGGGTCACAAGGGGTTTGGCGTAGTTAAAGGCGTTTTCAATAGATCCCTGATACTTGTTTAATCCGTCAAGAAAATAGTAAGTGAATATGCTGTTGTGGAGTGTACTGGATTCCCAAGACTTTTCGCCTGAACCGCTTGCGCTCATGAGGACTTTCCCCCAGCCATTTTTATTTGATCTACCCTTAGGAGGTTCCTCTTCTTCCACTACTATATCTTTGCCGCCAAGAAGTCTCTTTCCGAATTCACGGGAAATACCATATCCTTCTTCATCGCTGCTATCGAGTGATTTTCCGCCTGGAGGAAGAAAACCGGGAACGCTTCTATAGGCACCATTGCTGTAACATGTATCAAGGATCATCACCAGCCTTTTAGCTCTAATGGATTCAACAAAATCCCTGAGAATAGACTCTGTAAGAGCCGTATGCCAAACCTTTTCTCTCGGCTTCACCTCAGTATCATATGTGACAATGTGTACACCTCCGAACTTATCAGGTGGTGTTCCATGACTGCTTATATAAATCGTAACCAGATCGTCCACCTCAGCTTTTGCTTTTATTTTATCAAGCGCTTTTAGAATATTGTTCCTTGTTGCAGTATTGTCTTTAAGGAATAGCACGTTTTCTTTTGGAAACCCTCCTCTCTTTGGATCGATTAAAAACTGGTAGAAGCTTGTGGCATCCTTGACCGCATATTTGAGCGTATTGATACCGTACTTAAACTGCCCAACACCTGCAACAAGAGCAAATCTGTTCTTTATTGGCCCGGGTTCTTCATCTCCTTTAACAGATGGCTTGAGAACTCTGGCACGGGAGAAAAGGCTTCCAATCCTTCTTTCCCATTCTTTAACCTTGATATGTTCGGGTGTGACAGGTGAAACCCACTTTATGCCAACTACTGTCTGTGCAAGTGAAAATGCCTTATCTACTTCCTTTTCGTCATAATACTCGCCCTTGAGCTCCAGCCTACCATATTTGTCAAGGATGACGTATCCCTTAGCAATTCGACTTTGTTTAAACATTCTGTTGATCTTGTCTATATGGTTTTTTGTTAAGGGAGTCTGTTCTGAATAAGAAATGCTAATCTGTAACAGTAGTGTTACGGAAGCAACAAATAGAAAAAAAATATATTTAGTCACGTTCTTCATAATTACTTGTCCATAAGAAGCAGAATGTTTGCAGAAACCTATCCTCTTTTCACAGTCATTTCACGTGTAGCCTCGTCTTCTTCCCCTTTTGCTGATACCTTAAATGTTATTTTATAGCGGCCTTCTGGGACATCTGGAGGCATCTCAAAACTACCTTCCGCCTTTCTGGTTCCTAAAGCAGCAGATACCTCCTGATCAACTACGCCAAGCTCTTTCCATTTATCCTCAGAAGGATCAAAGAAATAGACAGTCCTTGTTTCTGTAACCGTTACATCCTTGTTTCCTTCAGGTGCCATTATATAATATGAACCATTTATTTTGACCTTACCACCAGGTGAAACACTTTTAGGATTTAAAGAGAAATTCTTTATCTTTGTGACATATCCCTGAGACGGTTTATATCCTATTTGTCTCGCTGTTGTCTTGGCGTCTGCCACGGGATAACTTTTGAGATCTGAGTAGACATTTAGGCAGTGCCCCCATGCCAGGGCAAAAGCTAAAGCACCTCCTGCTGCCGCACCTATAAGAGCACTTTGTACCTTCGTTTTTTTGCCTCCAAGAAGCCCACCTAATATCCCGCCACCAACTGCCCCTCCAGCCGTATACCGTGTAATACAAGACTTCCTTGCAGCTTCCCTCTCCTCCTGAGTAAGGGCGGTACCAGGCTTAGGAAGCGGTGCGCATGAAGTAAACAGAAAGATTGCCAGAACTGCTACTAAAAAAGGCCTTGTAATTAATCTGTTCATCATTTCCTCTTGAGGTTACTTATGCCTGAGATATATTGAAAGTAAGTATCAACTGTTTGTAAGTGCCTAAGCTGAAATTAAGCCTCAGTTTAATATTGTTTGAGGATAGCCTTTTTTACCTCCTCACACGGAAAGCTTGACATTATCAGGATGATTTGACTAAATTTAAGTCAAAGCTTATCACATAAAAAATACGCCTGTCAATTTGAGGTATCTGGGAAATATTTATCTATCAAGTTATATGGGTATGCAGAGTGCAGGTATTGACAAATTCATTTAGCTTTTAGTATGGTTTAGACAAAGAGATATTCTTCGTTTAAAAATCGTATAAACCTCCCTGGATAGGCAAAGTCCTACCGGGTTATATAAAAACTACCGTATAAGTAAAATCCTAATAGGAGTTTAATAATGGAAAGTCCTACAAAAAATTTAATGACAGATAATATTTCTATTTCAGAGCTCAAGGAAAAAACGATTGATGAACTGACAGAGGTTGCGCGGAAGCTGAACATGGAAGGTGCGAGCAGTATGAGGAAACAGGACCTTATATTTGCAATACTCCAGGCACAGACAGAGAAAACAGGATACGTATTTTCAGCAGGAGTTCTTGAAATCCTGCCTGATGGATTTGGCTTCCTGAGATCGCCTGACTACAGCTACTTGCCTGGTCCTGATGACATATATGTTTCTCCATCACAGATACGGAGGTTTAACCTGAGGACAGGTGACCTCGTCTCAGGACAGATAAGACCACCGAAGGAAAGTGAGAGATATTTTGCCCTTCTTAAGGTGGAGGCTATTAATCATGAATCACCAGAAGACAATATCAACAGACCACTATTTGATAATCTCATCCCATATTATCCAACTGAAAAGATCAAACTCGAATATGATCCTAATGATTATTCAACACGGGTAATGGATCTTATAGCACCTATTGGTATGGGGCAAAGGGGCATGGTAGTTGCAGCACCCAGGACTGGTAAGACCATGCTCCTTCAGTCTATAGCAAAAGCAATCAAGAAAAATCACCGTGATGTTCATCTTATCATACTTCTGATTGATGAAAGACCTGAGGAAGTTACTGACTGGAAGAGGCAGGTTCCTGCAGCAGAGATAATCAGTTCAACGTTTGATGAACCTCCGCAGAGACACTGTCAGGTCTCTGAGATGGTCATCGAAAGAGCAAAACGCCTCGTCGAGTGCAAGCGTAATGCAGTAATACTCCTTGACAGTATTACAAGATTAGCAAGGGCTCATAATTCTGTTATGCCAGCCAGCGGCAAGGTCCTCTCAGGCGGTCTTGACTCAAATGCACTGCAGAGACCAAAAAGATTTTTCGGGACTGCAAGAAACATAGAGGATGGTGGTAGCCTCACTATATTAGCAACTGCTCTTGTGGACACAGGAAGCAGGATGGATGATGTTATATTCGAGGAATTCAAGGGAACTGGAAATATGGAATTACACCTCGACAGAAAACTTGTTGATAAGAGGATATTCCCGACCATTGATATCAACGCATCTGGTACAAGAAAGGAAGAACTTCTCGTAGATAAAGATGTGCTTAATAAAATGTGGATACTGAGAAAGGTTCTTACCCCTCTGAGCACAGTCGAAAGTATGGAATTCCTTCTCGGAAAACTTATGGGTACAAAGAGCAACAAAGACTTTCTTGAGATGATGAACAAGTAAAATCATCTCTTCATTGCTTCCGCTAACCCGTTTAATTCATAAATTTTATGCATACTGACAGATATAGTGTCGTCGCTCATTCTCGGAGGCTCGACTTCTGTCGAGCCTCCGAGGAAAATTCTTTCTCTGAAAGAATTTAAAGCCGCTCTAATACTATATCTGTCAATAATTTATGAATAATATAGGCTAAATGAAAAAAATCTTAGAAGACGATAATTACTGTTTTGTATGTGGGGAAAAAAATCCCTATGGTCTTCATCTCACGTTCTCTGCTCATGACGGGAAGGTACTGGCTGAATTCATCCCACAAAAAACCTACCAGGGTTACAAAGATATAGTACATGGTGGAATAATCTCTGCACTTATTGACGAGGCAATGGTTAAAGCTGCTCTCATGCAGGGGAAGCCTGCTATTACCGCAGAGATTACGGTAAGGTTTAAGAATCCACTTATGGTTTGGGACAGGGCAATTATCGAGGCTACTATAATAAAAATGAATAAAAAGATTATCGAGACTTCAGCAATTATTAGAAAAACAGACAAAACATTAATAGCCGAAGGCTATGGTAAACTTTTAAGGCAAGATTAAAAAACATCTCCAATACCCCTCTTTAACTTTATAAATTCACTACAATAATATATCTTTTTATGTCAGATAAAGGCAGATCGAGGGTTAAAATCTCATATTTTATGTTCTTAAACATCTTTATCTCTTCTCTCACTTTTGGCCCTTTATTAAGAATAAGTATCCCGCCCTGTTTAACGATGTGAGATGCCTTTTTTATAAAGTCTTTAACACTAAATAATGCCCTTGTAACTGCAACATCAACTGATAGGGATAATTCTTGATTGACTCTTATTCCTTCAACTGTCTTTTCTATTACCTTAATCTCTTTTAGCTGGAGTTGTCTTATGATATGACTAAGAAATGCAGATTTTTTCACAGATGGCTCAATAAGATACATTTCTATTTCAGGACGGATAATCTTTATTGGTATCCCTGGAAACCCCGCACCACTTCCTATATCAGCAACTTTAGTTTTACCATCAGGTATTGCCTTTAAATAAAGTAAAGAGTCGATAAAGTGTTTGATGATAATGTCTTCATCTTTCCTTAAACCAGTGAGGTTATACGTCTTATTCCACTTCTTTAGTTCAGATAAGTATGTCATGAATGCATTAATCTGGTCCATTGAGGGAACAAGCCCTAATTCTATGAGTCCATCTTTTATGAGTTCATCCGGATTTTTGTTACGCATGAGTTTTGTTCCTATAATATGCATAAGAGATTCTTAAAACAAGGGCGTAAAAAGCAACCCCTCAGTCATAATACCCATACCTTCGCATAATAAAAAGCAGGAACTCCAGAGAAGCGTGGTTATTGTATAATAAAACATGATTGCGATTGTGGATTATGGAATGGGAAATTTAAGGAGCGTTGAGAAAGGGTTTCTTAAAGTCGGTGTAGATGCGAGGATTGTATCAAACCCTAAGGCAGTGGATGATGCTCGGGCAGTTGTACTTCCAGGTGTAGGCGCATTCAGAGATTGCATGAGAAATCTTAAAGAGAAGTCACTTATAGAATCAGTTCTGAGGTCTATTCAGAAAGGTAAGCCATATCTCGGTATCTGCCTTGGACTTCAGATCTTATTCACTGAATCAGAGGAGTTTGGTATATACAAGGGGCTTGATATCCTCAAAGGTAAAGTCATGAGATTTCGGTTGACGCTTAAAGTTCCGCACATGGGCTGGAATAAAGTAAGAATTCTAAGAAGGCCGCCACTGTTTGAGGATATACAGGATCAGGCGTTTTTCTATTTTGTCCACTCCTTTTATGTAGTACCTGATGATAATGATATTGTTGCAACTACAACTGAGTATGGTATATCTTTTGCCTCTATGGTCTGGAAGGAAAATATATTTGCAACACAGTTTCACCCGGAAAAGAGTCAGGAAACTGGTCTCAAGGTATTAAGAAATTTTGGAGATTTTGTTAGAAAGGCTTAATACATCTCCTGTCTGGCTATAAATCCATAACAAGATTATACAATCCCGGATATTCATCCTTTGAAAGGGATACATCTTCTTTTAACATCCTCAGCCCCTCTGGTACATATTTCAGAAAATATTTCTTGCCTTTTTCAGAGGATAAGAAGCCATATGCACCAAGTGCCTGCATGTGCCGTTGAAGGCGGCATGGAAGCAAGGTTCCCCTGAAGTCGTTTTCCGTAAACCCATGAGAACGTTCTGTCATTTTGTATATATAGTAATTAAGGAGGCGTATCCTCATATTATTATCAAGGTGATAATATGGATCCCACAATATTGATACAACATCGTATGCAGGAGGGCCAATTCGTGCTCCCTGGTAATCCAGTAGTCTTGGGATTCCTCTTCTTGTGATCATAATATTCTGTGACTGGAAATCCCTATGAATTACAGTCTTATGAAAAGAATCTACTTTTATAGCCAATCTGTGAAACTCATCGTTCAAGGTTGAAAGATTTTTAATATTGATTTTTTTGATACCTTCCACAAATCTTTCAATAAAATAGCTTGTTTCCCATCGAAGATGTTCATAATCAAAGATTCTATTTTTAAGTAGAGGGCATTGAGATACATGTTCAGTCGCTCCTGTATGAATTAAGACCAATACATCAATAACCTGTTTGTAGATCTTTTCTATATGTTCCTGTTCATGTGGGCATTTCAAGTAACTGTATAAAGACAGATCACCGAGGTCTTCAAAGAATGCATGCATCTTTTGGGGGTCTGTTTCGATCAGGGTTGGTACGGGGATACAATGTTTCAGAAAAAAGTGCGTATATTCTATGTGACGCTTGAAATCAGGATCATTATCAAGGCATTGCATAATCACAACTGATTTATCATTTTTTTTAGACCTGTAATATTTTCTGTCAGAACCACCTGTGCCAATGAGGAAACTATTATTGCCTCCCGATAAATCAAATAAGTCGGATTCATTAAGGGCAATTTTAAATCCAGGGCCGAGGATACAATTCTCATAATGTAAATTATCCTCAGTATAGCTTCCCGGAAGCATAATACAATTTCTGAGGGATATACCTTTGACGAGTGTACTCCTATTTTCTATAACCACATATCCGTCTATCTCAATATGTTTACAACTATCTACTGATGGATGTATATAAACTATCTCACCATTCTTATTGAGCTCATCTATAACAGCTTTAGCATAAGAAGTCGGCGTACCGATATCCCTCCAGTAGCACCCACTCACATCTAATGTCCCTATTCTATATCCTGCATCAATAGCTTTTAACCAGGCATCCACAACACTGGAAACACCTGCGGGTAAGAATTTCAGGAATTCTGGTTGATAGACAGCGATGCCTGTGAAGGCCAAAAATTTCAAATTTTCTGCTCGTATACTATTGGCTTGTTCAAAGCCTCTGAGAAAACCTTTCTCGTCTATAACAAGTTTGTTGAACTCAGCATAATCATGTACAGCAATGGTTACAAGATTATTGGTAGACAGATGGAAATCGGTGAGCTTTCCTAAATCTATATCAGATAGAATGTCTGAATTATGAACAAGGAAAGTGCTTCCGCTTAAAAAGGGCGCTGCATTTTTTAAAGCACCTCCTGTACCAAGAATAGGGTTTTCAGGGAAAAGATGAATGATCTTGCTAAAGGCAGATTGATTTATCCAGTTTGTAATAACTTCTTTTTTATGATGGAGGTTTATTCCTATTTTGTTTGCAGGCAATCTATAAACTTTATCGAGAACAGATTCTAAGATAGGCTTACCAAGCATCGGAAGAAGCGGTTTAGGAATATGGTCTGTAATTGGTCTTAGCCTTTCCCCAAGCCCAGCGGCTAAAATGAATATTGAAAGTTTCATGTATACATCAAATACCTTTTCCTATATGTCCTATGAAATTGCTGACATTGTTCCTGCCACCATTCTTCCATCTGATCAAGTTTTCCATCTTTCTCTATACCTATTCTTAGTTTATCTGTTCCTGCAAGGATATCGATTGGCATCTTTTCTGTTTCATACTCATATGGAGGCTGTTTCCATTCGAAATGCTCTGGATAAAGATCATGTATTATTTTTAGAATGGCAATTCCTGTTTTGAATGGTTTAAATTTTTCTCTGTTGACAATATGAATCTGCGCTCCTCTGCATAGCTTGCCTGCATGTTTTTGAAAAGTTGGCTGGAAATACATTGGCCTGAAAACAACACCGTGAAGCCTGAATTGATTAAGATGACTTACTAAAATCTCAGGGTCAATAAATGGAGCACCGAATATTTCAAAAGGCCTTGTTGTACCTCTACCTTCGCTTAAATTTGTACCTTCGAGAAGGCATGTGCCTGGATAAACTGCAGCAGTATCGAGTGTTGGCATATTCGGTGAAGGCATAACCCAGGGTAAGCCGGTGTCATTAAACCAAATCTTTCGTTTCCAGCCTTGCATAGGTATAACATGGAAATCCAGAGAAGGGTAAAATTCATTCCGTAGATAATTACCAATTTCTCCTATCGTCATACCGTGACGCACAGGCAGAGGCCGCAGTCCTACAAAAGATGCATAAGTTGTATCAAGTACAGGGCCTTCTGTGATGTGCCCTCCGATAGGATTTGGCCTGTCGAGTACGACTACTGATTTATTCATCTCCAGACATGCCTGCATGCAGAGCTCCATCGTCCATATAAATGTATAGTAGCGTGAACCAACGTTCTGCACATCAATAACCATTACATCAATATCCTTCAACATTGATGGTTCTGGTTTGCGGGTATGACCATAAAGGCTGAAAATAGGAAGTTTTGTATGGGCGTCACGAAATCCTTTCCATTCAACCATATTATCCTGTGTTTCTCCGCGGATTCCATGCTGAGGTCCGAAAAGGGCTTGTAAATCAAGTTGTTTTGATTTAATAAAAAGGTTAGCTGCGTGTTCCAATTTTCTATTAACAGATGCAGGATGCACAAGGAGGCCGACCCGTGTGCCTTTTAATTTTTGTGGCCAATTTTTTCCGAATAAATCAAGTCCGACTCGAACTGAAGTATCAATCATTTTCTTCAAGAAAAGAAAATTTATCCAGAGTAACCTACAATGGAAATGCCTGCTTTTTTTGACTCCTCAATGATTTTATCTCTGTTAAGCATCATGCTTTTCTTGGACTCAACGGACAGAACTCTCGCACCAACCTCAAGCATCGCTCTAATTGTATTTAGTCCTACCACAGGAACATCAAATCTCATATCCTGATTAGGTTTGCTGACTTTCACGACAATGGCACCTTTGCCTGCAAGCCTCCCACCCCTTATAATTGCCTCATCTGTTCCCTCAATAGCTTCTACTGCCATCACAGCTTGATTTTTTACTACAACAGTCTGTCCTATATCCAGTCTGCCAATCTCCTTCGCAATCTTCCAGCCGAATAGGATATCTTTCCATTCGTCATCAGTAGGACTATCTTCTGTAAGCACTCCCTCAGGCATGAGGATACCCGAGCTGAAACGGGTTATATCGAGAAGATGAATCCCTTCTTTTTCAATCTCTTTGGCAATAGCTAAAAGGATTGAATCATCACTTCTGTCTTTGAGAGAGAATAAGAGTTTTACTGCCCTCAAGTCGGGAGTAATTTTACTCTTATAGAGTAATGACTTTGATACTTTCCCGGCCATTACTACTTCTTTTAATCCGTACTTTTTTAGAGAATCTATAATTTCCCCAAACTTACCGACATTAACCCATTTCACCTCATCTACATAAGCAGAGAGGGATTTGTCAGCGAGGGGTTCAAGTGCTATAGCAACAACTGTATATCCCTGTGAATGTGCCTCACTTGCAATGGCCTTTGGTAGTTCACCCATACCTGCAATCAAGCCCAATTTTTTTTCGTTGTGATAAATTTTTGTCAAACGATCTCCAGATCAAGTCTCAGGTTAAAATTATCAACAATAAATAAGCAAGTTAATTTTGAAATGATAATTTTGCATTGATAATTGATTTTGTTTTCACCTGCAGATGCCTCTTTTATTCTTTTGAATAAACTCGATGAGATGTTTAATCTCGTCTGTATATGGTAGATCTTCCTGTATTTTCTTGATTGCATCTTTCAGTGTACGCTTTTCTCTGAAAAGTATCTTGTATGCTTTTTTGAGTTCGTTGACTGTCGAGTCAGAAAAGCCATTCCGCTTTAGTCCAATGGTGTTAAGACCAAAGAGTTTTGCCCGTGCACCTGAGGCTATCATGTATGGTGGTATATCCTGTCCTACTCCACTGAAGCCTCCAACCATCGAATAAGCGCCAATTCTTGTGAACTGGTGTACTGCAACAAGTCCGCCTATAACAGCATAGTCCTCCACGACTACATGGCCTGCAAGAGTAGCAACATTTGCCATGTTAACAGAGTTTCCAATCTTACAATTATGTGCTATGTGAACATATGCCATGAGGAAATTATTGTCTCCGATTGTTGTTATGCCGTCTCCACCAACAGATGCCCTGTGTATTGTTATATATTCTCGAATAATATTATTATCTCCTATCGTTACGCCTGTTTTTTCTCCTTTGTATTTCAAATCCTGTGGTGGTAATCCGATACTTGTGAATGGATATATTATGCAGTTTTCACCTATCTCGGTGTTACCTTCTATGACTACATTTGAAATAAGTTTTGTGCCCTTCTTTATATGGACTCCCTCGCTAATAATACAGAATGGACCGATATGGGTATCTTCATCTATTCCTGCCCTTGAGGCTATGATCGCTGTAGGATGTATTTCGTTTGCCATAAGTTATATCTCTCTATCTGTAACCATCGCAGTAAATTCAGCTTCTGCTGCCACCTTTTCGTCCACAAGTGCATTACCTGCAAACTTCCAAACATTTCCTCTTTGTTGTAAGATATTGACTTCTAATCTTATCTGATCTCCAGGGATTACAGGTTTTCTGAATTTTGCCTTCTCTATACTCATAAAATAAACGGATTTGCCTAAATTTGCCTCTGAACCGAAAGCCAGTATGCCTGCTACCTGTGCCATTGCCTCTATAATAAGAACCCCAGGCATTATAGGCTGTTCAGGGAAATGTCCCTGGAAAAAACCTTCATTAACTGTTACATTTTTTATCCCAACAGCCTTTACCCCAGGTTGTATTTCAATAATCCTGTCGACTAAAAGAAATGGATATCTGTGTGGTAAGAGTTTCTGTATCTCTTTTATATTCATCATCCGGGATTCCTCCTTTCAAGCTCCTCAATCTTATCCTCAAGTTCCCTTATCCTTTTATTTAGTTCTGGAAGTTTTGCAAATATAGCCTGGGCCTTTAACCAATCTCTGTGGGGGATAGCAGGTGATCCGGAATAGGCTCCTTTTTTAATATGTCCCATGACACCCGACTGTGCACCTACCATGGTTTCTGAATCTATCTTTGTGTGATCTGAAACTCCAACCTGACCGCCTAAGGTAACAAAATCACCTATCTCAGTACTCCCTCCAATCCCGACCTGGGCAATAATAATCGAATTATTACCGATTTTGACATTGTGAGCTATCTGAACAAGGTTGTCTATCTTTGTACCTTTCCCTATTAATGTGTTCCCCGTTGTTGCCCTGTCAATAGATACATTTGACCCAATCTCAACGTCATCTTCAATAATAACACCTCCGACCTGGGGAATCTTATAATAACTGCCTTCCTCAAAAACATAGCCGAAGCCGTCAGAACCTATAACTGAACCTGAATGTATTATAACCCTCTCACCTATTTTTACATTCTCCCTGATGGTCACATGGGGATAGATAATACACTTCTCTCCTATAACAGTTTTTTCGCCTATAAAGACGTAGGGACAAATAACTGTTCCAGCACCAATAGAAACCCCATCTGATACATACGCGAATGGAAAAATTGAGGCATCCTTTCCTATGCGTGCTGTATCAGCTACAATGGCATTCTTACTTATTCCGATAGGGTTTCGTGGTTTCATATAGAAATGTTCAAGCAGTCTTCCAAAGGCAAGGTGTGGATTCGATACTTTCAGTTGTGTGATAACTATATCAGGTATTTGTTCTTTGACAATAATGCATGAAGCCCTGCACGCTGAAAGATTCTTTATATACTTCTTTGCTGAGATAAATGTGATATCTCCCTCTTGAGCCTCATGTATTCCCGATACCCCTGTTATTTCGATATCATCTGCCTGCGGACCAATTATCTCACCATTAAGCAGAGAGGCAATTTCTTCAAGCTTCACGACTTTTTCTGACTGGTTTTTGATTCATTGTGTTTTTTAATGATTGTATCCGTGATGTCTATGCCTTTATTTGAATAAGGAACCGTACCTTTCTCAATGATAAAGGTATATCCTTCTTCCGTTCCAATCTTCTCTATTATTTCGACAATCTCTCTTATTATCATATTTGTTAGATCTGCTTCTTTCTTTTTGAGCTCAGCTTGTGAATCCTGGACAATCCGCTGGTACTCCCTGACCAATTTTTCTAATTCGTCTTCCTTGGTTTTCCTCGCTTCTGCAGAAAGTACAGACGCCTGTTTTTCGATGTCTCCTTTCATTTTATCCACGGCCTTGCCCTTCTCGTCTATAAGAGACTGTTTAGATG
>Ga0315268_10006402_pt1 | contig 12526 bp, 9 predicted proteins | sample C1_top_MG_FD_204535 | JGI IMG/M metagenome (GOLD analysis project Ga0315268, IMG submission 204535) | Sediment microbial communities from Yellowstone Lake, YNP, Wyoming, USA - C1_top | ecosystem: Environmental > Aquatic > Freshwater > Lake > Sediment | place: USA: Wyoming | collected 2017-08-01 | reverse complement strand
CAAAGTTGGTGTGGTGCGGTTGGCCGGCCAACCCGAGAGCCCGCGCACTCTCGACCACCGTGCCGTCGCCCTGGTTGCGAAAGAAGAGGTCGGGCTGCAGCCGGTAGGTGTTGATCGCCAGATCGATATCGCCGTCGCTGTCGACGTCAATGGGAGCTACGCCGCGGCTGGCCTGGCGCGCAGTCGAAAAGCCGTGGCTGCCTGACCAGTTCTCGAACACGCCATCGCCCAGGTTGTGCCAGACGTTGTCCGAGTAGTAAGTCATGTTGCATTCGTAGTTGGCGAGGTAGAGGTCGATCAGACCGTCGGCGTCCAGGTCGATCCAGGCCGCGGCCGCAGTGGGCGCGTGGATGTTGGCGGGGTTGCCACAATCGAAGTAGGACTGCACGTCGCTGATACCCGATCCGGCCGTGGCGTCGGAAAAAGTGCCATCGCAGTTGGAATGCAGCAGCGCGTCTGGCGCGGTCAGCGACTCGGAATAGACAAACAAGTCGAGGCAGCCGTCATTGTCGTAGTCACCCCACACGCCGCCGCCGCCAGAGAGGCGCAGGGCGGCGATACCCGACGTCACGGTGACGTCTCTGAGGAGGCCATCCTCGTTACGGAAGAGGGTCGGCCCTTCGGTGACGACGTCGTCCCAGCCGTCGTCGTCGTAGTCGCCGAACGAGACCCGCCAGCGCTGGGGTGAGAACGGCAGCGGCCGGAACAGCGTGCGCTCGGGCAAGGGCTCGGTGTACTCGAGGTAGAGCCGGACCTGCAGGTTGTACTGCAGCTGGAACGTCACGCCGTTGTAAAAGCTTCGGGTCTCGACGTACGGCATGTTGATCGACGAGTGGCAGTGGCAGAACTGGCTGCAGTCTTCGGACTCGGGCACATCGACGTCGAGGCCGAGAATCGGATCGGCGCTGCTCTCGACCAGGTGTGCGACGTAGATCAGCCCGGGTACCGGCATCTCGATCGGGGTCGCCGGCACGTAAGTCAGCCAGGCGTCGGCTGCAGCATCGCCGGCGCAGCGGGTGCCGGTCCAGAGCGGCTCCCATTGCCAGAAGTCGAAACCGTTGTAGCCGAAGTCAGGGTAGAGCCCGGCGCCGATCTCGCGCAGCGGATCGACGTCGTCGGGTAGGGCGGTCCACTTGACGGCGAAGCCGTGGATGCGCGCCGGCCGCTCGACCTCGAAGCGCACCGCCTCCCACAGCACCTGATCGTTGATCGCGTAGTCGGTCCCGTTGACCGTGATCTGCCAGCGCTGGCTGCGCACGTTGGTCTCGGCGCTGCCGTCGCCCCACTTGAGCTCGTCGAGGCCGGGCGGCAGCGGCAGGCCGGCGGTGCCACAGCGCGGAGGTGCAGCATCGCCGACTGCGGCGTCGATCGCGTCCTCGATTCCGGCGTCGGGCCCGGGACGGCCAGCGTCGCAGCCCAGCAATGCGGCGAAGAGCAGGGGCCAGGTTCTCATCTCAGGCCTGCCTCGAGTTGATTTTGAGCGACAGACTATCAGGTTGGAGCGAGCAGGGGCGCTACTTGACCCGCCGCAGCACGCTGACGCAATTGGTGACGCCCGAGCCGCCGACGTTGAAGGTGACGCCGATCTGCGGCTTCTTCTTGGCTGGCGCAAGGCCGATCGGTTCCTCGATCAGCTGCTGGTAGACCAGCGCGTGCATCGAGGCGCCGGTGGCGCCCACCGGATGGCCCTTGGCCTTGAGGCCGCCCGACAGGTTGATGCAGACCTGGTCGTCGTCGGCGCCGAAGCGGCCGGCCGCGTAGTCGAGCCCGGACTTGCCGTCGGCGGCGAGGCCGAGCGCCTCGGTGGTGAGCAGCTGGTTGATGGTGAAGCAGTCGTGCACCTCTGCGATGTCGACGTCGGCGGCCGTGATGTCGGCTTCCTGGTAAGCCTTGGCCACCGCGTCCTTGCCTGCCTCGAGCACGTGCTTGTTGTGGCGTTGCGACAGCGGCATGTGCTCGACCGAGTGACCGATGCCGGCGATCTCGACCACCTTCTTTCGGGTCGCCCGGGCATTGTCCGTCGTCGTCAGCACGACCGCGGCGGCACCATCGCTGACCAGCGAGCAGTCGTGCAACCGCAGCGGCGGCGCGATCAGCATGTTGCTGCCGCGGCCAGACTCGGGCAGGGCCAGGATGGCGGCGGCCGTGGCCGGGCCGTCCTGCACCTGCGCCAGCGGATTGTGGTGGGCGTTGCGGTAATTGAGGGCAGCCACGTGCGCGAGCTGCACCCGCAACTCGCTGTCGGCCAGCTTGTAGTGGTTGGCGTACGCCTTGGCCAGTTCGGCAAAGAGAGCCGGGAAGGAGAGGCCCTTGCCGCCCTCCTCGGGATAGTAGGAGCAGGTGGCGAGCGCCGCGGTCATGCTCGGCGTGTCGAGCAGGCTCATCTTCTCGACGCCGATCACCAGCACCCGCTTGAAACGGTTGGCTTCGATCGCGTAGGCCGCGTCGTAGATCGCCACCGACGACGAGGCGCAGGCGCACTCGGTGCGGGTCATCGGCTTGAAGCGCAGCGCCGGGTCGATGGCCACGGCGAGCGGGGCCACGTGCTCCTGATTGACAAAGCGGCCCGGCGTGCAGCTGCCGACCCACACCGCGTCGATCTCCTTCGGTTCGAGCCCAGCGTCAGCGATGGCGCCGCGGCCAGCCTCGATCACCATGTCGTACAGCGACTTGGTGTCGATCTTCTTCTTGAACGAGATCATGTCCTTGATCTCGATGTGCGAGCCGAACTTGGTGTTGTAGGCACCGATGATGCTGACCTTGCTCATGGCAGACCTCTCTATTTGGCCAGACCGTTTGCGATCAGGCCGCCCGTGATCTCGAGGCAGGTACCGTCGATGGCGTCGTTCTCGGCCGCAAACGCGATGGCGTTGGCGATCTCCTCGGGCTCGATCAGGCGGTTGATGTGCACGCCGGCGAGCAACCCCTTGAGCGCGTCCTGGTTCATGCCGCGCACCATCGGCGTGCCGACGTAACCGGGCGCGATGGCGACGCAGCGGACGTGCTGCACGCCGCGCATCTGCAATTCGCCGACGATGATGTGCGGCCACAGGGCGAGCGCGGCCTTGGCCGAACAGTAGTTCATCTGGCCGGTCTGACCGCTCTTGTTGACCGACGAGATCGGCACCAGCAGGCCCTGGTACTTGTGGTTGACCATCCGGATTGCGGCCTCCCGCAGCGTGATGAAGGCGCCGACCAGGTTGACGTCGATGACCGCGCGGAACTGATCGGTGGTCATCGCCTTTTTGACCTGGCCGGTCTCCTTGTCGACGTTGACCATCAGGCCGTCCTTGATGATGCCCGCCGAGGCCACGACGATGTTGAGCGAGCTGAACCTGTCGATGGCCAGATCCATCAGCGCGGCGACGTCCTCGTCGCTGGTGACATTGCAGCGCGCGGTGGCGACCTGGCCGCCGCTGGCCAGGATCTCTTGCGCGACCCGCTCGAGCCCCTTGGGGTCCATGTCGCCGAGCACGATCTTGGCGCCCTTGGCCGAGAGTCCCTTGGCCACTGCCTCGCCGATACCGCTCGCGCCACCCGTGATCACCGCCACTGCGCCCTGGATCTTCATCTGCAACCTCGCCCCGCTGGTTTACGAGTAAAATGATGCGTTGCAACAAACAATTCTGTATGTGCCCAAAAATAAAATACATGTCAAGTGTGCAATGCAAAATGTCGGGTTGTCTCGATTCTGGGCGGAATTCCAATGATATCCTGCGCCGAGCGACGGCGTGAGCCGCCGGAGTCTGCCGTGACCGATCGCGATCGCCCCAACGAGATCGAGACCCAGCACATCAGCGCGAGCGAGCTCGCGCGTCTGCACACGCAGCGGCGCGAGAGCGCTGCCGAGCAGCGCACAGCGCTGCTGCTCTATCAGCGCGATGGTGTGCGCGTGGTCCCGCTGGTCGCCGGCCAGCCGCAGGTGCTGGGCCGCTTTGCCCCGGCCGACATCGTGGTGGCGGACGGCAGCCTGTCGCGACAGCACGCCACCGTCGAGCTGCGCGAGGGTGCGCTCTGGGTCGAGGATCTGCAGTCGACCAATGGCACCTGGGTCAATGGCAAGCGGGTCGAGAGCGGTACGGTCGAGTCGAGCGATGAGCTGGCCTTTGGCGCGGTGGTCGCCTGCTGCACCTCGGACCCGGCTGGGGTGGGCGCACTGGCGCTGGACAGCCACGACAACTTCAGCCGCCTGCTCGAGGTCGAGGTCGCGCGCGCGGCGGCCCATGTGCGGACGCTCGCACTGCTGATGGTGCGTGGTGAACGCCACCTGAGTCACTGGCTGGCGGCGGTTCAGTGCGCGCTGCGACCGTTCGACCGGCTGGCCATGTACAGCGCCGATACCCTCGAAGTGTTGCTGCCCGAGCTGACCAGCGACGCCAGCCTCGCGATCGCGGCAGCGATCGTGAGGGAAGCACCAGCGTTGCGCGTGGGCATTGCCGCGTTTCCGGAAAATGGTCGCTCGGCCGGCGCCCTGTTCGAGCAGGCACGCCAGGCACTGCGCAATGTCGAAACCGACCATCCGGTACTGCAGGCTGGACGATCACGAGCCAGCGCCGTGCCCACAGTTGCGACGACCAGCGCCAGTCAGGCCGTCGCTTGCAGTCCCGCGATGCAGGAGGTGCTGGCGTCCGCTGTGCGTTATGCCGACGCGGTGATCCCGGTGCTGATCGTGGGCGAGACCGGTACCGGCAAGGAGGTGGTCGCGCGCGCGATTCACGAGCAGGGGCCGCGCCGCGACCAGCCGCTGATCCACGTCAACTGCGGCGCCATCCCGGCGCAGCTGGTCGAGAGCACGCTGTTCGGTCACGAGCGCGGCGCCTTCACCGGCGCAGCGCAGCAGGCGCGCGGCGTGTTCGAAAGCGCGGACCACGGGAGCGTGCTGCTCGACGAGGTGGGCGAGCTGCCCGAGGCGGCGCAGGCCGCGCTGCTGCGCGTGCTGGAGACCAAGCGCTTCTGCCGCGTCGGCTCGACCCGCGAGATCGCGGTCGACGTGCGGGTGCTGGCCGCGACCCATCGCGATCTTTCCGCCATGTGCCAGGCCGGCCAGTTTCGCCAGGACCTGCTGTATCGCCTCAACGCCGCGACCATCGCGATCCCGCCGCTGCGCGAGCGGGTCGCCGACATCGCGCCACTGGCCCGCCACTTCGTGCAGCTGGCGAGCCGCGACAACCGGCGCACGGTGGACAAGATCGACGAACGTGTCATTGCGCTGCTCGAGGCGCATGGCTGGCCGGGCAATGCGCGCGAGCTGCGCAACGTGATCGAGCGCGCGGTGGTCATCGCGAGCCGCGACCTGATCACGGTCGACGATCTGCCGGACGCGCTGCGCGGCATCGCGTTCCAGGAGCCAGCCCCGATCATGGCGGCCGAGCCGACCGTTGAAGGCAACGGCACTACCGCTGACATCAACCTGCGTGCCGAGTTGGATCGCGTCGAACGCGACCTGATCGTGTCGATGCTGCGTGCATGCAACTGGGACCGCAGCCAGGCAGCGCCGCGGCTCGGTCTGCCGCTGCGCACGCTGGCGCGCAAGATCGCGGACCTCAAAATCGAAAAAGAGGAGTAGGCCGGCGCCGGCCAGATCTGGCCAGAGCCCTGGCTGTGGCTCTGGCAATAAATTGCCACGGCCACAAATGGCCACCGAGCGCTTCTTGCGAAGGCCGAAAAATCAGCCACTTGCGCCCGCAGTCGGGCTGGCACGGCGTGCGCTCTAACGATCGGCAACCGGTCGGAGGCACGCCATGACCACCAGGACGCTCGCGTTGATGTTCGCTGCCGCCGCCATCGTCTCGGCTGTCGCGCTGGCCACCATCGATCAGGTTGCGATCGCGTGGTCCGCAGCATGGTCTACTGCCTGTTGGTCACCGGTCCGCTGCTCGCGCTCTTCGTCGTCATCTTCATGGCTGCGCGGCCAATCTCCGCTGCGATCGAGGTCGTGCTGAATTCGAGCGGCGCGGTTCGTTCCGCGCGCACCGTGCGCGGCAAGTGCCACGATTGCCGGACCGATCTGCGGGCGGTGGCGTGAAGAGAAAAGCGGCTGCGGCTGGTCAGCGGGTGACCGGCTCCGCGCTTACCGAAGTGAGCGGCGTACAGCCACGTCGATCGACTGGGGATCGAACCACGGTGCGACCATCCTCCCAGACGCTTGGAACTGCATTCCAGATCTGGCGCAGCAGCTCGCACGAACTCAGGTAGAGCGCGCTCAGATCCCTCACCGCAGGGTCGCCGAGCGGTCTCGATCGCACCTTGCCGACCTGTTCGGTGCCATTGCTGTCGAACCAACGCAGCTGATCGCCGCAAGCCACGAGCAGCCAGCGCGACTCGCCAGCGCCGGAAGCGACAGTGGTCATTGCGATCGATCAGATGATGACGTGCGGCGCGGCCGGGTGGCCCCAGGTGAGGTCGAGCCCCAGCTCCTCGGCGTATTTCTTGAAAACCTTGGTGGCGGCCTCGTTGGGGTTGACGCAGCCGTACTCGCTGGCCTGGGTGCGGCGGGCCAACTCGGTCAGCACCGACTTCTGGCGACTGACGTACAACTCCTTCAGCGCAGTCACCATGGTTTTGGCCTCGTTGCCGTCGACGCCGAAGCGCGAGGCGCGAGGCGTGCCAGGCTCGGACTCGCCCCAGTGCGGAAAGAAGTTGTCGTTTGCGGGCTTGCTGTAGGCGTTGAGCAGACTGTTGCAGACCTGCTCGGCCGTGCCGCGCCAGCTGAAATGGCCCGGTTGCCACTCGTGCTTGGCCGGAAACTTGTAGTCGCTGACCTTCTTGTTCTTGGCCGCGAGGGCAAACCCGAGCAGCTGCGACTCGCCGACCGTCATGCGGCGGCCTTGCTCCTCGTTGCTGAGCTTGCCGTCCGCGTCCTTGTCGTAGCTGGCGATCTTCTTTGTGGCGTCGTCGATCACCTTCTTGATGTTGCTGAGCGACGGGCCGCCTTTCTTGCGAGCCGATCCGCGCAAGCTGTCGAGAGTGCTGGCCAGCGGTCCAAATTCGCCGTGCGTCCGGGCGTGCTCGGTGAGCTTGGCGATGTCGCTCTCGCGGATGGCCTTGTCATCGTTGAGATCGGCTTTATCGACCAGCTTCTTGAGCAGCTGACCGGCCTTGTTGACTTGCGTGAGTTTGATCGACGGCATGATTCGCTCCCGATTGACTGATACGCAAATGTAGTAGCCAGCTGGGGCGCCATCAACTTGAAAGAGAAGTCCGGTCAGCGCGACTGTTTTTGCGGCCGGATGTGGGACAATGGCCACGCGCAAAGCGAGGACCCCGTGACGAGATGGATGTCGACGCTGGCGATCGCGCTGGCCGTCAACCTGGTCGCCTGCGAAGGTTGCGACGACGGCAGCGCCGAGAACGATGGTGGATCGTTGGACACTGGCAGCGATGCCTCTGGCCGCGCTGACGTCGAGACCGGGCTGGGCCACCGCTTTGGCACGCACGGCGGTTACAACGCGACCGGCGTGCTGTTTCCAACCGACCACAACCAGCAGCAACTCGACCAGGCGACCGCCGACTTCTACGATCAGTGGAAGAGCGACTACCTGCAGGCGGCCTGCACGGCAGGTCAGTACCGGGTCAAGACGGCGCCCTCGACCAGCGCCTGGACCGTGTCCGAGGGACACGGCTACGGTATGATCATTGCTGTCGCCTTGGCAGGCCATGACCCGGATGCGCGCGCGATCTTCGACGGGCTCCACGCCTACTACCGTGGCCACCCCAGTACTGAAAATTCGGACCTGATGGCCTGGGCCCAGGACCAGGCGTGCAGTGACGTCGAGGGCAGCGACTCGGCGACCGATGGCGACCTCGACATCGCCTACAGTCTATTGCTCGCGGATCGGCAGTGGGGCAGCAGCGGGTCCGTCGATTATCGCGCCGCTGCGCTGCGGATCATTGCCGCCATCCTGCAGTCCGACATCCATCCCGCCAACTCGATCCTGGTTGGTGACTGGACCGGAGGAGGCGATCCGCACTACACGGGGACGCGGCCGTCCGATTTTGCCGTCGACCACTTCCGCGCATTTGGCCGCGCCAGCAACGTGGCCCGCTGGAATGACGTCGTCGACAAGACGTACCAGGTGATCGGATACCTGCAAGACCAGTACGCGTCAACCACCGGCCTGCTGCCGGACTTCGTCGTTGAGGCGCCAACCGCCACGCCCGCGCCCGCGCCGGCCGACTGGCTGGAGGGTGCTGACGACGGTCATTTTGCGTGGAATGCCTGCCGCACGCCGTGGCGCATCGCGACCAACTTTCTCATGGCCGGCGATGCACGCAGCCAGGTCGCCGTCCGACGTCTCAACACCTGGATCCGCAGTGCCACCGCCGACAACCCAGCGGCGATTCGCGATGGCTACGCGCTCGACGGCAGCGCGCTGGGTAGCAGCCCCGAGCTGGCCTTCGTGGCGCCGTTCGCGGTGGCCGCCATGGTGCAACCGGCCACCGGCTCCAACGAACTCTGGCTGAATGCGCTGTGGGACGAACTGGTCGACCGGGGCGCGGCAGACTACTACGGCGACAGCATCAAGCTGCTGGCCATGCTCGTCGTCTCCGGTAACTGGTGGTCGCCCTGAGCAGTTACGCGCTACACTGCACCGACGTCCGATGATGGGCGTCGCCCCCGGAGGCAAAATGTCCGCAGCACCCGAGAACGTGCTCACGAATGTGCTCAAGCGTAGCTGGGACGTGTTCATGAAGGATCCGGTGCTCTATGTCATCGCCGGCATCATCGTCATCGTGGTAGGAGCGCTGACGCTGGGCATCCTGGCGCCGGCGCTCAGCATCGGCTTCACGCGCATCGTACGCGATCGCATGCAAGGCAAGCCCGCCGAGGCCAGCGGTGTCTTTGGTGGCATGAGCCTGTTCGTGCCGTCGTTGATCGCGATGATCCTCATCGCCATCGGCGTTACCATCGGCACCGCGCTGCTGGTGTTGCCCGGGCTGTTCGTCGCGGTCGTCACCAGCTTTGCCTTCCAGTTCATGGCGCTGGACAACGCCGGCGTCGGCGACAGCCTGTCGCGCAGCTACCGGCTGGTGATGGACAACCTGGTCACCGTGATCCTGCTGATCGTGCTGCTCGCCGTCATCAACTGTGCCGGCGGCGCGGTCGCGGTCGGCATCCTGCTGACCACCCCGTTCACGATGGTTGCGATGGTCATCGCCTACGAAGATCTGCGCAAGCCAGCTTGAATCGCGCGCGATGCCGAGGCAGATGAGCACGCGGGGCTGCCCGCCGCTTGCAGCTTGGCTGGCGATTCTGGCCGGCGGGCTGTTTGCGCCGGCAGCGGCACCCGCCACCGCGCCCGTGAATTTTTCGAAGAGCGCAACGGCCAGTTCACCGGCCGCCGCAATCGTCGCCACCGAGCAACTGCTGTTGCTGGTGCGCGAGGCACCGATTGCAACCGGATACACCGCATGCGCGGTGTTCGACGCCGACGGCACGCTGTGGGATTTCGATCTCAGCTCGACGCTGGTCAAGCAGACACTGCAGCAGCGGGCGGCGAGCGCGCTGGGGCTGCCGGCGATGAACGCGCTGCTGGCCACCTTTGGTCTACCGCCGGGCGCGGATATCTACCAAGCCACCCGCACCATCGACGACGCGTTCGACAGCGGTGCACTGCACGCCGCCGGCCGCAGTCGCGGCTGGGATGAGGACGCGGTCAATGTCCGGCTCTGGCCGCACTACAACTGGCTCTACCTCGGGTTGGCTCCGACCGCGCTGACCTCGCGCGCACAGCAGCTGATGGCCGAGGCCGGATACCGGACTCGTGTATTCGCCGGCATGCGCCAGCTGGTCACTGCCCTGCGCGGTCGCGGCATGAGGGTACGGGCCATCAGCGGCGGCGTGCACGAATTCGTCGAGGTGGCCGCGGCCGAGCTCGGTTTTACAGCGGACGAGGTGCGCGGCCTGAAGGTCAAGGTCGTCAACGACCTCCTGACCGCCGACGTCGTCGAGCCCGTACCGTACCAGCAGGGCAAGGCGGTCATTGCCCGCGAGCTGTGCGGCGGTGCACCGCTGTTCGCGTTTGGTGACTCGGTGGCCAGCGGTGACGCGGCGATGCTGGCAATTGCCAGATACGCGGTGGCCGTACGCCCGAAGGAACGGCACCTGACGGCAGCGCAGTCTGCTGGCATGATGATCTTCGAGCATCCGGAGCTGGTCAGCGCGCACTGATGTTGGCACCGCTGCACGCCAGTAAGGGCAGGGCAGATGAAGATCGACGACGGTGGCGCACTGATGCGGATCGGTCGCTGGGTGCGCATGCTCGGTGTGCTGGCGCCGCTGGCGCTGGGCTGCGGCGACGACAAAGCCGACAGCGCGTCGGGCAGCTCGCTCAATCTGGTTGAGGGCAGCACCTCGGACGGCGTCGCCGACACCAGCGCCGAGGACGGTGTCAACGTCGACTGCAGCGCGCTGTTCGAGAGCGCGGTCTCGATCACCGATCGCAACGGCGCGGGGGAGGGCAAGGCCCTCGCGGTCGCGGTCACGTTCCCGGCGGACGCCAAGATCGGCGACCGCATCGCGGTCGGCACCGCCAAGGTGAGCGTGCAGCGCGAAGGCGGCAAGTCGTGGGATGCCAGCAGCGGGACCGTCGTCGTCGATGCCAACGATACCGAGGGCGACCTGCGCATCGCGATCAAGCTCGAGGACGTTGGCGACGGACAGGGCAACAGCGTGAGCGGCAGTCTCAACTGCATGAAGGTTGGGGGCGGGAGCGCATTCGGCGGGTGCGGCTCAGGTGGAGGCCAGCAACTCCCCCACCAGCTGATTGATCAGCTTGCCGTCGGCGCGGCCCTTGAGCTTGGGCATCACGATTTTCATCACCTTGCCCATGTCCTGCTTGCTCTTGGCACCGACCTCGGCGATCGCAGCCTGGATGATCGCCTTCACCTCGTCTATTCCCATGGCTGCCGGCAGGTAGGCCTTGAACCACTCGACCTCGGCCTTTTCCTTGGCCACCAGATCGGCCCGGCCGCCCGCCTCGTACTGTTCTGCGGCCCCGACGCGCTGCTTGATGGCGCGCGTCACCACACCGATGAAATCCTCGTCGGTCAGCTCCTTGCCGGCGTTGGTGCTGACGTTCTTGATCTCGGAGTGCAGCGTGCGCAGCGCGATCAGCCGCTCCTTGGCGTGCGACTTCATCGCCTCCTTGATGTCCGCCTGCATCTTCTCGAAAGCTTCGACTGGCATCGGTCTCTCCTTTTTGTCGCTGCGGGGTGCGCGCCGCGCTCATTCCCCGCCGATCTGCATTTCCTTGATCCGGAACAGCGGTGCCGCGAAGTATCGGTTGAGGTCGATTTCGGTGCCAACCAGGTCGATGCCTTCGAGCATCTCCTTGGCCGTGCTGGCGATGGTGAGGCCGCGCACCGGATGCACGATCTTGCCGTTCTCGATCCAGAGTCCTGAGGCGCCGCCACTGAAGTTGCCGTTGACCGCGTTGATGCCGTAGCCGGTCACATCCTTGAGCCAGAGGCCGGTCTTGGTGGCCTTGACGATGTCGGTCGGCGCGGTCGCGCCCGCAGCCATCGCAAAGTTGTGGACACCGATGCCGGGCAAGCTGTTGAAGCCATCGCGCGAGGCATTGCCGGTGCTTTTGTTTCCAGCGCGCCTGGCGACGATGGTGTTGTACAGAAAACTCTTGAGCACGCCAGCGTCGACGATGGTGCGTTTTTGCGTGGGCACGCCCTCGCCGTCAAACGGGCAGCTCGCCAACCCCTTGGGCCGCGTGCCGTCGTCGACCAGGGTGAGCAGCTTGGATGCGATCGGCTGGTCGAGCGATCCGCCGAGAAAGCTAGCGCCCTGCAGCACGGCCTCGCCGTCGATGGCGGCGAGCAGACCGCCCAGGATCGAGCCCGCCACGTCGGGGTCGACCAGCACGGCCGCGCGCTGGGTCTTGACCGGCTTCGGATCCAGCTGCTCGATCGCCTTGGCGGCGGCACGGCCGGCGATCTCGGCCGCTGGCAGCAGGTCGGCAAAGAAGCGGCGGCTGCAGTACTCGCTGCCGGGCGCCTGCAGGTCGCCCTTGACTGCGACCACGGTGACGTCGACGCCGCAACCCGAGGAGCGGTAGCTCTTGCTCAGGCCGCGCGAGTTGGCGAGAAAGATCTCGGACTCGCCCTCGCCGTAGCTGGCGCCCGCGCTCTTGCCGATGCGCTGGTCGGCCATGGCCAGTTTTTCGAGCGTCTTGGCAAGCTCGATCTTCTTGTCCATGCCGATCTTGACGATCGCCGGGTCGTACAGGCCGTCGACCGCCGTGCTACCAGCGTCGTCGGGCAGCACGTTGTTCGGGTCGGCCGTGGTCGAGTGCGCGAACGCGATCGCGCGCGCCAGGGCACTGTCGAGCGCAGCGTCGTGCAGATCATTGCAGTGCGCAAAGCCAAGCTTGCCGGCGACCAGGACGCGAAAACCGACGCCGGCGGTTGCCGCTTCCTCGACGGTCTCGACGTCGCCATTGCGGACTGTGATGGTCAAGTGACGGGATGACTCGAGAAAGACCTCGGCCGCGTCGGCGCCCTTGGCCTGGCACTG
>Ga0315268_10006401_pt1 | contig 12527 bp, 9 predicted proteins | sample C1_top_MG_FD_204535 | JGI IMG/M metagenome (GOLD analysis project Ga0315268, IMG submission 204535) | Sediment microbial communities from Yellowstone Lake, YNP, Wyoming, USA - C1_top | ecosystem: Environmental > Aquatic > Freshwater > Lake > Sediment | place: USA: Wyoming | collected 2017-08-01 | reverse complement strand
CGGCCTCACCAGCTCCCAGGCATATTAATAAGGTTTTTGGTTTTAGGTAAGAAAAAATCTAGGTGCCGTTAAATTATGGGGTGGAACCGGGTAGGGGTGGTTGGTGAACCATCCGTTTTTTTTTTTTTTAATGGAGATGGACGCCTGACTCACTCCTGAAACGCCGAATCCGTTTAGAGCAGGAGGCAAGATGCAAAATTTCCCGAGGCTCAGGCGGTAAAGATCATCTCCCACCAGATTTCTGCACTGCAGCCCAGCGCGCCAGCAGCGTCTTGCTGAGAGCAAACAGGTTCTCTCCCATGCCGCAGCAGATCAGGTAAGAGGTCAGGCGGCTGGGGTTGTGCCGGCGCATTCCCCACAGCTGTTTCCAGAACTGCCAACGATAGGGCGGCTGGACTCCCTGCCGCCACAAGAGCTTGAAAAAGGCCGGCCAGTCTTTGGCGCCGCGCCGGCGACGAGAGGCGCTCTGCCGGGGCCGGGTAGCATCGTCCTGATGAATTCCCAGGGCCCGGCGGGTCGGGCGCATTTTTCGATAGTAGCGGTAAGCCCGGGAAAGGAACCTGGATGGTTCATACATATACTCAATGGCCCGGACATACTCCGATAAGACCTCCTCCCGGGGCCGGGTGGGACGGTAGATGAGGTCGAGGTCGCAGGAGTCCCCGCTGAGGGAGGCGTCCAGCAGCCGCCCTTCCTCCCGGAGTCGGTCCCACAGCCTCGTGTTGGGTAGGGGCTGCAACAGGTTGAGCATGACCAATGGGATGCTGTTGTCTTCCACGAACTGGCAGATTCGCTGGCCGGTGCCGGGCTGTTCCTGATCAAAGCCGATGATGAAGCTGGCGATCAGGGTGAGCCCGTTGGCATTGATGGCGCCCAGGGACTCCCCCAGGGGCCGGCGCAGATTTTGATACTTGCGGGTGCGGGTTAACAGGTCGGTCTCCGGGGTCTCCACCCCCAGAAAGACATAGCCGAAATTGGCGTCGGTGAGGAGATCGATCATTTCCAGGTCCTGTCCCAGGTTCACCGAGGTCTGGGTCCAGAAGCCGAAGGGATGGCCATGATCTTTCATCCACGGCCTTACCCGGGCCAGGATGGCCCGGGCATGGTCCTTGTTGCCGATGAAATTGTCGTCGCTGATGAAGACCACTTTCCGCCACCCGAGACGATAAAGGGTCTCCAGTTCTTCGATGACCTGGCCGGGGGTTTTGTAGCGGGGGACGCGGCCGTAAAGATTGACGATGTCACAGAAGTCGCAATCAAAAGGACACCCCCGAGAGGTCTGGAGGCTCATGGTGAGATAATCGTCCAGGTGCAGCAGATCGTAGCGCGGCACCGGCGATTCGGCCATTTCAGGTCTGCGGTCCGCTTCGATGACGCCCCCGGTCTTTCCAGCCCGGAGGTGGGAAAGGAATATCGGAATGGCGACTTCTCCTTCGCCCCGGATCAAAAAGTCGGGGCCAGCCTCCAGAACTTCATGGGGCAGGGTGCTGGCATAGGGTCCTCCCACCACGGTGATTTTTCCCCGCTCCCGGGCCGCTTGGAGACATTGCCGGATTCCCTGTTGCTGGATGATCATGCCGGAAAGCATCACCAGATCGGCCCAATCCCAGTCTGCCCCGGTGAGTTTCCGGGCATTCAGGTCCACTAGGCGCAGTTCCCATTCCCGGGGAAGCAGGGCTCCCACGGTGAGCAGCCCCAGGGGCGGCAGCAGGGTCTTCCGCCCGAGGAGATTACAACTTTCCTGCAGGGACCAGAAAGATACGGGCAGCTCGGGATATACCAGGAGCACGCGCATGGAAAAGCTCGCTTTGGGAGACGCTCTCAGGGGCCAGGATTCAGATAGGGGCGCATGTCAATGACGCGAACATGCTGATCCACGTAAAGGGTACGAAAAGTAGTCGCGGAAAGCAAGGCGAATCGGCTTCGGCCTGCGGTCTGCCGGCGGATCTCCTCGTCGAAGGGGGCGAAAAACGGAGCTTCCACCCGCTCATACAAGCTCCTGCCGAAATTCTTGGGCACCCTGGTCTCCATGGGAAAGAAAAACACCCCGCCCTCGAGAAAATCCGGTTGGAAATGACGGTCGTCCACCACCAGGAAGGAAATCCCGTACTTGCGGCAAAATTCCACTATCTCCCGGGGGTCGGAGGCGTAATAGGCCCGGAAAAGATCGTCCAAACGGGGCCTGAGCTGCTGCCAGTAACCCCGGCTCCAGGGATGGGCCAGTTCATAAGTGGCAAAGGCCCGGCGCCGGGCAAAGGTGGGGATGGTGTCCATCAGGTTGGGGTGCCCGGCGATGAGGGCATCTTTGGGCGTCTCAACCAGGGCGGTGTAAAGGGGTCGATAGGCGGAGTAATCCTTCAGGCCCACATTGTGAAGGCGCAAGGCGCCCAAGGCGGCCGCGGCCGAAAGGGCCAGGACCGCCAGAACCCGCGGCCAGGAGGCGGCCTTGAGGGCCGCATTCAGGCACAGGGCCAGCAAGAGGCAATAGTAAATATTCAGGGTGTAAATGAGATAGCGGTCCGGAACGAACAGTTTGAGCAGAAAGACCCGGGCCAGAAAATAGAGGAGCAGGGAGGCCAGACCCAGCCAACCCAGGGTTGTGAGCCGGCTTTTCAGGGCCCGCCAGTCCACCCGGAAGGCCCCGATCAGGGTTAGTGCAGCCAGGACCGGGGCCACCAGGACGCCGGCCGCCACCCCGCCGTCCCGGAAAGGGGCGATCCACTCCCAAGGTCGGATTAGTTCCAATAACCAAGAAGGCTGGGGCAGGATTTCGAACCGGCCCAGGGGACCGAATTCCGGGCGGTTGGCCATATCTGCCAGGCTCACCAGGGGCCCGAACCCCGCCCCCTGGTAGTCGAGTCTCATGAGGGCCACTAAGGAGGCCCCCGCGGCCAGCACCAGAAAGTGGGCGGGACGGGCTGGAAAAGGCGGGGTTGTGAGCCGGCCCCAACGGCTGGCCGGCCAGGCCAGCAGCACCGCCGCCCCCCCCACCAGGAAAATGTAGGGAATGAACAGGGCCTGGAGGAGCAGCGCCGCCGCCATGCCGAAGGGGCGCCGCTGCAGCCAGCACAGCAACAGCAGAGCCAGACTCGGGGCGGCGAAACCCCGGGCCAGGCCGCCGGCCAGATTGTCCAGGAAGAAGGGCATCAGCCAGTAGACCGCTGCCGTCATCCAGGCCAGGCGGCGCCCTGCGAGGAGGGCGCCGATCTGGAAGAGTAAGGCCCCCAGCAGGATTAACAGCAACCCGGGGAGGACCTTGGAAAAGGTGAGGGGCCCCATCACCCAGGATGCCAGCCAATAGAGCCCCTTTACTCCCCAGGGGACGTAACACCGGGCGTAATCCGTTAGCAGGTCCCCCCGAAACAGGGCGGGGTCCAGCCACTGCTGCATCCAGTAGAGCTGCTGGCGGACGTCGTCGTTGATAACAAAGGGGTTGGTGAAAGCCTGCCAGTGGGCATAACAGAAGACGGCCCCGGAAAGCAAGGCCGCCCACCCCAGTTGGGCCCTTTCCCCGGGGACCAGCCCTTCAGGGCTCCTTGGCGGATCAGATTTCTCGTTCAAAGACGCGGAAGACTTTATAGCGCTGGGCCCCAAAGGCCAGCAGCACCTTAATCCAGTGGTGGAGATTTTCCGGGATCAGGGATAAATCCGCCATCTGGCACTGGGTGTTCTTCACCAGATAAATATAAGAACGCAGAATCATGGCCTGGTGCAGCTTTCGGAGCTGGTATTGCTGGCCGATTCCCACCACCATGGCCCGGATCTTGCGGATGGGACCGTATTTCGCCTCATAGAGCAGACGCAGTTTGCCCCACAGGGTGAGGCGGCCATCGAGTTTTTTCACCAGGGGATTGAGGTCCGGCAACGCGAGCCCGAAACCTACCAGACGGTCGTTGTCCAAAACCAGGTGGGCCAATTGGGGTCGAATCAGCGGCTTGACGCTCTCCATCAGGTAGCGGAACTGGCCCCAGGTCAGGGGTACATGACCCCAGATGGGATTCCAGGCCCGGTTGAAGAGATCGAAGACTTCCTTGGCCCGTTGCTCCATCTCTCCGGGGATCAGGTGGCGCAGCACCACTTTTTGGCCCTGCAGGATTCGGTCAACAAAACGCTCCATGGCGGCAAGGTCGACATCCCGGTTGGTGATCTTATAGGCGTGCCAGTCGAAGGCCTTGCGGAAATTTAGGTTGGTCAGCAGCTCCTCATAATATGGGGGGTTGTGGGTTTGGAACAGGGCCGGCATGGAATCGAACCCTTCCACCAGCAGGCCCATCTCGTCATAAATACCAAAATTCAGCGGCCCCTGGAGACGGGTTTTCCCCCGGGCCTGAAGCCAGGCCATTGCGGCCTCAAACAGCGCCGCGACCACCCGTTGGTCCGGGACGGACTCGAAGAACCCGAAAAATCCGGTCTCCGGACCGTGGTGCTCGTCGTGGAGGTGGTTGACATGGGCGGAAATCCGCCCTGCTGGCCGGCCGCCCAGGTAGGCCAGAAAATACTCTGCTTCGCCGATTTCAAAGAAGGGGCCCCGCTTTTTATCCAGGAATTCCTGCTGGTGGGCCAAGATGGGCGGCACCCAGTAAGGGTCAGCGCGGTAGATGCTCCAGGGAAGCCGCAGGAATTCCTGCAGGGCCACGTCGCTCCCAACGGGAGCCACCTTGATCTCCCCGCCGATACCCATGATGCCACCCAGCTACCGGGGCTTTCGGAAGACGATGCGGGCCTTTAATCCCTCTTTGAGGACAAGGTCAGGATTGGGGACCTTGAGTTCCACATCATAATACGAAGGCGCATCCAGGGAGGGGGAAATGGTGGACCAGGAGATGCGGCTCACCTGGGCGTCAAATTTCCGTCCGGGGAGGGACTCCAGGGTCACCACCGCAGCTTCACCCGGTGTGATCTGGAGGGCCTCGATTTCAAATGCCTGGGCCCGCACCAGCATGGGATCCATCACGCCCACCTGGAAGACCCCCGGGGTGGGCGGCATTTCCGCGCCGGGACGCAGTTCCGGGCTGATAGAGAGGACATAGCCGGCAATGGGGGCCCGCAGGGCGGCTTCTTGGGGTATCTGGCCGTCCTGGATGGAGTTACCCAACTGCTCCCGTAAGAAAGCATGATCTAACTGCAACGTCTGTCGGTCCTGGCGGAGCCGATCTCTCAGGGCCCGCTGTTCCCTGGTCAATAACTCGAATTCCCGGTTAGCCTGCTCAAGGCCTTCCGGGGGAGCCAGTTTTTTCTGGACCAGCTGGGACAACTCTTTCCTTTTGTTGCTCACGGGGGCCAAGCCGCGCTCCACTTCAGCCAGCCTTACTTCCGTGTCCACCAGCTGGGGAGGGGCCAGGCGCTGGCGGATCCCCAGACGGGATTCGGGGGTAAGGCGGTATTTCGCCAGGACGGTCCCGGCCGTCACCTGTTGCCCGGATTTGACCAGGAGTTCGGTGATTATTCCCTTGAAAGGCAGATCCACCCGCCGTTTGAGGGAGGAGAACAACTTCCCGGTGAAGATAATCTCGCTTTCGGTGGGGGCTGGCGGCGGCGCTTGAGCCTGGGCCTCCGACTTTTTCGAGAAAGCCGGGTTCGGGGCCCCGAGGGCCAGGACCAAGGCGCATATGCCAGCCAGGGCCGGGACTAGACTAGTTTTGCCAAGAATTCTGATCCACATAGGTCTGGCTCAAATCTCCGGAAAGTTGGCGCTGCTTCAAGATGGCCATATGGTAGAGCAAGGTTTTCTTCACCGTGATTTTCTTGGCTTCCAACCATCCCTTGCGAGCCTCCAAGTAGGCGGAAAGCAGGACATTGCCCGAGTTATATTGCACCTCAACCTGGCGCGCTTTGAGCTGGGTCAGTTCCTCCTGGATCTGTGCCAATTTAAGATCGCTTTCCGTCTCCTGGATTTCACCCTTGCCATTTTCCCAAAGGTCAACGAAATCCCCTTTTTTAGTCTCAATTTCAGCGTCTACCTGTTTCAGCATGGCCTTTTGCCGGGTGACCTCGCGAAACCGTTTAAACCCATCCCAGACCGGCAACTGCAACCCGAAGCCCACAAACATGCCCCTGGGGTTGTTGGTCAGGCTCAATGGGTCTGGAGTCTGGGTATTGAATAAGACGTCGGGGAAGACCTTGGCCTTGGCCAGCAAGACTTGGTAGCCCTGCACCTCGAGCTGCAACTGCAGGATTTTTAAATCGTAAGAACGTTCTTTGGCCTGCTCGTAGGTGGCGGTGGCCGGGTTGAAGTTTCCCAATACTTGGCGCCGGGCATCCCGGAGGTCCAAGTTGATGGATTCGGTTTTTAAACCCAGATATGTTTTCAGGTGCTTGAGTTCCCGTTCCTGTTGGAGCCGTAAATGTTCTTCTTCACCCCGGGCCAGCTCCAGTTCCCGGGTCGCCATTTTGACTTCCACAGAAGTGCCGGTGCCGATACTCAAGCGATTTTCTGCAAAGACCAGGTTCTCCCGAGCCAGGTTTACCATCTCGGTCTGATAAGCCAGCAGGGTTTTAAGAGCCTCCAGGTCCAGGAACATGTTACCCAGGTTTCTGAGTCCCGCGGCGATCACCTTCAGATGTTTCAGAATGGCGATCTGGGTAACCTTTTTCTGCGCCTGCAAGGTGAAGTAGGAGCCCAGGGGATTGTAAGGGTCCATGCTGAAGCTCAGGCTATAGGGTTGCGGGGTTATACCGGAGGGTCCCTTGGGCTGATTTACATAATAGTAAGTCCGGAAGGTCAGGGGCGGGATCATGCCATAGCGACTGTCGGACTCATCCAATTTGCGTATCTCGATCTCCAGCGAGCTCTTCTTCAGGTATGGGGAGTTGCTCAGAGCCAGGTAGACGCAAGCGTCAAAGTTCAGGGGTCCGTCAGGAGGATTGACCTGCTCCGGCCGGGGCCCCGCAGCTCCAGCGGGACTTGGGGCTCCGGCCAGGGCCACCACGCCCAGGACCAACAAAATTAACCCGAAAAGTGGGAGGGAAATTAAAGAAGGTGTACTTATCGCCGTTTTACGATGAACCACGGATATCCCCGTCATGGTCTCAGCCCAAGTCATCCGAAGCCCGGAAATCAGGATCCAACGAGGACCCCGTCCCGCAACGAACAGATCCGGGTGCACCTGGCTCCCATTTCGGGATCGTGGGTGACCACTATGACGGCGGTCTTGCCGTCACTGACGATATCCGCGAAATGGTCCATGATGAGATGGCCATGACTGCGGTCGAGCTGGCCGGTGGGTTCGTCCGCCAGGATAACCTGGGGCTGGTTCACCAGGGCCCGGGCCACTGCCACCCGCTGACGTTCACCTCCGGAGAGACGATTGGAGTAATGGTAGATACGATGCCCCAGATTAACCCTCTCCAGGGCGGCGGCGATACGAGCCGGCCTCTCCTTGCGTTCCACTCCCTCGTAAATTAAGGGAAACTCCAGATTCTCATAAACCAGGGAATTTTCCAGCAAGTCGCACGTCTGAAAGACGAACCCGATGCGGCGGCGACGAAACTCCGCCTGGGCGGCCCGGTCCAGCATAAAGACGTCTTGCCCCCCTAACAGATAAGAGCCTGTGGTGGGTTGCAGAAAAATGCCCAGGATAAAGAGGAAAGTGGATTTTCCAGAGCCGGAAGGCCCCATAACGGCCACGATCTCACCGGGGTACACCTCCATATTGATGTCGCGGAGCACGTGGATGGGACCGCCTCCGTTGTCGTAAACCTTACAGAGGTTGGCGACCGTGATCAGGGGGGCACTGGGATTGGAAAGGGCAGCCAGGTTATTCATAACGGATGGCGGACACCACTTCCATGCGGGAGGCGCGCAGGGAAGGATACAGACCCGCTCCCACCCCTAGAATCAGGGCAAAGGCGAAGCCCATGCAAAGTCCCATGAAAAAAAGATTTTCCGGGGGGCGGCTGCCGATCCAGGCTCCCGTGATTTCCATTAATAACCGCCCCAGACCGGCGCCCACCAGCGCCGCGGCACCGCTGAGGCACAAGGCTTCGGAGAGAAACTGGGCTAAAATATCCTTATCCTGTGCGCCCATGGCTTTTTTCAAGCCGATTTCCCGGGTCCGGGACCGCACCGCGGCCATCATCACATTCCAGATGCCCACCCCTCCCAGGACCAGGGTGGCGGTGATGGCCAGATAGACCAGGAACTCAATCCACCAGGCCAACTTTTGCACCCGTTTCAGCCTCTCCCAGAAGACCTCCACTCGCAAACCGTCAGCCGCTTGAAAGGTTCGGACAGCCACCGGCAGAGCTTTAGCCACATTGGCCACGTCGTCCCAGGTGGCACAGCGGATATAGAGTCGGTTGGGCAGCGAGATTTGGGTGATCCGGTCCTGGGCGGTGGAGAGGGGTAAGAAAGCGGCATTATTGTAAGAGCTGTCCCCCAGGCCTCCCAGCACTCCGGCTACCTCGTAAAGGTCTTGCCCGATCTCCAGCAATGAGCCTTGCACCTGCCCGTTCTCGGGGCCGTATAGTTTCTTGGCCAACTCCGGTCCGATCACCACCTCGCGTCTACGTTCGCTTACATCGGCGGCGTTGATCAACCTGCCCTTCAGGGGCCAGAAGCCATGAATCTCCCAAAAGGGTTCTTCCACCCCAAACACCATGAACTGGTATTTGTGGCCGGTTCCGGGAAGCGGGGACCTCCCCTGGCCATAAGACGCCAGGCTCAGGTCTTGCACCCCGGGGATGCGACGCACCGCTTCAATGGCGTTATCCCGGAACCACTGCGGCCGCTGGTCCGGATCGTTCTCAAAATACATCCTGATCACGGTTGCCCCGCCAATCAGGGTTAGGTCTTTGTTGAAATTTTTCTTGATGTCCCGGCTCATGGTGACCACGGTAATGAACCCCGCAACTCCGAGGGAGATGGCCAAAACTACTCCCAGATAGCGGTGGCGGTGCCGCATCACCTGGCGAAAACTGACGCACATGAGATCGTTAAGCCTCAAGGATGTAATCCTCGCCTTTGGTCACCGTTGGGCTGAAATCCGTGCCGGACTTGCCCCGGTGTCCAAGTTGTGGATGCAACGAGCGAAGCTCTCTGCAATAATCTTGTTGACCCAGGTTCGATAATGTCCCCCAGAATGAGGATTTCCCAAGGGCAGAGCCGGGATATTTTTCATGACCGACTGGACGGCGGGGTACCAATCCGCGAAAGGAATCTGATGAGATTGAGCCCACTGTTTCATCCAATCATAGGATTCATCCCGGCTGGCCCAGGAAATAATCAACCTGGCATGATTCTCTTTAGCAATAATATTCAATTCTTCGTAAACCGGCGCTTCCCTTTCGGCCGCGCAGATTTCTTTTTGTTTTAATCCTGGATTGCTCTTCTTAAAAGAAATCTTTTGATAGTTTTTTATCATCCAATAAAGCCGTTTGCCGATTTCGGTATCATACCCCAGGAAAATCAAGGGCTTCATGAACCAATCGACCTTGGGGTTTCCCTCAATGATGTCAAAAGTCTTGCCGCTCTGAAAATCCTTAAAGCGCAAATCGTCGGCATAATCGTTACTGCAGCCGAGGACCAGAATAAAATCGGGCTTGCCAATCAGTTTCAGATATCTTTTTAAGGCTAATAAATATTGTTCTCCTCCATAAGATGCCAACCCCAGGTTGACCACCCCATATTTGAATGTGTACTCATTATTTTCGATATTTAATAATAAATCAAGTTGAAAAGGATAAGACGCGTCCGTCGCGATTCCCACGCCTTGAGTATAAGAATCGCCCAAGGTAAAAACGAGGTAATGGTAACCGCTAAAGTCATCCTGAAAATTTATCGTACCATATTTGTTGGTTTTATACTCTTCTAAATAATCTTTAAGTCTCCTCAACTCCACATTTTTTTTAGGGACCGTTTGTAATTCTTTATCGTATTGATAAACTCCATGGTTATCACAAAAATAAAACGGCATGAACACCCGGAGGACAAATTCTATCAAAAGCAAGCCGCATATGATGCTAACCAGGCAAATTAATGAGTTAACAAGCCTCTTTTTCTTATTGCTTATCATTGAAGCAGGCTGACAAATATATCATTACGACGATAGCGTCTTAAGTAATCTTTTCGATGTTTATTGGCGGTTTTTTCCGGTCGGCGGGTTCGGAGTAGCCCCGGGGAGGGGGAAGCCGCAACTATTTGACCTACCTTGACCAGAGGATTTTTCCTCATGGCGGCGGGCACCGGGCGGGTTGGGGGCACACTCCTACCCGCACTCCGGGAAAATTCCGCCGGGCGCCAGTCTAGGCAGTCAATGGAACCCCTGCACTTTGCCGGAAAAGATGCCATTTCGATCAGTCTGAAGTCCCCACAACTTCAACATGATAGAATCAGAGCACCTTTTTAATCCCGGGACAGGCTCATGGCCGAGTCCGAAATACCGGATACAGGGGCAGCGAAGCCGCTTTCTTCCAGGAAAGGCTCGGGTTGCGCCAGGTCGCAGGCCCGGATGCGGTGCTTCTTGGCCAGCCTTTCCAGCAGTTCTAGGACATAGTCGATCTGGCTTTTCTTATGGGTGCTCATGTAGGCGGTGCGAATCAGCGCCTGTCCCCTGGGTACGGCCGGATAAATGGCCGGCAGCGCAAAGACGCCGTTTTCGAACATATCCCGGGCGAAGATGGCGGCTTTTTCTTCTGCTCCGATGTAGATAGGGATGATGGGCGTCTTGGAGTGGCGAGTGATGAGCCCCATCTCCTGATAGCCCTGGTGGACGAAACGGGTGATCTCCCAGAGGCGGCCCACCCGCTCCGGATCGCTTTCCAGGATGTCCAGGCAGGCCAACACCGTGGCGGCGTTGCTGGCCGGCAAGGCCGCGGAGAAGATCAGGGGCTTGGAATGATGACGCAAGTATTCCAACACCAGTTCGTCGTCCGCGGCGATAAAGCCGCCGATGGAAGCCAGGGCTTTGCTGAAAGTGCCCATGATGAAGTCGACTTCCTTCGTTAGCCCGAAGTGATCGGCTGTCCCGCGACCACCGCGGCCCATCACGCCCAGCCCGTGGGCGTCGTCCAGGTAAAGGAGCAGGTCCGGATAGTCTTTTTTAAGAACCGCCAATTGATCCAGGGGCGACAGGTCACCGGACATGCTGAATACCCCTTCGGTAATCAGGAGCAGGCAACCGTTGGGGTTTTTCTGCCGGGCGGCCGCCAACTTCCGAGCCGCCGCGGCCGCATCGTTGTGGGCGAAAGGGATCAATCTGGCCCGGGAAGCCTGGCACCCTTCGAAGATGCTGGCGTGGTTTTCCCGGTCGCAAACAATCATGTCCTGGGGCGTGAGCATGCAGGCGATGGCCCCCAGGTTGGTGGTAAACCCGGTGGCATGGACCACGGCCTTTTTCTTGCCCACAAAAGCAGCCAGGCGCTCCTCCAGGGCCTCATGCAGGGTCAGATTGCCGCACAAAAACCGGGAACCCCCCGGGCCGCTCCCCCAGCGGCGTGCAGCTTTGGCCGTAGCCTCGATTACTCTGGGGTCGTGGGTGAACCCCAGGTAATCGTTAGACCCAATCATGATCAGACGCCGGCCCGACACCTCCACTTCTGTGCCCCAAGATCGGTCGATGGGCCGGAAATAAGGGTAAAACCCTTGTTCCTTGGCGTCTTGGACCATAAGAGCAAAAGGTTGGCAGCGGTTTCTTAGTGACATAAAAGGAATGTACCCCCTCCCCCTAAGGTAGGTTTACACCTTTTTATTGCTATCTGGATAAAATGTCAATGGGATTTACCACCCCGATAAATCAACCTCAGCATTTTTATTTACATCCCAGGGCTATCCTACCACACTCCCTCTCCCATTTTCCATAAATCTTTCAACCAATAATGCATTTTCTCCTAAAATTATCGGGAAAAATTGCAAGTTTTTGAGGTCTGAGCCGGTTACCGGAACGTCCCCGCCACCTCCGGTACAGCCCGCAAACCTTGAGCTTATCGCCCGCGGGCCGGCATATGGTGTAAATTTTTATCCTTAAGCTTGGAAAATGTCAAGGATTTTGGCTAAAAACCGTGGTCTGTACATTAGACCCAGCCACCTGACCGGAAGTTAAGGGGTCCAGGATCTCCCTTTTCCAAGAAACACTTCTTCCTGAAGGTTCCGGCGGGCCGTTTAAGAACCGACGGATGGCGGCGGCCTGGTCCCGGGTGAGGGTGGGGTGGGCGGTGGGGCAAAACTTCCGGTATTCCTCCGCCGGGATCATCCCTCCCGGGTCTGCTTCTTGGCTAAGCTTCTGGTAGCAGGATTTGGCCGCTCGGCTCATCTCCAGGTATTTTTCGTGCCAGCGGGGCAGGCTGAAGATCTGCCCGTAGACCATCACTGACAGGAGACCCAGGGCCAGGAGCTGGATTCCCAGCCTGGGGTGTAGCCGTTCCGCCAGCAGCCGCCAGGCGGTCCCCACCAGCAGCAAGGCGCCGATGAGGGTGAAGATGCCGTAGCGGGCCACGAAGGCCTGGTCCACGGAGCGCTGGTAGCGGGTCAGGGAGATCAACAGAAAGGGCAGGGCATTGGCCAGGAAGGCCCAGAGCACCAGGCGCCGTTC
>Ga0315268_10006400_pt1 | contig 12528 bp, 12 predicted proteins | sample C1_top_MG_FD_204535 | JGI IMG/M metagenome (GOLD analysis project Ga0315268, IMG submission 204535) | Sediment microbial communities from Yellowstone Lake, YNP, Wyoming, USA - C1_top | ecosystem: Environmental > Aquatic > Freshwater > Lake > Sediment | place: USA: Wyoming | collected 2017-08-01 | reverse complement strand
CGTCATTAATGGCGGAAAACACGCAGGACAAGAAAACTCCATTCAAGAGCACATGCTTGTACCAACAGGAGCAAAAAACTTCGTAGATGGAATACGGATGATATCAGAAACGTATCATCATCTTGCCGCATTGCTCAAGAAAAAATATGGAGAAGGTGCCACACTGATTGGGGATGAAGGCGGTTTTGCCCCGACACAGATAGAGAACATCAGGGAAAGGCTGGACTTGCTGCTTGAAGCAGTAAAAAACGCGGGCTATAAAGGTAAAATAAAAATCGCATTAGACGCAGCATCAAGCGAATTCTATCATGACGGCACATACAAGATTGGAAAAAAAGAATATTCGGCAAAAGAGTTGGTCGAGTATTACGCAGACCTTTGCAGGGATTACCCCATCATAAGCTTTGAGGATGGGCATGCAGAAGATGATTGGGAGTCGTGGGTTGAAATGACCAAGAAACTAGGAAACAAAATACAAATCGTTGGCGATGATATATTTGTTACAAATACTGAACGGATACAAAAAGGGATTAAGCTGAAATGCGCCAATTCTGTGCTCATTAAATTAAACCAGATAGGCACGGTCACAGAGACATTAGATGCCATACGCATGGCGCAAGACAATAAATGGCGAGCCATAGTATCTCACAGAAGCGGCGAGACTGAAGACAGTTTCATAGCTGACTTGGTTGTTGGCACAAATGCCGGACAGATAAAAATAGGAGCTCCTGCAAGAAGCGATAGGGTCGCAAAGTACAACCAACTTATAAGAATTGGAGAGGAGCTTGGTGCCAAGGCGAAACTTTACAAATTTTAAAATCAGAAGATATATCAAAGATGGAAATCCTACAAAAAAAGAGGATATTGAATTTTGTATTGTCACATAAGCAAGAAGACGGCGGGTTTAGTTTTGCTCAAGAAGCGCCAGCAACACTGGAAGATACATACTTCGCGCTTCAAATACTGAAAGAGTTGCAAATCAGCTATGACTGCCGAAAAGTACTCAAATCCTATCTGATGCTTCCAGATTATACCCTGCCAAAGCACTTCTTCATGCTGGCCAGACTAGGGATTACTAACAAAATAAACGAAAAGTTGCATGAGCGATTATGTAAGACACATAATGCCCAATCGCTGTATTATCTTGCCAAAACTGCCAGGATATTATCAGATGAAAATCTTATTTCTATGGTCAAGGAAAGAATACCTGTCAAAAAGAATCCTGGCTTATTGCAGGAATCATGCTGGCAGGCCATCACCCTGAAACAAACACGCAGCCAGTTTAACGAGAGAGGTTACGCCAAGCACATAGCAGGATTCCAGAATGCGGATGGAGGCTTTGGATTCAGACGTGGCTCAACATCCTTCCTTGAGAACGCTTATTATGCCACAGAGGCATTATCGCTCCTAAAGCAGCCAACAATAAATATTGAAAAATGCCGAAAATTTGTTGAACTATGCAGGGCAGGTGATGGCGCATTTGGCAGGCAAATCATAACAGTGCCAACTTTGGAATCAACATACCATGCGATAATGTGCCTAAAAAGGCTGAGCTATATGAGAAGAATAAAGATGCTGTAGGAGCATCGGAACAGGAACAAAAACACCATGCGAGGATTGCGGAACATATGAAATGTCTATTCTGTGTTATGGCTGATGCATACAATTATATGAAATTTCAAAGTTGAGAGTTTAAAAATACTTGTCAAGTTTACCATGAGGTTCTCTTACGCCTCTGTTCCTATCAATAGAGGTTGTTCTTTATTAAGTTGCGATGTTTCATGCTCTCCCTATATATGATCTCTTTTGCCGCAAGAAGAAAGGCTACATCTTTCATTGGTTCAATAGGTTCAAGCTGTTGAAGCTTTATCTTGGCACAACTTTTGAACCTTGGAAACGATTTATGCGTGGGTTTAAGGTGATTTGGATAAAGAATTTGAACCTTTTTTCTTTGCCGTGAGCTGTCATTGTTGCAAAGTTGGTTACGAAGTTTTTTATGGCTCTTTCGGTGCAAAGAAAGGAGAATTAGTTATTTGTGAATTTGGATTTGAAAGGGATATTAGGGATTTTCTCCATTGTGCCATTTCCAGTACTTATCCACTCTTTTCTGTGCTTCTATGTTTTCCTGCCTCTGTTTATCGATTGCTTGCTGTTCTGTAAGAAGTCGCCAGGCAAGGAGTGTTTTGATTAATTCTTCAACATTCTTCATATCAGCCACCCGAGCCAGAAGCGGTAGCTGCTCAGCCCACTCATCAGAGATCTTCATCTTTAGAATTAGATATGTGTACGGTGAGGCATAGTATTTCTTGAAGACCATACACTAAATTAAGAAATCTTTCAAGAATCAGTTTTATAATTTATTTGCCATAAAATAGCGTTCAAGAACGCAGCTTAGCCCAATCAGCTTTTACATATCTGAGTTTATAAAAAGAAAGAACGCCTGCTACTGCACCAAGGATGTTCACCATCAGGTCTTCCATCGTGTCACGATACTGCATCTCAAAGTCGTCTTTCGCGTACCCTCCATCACCCGAGCCAGTAAAGAAAATACCTTCGCCAGGTCCCAACAACAAAAACCCTCCGAACTCCACCAATTCGACAATCACACCAAGAAAAGTTACAGACGCTATAACAAGGAATACAAGAACAATCTTATGCTCGTCAACAATACTGGAACTCACAGACTTGTGATGTCTGAGATGCAGCCTTGCGGAGACAAAATTGAACACTATCCACGCAGCAACTGCTGTACCAAGAAAGTGTATTATGTTGTCATAGAAAAAACCATCAAAAGAAAGTCCGTAAAGGCCGAACGTACCCAAATTGTGCAGAAGCAATACGATGTTAAACATCAGGAAGCTCCCTCTGCCTAGCAGAAGCCATCCACTTAGGAAGAACATTGCTGAAAGGAATGCCAAAGAGACAAGATTGTCAAAAAACCACTCTGAGCGCAAGAATACGTTATAAATCGCCAGCGCAATAAACAAAACAAAGAATACTGCAGAGATGCAATACTTTTCCTTCTGAGTGATAATGTTTATTTTATAATGTAAACGCACAGGAGCATAAAAAGTTTACTAAAGAGGTATACCTATGTACCGAACATCAGCCATATGAAACCAGAAGAGATTACTGTCGCGGCTATCGTGAATGGCAAGCCTATCCTGACAAACTCCCAGAAAGATGTGTCGTATCCTCTGCTTTTCAGGAGTCCAACCCCTACTATGTTAGCTGAAGCACCCACTGGTGTTATGTTACCCCCGACACTTGCTCCGATAAGCAACCCAAAATATAGGACATACGGGGAAGTATTTGCGTTTTCCGCCAATATCTGCACGACAGGCAGCATCGCAACGACGTAAGGCACATTGTCAATGAATGCTGACAACAATACAGATATCCCTGTTAGGAACAGGAAAGCATAGAGGACATTTGTTCCTGTTACGGTGTATATCATCTTCGCGATGTCTCTTATTATTCCTGTCTGTGTCAAGGAGTCAACTATAATGAAAACTCCTATGATGAATATTGCTGTTGCCCAGTCCATGTTGACTACTGCGTGCCAGAGCTTTTTCTCGTTCTTTCTTCTTTCATTAAGCAGCCATGCGAGGCATATCAGCCCTGCCGAGATGGATATTATACCAAGCAGATTATCATTTCTGAGGAATGATGAGCTTAGTGCAAGGGCTAATACCATCAGTGCCAGCATTATGCCGGGGAAATAGCTCTTTATCTTTACATCGTGCTCATGGTGCACGTGATGGTCATATTTCCTGAAGAAGAAATAGAGGACGAAAAGTGATGCTATCATGCCTAGCTGCACAGCGAAGAAAAGACCTGGCTTGCCGTTTAAAAGGAAGAAGTCGTTGAAGTTCATTCCTGAATGTCCTGCGAGCAGCATGCTTGGCGGGTCTCCGATGAGGGTCGCAACTCCCTGCAGGTTTGAGCTTATCGCAGCCCCGAATATCATCGGGACTGGCGATGTGTTGAGTTTCTTTGCTAGTGAGAATATTATCGGCGCAACTATCAGTATGCATGCGACATTCTCAAGGACTATTGAAAGGAGCCCTGTCGCCAGGCATACAAGCAGCATCGCTATACTCACCTTTTTTGACTTGTTTATCAGCCATATCGCTATGTAGTCAGGCAGCTTTGAATCTATGAGCGCCTGCGCGACAAACAGCATGCCAATATAGATTCCAAGCACGTTCCAGTTGATGGATTTCAGAGCGCTGTCAAATGATACTGCTCCTATTATGAACGCAAAAAGCACTCCTCCCCACATTATCCAAGCTTTCTTCTTGTAATATAAGACTATGAGAAGGTATGTAAGCAAAAATCCTGCAGCAGTTATCACTTCCAGCTGTGTGGGATTCATCAAGCACCTCTTTTAAGCAATAAAACAGATTAAGGGTTATAAATATGTTGCTAGTTTGGTGATTTTTCATCAAAAATATAATGGTAAGATATAATGCTGAATTGTCAAGTTAACTGTCAAGTTTTCTTAAGCCTCCGTTGACCTGAACAGAGGAGTTTATTTATTAATACGTTCCGTTTCAAGCTCTCCCTATATTGATATTCTTTTGGCTGGAAAGACTGCCCCTTTAATTGTCCGGTTTGGTTTAGCCGCTATTTGATACGAAACGGGCATAAGACAGATTTTTCCCTGCTTGTTCTTTTCCATATATTGATGATTTTTTTACGAAGTTAACTACTAAGTTCTCTTAAGTCTCGGATTGTTAGAAACAAGGCAGAATGAATCATTTACTTAGTTTGAAATCGCCCCTATATCAATGATTTTCTTGATCCTTCCACTTCCAGTACTCATCCACTCTTTTCTGTGCTTCTATGTTTTCCTGCCTCTGTTTATTGATTGCTTCCTGTTCTGTAAGAAGTCGCCAGGCAAGAAGTGTTTTTACAAGCTCTTCCATGTTTCTTAAATCTGCCACCTGGACAAGAAGCCCGAGCTGTTCAACCCATTCATCGCTGATCTTAATCTTTAGAAGAAGGTATGAATGAGATGAGGCATAATATTTCTTGAAAACCATACACCAATTTAGGCTGAATATGAATAAAAACTTTGTAGTCAGATTGTGGCACAGAAAAATAGAAAGATTTATATATGTTATCATATTTATAACACTTGTTACTAAAATGATAACAATATTGAAATCGGGTTACTATAAGGTGATGCAGTTGTTCTATAGGGAGAAAACTGCAAAGTTTCATTTGAGAGAAATCGCAAGGCAGGCGAAGCTTCATGAGCCAAGTACCACGAAATGCCTCAAGGAGCTTGAAAAAGCAGGCATTCTGAAATCAGAAAAGGATGCAAACTTGAAGAAGTATTCTGTGAAGAAGAATAGGCATGCATATCTTGTTTTTGGGATGTTTGATATTGAGAGGTTTGAGAAGCTTCCGAAGATAAGGCAGAATGCAGTTGATCACTATCTTGGCAGCTTGCCTGAAAAGCCTGTTTTTGCGGTGCTGTTCGGCTCGACAGCGAAGGAGACGTATGATGAGGAGTCGGATATAGACATTCTGCTTGTTATGAATAGGAAAATCAGCACGGAAGCGGCTGAGAAAGAAGCAGATGCCCAGACTGCCTTAAATGTGAGTTCGTTCCAGGTAACTTACAGGGAATTTGTTCAAGAATTGCGGTTAAAACAGGATAAGGTTGTACAGTCAGCCCTAAATACTGGTTATCCGGTTATTAATCACGTCGCGTATTATGAGGTGCTTTACAATGAAAGAGTATGATCTCAACCAACTGCTCAACAATCCTGATGTGGTAGAGCAGAAGCTGTCAGAGTTCAAAGAGAAACACATACTAAAAGAGCAACCTGCTGAAAAAGAGGAGATAAAAGGCCATATTGAAAAGGCAGAGCATAACCTGAGGTTTGTTGCCGAGAACATGAAGATAGGTTTCATCGACTGGGCCATCACAGGATGCTACTACTCCTGCTATCACGCAGCATTGGCATTGATACTCACAAGAGGATACAGCTCAAAGAACCACCTGGCGACACTCTGCGTCCTCATAAAAGAGTTCTACAGAAAGGGACTCAGCAAAGAAGACATCGAGACCATATTCAGTCTACTGGATTATCAAGACCTGCTGTTCTATGTAGAGTCAAAAAACAAGAGAGAGGATGCAACCTACTCAACCAACTCAAAATTCGACAGGAAGGGAACCGAGCAGTTGAGAATTAAAGCAGCGATGTTTGTATCAAAGATCAAGACAATACTCAACCAATAAAGAAAGAATATTTATACCAGTACCGCTATAACTATCGTAAACATAAGAATTAGCCTTCAGCGTGCTAATTGAGTTCTCACGCTCTTACGGGGATGGTCGCTATTGGATTAAACTTCAGAATGGCGAACCGATGCTGCCCGAGCTGATAAGCGAGCTTTTCAACGAGGCTGGATACCGTCATGAACTTGTGTATTATTATATAGGGAACATATTTAGGGAACGCCGCCTAGCGAGCCGTGAAAAATATGCAATATGTATTGCAGTTGGCACAAGCTCTGCTTGTGACATTACACACGAAGTGTGAAATGGGCGGAAAGTAGCAGTTAATGAATCAATGCGAGCGCGGCGTTCCCGTTGGCATTGTTAAGCTGTTTTTGGCCTTTCAACCATGCTTCATACCCTCCAACCCCCATTTTCTACAATTCCCCTAACATATTTTACTGCTTTCACAGAAAACTTTATAAACCACACATCTTTAAGTAAAAAAGGCATGGAAACTGACCATGAAGATATTGATTCTGAAGAGCAATCATCTAAAGATAATGCTCCTTTCAAGATAGACAACAAGGACAAGGAGATACTAAGGCTTCTTAATGAGAATGCAAGGCTTACATCAAAGTCAATAGGCACCTCGACAAACATCTCAAGGGAGGTTGCAGATTATAGGATAAAGAGACTGATGAAGAATGGCCTTATCTCAGGCTACATAACGATTGTGAGCGATAGGAGACTAGGCTATGAGGCATATCTGCTCCTTCTCCAGTTGCAGAATTATACTGGTGAGGATGAAAAGAGGATAATTGATTTCCTAAAAAAGCATCCTAACCTGAAATGGGTCCTGAAATGCTCTGGTGACTGGGATATCCAGACTACTGTTGTAGTGAAGAACAAGAACCAGCTCGCGAATGTCATGGATGAGATTGATAATTTCTGCGGCAAATCCTTGAGGAAGTATGATCTTGCTATTGTCATCAACCTGCTCGTCCCCGAGAATCTTTCATTCATGATGCCGCGGCCCTCAAAGCCGTTGATGATGAAAGACCTTCCTCCGGTAGAAAGGGAAGTCTCGTATGAACTGGCAGATATCGACGAGAAGGACAAGCAGCTCCTAAGGTCGCTTGCCACTGACGCCAGGGCGCCGATAGTTAAGATTGCTCAAGCGATAAGCCTCTCGGCAGATGCCACTAACCTGAGGATGAAGAAGCTCCAGAAGATAGGTGTCATCAAGAAATTCCAGACCGTCGTCGACCTCTCGAAGCTGAACTACCTCTTGTATTCAGTGTTCCTCAAGATAAATAATTACAATCCGAAGAGGGAAAGCCAGGTTAGGACATTCTTGTTCTCGATCCCTAACATAACATTTGCAGAGCGCATAATAGGTACTTGGGATATGCGTATCCAGATTTCATGCGCAACCCCGCAGGAATTCGAGAAGATGCTGCAGCAGATAAGGGAGTTCCTAGCAGCAGACCTTAAATACTACAATTTCGCTTTGATGATCAAGGAATATACCAGGGTATCTTACACAAAAGGTATGGAATAGTTCCTTTGTTATAAATTTTTAAAAAGAGGTGTATCATGGATAATCAGGACAAGTTCGTCTTTGAGGCATCCTGGGAAGTTTGCCACAAGGTCGGAGGTATCTATACTGTCGTAAGGTCGAAAGCCGCTCTTCTCAACAGCGCCTATCCTAACTATTTTCTCATAGGGCCGTATTTCAAGGACCATGCCGAATCTGACCTTGTTGAAGAGCAGGCTCCTCGCGAATTTTCAGAGGTCATTGATGAACTAAAGAAAGAAGGGATTGTATGCCATTACGGAAGATGGCAGATAAAAGGCAATCCACGTACGATACTGATTGATTTCTCTGGTTACTGGCCTAAGAAAGACGAGTTCAAGAAGATGCTGTGGGATGCTTACAAGATAGATTCCCTGTATTCTGGAGGAGAATACGACGAGGCGATTGTCTGGTCTGCCGCAGTCGGAAGATTGATTGAGAGATTCATCCAGAAGAAGCTCGAGAGGGGAGAGAACAATTTCAAGTATGTCGCCCACTTCCATGAATGGCTTGCAGGCACAGCTCTATTGTATCTCAAGAATAAGAATATCAGGATTGCGACAGTGTTCACTACACATGCTACGATGCTTGGCAGGACTATCGCAGGCATGGGCCGTAACTTATATGACGAGCTTGACTTTATCGATCCTACCAAGGAAGCATATACTCATGGAATCCAGGATAAATTTCTGACAGAGAAGGCGTGCGCGCAGGTTTGCGATGCATTCACGACAGTCTCGGAGATCACATCTATCGAAGCCGAGCACCTCTTAGGCAGGAAAGCCGATGTCTTGGTCCTGAATGGGCTTGACATCGAGAAGATGCCTACGTATGAGGAGGCTGCGTACGAGCACAGGATAAACCGGGAGAAGATCCATGAGTTCCTGAAGTTCTATTTCCTTCCATACTATTATTTTGATATTGAGGACACGGCGCTTTTCTTCATCGTGGGAAGGTATGAGTACAAGAACAAGGGCATAGACCTTGTCATCGAGGCTCTTGCCAGGCTCAATGAGCGGCTGAAGAAAGAGAAATCTAATCGCACAGTGATATGCTTCATTTGGATACCTAGGGATGTCCACGGTGTAAAGACAGAGATTTCAATAAACAAGACAGCATATCTTACGCTGAAGGATTTCGTAGAGGAGCATCTGCCCATGGTCCAGAACAGCATTGTGACGAATATCATTAAGACAGGGACCAAGCAGATAAGGCCTGAGGATATAAGTAACAGCCTATTTGATGCGGAATTCGTGCATAAGATAAAGAAGCTCGAATTGAATTTTGCGAAGAAAGGCAACCCTCCGCTCTCGACACATAATATCCCTTACGAGAATGATGATGAGATAATAAAGAACCTGGTGGCTACAGGACTTGACAATAGACAGGATGACTGCGTGAAGGTGATTTTCTATCCGATATACCTGACAGGTGTCGACGGCCTTACTGACCTGGCATATTATGATGCCATGAACGCGTGCCATCTTGGATTGTTCCCGTCATATTATGAGCCTTGGGGATACACTCCGCTTGAATGCGCATCCCTTGGAGTCCCGTCATTGACAAGCGACCTTGGAGGTTTTGGAAGGTTCCTGTTGCAGAAGACTACAGGCACATCAGGGATTTATGTGCTTAAGAGATACAAGCGCGATATGAATGTCGTGATAAATGAATTTACTGACATATTGTACAAGTTCGCGAAATTCAATGCCCAGGAGCGGGTGCAACAGAAGCTGATAGCTAAGGACATGGCAAATCTTGCCGACTGGAAAGTCCTTATCAAGAATTATTTTGATGCGCATGAGCTCGCGATAAAGAAGGCATATAATTTATGATCGAGGTGGAAATATGATCAATGTTGCAATTAATGGATTTGGAAGGATAGGCAGGATGGTATTAAAAGCAGGACTTGACGACCCTGATATCAATTTTGTCGTAATTAATGACCTTACTGACACAAAGACTCTTGCGCACCTGCTCAAATATGATTCTGTGCACGGGATTTTCCAGGGGCCGGTTGACTCAAGCCCCACATCACTCATTGTGAATGGCAAGAAGATTGATGTTATCTCAGAGAAGGATGTTGACAAGCTACCTTGGGGCAGGTATAAGGTTGATGTTGTTGTCGAGAGCACTGGAAGGTTCACCAAGAAGAAGGATGCCATGAGGCACATCACTGCTGGCGCAAAGAAGATAATCGTCTCTGCTCCTTGCAAGTGCGATGCAGGCGAGTCTCCTGTCAAGACAATAGTCAAGGGCGTGAACGAGCATGAGATGACAAAGGTCGATCTTATTGTCAGCAATGCCTCCTGCACTACAAACTGCCTTGCGCCGATGTTGAAGGTCCTTGAGGACAATTTCGGCATCGAAAGAGGGTACATGACTACAGTGCATGCTTATACTGCAGACCAGCGCCTTGTCGATTCTCCGCATGAGGACCTGAGAAGGGCCAGGCATGCTGCGATGTCGATAATACCTACGAGCACTGGCGCTGCCAAGGCAATTGGTGAAGTGATCCCGAGTTTGAAAGGCAAGATGGACGGTTTTGCATTGAGAGTCCCTGTGCCAGACGGCTCTTTCACAGACGTGACTCTAGTCCTTAAGCGTGACGCGACTGTTCAGCAGATAAATGATCTGTTCAAGAACGTGGCCAACTTCCATATGAAAGGCGTGCTTGAGTACTCTGAGGCTCCGATAGTGTCATCAGATATCGTCGGCAATCCGCATTCATGCATTTTTGATCCAGAGTTCACCAAGGTCATCGACAAGCGCTTCGTGAAAGTCACAGGCTGGTATGACAATGAGTGGGGCTACTCGAAGAGGATGGTTGATCTTCTGAAGATTATGGCAAAGCTCTAAAAAAAAAGTTAAGTGATATCATGGAACTGCCCACCCTCGGAAATATGTATATCGGGGGCAAGATAGCCCTCGTACGCGCAGGATTTGACGTGCCGATAGATGATAAAGGGAATGTTCTTGATGATACGAGGATAAGAGCGTCTGTTCCGACACTGAAATACCTTCTTGAGCACGGCGTCAAGCAGATAATAATCATAACGCACATAGGACGGCCTAAGGAAAAGGAAAGGAAGTTCATGACAGACAAGGTCGCTTCAAGGCTTTCAGAGATTCTTGGTGAGAATGTCCACAAGATGGATGACTGGGGTGAGAATGGAATACCAGACCCGAAGGTCGACCGTATCGTGATTCTTGAGAACCTGAGGTTCAATAGCGGCGAGAAAGACAAGGATCCGCAGAAGAGGGATTTGTTCGGTAAACACCTGGCATCATTTGCCGATTTCTATGTGGATGACGCTTTCTCTAACTGCCACAGGGAGCATGCATCCATGACCTCGATCCCGAAGTTCATACCTGGGTGTGTCGGTTTCAGCGTGGAAAAAGAAGTGACGACGATAACAAAGGCAATGGAAAATCCTGTTCATCCTTTCGTCTCGATAATCGGCGGTGTGAAGGCAGACAAGCTCAACGCTGTAGGGAACCTGATTGACAAGGTTGACACGATCCTGATTGCTGGTGCTCTTGCATTCACTCTACTAAAGCAGTTCGGAAAAGAGGTCGGTAAGACAAAGACAGATACAGAAGGCCTTGCAGGTTTTGCAGAGCTTGTCGAGAAGATAAGAAAGAGCCCTAAAGTCGTTCTTCCGCTCGACGCTGTTCTTGCGGATTCATTCAGCAATGCTGCTAATACTAAGATATCATCTGTTGAAAGTATTGACAAGGATTGGATGGCGCTTGATATAGGCCCAGAGACAATCAAGAAATACAGGGAAATCATATCAGGAGCAAAGACAGTAATCTGGAACGGGCCGATAGGTGTTTTTGAGTTCGAGAAGTTCGCTAACGGTACAAAGGAAGTTGCAGATGCGATGGCACAATCCAATGCGACGACAATCGTCGGAGGAGGCGATTCAGGAGCCGCAGTTGAGAAACTGGGTTTCAAGGAAAAGATGACATTAGTATCATCAGGCGGCGGTGTTTCATTAGAGCTGTTTGAAGGTAAAGAGCTTCCTGCCCTTAAAGCGCTGGAAAAGAGATAGAAAATGGCAAAAAAATATGATGTTGTTTCAGTAGGTTCTGCGACAGTAGATTGCTTTGTGAGCTTGCCAGTCGATTTCACACACATAAGGCATGGCTCGAAGGTGCTGATAGATGATATGACTCTTCTTACAGGAGGCGGAGGGACTAATGTCGCTGTAGGCCTTGCAAGGCTAGGCTTGAAGACGGGATTTATCGGCGAAGTTGGTGAAGACCTTTCTGCGCAATTGATCAAGCATGAGCTTGCGGGTGAGCATGTGGATTTCATGGTCAAATCGCATTCAAGGCACTTGACAGCTTACTCTGTAGTGCTTGAAGCAAAGGGAAAGGATCGTTCTATTCTTGTCTACAAGGGCGCTAGTAGTTTCCTTCATCCAGAAGAGATACCTAAATCTCTCAACACGAAATGGTTCTACTTCGCGTCTGTAGTGGGCACATCGTTCAAGACAATGGATACCCTCTCGAAGTTTGCAAGGAAGAACAGGATAAGTATTTTCTTCAATCCAAGCGAATACATGATTGTGAATGGAGGGAAGATAATCAAGGATATTGTCTCTGCTACTACAATATTGTCGCTCAACAAGGAGGAGGCGCAGCTTCTGACAAGAAGCAGTTCATCAAGCACGCACAACCTTCTCAAGAAGCTGAAAATGCTGGG
>Ga0315268_10006399_pt1 | contig 12530 bp, 10 predicted proteins | sample C1_top_MG_FD_204535 | JGI IMG/M metagenome (GOLD analysis project Ga0315268, IMG submission 204535) | Sediment microbial communities from Yellowstone Lake, YNP, Wyoming, USA - C1_top | ecosystem: Environmental > Aquatic > Freshwater > Lake > Sediment | place: USA: Wyoming | collected 2017-08-01 | reverse complement strand
CAGGCGCTCGATCTCGGCGATCTGACCGGGCTCCAGCGGCGCGAAGTGGGAGAAGTCGAAGCGGAGGTGGGCGGCATCGACGACGCTGCCGGCCTGCTTGACGTGGGTGCCGAGCACTTCGCGCAGGGCGGCGTGCAGCAGGTGGGTGGCCGAGTGATTCCATGCCGTGCGGCTGCGCGCGCTGGCATTCACCCGCGCCGTCACCCGCTCGCCGACCGCCAGCGTGCCGGCCTTGAGCAGACCTTGGTGGCCGAACACGTCGGCCTGGATTTTCTGCGTGTCGCACACCTCGAACAGCGTGGTGCATACTGCCCCGCGCAGCAGTTCGCCGCAGTCGCCGACCTGGCCGCCGGACTCGGCGTAGAACGGCGTCCGGTCGAGCACCACGATGCCTTCCTCGCCGGCCTGGAGCTGATTGACCCGGGTGCCGTCGCGGTACAGCGCCAGCACCGCGGCTTCTTCCTCCAGCGTCTCGTAGCCACGGAACTCCGTCGACTGACCGTCGTAATCGACGCTGCCTTTCAACTTGAAGCTGGAGGCGGCGCGCGCCATCTCGCGCTGGCGCTGCATGGCCTGTTCGAAGCCGGCCTCGTCCACCGTCACGCCGCGCTCCCGGCAAATGTCGGCGGTGAGATCGAGCGGGAAGCCGTGGGTGTCATAAAGCCTGAAGACCGTCTCGCCGTCGAGCGCCTTGTTTCCCGCCGCAAGGGCGGCTTCGAGGTTCTCCATGCCGTGCTCGATGGTCTCGCCGAAGCGCATCTCCTCCTGCCGCAGCACCGCCGCCACCTGTTCCCGCGCCGCCACCAGTTCCGGATAAGCGGCGCCCATGGCGGCACAGAGATCGGTCACCAGCTTGTGGAAAAATGGTCCTCTCTGGCCAAGCTGGTAACCGTGGCGGATGGCGCGCCGGACGATCCGCCGCAGCACGTAGCCGCGCCCGTCGGCGCCGGGAATCACGCCGTCGACGATCAGGAAGGCGCAGGCGCGGATATGGTCGGCGATCACCTTGAGCGAGTTGTTGGCGAGATCCTTGCAATGCGTCTCGCGCGCGGCCGCCTGGATCAGTTGCTGGAACAGGTCGATCTGGTAGTTGCTATGCACATGCTGCAACACCGCGGCAATGCGCTCCAGCCCCATGCCGGTATCCACACTGGGCTTGGGCAGCGGATGCAGCACGCCCGCTTCGTCGCGGTTGAACTGCATGAACACCAGGTTCCAGATCTCGATATAGCGGTCGCCATGCTCTTCCGGTGAACCGGGCGGGCCGCCCCACACCTCCGCGCCGTGATCGAAGAAAATCTCGCTGCACGGGCCGCACGGACCGGTGTCGGCCATCTGCCAGAAATTGTCCGAGGCGTATTTGGCGCCCTTGTTGTCGCCGATGCGGACGATGCGCTCCGCCGGCACGCCGATCTCCCTGGCCCAGATATCGTAGGCCTCGTCGTCCTCGGCATACACCGTCACCCACAGCTTGTCCGCCGGCAGTTGGTAGATAACCGTCAGCAACTCCCAGGCGTAACGGATGGCGTCATGCTTGAAGTAGTCGCCGAAGCTGAAGTTGCCGAGCATCTCGAAGAAGGTGTGATGACGCGCGGTATAGCCGACATTTTCCAGGTCGTTATGCTTGCCGCCGGCGCGCAGGCTGCGCTGCGAGGAAGTGGCGCGGCTGTAGGGGCGTTTCTCCTTGCCGGTGAATACGTCCTTGAACTGCACCATGCCGGAATTGGTGAACAGCAGGGTCGGATCATTGCCCGGCACCAGCGAACTGGAGGCAACCACGGTGTGGCCCTTGGAGGCGAAGAATTCGAGAAATTTCCGGCGGATTTCGGCGCTGTTCATGGCTTGCAAGTGGGTTCTAAGGGTAAGCTGCGATTTTAGCATCCCCGCCGCTTCCGGCAGCCCAAAACTACCCGCGCAGCGGATTGAACAAATCCAGCCGGTCAGTGAAGATGGCCGTCACGCCGGCGGCGAACAGCCGCTCCGCCTCTTCCGGACGATTCACCGTATAGCAGGCCAGCGGATAACCGGCGGCGCCGATTTCCGCCGCCTGTGCCAGCTGCAACTGGCTTGCCGCGCAATGCAGCGCCAGGCATTCCTGCCGTTGCAGGCGCGCCCGCCAATCGGCCGGGATGGCTTCCACCAGCAAGGCGCGCGGCAGCGCCGGAGCCACCGCGCGCGCCGCCGCCAGCGCCTGCTCGGAAAACGACGAGAACAGCAGCGGCACGTCCCGCCAGGCCTGCGTGGAGTCCTCGATCAGGCGCGCCACGGCGGAAGCGGTCTGCGTTTCGAGACCGGCGGCGGGCTTGATTTCGATGTTGGCCGCCAGGCCCAGGTCCAGGCACGCAGCGAGCGTCTGCTGCAGCGTCGGCAGGCGCTCGCCGGCAAAGGCGCGGTGATGCCAGCGCCCCGCATCGAGTTGGCGCAGCCGTGCCAGCGGAGTGTCGGCGACGCTGCCGCTGCCGTCGGTGGTGCGCTCCAGGGTCTCGTCGTGGATCAGCAGCGGCACGCCGTCGGCGCTCAGCATCACGTCGAACTCAACCGCGCGAAAGCCCAATCTGGCGGCCAGTTGCAGGCCGGCCAGGGTGTTCTCGGGGGCCAGCGCGCCGCCGCAGCGATGGGCGATCAAGCGTGCATAGTCCCAGCGCGGCCGGTTCATGCATTCAGCGTCCGGCGGGGGCCAGGACGCCGGGAACGCCCGGCGCGCCATTGACCCGGCTCATGGCGGTGTCGAGTGCCTCCTTGGCCGGCTTGGTGTTGGCCCACACCGCGGCGATCTCCTGGTTGAGGATGTCGCGCACGCGATTCAGACCGAAACCATGCTTGGTGCGCAGCGTCGGGGATTTGCGTTCGGACAGGCGGCGGGTCGCCGCGTCCAGCAGCGTCGGCGCGACGCCGGCGGCCTTGAGCGCCTCGATCGCCGCCGGCGTCATCGGCAGATAGCCGGTCGCCTTCACCCATTCCAGTTGCGCTTGCGGCCGCAGCAGGAAACTGACGAAGCGCGCCGCAAGCTTGTATTGGTTTTTCTTGCGTCCGGCCAGCACCCACAGGGCGGCGCCGTCGGGCAGAACCTTGTGCGGCGTCGCGCCGCGCACGTCGTCGTAATACGGCAATTCGGCCACGCCCACCTCGAAATTGCCGCGCTTCGCCTCGGCATACAGCGCGGATTCGCCGGTCAGCATGGCGCATTCCCCGGAGATGAACTTCCGGTCGGATTCCGCGCCCGCGCCGAAATAATGGAAGTAGGAGCTCTTGTACCAGCTCGCCAGCAGCGCGATATGCTTGACGTCCACCAATTGATTCAGGGCGACCCGGGTGGCGCCGTTTTTCTCGCGCACGGCGATGGGCTCGTCATGTTGCGAGGATACATTCTCCAGGTTCACCCAGGCGAAACGCGACGAAGTCAACGGGCACTTGACGCCGGCATCCAGCAGCTTGCCGGCGCGTTCCTGCACCTCCCACCAGGTTTTCGGAGGATTCTCCGGGTCCAGTCCGGCTTTGCGGAAAGCCTCCTTGTTCCACATCAGCACCGGCAGGGACATGCCCAGCGGCAATGCCTGGAGGCGACCGAGCGTGTCATCGACCGAATCGACCAGCAAAGGAAAAAACCGCTTGGCATCGAGTTTCTCGCCCGACTCCGACATGACCCGGTAAAGCGGCTTGAAGCGCGGCCGGGTGCCGAAGAAATCCACGCTGTCGTCGGAATCCAGCAGCGCCAAAAGCGGCAGTTGGCGCCGGTCTTCCTCCGCCATGCCGCGCAAATCCTGCAGCAATATCCTGCCCTTGCCTTTTTGCTCATCGTTGAAACGCAACACCAGTGTCGCCAGCGCGTCGTAGGCCTTGCCGCTCAACGCATGGCGCAGGATTATTTCCTCGCTGGCCCGCGCCGGCGCCGCCAGCGCAGTGACCAGCAACAGCACCCATCCCATCCGCCGCATGTTTCCTCCCGGTTAGCGCCAAAACTTCAAGTCGCCATCTTACCTCGCCGCACCCGCCATCTCTTGAAGTCATTCGGACCAGGCCAGGAACATCCTGTCCAGGCCGCCCCTCCCGATTCCCCTTGCATAATCCGAACCCTTATGATACTTTATATATGAATATATGCACGTTTGCGTAAAGGGGCGGCAAAATGCGCATCGTTTGCCTGGGTGGCGGTCCAGCCGGCTTGTACTTCAGCATCCTGATGAAAAAATCCGACCCTGCCCACGAAATCACCGTGGTCGAGCGCAATCGTCCGGACGACACCTTCGGCTGGGGGGTGGTTTTCTCGGATGCCACGCTGGGCAAACTCGCCCAGGCCGACCCGGCGAGCCACGCCGAAATCATCCGAGGTTTTCACCATTGGGACAAATGCGACATCTTCTTCAAGGCACGCCGCATCACTTCCGGCGGCCACGGTTTTTGCGGCATCGGCCGCGGCAAGCTGCTGAACATCCTGCGGTCCCGTGCCGCCGAGCTCGGCGTCAAACAGGTTTTCGAGACCAATGTCGGGGACGTCGCCCGCTTCGTCCAGGACCGGCAATACGGCCTGATCGTCGCAGCGGACGGCGCCGGCAGTATCATCCGCAACAAGTATGCGGCGCATTTCAAGCCCGCCATCGAGATCCGCAAGTCCCGTTATATCTGGCTCGGCACGCATCTCGCGCTGCATGCCTTCACTTTCATCAGCGAGTTGACCGAATGGGGCTGGTTCCAGGTGCATGCCTACCAGTTCGATCGGGACACCAGCACCTTCATCGTCGAATGCCACGAGGACACTTGGCGGGCAGCGGGACTCGACCGGCTCGACCAGGCCGACTCGGTCGCCTTCTGCGAGAAATTGTTCGCCAAGTATCTCCAGGGCCACAAGCTGATCGGCGACACGCGCCATCCGCGCGGTTCCGCCTGGCTGAATTTCACCCGCGTGCTGTGCGCGCGATGGCACTACCAGAACATCGTGCTGATCGGCGACGCGGCCCACACCGCGCATTTCTCCATCGGTTCGGGAACCAAGCTGGCGATGGAGGACGCCATCGCCCTGAGCAAATCCGTCACCGCCAACCCCGGCGCTGTCGAACACGCGCTGGCGTTGTACCAGGCCGAGCGCGAACCCGAAACCCTCGCATTGCAGAGCGCGGCGCGCAACCGCATGGAATGGTTCGAGAACATCGCCCGCTACGCGCATCTGGCGCCGGAGCAGTTCGCTTACGCGCTGCTCACCGGCAGCCAGCGCATCGGTCATGAAAACCTCAAGCTGCGCGACAAGGCCTATGTGGACAACGTCGAGAGCTGGTTCGCCCGGCAATGCGGCCTGCCGTCGCAACCGCTGCCGCCGATGTTCACGCCGTTCCGGGTGGCTGGAATGACGCTGAAGAACCGCGTCGTCGTTTCGCCGATGGCCATGTACTCCTGCAGCGACGGCCTGCCTGACGATTTCCTGCTGGTGCACCTGGGCAGCCGCGCGCTCGGCGGCGCCGGGCTGGTGATGACGGAGATGACCGGCGTCTCGCCCGATGCGCGCATCACTCCAGGCTGCGCGGGTCTGTGGAACGACCGGCAGTTGCAAGGATGGCGGCGCATCGTTGACTTCACGCATAAGCACTCCGGCGCCAGGATCGGCGTCCAGCTCGGCCACTGCGGTCCGAAAGGCTCTACCCGCCTGGGCTGGGAGGCCATCGACGAGCCACTGCCGGAAGGCAACTGGCCCTTGCTGGCGGCCTCGGCCGTCGCCTATGGCCCGCGCAACCAACTGCCGCGCGAAATGACGCGCGCCGACATGGACCAGGTGCGCGACGACTTCGTCGCCGCCGCCGGACGCGCCCTCGGCGCCGGCTTCGATCTGCTCGAACTGCACTGCGCCCACGGCTACCTGCTGTCAAGCTTCATCTGTCCCCTCACCAACCGCCGCAACGACGAGTACGGCGGCAGCCTGGAAAACCGCCTGCGCTATCCGCTTGAAGTGTGCCGTGCCCTGCGCGCCGCCTGGCCCGCCGGCAAGCCTCTGGCGGTGCGCATCTCGGCGCACGATTGGGCGCCCGGCGGCAATACTCCGGACGATGCCGTCATCATGGCGCGGCTGTTCAAGGATGCCGGCGCCGACCTGATCGATGTTTCTTCCGGCCAAACCACGCGCGCCTCCAAACCCGTCCATGGCCGCAAGTACCAGACGCCGTTCGCCGACCGGATCAGGAACGAGGTGGCCATCGCCACCATCGCGGTCGGCAATATTTTCGAGGCGGATCACGTGAACACCATTGTCGCCGCCGGGCGCGCCGACCTGTGCGCCCTCGCCCGGCCGCACCTGGCCGATCCGGCGTGGACCCTGCACGCCGCCGCGCAACAGGGATTCCAGGAAGCAGCCTGGCCGCCGCAGTACCTCAACGGCAAGGAGCAACTCGAGCGCAATCTGGCGCGCGCCGCACAGCTTGCGCTGAACGCCTAAATCCGCAGCATTTTTACAGGGACCCCGCCATGATCAAGAAAAAAAGCTCCGTCGCCCCATACGATACCGAAACCCGCGCCACCAGCAGCTACGCTCAGGAACTGCGTCTGTGGCTGCGCCTGCTCGCCTGCACCAACCTGATCGAGGGCGAGATCAGGAGCCGGCTGCGCAGCCAGTTCAGCATGACCCTGCCGCGCTTCGACCTGATGGCGCAGCTGGAGCGCAGCCCGGATGGCATGAAGATGGGCGAACTGTCGAAGCGCATGATGGTCACCGGCGGCAATGTCACTGGCATTACCGACCAATTGGTGGTCGAAGGCATGGTGGTGCGCGAGGACAACCCCAAGGACCGGCGCGCCTACAATGTCAAGCTGACGCCGGCGGGACGCAAGGCCTTCATGAAAATGGCGGCGGCGCACGAGATTTGGATCGTCGCCATGCTCGGCGATCTCAGCGAGAAGGAGCGCGACCAGCTTTACGCCCTGTTGGCGAAACTGAAAGTCCACGTATCGGCGATTACCGCTCCCGCCGGGAATCCGCCTTGAGGCAGGCGCCGCAACAGCGGCCGCGGGAAAATCGGCAACTGCCGCGCAACGGCAAATGCCAGTCACAGAGAGGCAAGCCAATAATGCACGAAATACTCCAGCCCGCCGGCTGGGTCAGGCCCAGGGGCTTTGCCAACGGCATCAAGTCGAAGGGAACCATGATCTTCACCGGCGGACAGATCGGCTGGGACAGCGTATGCCGCTTCGTCAGCCCCGACCTTGCGGAACAGGTGCGGCAGACGCTGCTCAACATTGTCAGCATCCTTGCCGAAGCCGGCGCCAGGCCCGAGCACGTGGTGCGCCTGACCTGGTACGTGACCGACAAGCGCGAGTATCTGGCGCAAGCCAGGGAGATCGGCGCGGTCTACCGCGACATCATGGGCAGGCACTTTCCGGCGATGGCCGTGGTGCAAGTGGCTGCCCTGGTCGAGGACGCCGCCAAGGTGGAAATCGAGGCCACGGCAGTCATCCCGGATACGGATTGATTCGAACATCCGCCAAAAACTGACGTAAAATCGTCCTGCCGCAAACCATGCCGGTACCCGCAGGACACAAGTACCCAAGGTTGGGCCTGGGATGCCAGCGCAATTGAGTACCCGTTCTGCGACTAAATTTGCATCAATTGGAGCCACACTGCTTCCGGGGATCGCCATGCATTTACGCCTGTTCCTGCTGCTAATCCCGTTCGCGCTGAGCGCCTGCGAACAGCTCGGCCTGGACGACCAGGCCAAAATCGCCGCGGCCCGGGAAGCCGAGGGGAGGGCCATCGGCAGCGCCTGCAGGCAATCGGCCCGCGCCCTGGAAGATTGCTACTCGCTCAATCCGAAAGCCCAGAAAGCCGCGATCTTCGCCGGCTGGCGCGACATGGATGGCTATATGCGCGAAAACAAGATCGAGAGCATCGCCCCGCCGGTGGCGGAAGCCAAACCGAGCGAGGAACAGCCGGCCGCCGAGAAGCCCAAGGAAACGGTCGGCGCCGCCAAGCCTGCCGCGAAACGCTGACGCCCGGACGACGTAGCTGGTGCCGCACGTTGGTTGCCGATAATGACAAATTGCTACAGCGCCGGATTGCCGTAGCGCGGGAAAATTTCCTCGATTTCCCGCAACACCTCTTCCGCCAGAGCCACCGCATAACCTCGCTTTTGACGCGCTGTTGCCAATGGCATGAATCAAGGCTATTCTAGCGCCACAATTTGCAGGTTTCACCATGAACATTGCCGCCACAATCGAAGAAGCCCGGAACCGCTTAGTACACTCGCTGCACCCGGAACGGATCATCCTGTTCGGCTCCCACGCATGGGGAACGCCAGGCCCGGACAGCGACTTGGACCTTCTGGTGATCGTCGCCGATTCCAACCTGCCTCCCCATAAACGCGCGCAAGCCGCCTACCGTTCCCTGTTCGGATTGGGAACTCCCTGCGACGTCATCGTCCACACTCGTGCCGAAGCCGAGCGACTGGATCAGGTTACCACCTCACTGACGCACCGAGCCCTGCACGACGGAATAGTCCTGCATGGATGAAGCCACCCGTAGCGAAACCGATGCATGGCTCGCCAAGGCCCGGCGTGACCTCGACTCGGCAAGGCGCCTACTGGCGGGTGACCCGCCCTTTCGCGATACCGCTGCCTACCATTGCCACCAAGCAGGGGAGAAGGCCATCAAGGCATTGCTCACCGCAACCAAAGTTTCATTCCCCAAGACCCACGACCTGACGATACTGATAGGACTCGCCGAATCCCGACTCCCCCGCATTGCGACATGCCGCGAAGCAGCGATCATCCTGACGCCCTATGCAACGCTCTTCCGCTATCCGGATGCATTTCCGGAACCAGACGATCAAGACCTGCGCGAAGCCGTAGCGCTTGCAGAACAGTTGATGGACATCGTTGCCCGAGAGTTGGCTTTACTCGGAAGTTAGCAGCAGTCGATGAACGCCGCCCAAAGCAATCATCAACTCGCCGATTTCCTCGCTCCAGGAGTCGTAGCGGAAGATGTACCAGGCCTCTACACCCTCATCTCGGCCCAATCCCTGATCGGTGTTTTCGTCGCCCTGTTCCGCGGCGGCGACGAAGAAGTACTGGTGCGGCTCGCCGTGCTGCGGGAAATCGGCGCCCGCGCTGATGCTCCGCAATGGTCGCCGCGCGAGCTGGAGGCCCGTTTCGTCTGGCTCGATCCGATCAAACTCGACACAGTGTTGAAACGACTGCGCGAACACAACCTGCTGGTATGGGACGGCGATACACGCCTCTATTCGCTGGCACCGACGGGCCGCATGGCCTTGGCCGCCCTTGACCAAATGCTGCGCTTCGCCGCCGACGAGGATGCCGAACTCGGATTCATCGTCGCACAAGTCGCTGCTGGCGGTGCTGTGGGCCGGCTCTCCGCCGAAAACTTGCGCCACCTGCTGGCGCGTCTGTGGGAACTCAGGGAAGAGTTCTCCGCCGCCGTTGCTTCCGGCTCCGAGTTCCGGCTTAAAGCCGCGCAAGGCAAACTGGAATCCGTTTGGCAGTGGATGGAAAAGGGTACCCAGGTGCTCGGCGCCCTGTCCGAGGACGGCTTCGACGACGATACTTGGCGCCTAGCTCAGGAGATCGGCGCCCGGCAATCCGAGATCATGCGCATGTCATCGATCTTCCAGCGCGAACTGGCCGCAATTGCACGCCAGCGCGTACATCTGTCCGATGGCGGGCTCACCACCTCGGAAGTGGCTGGTTGGTTGCGAACACAATCGCTCGACGAACTCGCCGCCCTCGGTGCGCAAGGATTGTCCCAGGTGCCCGAACCCGTCTTCATTCTCCCGGATGTCATGCTCGATATCGCCGAGACGGAATTGGTGGACAAACAACGCGCCGACCGGCATGTCTCTATCTTACCGCCGCCGATGTCGGCCGAACACGTGGCCGACGCGACACTGGAGCCGCCGGCCGAGTTTGCCGACCTTCTACGCCTGCTCGGACAAGTGGAAGCGCCACTACCGGTGGCGGATGCAGTCGTCGGCGGCAGCTTCCGCGCTGCTTCATACCGTCTTTCCCTGCTGTCGTTCCTCGGCGAGGCGAATGTCGATCCCGATATGGCGCTCCTAGCCAGCCTGCCCCTGGCCGTTGAGTGGGATGCAGACAATGCGCTTGTTCCCATAGGACGGGAGGAAGTCGCCGCGATCACTCCCGGCTCCCTGCGGCCCACCAACGCAGGAACATAATGGACGCCTCGCGCATCGTTGCTCGCTTGCTGTCCCTGCGCTTCTTGCCACGTCGGGACAAGGAAATACTGCGACTGCTCACCGATGCCAGCCTGCGCCAGGAGGTCGAAACGCGGCTTGCCGCTTGCGGCCTGCGGCTGCTCGATCACCCCTATGCCGACCATGTCGCGATCGGGCTGGCGCGCGAAGCGGAAGCGCCAGTGTTCGAGACCGATACCGAATGGCTGCCCAGCAACGTCAACTTGCCCAAGGATGCGGTCGCGCTCCTGGTGCTGCTGTGGGCGCTGATCGTCCTGCCCAAGCGCGAGCGCCAGATATCACGGACGGATACAGCAGGCCAAGACGAAATGTTCAGCGGCACGGCGCGCAAGGTCGATGCCGAGGTTTCGGCCGGGATTGCCGAGGCAACGCTGTTCGAGGACTACGGCAAGTTGCTGGGCGGCAAAGGCCGAGTCAACATTCACCTCGGTACGCTTTCCCGCCTCGGCTTCATCGAGCGCAGGAACAAGACCCTGCACGAAGGACCGCTTCTGGATCTGGCTTTCGACTACGCCGAAGTCGCCCCGCGCATCCTCGAAGGCACACTTGCCAGCGTGCTGAAAAATCGCCAGGCAGGGGGCGCCTGATGTTCCGTTTCGAGAAGCTCGAAGTCGTCCATTGGGATTACTGGCAGCGCGTCGAGCTACCACTCGATGCCAACATCGTCACCATCGTCGGCCCCAACGGTTCTGGCAAGACCACGCTGCTCGACGCACTGCGCACCTTGCTGGCGCTGGACTGTTCGGGCCAGGGCACGCGCCGACGCGACTACAAGCGCTATGTTCGCCGTAGCGGCGAAGACTGGGCCTGGCTGCGCGCCGTGGTAGACAACCGCAAGCTTCCCAACGGCCGCCGTCCCTTCTGGCCGCCGCACCAGGAGGACACAGTCACCCTGGCCTGCCGCATCGAGAAAAAGGGCGGCGACTGGAGCCGCACCTATTTCATCGCTGCCGCCGACGTGCCCATCGAGCAGATCGAAAAACAGGGCCAAGCCTACGGTGTGCGCGACTGGAAGCAACTCATGCAGCAGGCCGGCCTGACGCCGGCACTGGCCAAGGTGCTATCGCTCGAACAGGGCCAGACCGACAAGCTCTGCGAACTCTCGCCCAAGGAACTGCTCGACCTGGTGTTCCAGGTATTCGGCGACAAGGAAACCCTGGATCGTTACGCCGAAGCGAGGAACCACCAGGATGCGGTGGTGCGGGAACTGGTCGAGATGGAGCGGGAACTGGCCCGCGTCGGCAGCCTGCTGGAGCGGCAGGAGGGCAAGGTCAATCGTTACCTCGAATGGGGTCAACTGCGCGACGAACAAGTGACGCTCGCGGCCGAAATCCGGCCGCGCCTGGAATACCATCTGCTGGGCGAATCCATCCGCGGCGCCCGCTCCATGCTGGGCGGCGCCCGGCGCGAATGGCGGGCGAAGCGCCTGGAGCGCCACCATAAGCGCGAGCGCAAGATCGAATTGGACAATGCGTTGGCCGCAGCATGCTCGCGCAAGGAGGCCGCCGACGAGAACGACCGTCTTGCCAACACCGCCGCATCCGATGCCGGAATCGTAAAGACACGCTGGGCAACCCGACTGGAACCGCGCACCCGGTTGATCGAAGCGGCCAAGCAAGCGGGTGGCGATCCGTCCGAGGTCCAGCAAGCCCTGGAGGCAGCCGAGAACGAGCGCACCGGCCTTAAAGAGCAGCTCGGTCTGCTAGAGAAGGAAGCGAAGGAAGCGCGCGTAATTCTCGAACACCTAGCCGGCGGCCGGCGCGCCGACCCAGCCGATGTCATGGCTTTCCACCGCGCCCTCAATGAGGCTGGCATTGCCCACGATCTGCTTGCGGAACTGGTCGAGGTCGTCGATTCCGGCTGGCAAACCGCCGTCGAAGCCGTGCTTGCGCCCTTCGCCCATGTCGTGCTGCTAGCGCGCGAACAGGATGCCACGACAGCTTTCGCTCTGGGCGAGAAAATGCGCTACCGGCACTTCGTCGTCCCGGAGCGTGCGCTGCCGCCCACCCCGAGCTCGGGATCGCTGCTGGAGGTCGTGAAGTTCGCCCACCCGGTACCCGAATGGATCACGCGCCTCTTGGATCGAAACCACCGGGTCGAGGATGCCAAGGCTGGCGCCCACCTACCGCGCGGGCAGGACTGGGTGACGCGCCAGGGCTACCTGCGCGAGCGGCGTGGCGGACGACACGCCGCCGGCGGATTCGCGCAATTCGGCGCCGCGCGCCTCGCCGACATCAAGAAACGAGTCGCGGAGCTGGAGCGACTAGCACAGCCGCTCCAGAAACAGATAGATGGACTCGACGACACCATCGGCGCTTTACGCCTAAA
>Ga0315268_10006398_pt1 | contig 12530 bp, 13 predicted proteins | sample C1_top_MG_FD_204535 | JGI IMG/M metagenome (GOLD analysis project Ga0315268, IMG submission 204535) | Sediment microbial communities from Yellowstone Lake, YNP, Wyoming, USA - C1_top | ecosystem: Environmental > Aquatic > Freshwater > Lake > Sediment | place: USA: Wyoming | collected 2017-08-01 | reverse complement strand
ATTTCACATCCTCATCGTGCTCAAGGAGATCCGCCAAAAGACCGGGAAGGGTGTCGGGGATACCATCACTGTGAGCCTGGAAGAGGATTTGGAGCAGCGTAAGGTGAAAGTCCCGCCTGACCTGGCGGAAGCACTGCAGGCTGACCTCCCAGCACAAGCTGCCTTCGAAAAACTGAGTTACACCCACCAGCGCGAGCATGTGCTTGCCATCCAGGAAGCCAAGAAAGAGGAAACCCGCCGCCGTCGCATCCAAAAGGCGCTTGAGATGCTGAAGCAGGGGAACAAGCGATAAGCACGAACGACAAAATACAGTCATTGCTCGACGAGCGGGTCATCTCGAAGACCCCGCCATTATTATGCGGGGATGCCCGCACACCTGTCCCAGGAGAGTAGCGGATGGGATCGCCACCCTGACACCACGAGGTATCAGGATTAAGGAGATCTCCTTAATCCATGGGATTGCTTTCCCGCAAAAAGAGGGCGGGACCTTCGGCACTTCGCTCGCAATGACATCAAAGGGCCAAACCTCCGGTTGAAAAGCGTTATAATTCCCAGCGCGCCCCAGTAGCTCAAAAGGACAGAGCAGAGCACTCCTAAGGCTAAGGTTGTGAGTTCGATTCTCGCCTGGGGCACCACTGATCGATAAAACCAGCCAGGAATTCCTGGCTGGTCTGCGTTTTGAACGGACGGAAGAGACCATGAACAACTGCGGTGGTTGTATTAATTCAGCCGGTTCATATAGGTTTTTTTTCTAATACTGACCCTGACTTTGTTATCCACGGATTTATTCACTATGACACGTTAATTTCAGCCCGTAACGATCATCCCCCGGAACTGCCCGGGGTATCTGCTGAGCTTGTAAACCACACACCAATAATTACAATGAATATAATAGTTATGTTATTGATAATTATATAATTTTGTACTATAATATTAGTTAATAATACTATTTAGGAAAAATTCATGACAAAACGATCTCTATCAAATGACCCAATTACTTCTGACCCGCCCCTCGATGAAATTAACGTAGGTCACCGACTGCGAGAGTTGCGCGCGGTGCGTGGGTTATCCATGCGGGTCCTTGCTGATCAGAGTGGCTTGAATGTCAACACCTTGAGCCTGATCGAAAACCAGCGCACATCTCCAAGTGTAAGTACTCTTCAGCAGCTGGCACAAACCCTGCAGGTGCCCATCTCCGCCTTCTTCGAGACCGATCATGGCGACAAGCTGGTTGCCCACCAAAGCGCCGGGAACCGCCCGCGCGCTTTGATCACACATGGTTCGATCGAAGATCTAGGTGCGGGGATGTCGCGCTTTGGTGCAGAGCCGTTCATCGTCACCCTTGCCCCAAATGCAGATAGCGGCAAAACGCCCATTGTTCACACTGGGCGTGAATTCATCTACTGCCTGGAAGGGCACATTGCATATACCGTGGATACCAAAACTTACAATCTCGAACCAGGAGATAGCCTGCTGTTCGAGGCATATTTACCTCATCACTGGAAGAACCTGGATACCACCCCGTCCCGTAACCTGTTGATCCTCTGTCCTCTGGATGAGCGTGATCGCCCCACCGAACGTCACTTTCAGTAAGCGCCTTTAAAAAGGAGGCGGCTATGGGTAAGGATCGCTTCTTCACCAAGCTTATGGTTGCAGGATTGATTACCGTGATTATTGGAATTGCGGTCCTGGCATTGCCTGTACAGGCTTCCCAGCCGCAATCTAAATCACCGGATTCTGAAACTGAGCCAGCCTGCAACAGTTGCCATGACAACCTCTATTACAACTACGACTTGGGGAAATCCTACTGTGTCGGACCCGCTCGCACGCGTTGTGTTGCCTGCCATGATGGAGACGCGTCTGCGCTCGACGTCACCTCCGCGCATGCTGGGTTGGTCGCCTACCCGGTCATCAACGGGGACGACTCCAGGTGCCAGGGCTGCCACGGGCAAACCACACTCACTTATGTGGAGAAATTTTCACAGATCGCGGGATTCCGTTCCATTAACTATGTCACCAAGGCATCTTACAACTTCAATCCTCAGGTACTCTCCTCTGGTTTTCCTGCAGTAAAACCTGAAGGAAATCCATCCTGGATCGCCATTTCCATTTTCAGCCTGATCGCCCTCCTGCACTTTGTGGGCTTTTACCTGGCTTCGAAATGGATTCACCATTAATCATTGATATGGAGACCTTAATGACAAAAATAGCCATGGTTACAGATGACCATCAGACCATCAGCGCGCACTTTGGGCGTGCGGTTTATTATGATGTTTTTACGGTGGAGGATGGGAAAGTGGTTGGGCGGGAAATACGCACCAAACCAGGACATAACCAGTTCGCCGGGGAACCGCATGGGGGTCAGGGTCATATGCATGGTCAGGGACCGGAAGCGGAAGCCCGCCATGCCCGCATGATGAGCGTCATCAGTGATTGCCAGGTATTGGTCGCGTGCGGCATGGGGATGGGAGCGTATGATGGCTTGAACAGCATTGGCATTCACCCCATTTTGACAGACATTCAGGAAATTGAAGAAGTAATCAAGGTTTATCTGGATGGGCAATTGACTGACCACCCCGAGCTTGTTCACTAATAGATAGCTCCTTCGTATCCATCATGGAACCTTCCATCTTTGATATCCAGGCTGATTTTTGCAAGGCAATGGGGAACGCCGGCAGGTTGCACATCCTGCATTCACTGCGTGAACACCCCAGGACTGTCAACGAGATCAGTCATGAAACCAAAATACCCCAGAGCAGTGTCTCCAGACATTTAGCCTGCCTGCGCAGGGTGGGAGTGGTGATCTCGGAAAGACGGGCGGGTGAACGAGTTTATCGGATCACAGACAAGAAGATCGTCGAGGTCTGTGACTTGGTGCGCAGTGTGTTGACAGAACAAATCAACAACCGCCTTCGTTTCATTTCATGAGCACAGAACATTCCTATCGTGGAACGATAACCCGTGTATTCCCATTAGGAAGACCGGGTTTCTTGATATATTCATTCATGGTGGATTCTTATAAATGATTACCGCTTCCTTGGGAGATTGGAATGTCCAAAAAACACCAAAAATCAAAGCAATATTCCTCCAAGACTACTTCTCAACAGCGGCATAAACCTCACAAGCGCAACCTGCCCTGGTTGTGGATTAGTCTGGGAGTGTTATTCATCGCTGTGGTGGGAATTCTGCTATTTAATTCCATGGTAGCCTCATCCATCGAAATTACTCCAGCCCAGGCGTATGTTAAGTTCCAAAAAGGGGCTTCCTTTCTGGATGTGCGCAGCCAGGATGAATGGGATCAGTTTCATATTGCCGGAAGCATCCTCATCCCCTTGGATCAATTGCAAAGCCGATTGGGCGAATTGCCGGGAGATAAAGAGATTGTTGTAGTGTGTCTATCGGGGCACCGCGCCCGGAGTGGGGTTGATATTTTACAGCAAGCCAGATTCAAGCACGTGTACTGCCTGGGCGGGGGATTACAGGCATGGATGGCTGCAAATTACCCGATTGAAAGGGGATCGCCATAAAAAATGGAATAAATTAATATCAGTGATCGATAGGTTTTCAAAGGTGAAGATCGCTTGATTGGTCATAATTATTTTGCTTTGGTGCGGAAAACAACAATTGTTTTTTTATATATTCCCCTGGTTTCAAGGAAGGAGTGAGATTCGGAACAGATCCTCGCATGGGGCACCAATCACACACAAAACCAGCCATAATTTCATGGCTGGTTTGCGCTTTCAAAGGAAGGGAGGCGAACAAGAACAGCAGCGGAAGTTGTATAATTTAATTTTAGCAAGATCATAAAGGTATTTAAATGCAGGTTTTCTTCTTTATTTTTTCACTTATACTGACTCTGCTTTTTTTTGTCTATGGATTTAATCACTATTACCTGTTAAATTCAGCCCGCAACTATCATCCCCCGGAACTGCCTGGGGATCCTGAGGAGAGGCCGGAAGTCGCCATCCATCTGCCAGTTTACAACGAAAGATATGTGGTCCGCCGACTGCTGGAAGGTTGCATCAGCATGGCAGACGCCTATGGGATCGATAAAGTGCATATCATGGTCCTGGACGATTCAGACGATGACACCTCACGCGAGATCGATGAGATTGAAAAAAAATATTCCGGCTTGAATTACAAGATCGAAATATTGCGTCGCAATGACCGGATTGGTTTCAAGGCCGGCGCTTTGCAAACCGGCCTCGAAAAGACTACTGAAGAGTATATAGTCATCTTCGATGCCGATTTCATTCCCGCACCCGATTTTCTTTTGCGCACAATTCCCTATTTTCTTAAAGACAACCAACTCGGAATCGTTCAGAGCCGCTGGACACACTTAAACCGGGATTACAACTTTCTGACCAGGGCGATTGCCCTGGGGATCGATGTGCACTTTTTTGTCGAGCAGACCGGGCGATATGCCGCTGGATGTTTCCAAAATTTCAATGGCAGCGGAGGCGTGCTCCGGAAAAAAGCCATTCTTCAAGCTGGCGGATGGCAAGCGGATACCCTGGCTGAGGACCTTGACCTGAGTTACCGCTTGCAGGAGCAGGGTTACCACATCCTTTTCCTTAAAGACCTGCTCAGTCCGGGTGAAGTTCCTCCAACTCTGCCCAGTTTCAAGCGACAACAAGCGCGCTGGGCTTGCGGGTCATTAAGGACCTCCAAAAAGATCCTCCCCGGTCTTTTACGTGACCCGCAGGTGGGGGTCAAACAGCGGGTGCAGGCAATTGTCCATTTGACCGGTTACATGCTTCATCCCATGATGGTGGCATCTTTTATCATGACTTGCATTGCTACATTGACCGGTTTGAATAACACTGCCATCACCCATCTGAACGGTGCGCTGCCAGAAAAGGTCGATTATATTTTGGCTGGGATTCTCCCTAACATTACCTTACAGAACATGATCTGGGTGGTTCTCTTTCCTTTGATCATCCTTTGCATGGTTGCACCCTGGATGTCCTCCTTAACCACTCTGAGATCACAATCCCTTTCCCCCGCCAGGAACCTGGTCACCCTGCTTGTCCTTCTTTTGCTCGGTTTTGGATTAAGCCTGAGCAACACGCGCGAAGCGGCTAAAGCCTTATTGACCGATCGCAATTGGGAATTTACCCGGACTCCAAAATATGCCAACCTTCAAAATCAGCGGGATTGGCGCAAGAAACGTTACCAGGAATCAATGGACTTGTTTTGGATCGTAGAGTTATTCTTCCTGCTCACCGGCTTGCTGGCCATTGGTTTTGCAATCCAAAAGTCCAATTTCTCCGTGTTATGGATCCTGGTCCCATTTGTGCTGGGCTATGCCTTCATCCTTTTATTTACATTCCTGCATAACAACCGATCCCATGTCACCAGACTCGATCCTGCCACAACCAAATGAAATGAGCTTTCATGAGGGAATAAAACGATCGACCAATGATCAGGTTTTGCTGGCTTTAAGCATCCTTATTCAGGTGTCATTGGCTTTCTTCTTTGGGCATGCGTATGACATGCGCATTTTTCTATCGACCGGTTACCTGGTTGGGACGGGCCAGAATCCGTATATCGCTCAAAACCTGACATCCATTTTCCATAACAGTTCATTCCAGGGCATTACCTCCTTCGGGTATCCGCCTCCATGGGCGTTAATATTGGGCCTGATCTACCAGGTCACCTACAGGATCATCCCCAATTTTCTTATATACAACCTGGCTGCCAAATTGCCAGTCATCGCGGCCAATATCGGACTTGCATATCTGGTAAGGCATATATTGGAAAGAGAGGCGGTCAGCGAAAAAAGATCCCGAATTGCCTGGATATTCATGCTTTTTAACCCCTCCCTGCTGCTATTCTCCTCGGCCTGGGGACAATTCGACTCGCTGGTTGCGTTCCTCTCCCTTTTGTCACTTTACCTTCTCAGCCAGGGAAAATTGACCAGCCCGGCCATCCTGCTTGGTCTGGCGATCGCATTTAAACCCATCGCCCTGCCGCTTCTACCGGTAGTATTGATCTACCTGGGGAAAAGATCACTCAAACGAAGTTTGAAGTATCTTGCCTTATTCAGCACCAGCCTGGTCATTTTCTGTGTGATTCCTTTTCTAATATTCGGTTGGGACCCGGCAGTGATCTTCCAGCACTGGAATGCGCATTTTTCTGTAGGGGGTGGCCTGTCGTTCATGACATTCCTGGAAATGGTCAAGAACTCTTACCAATTGACCGGCTGGTGGTGGTTGGCTGGCTGGGTATGGGTGCCTGTTCTTGGGATCGCCACTTATGCATTAAGATCAGGGATCGAAGGTTTTACGGACCTAATAAGGAAAAGCCTGGCTTTGATCCTGGTGTTCTTCCTTTGCAGGGCATGGTTGTCTGAACCGAATGTGATTGTGATATTACCCCTGGTTGTGATCCTGACCAGCCTGCAGGAACTTGACCGCCTGACGCAGGCTGCCATTTGGGTTTTACCATTGCTCTTCAGTTTCTTTAATACCTCCATTGCCCAACTCTTCTTCCCCAGCCTGCCTGCGCTGATGGAAGAATTTTTAAACTTGGCGGTGGAATTTAACCCTGCCAGGTTTGTCCTGCGCAGCGTGGTGGTGATCGCCTGGTTGGTGACCGGTTGGTGGATCGTATTCTTATGTTTTAAGAAATCGGCAGCCATAAGAACAGAAAGGATGGCAGGTTGAAAATCCAGCACACTCATTCCATCAGGGATTGTGCTGATGGAAATTAGCATACCGGTCTCCCTGGGGATAGACCTGAAGGTTGCCGACCGCCTGAATCGGCTGGACGAGTATGCCACATCCAGTTTGCCAAAAGGTTTTCGAATGGCCTCGGATGGAAACGAACTGGTTGAGGAAGCCGTGGGGTTTGGTTTTCCTGTTTTAAAAAGAGGTCTTCAGACTTTATTTCCAGGTAAGGTTGAATTAATGTTCGAGCAACATGGCTCTGCCTGGTCAGTTCGGACTGTTTTCCATTTGAACCTGGTGGAAAAGATCCATCAAGCGGGGAGCGGAAGCATTGAAAACGACCTGGTGTATGCCACGAAAAATTCGCTGGCTGCCGCCATCCGCCATTTTCCTCCCATACGTGGATTGCTGACCTTTTTCTCGAGCGGGTTACGAAAGACCTTCGGTTGGAAAACCGCTTATGAACAAACGGACTTCTGTGCTGAAATCACAATGATCCACCGTATCCAGGCAGGCACCGGAAAAGTGGAGGTGGAAATGGACACGACCGACCTGCCTGCCAGTGTCACTGAAGTGATTGTGATGAATGAGCAGGGCGCTCATTACTTCGACCAATACCTGGATTCATCCGGGATCTCCCTGCATGGTAAGAAGATCGGCTGCTGGGACCTGGTCACCGCGCAGGAGGCCAGTTTTATCAGCACATCCCACCGAGTGACTTTCAGGCTTAACAGGGTAAAAGGAGCCCGGCTCTTCAGAGGCAGGGAACTGGTAGGCTCCCGTCTGGCCTGGGCCGGGTTCGGTTATTCTTTTCCTCCTTCCATCAAGAAATTCGTTTACGACCTCGATATTGAAAGGCTGATGTGACCTCGGTTTTACTCATCTACCCATTTTTCAAACCTCGGCGTGACAAGTCGATGTTTCGGTTTCCCCCGCTGGGGATCAGTTACATTGCTGCCAGCCTGCAACAGGCCGGTCACGAAGTAAGCTTGCTCGACTGTACTTTCCTCAAACGAGAAGAAGCGCTCCGGCAAGCGCTGGCAGTGAATGCCGAGGTGGTTGGCATTTATTGCATGGTCACCATGCTGGATGAGAGTATTTGGTTTGCCAAGAATTTGCGCGCACAGGACCGGCTTCTGGTCGCCGGAGGCCCTCTGCCCACCTGTGATCCCGCCCCATTCCTGGATCATTTTGATGTGGTGGTCAGCGGTGAAGGTGAGCAGACCATGCTGGAACTGGTTCAAGCCCATACACAGCATACCAACCTGGATCAGGTGGCAGGTATTGTCACAAGGAAGGGGGGCAAAGGTGAGTTGCTCTTCAGCGCGGAAAGACCATATACGAAAGATCTGGACCGGATACCTTTCCCAGCCCGCGAGTTGCTGCCAAACGAGAGCTACATCCACTACGGAAAGAAGAAATATGGTTACTCGATCACAACGGTGATGAGTACGCGTGGCTGTCCATACCGCTGTGAATTTTGCAGCAACGTGGTTTTCGGAGGTTCCTATCGGGGGCGTTCACCTCGCAACGTCGTCGACGAGGTGGAAGCCGTGCTGAAATTGGGATATGACCGCATCTCCTTTGCCGATGACGTCTTCACCATGAAGAAAGCCAGGGTCATCCAGGTCTGCCATGAGATCCAGGCGCGCGGGTTAAATTTCAACTGGGAATGTCTTGGCAGGGTGGATGCCATGGATGCCGCTACTGCCAATGCGATGAAAGAAGCCGGCTGCACACGCATCTTCTTCGGGATCGAATCCGGTAATGAGCGGATGCTTAAGTTGATGAATAAAAAGATTACAGCAGAGCAGGCGCGCCAAGCTGTAACCATCGCCCACCAGGCGGGGCTGCAAGTGGGAGCCTTCTTCATCCTGTGCTACCCCGGAGATACGGATGAGACCGTGCTGGAAACATTGCATTATTCCACTTTGCTGCCATTGGACTACATCGGACTGAGCATGCCGTATCCACTCCCCGGGACAGACCTGTATAAGAGAACCAAGGACCGCATCAACCGCAACTGGCATCCCGATGAAAGCCCCTTTGGAAGTCACGTGCTCATTTTTGATGCGGATTATTCCGAGACCAAGATGTGGTTCGGAATCATAAAAGGTCACATACAATTTCAAATTAAGAAAAAAATGGGGAAACTGGCACCCTTCCTGTTGACCCTGTTTGAGAAGCCCAGCGATGCGGTCTTCAGGCTCTTAAAATAAACCTTCTTTTAAATTGATTGCTTCTTCTGGTTGAAAGCCTGCATGGTTGCGCTGATCCTGCCCCGCAGCCAGGTGGAATCAAATTCTGATTCGTACAAGAAAGTGACTTCATTTTCCTCATCCCAGTCCTTGTTCTGATCCACCTTGTTGACCCGCTCGAAAAGCTGTGAACCTGGTAGAGGGTAGGGAACATTGAAAGAGATGTAATCCAGCGGGAGTTCCAGGGCGTACTGAAAAGTATCTTCAATCGAAGCGACGGTTTCTCCAGGGTAACCGACGATAAAAAAAGCAGCCACTTCCACACCGGCATCATGGAATACATGCACCGCTTTTTTGCCCTCATCCAGGGTAGCCTTTTTCTTCATCAGGTCCAGGGTAGTCTGGTTACCAGTTTCCAAGCCTAAATAAACCCTTCGGCAACCGGCTGCCTTCATCATCCCGGCTATTTCTTCATTGATCCCGGTCACGCGCGACAGGCAACTCCAGCTGAGGTTGCTACCGGCAATGTGCCGACAGAATTCGCGCAGAAAGTCAATATCCAGGGTAAAGTTATCGTCGGCGATCCACAGGCTGTCATAACCCAATTTGCGGATCTCCTCGACCTCTTCGAATATCCTGTCCATGTTTCGGCGGCGGAAGCGGTTACCAAAGACCGGCCGGGAGCAAAAATCACAATTGAAAGGACAACCCAGGGTGGTAATGATGGACGTGGTCTTTGAGCCATCCTGGCTGGACCATACTTTTTGATAAGCCGCGTGGTCGAATTCAGCCCGGTGTGGAAGCGGAAAGGTTTCCAATTCCTTTTCCGGGTAATGAACGGTGGGGTTGGAGGTTTGCACACCATCGTTTTGGATGAAGAGACCTGGATAATTCTCAAGCGCCAGCTCGGACAACCGCGGCCGTGAAAATTGGCGCACCAGGAGATCATGGCAGAAATTCGGAAAACTCACATCTGATTCACCTCGAAACACAACGTCAAAGGCTAAGGAAAATCGTTCCGGGTAAAGCGTAGGGAGCGGTCCACCAGATGCCAAAATAGTGTCCGGCAGGTTATTTCTGACCATCTCAGCGATGCGAAAGGTATTCCGGCTCAAGGTCACCATGGTATAGACACCCACGATATCCGGCTGGTAAGAGAGAAGTTCCCTTTGGAATTTTGCGAAGGTCGTGAAGGTGCAATCGAAAATTTTCGTATCAATGCCCAGCCGTTTTAATTGACTGGTCAACATGGCTAATCCAAGAGGTGGGAACAACAGCTCGGTTGCTGTTCTTGTACGAAAATAAGGATAAACCAGGGCAACCCGTCCCAACTAGACTATGCCTCCGTGGATTAATCGGATATACAAATCCACCCTAGACACCTAGAACGAACGCTTCTATGTAAACGATCACACCCAGCAATGTGGCCAACATATAGAGGGAGTAGGAGGTCCACATGAAAGGTTTGTATTTTTTAAAACGCATTCCCTTTGGCACCAGTTTATGGCCTCTTAAAACCACGAATATTCCCAAAAGGAGACCTGCCGTCCCGACCAGGCCGTGAATGGTTGAAACCGCATAATCACCTTCTAATAGTTTACCGGGTATGCCTGGCAGGATATGGAGGATGAAAGATCTGACCATCACGATCAGGACAACCACCGCATTGATACAGGCTGTTACAGTCTGAACCCGGCCGTGGATCTTCCATTTCTTGTGTCTTGCCAGGTAGACACCAAAAGTGAATGAAATGGCCGTCAGCAAGATCAATACCAGTGAAAGATCTGAGATCAAAGGGGCGGATGACCCCAGGAACCCCTTTTGGGTGAAAAAAGAATTCAAAGAACCACCTGGTGTTGGTTAACTGATTATCTGATGTGAAATATGTTTTGGCAAGATCTCATTCAAAACGAGGTCTAAAACCAGTTGGAAATGCCCTGCTCTTAAAAACCATACAGAATGACACCGCCCAGGAAACTCAGCACGATCACGATGGCAAAGGAGACAAAATAAGCCGCCACATATAAGGCCTTTTTATTAGCCTCGTGGAAAAGATTCTGGTTACGCCAGCGGGAAATTGCGGTGACTGCGGTCACCACCAACAGTGTGGAAGCCAGAATAATTTTCGCCACATGGTTAGGCGCTTGACCGTTATAGAAACGGACATTATCCAGGAGCCCGAACAGGCCGGCCACCAGCGTGCTGACCGATGCCAGGGAAATATTGGCAAATGCGATCTTTTCAAGAAGATCACTACGCTTCCAAAGCGCCAGGAGCATAAAAAATAGCGCGGAACTGGTTAGAGCAACCGGGAAATGCACCATGAGGGTATGGGTCGGGTGGACATACAGAATATCGTGGATTATTTCCTGAATAAATGCCATGTCAGCCTCCTCTACCGAATAATTGCGTGCATTATATACTAATATGGGAGATCAAACTCACCTTCCTGCCGGGAGTGACTTCCTTTGTCATTTCGACGACCGCAGAATGCTTCACTCTCTTTTTGCAGGGACGCAGTCCCCTCTACACTGTCATTGCTCGGCGAGCGGGTCATCATGACCCACCTCGCCACCCAGACACCACGAGGGGTCAGGGTGGGAAATCCTGTCATTCCATGAGATTGCTTTCCCGCATAAAGAGGGTGGGACCTTCGGCGGGCTGTGGGAAACCTCAGCCCTCGCACATCGTCCCCACAGGGGAATGACATCAAAAAGCCAAACAACCAATGGAAAGGCGTTTTAATTCCCAGCATGCGCCCTAGTAGCTCAAATAACCTAAAACAATGGATGTGGCTGAATCCACCTGAAGATCAGCCTGAAATATCTGAAGAGAATTGCGAATTTTCCGTTGGAAAGGGTGATATTCCCGAATAATATTATGAGACACGTAGTGAATAATATCAGGCAACTTTTCTTGCAACGACGGTATGCCAAGAACGCAACTCACAGTGCTCGATCAGTGTCAATCCGTTCTGGGTAAGAGCCGATAGAACAGCTTCCAATTCATCGCCTCTAATTGCCGAAACAATCAGCCGGCTATCCGGGTGCATCGTCCTCTCCAATCCTTCTGCGAGCATTTTCAGAAATACCGGAGCCAGGATATTCACTACCACCAAGTCCCAACCTTGCTGGTTCTTCCCAAGAGCATCCTGTAGTGTGCCTAATTCTACATTGACGATATTCTCCACTTGATTGAGTTTAATATTCCGACGTGCCGACTCAATGGCAAGCGTATCGACATCATAAGCAGCTACGGAAGCAGCTCCCAGAACCGCAGAGGCAATCGAAAGGATGCCTGTGCCGGTTCCCAAATCTAGAACAGTATTACCAATATGGATATGGCGACCAATGGAAGCCAGGGAGAGTTCAGTTGTGGCATTCGTCCCATTACCAAACGCCCAACTTGAATTGAGAATAATATTTATATCCCCCGGTTGCGGATCGTGATTCAGTAATTCCGGGAGAATCACAAACCGTTCCGCAATTCGAATAGGCGTGAGGCGATGCGTAATCATCCCACCGATGATGGAATGCAACTTGACCGGTGTAAGTGCATTGATGTATACAAGATCGTCAGCGCTGAGATGATATCCTTCCAAGGCTTGCGCCTTATTGGAAAAGAGCAGTTCCCTGAATGTGGAGTCAGAGACTGCCTTTTG
>Ga0315268_10006395_pt1 | contig 12535 bp, 6 predicted proteins | sample C1_top_MG_FD_204535 | JGI IMG/M metagenome (GOLD analysis project Ga0315268, IMG submission 204535) | Sediment microbial communities from Yellowstone Lake, YNP, Wyoming, USA - C1_top | ecosystem: Environmental > Aquatic > Freshwater > Lake > Sediment | place: USA: Wyoming | collected 2017-08-01 | reverse complement strand
AACCGGCGGCCAATCGTTCCACGGTTTGGCGCATGGTGAATCCCAGCATGACCTCATCCAGTTTCACTTTCAGGACCCGGGCCTCGGTCAGGCTGTTTTGGATGGCTTCCGGGTCTATTTCCGGCTGCTCAAAAAACTGGCGCAGATTATGGTTCAGAACAAATTGGGCAGTGCACGGCAAGGGTTCGGGCAGGGGCATGCCCAGGTCGGTGAGGAACCGCATAAAGGGCAAGTGGTGCTCGTATCCCTTGCGATAGACATAGCGGGTACCTTCCAGGCTGGTCTCCATGATCTGGTTCAGCACCCGGCGCTGCTCATCCCGGAAGAGGGACCTGAGGGAATAGGTGCAGGACCCGAAGTGCCGGTCCAGGCGATGGATGGTTTCGGGGAATTCCCCGGTGCCAAAGCTTTCGGCCACCTCCCGGACCATGGCTTCGTAGTCCTCGAGGCTCTGGGAGCCCTGCACCCCGGCACAGAGGTTTTGTTCCCCGAAATGGAGGGCGCCGAAATTCAGGGTGGCGCTCTCCCGGGTGATCTCGGAGGTGATTCGCACCCGACCCACGGCCATCTTGGCATTCCCGACTTCCGCCAGTTGAAAAGCCTCCTGTTCCACCGCATAACAATAAATGCGGGTCTGCTTGGGGTAGACATCGAAGATGGAACTGACGGCATAATGCGCCGCCACCCGCTCCAGGTCTAGCATGGCCGGCTTGACGAATTTTTCATAAATCTGGCGGCCGTCCCGGTGTTCGGGAATATTGCTTTTGGCCTGCTCCAGGCGCGCCAGGAAACCTTCTTCGATTTCGGCGCCCCCGATATCCTGCATAAGTTTAAGGGCGCGGCCGGCGTAATGGATGACCTGGACCGTCTCGATACCGGAAAGTTCATCGAAGAACCAGCCGCAGCTGGTGTACATCAGCTGGGCGCTGCGCTGCACTCCCATGAGTTTGAGAACCGCAACCTGGTCATCTTCCGGGAGGGCGCGGGAGGCGTGGCGGCTCAGGAATCTCTCCACGTTCTCCGGGCTGCGGTCCAGTATGACCGTGATATAGTCGTTGCGGGCCGCCCAGGGGTCTTTAAGATATTGCCCGGCTTTCTCTTCGAACAAGGATGCCAGGGTGTCCCGGAGCCAGTCCAGGGCGTCCCGCAAGGGGGCGCGCCAGGCCTGGTGCCAGTCGGGGTGGCCGCCGCTGTTACAGCCGCAGTCCTGCCGCCAGCGCTCCACCCCGTGGGCGCAGCTCCAGGAAGTGTTTTCCAAAATCTCCGCCTCGAACAGGGGAACGTGGTTTTTCAAATACTCGCCGTAGTTGGTGAGGCGAGCCAGATTTTCGGCCTCGAGGTAATGGAGGGCATAGGTCAGGGCCATGTCGCCGAAACGCTGGTGGTGGCCGTAGGTTTCGCCGTCCGTGGCGATATGCACCAATTGCGGCAACTGGCTCTCGGCTGAAAAGGCCCCCGCCAGACGCTGGGCCAGGTTTTCGCCCCGGCTGAGCAGGCCTTCGAAGGCCACGGACCGGGAAATGGGACCGTCATAAAAAAACACCGCCAGGGTTCGGCCTGAGGGCAGCTTGATCTCATAGGCCATGGTGGGATCGATGGTCCCCCGGCTCACGTCCACCCAGCCGGCTTCCTGCCCGATCAGACGCACCTGTTTGGCCTGGTGAGGGGCCAGGATGGTGAACTTGATCCCCAATTCCGCCAGGATGTCCAGGGTTTCCAGATCCACCGCGGTCTCCGGCAGCCACATGCCTTCAGGTGGCCGCTGAAAGCGGTGTTCAAAGTCACGAATTCCCCATAACACCTGGGTATATTTGTCCCGGCGGTTGGCCAGGGGCATGATCAGGTGGTTGTAAGCCTGGCTCAGGGCGCAGCCGTGGCCGGAAAAGTTCTGCTGGCTGACGCGGTCCGCCGCCAGGATGGCCTCATAGGTTTCGGGAGCCTTAACCTGCAGCCAGGTCAAAAGGGTGGGGCCGAAATTGAAGCTGATCCGGGCGTAATTGTTGGTGAGCTTGACGATGCGGCTCTCGCCGTCAAGAATGCGGGCAACCGTGTTGGGGGCGTAGCATTCCGCTGTGATGCGTTCGTTCCAATCGTGGTAAGGGTAAGCCGAATCCTGAACCTCGACGTCCTCCAGCCAGGGGTTCTCCCGGGGGGGCTGGTAGAAATGGCCGTGGATGCAGATGTACCTGTCCATCAGGAGTCCTCTTTTTGGCGGACGAACAGGATTAATGATTGAGGCGGCAGCGTTAAGCGGAAGTCCGCTTCAGTTTGAAGTATCGCGGGGGTCAGACTGCCGGGACCGCCCCATGCGGCTTCAACCGAGTCCAGCAGTTTGGCCCAGCGGCCCTCCGGCCAGGGAAAGACCGCAGAGACGGCCCGGTCGCCGAAGTTCATTCCCAGAGCGGTCTCCTGGCCGCCGCCGCTCCGGACCCACAACACCTGTTTCGGCTCATCCCGATAGACTTCCCTCCCCTCCTGGTCGGAGAAGACCATGGCCTCCCGTCGCAGCCGCAACAATTCCCGATAAAATTCCCACAGCAAGCGATGGTTTTCCTGCTGCTTGAGGCCATGGTCGAGCTTGGAGAGAAGGAAAGTTTCTTCACTTTGGGGGTCGGGCGGCTCCCCCTGCCAGGCGAAGGCGGCGAATTCCTCCCGGCGGCCCCGGCGCACCGCCTCCGCCAGCGCCGGGTCCAGGTGGCTGATGAAATAGTGGAAGGGCGCAGTTTCGCCGTATTCCTCCCCCATGAACAGCAGGGGAATGAACGGCGACAGGATGACGGCCCCGGCCGCCAGTTTCAGGGCCTCGAAGGAAACCAGCCGGGGCAGCCGATCGCCCCGCAGGCGGTTGCCCACCTGGTCATGGTTCTGGGCAAAGACGACGAAGCGCCGGGCCGGCAGACCCCGGGACGAGGAACCATGGCGCCGCCGCCGGTAAGGTGAATACTGCCCCGAATAGACGAACCCTTCCCGGAAGGCCTTGGCCAGTTGCGCCAGTTGGCCGAAATCTTGGTAATAGCCATCCTGTTCCCCGGTCAACAGGGTATGCAAGGCGTGATGAAAATCCTCGTTCCAGTGGGCGTCCAGGCCATAGCCCCCGACTTCCGGGGCCCGGATCAGGCGGGCGTCGTTGAGATCGCTCTCGGCCATCAGGTAAACCCGGCGGTTGAGGGATTCGCCCAAGGCCTGCACCGCCTGGGCCAGTTCGGCCACAAAGGGCCGGGGTGAGTTATCACAGACCGCATGCAGGCCATCCAGGCGCAGGGCGTCGAAGTGGTAAGTCTGGATCCAGTTCAGGGCGTTTTCGAGGAAAAACCGGCGCACCTCGTCACTGTAAGGGCCGTCGAAGTTGACCGCATCCCCCCAGGGGGTGCGGTAGCGGTCGGTGAAATAGTCCCCGTAGTCCCAGAGATAGTTGCCTTCCGGCCCCAGGTGGTTGTACACCACGTCCAGAATCACGGCCAATCCCCGGCGGTGGCAGGCGTCCACCAGGCGCATCAGACCCTCCGGGCCCCCATAGCTGTTCTGGGGAGCAAAAGGGTAGACGCCGTCGTAGCCCCAGTTGCGGGTCCCGGGAAACTGGGCCACCGGCATCAGCTCCAAGGCGGTGATTCCCAGTTCTTTCAGCCCATCCAGGTGTTCGATGACGGCGTCAAAGGTCCCGGCCGGGGTGAAGGCGCCGACATGGAGCTCATAGATGACATAATTTACCAGGCTCAAGCCTCCCCAGTCCTGGTCGGTCCAGGGAAAGGCGGGGGAAATGACCTGGGAAGGGCCATGGACCCCTTCCGGTTGGAAGCGGGAGGCCGGGTCGGGGCGCTCGGCGCCGCCCTTCAGCCGGTAAAAATAGCGGCTACCGGGCGCCACGTCGTCGCACGTTCCAGAAAAATAGCCGTCATTACTCCTGGTCAGGGGCATTAGCCGCTCCCGAGGTGAGACCAGCCTGACTTCCAAGGTTTCGGCCTTAGGCGCCCATACCTTGAAGTTACAGCGCCCCCCTTCCAGAGCTATGGCCCCCAGGGTGATGGAACGCATCAGAACCGGCCCCCTTAACACCCGACAACGGAGCGGTCAGGATGTTGGCATTCGATCATCAAGCTCAAATAGTCCCGGGCGTTCAGGAACCACTGCCGGACGGGCGGCCCGCAGGGCAAAGTCATTGGGTACTCCATGGATGGTGGCCAGGAGATTGCCGGCGATGGGCGCCATCCGACCTTGGCCCAACACCTTTAAAATAAGAGGAAAAATCGGAGAAACAAGCTGAAGCTGAAATTTTTGAAATTCGTACTGTGGTAAGCAGAGAAGATTTTAGAAGAATGGGTATGGACGCGCCGACTTCTTGAAACCTGGAAACCCCCTGTGATATGATGCGGCGATTCCCGGCTGGGGAATTCTGGGGGATTGCTGTGCCGCGGGGCTGGATCTACATTGCCGCAGGGCTGTTTGTTCTACTGGGCGCCACCTGGGCCGCGGCCGCGGAGATTGAGCTTTTCCGGGGGGAGCGCTTCCAGGGCGGGCCCTGGCGCTTGCGGGCGGACCGGCTCACCGTGGATGCCGACACCAGGGTCTATACCGCCGAAGGCCAGGTGGAGCTCCGGCAGGGAGACCGCCGTATCAGCGCCGACACCGTACAAGTGAATGAGCAGACCAAGGTGGCCTGGGTCAAGGGCAACGTGGTGCTGGTCCTGGAGGAGGACGTCTTCACCGGCCGGGAAGGCTCCTTCAACCTGGCCACCCGCTGCGGCGAATTGCAGGGGGCCCGGCTCTTTCTCAAGAGAAACCATTTTCACGTGGAGAGCCCGCTGCTGCGCAAAACCGGGGAGAATACCTACTTTGCCGAAGAGGCCAAGGTGACCACCTGCGATGCGGACCTGCCGGTGTGGAGCTTCACCGCGCATAAGCTCAATGTGGTCATGGAGGGCTACGCCACCGGCAAGGATACCTCCTTGAAGCTGGCCGGGGTGCCGGTCCTTTACCTGCCTTTTGCGGTGCTGCCGGTGGCCACGGAACGCCAGTCCGGGTTCCTCCTGCCGTCCTACGGCCAGCACAAAGCCGGCGGCACCGTGGTGGAGCTGCCCTTTTACTGGGCCATCAATAACTTCACCGACCTCACCCTGTTCCAGACCTACATGACCAACCGGGGCTACATGCAGGGGGGCGAGTTCCGCCGGCGGAGTTACGGCGACGCCATGATCAATATCCGGGGTTTTTATCTCAGTGACCATGAGTTCCAGCAGGTGACCACGCCGCACCGCTACTGGGTGGCGGGCATGGTGAACCAGCCCCTGGGGGACAACACCAGCCTGCGGGCCACCCTGGACCGGGTCAGCGACACCAACTACCTGGCCAACTTCAACTTCGGCTACATGGGCCTCAACCGCTATTCCCGGGAACTGCTCCAGGAATTCGGCCGGGACCTGGAGCAGGAGGAGGTGCAAACCCGGGTATCCACCCTCCTGGTGAGCCACAACTTTTCCTGGGCCAACCTCACCGCCTACAGCCGCTACTACGAAAGACTGGTGCAGGATGATCCCCGCCTCTTCAACCGGCTGCCCGGGGTCTCCCTGCTGTCGGCGCCCCTGCGGGTGGGGAATCTGCCTATCTTCATGGGCCTCAACTCGTCATATAATTATTTCTATCAAGACCACGGCATGGCGGGGGACCGCTGGGACCTCCATCCTCGCCTGTGGCTGGAGGGGCAACCGATCACCGGGCTCTCCTTCAGCTCCCGGGTGGGGGTCCGGGAGACGCTGTTCCGGGTGGACCACTCCGTCCCTGACGGGCCGCCGGAGCAATATATCTCCCGGCAGTTGTTCGATTCCCGGGTGGCTGTGGCCAGCGCCTGGTCCCGGGACTACGGCCGGGAGGCGGCATCCCCCCGCTTTTTCCGGCACGTCATCCGCCCGGAAGTGGCCTACTGGAATATTCCGCGCTTTGAAGCCCGGCGCTACCCCGGTTTCGACCCCCTGGACCTGGGCTGGGTGGCCCGGGTCAACCGCAACCTGCCGGTGCAGGATGGCGACGATCCCGTGGGCGGGGTCAACGCCCTGACCTATGGCATTTCCAACAACCTCCTGGGGCGGGATGAAAACCGCCAGGGCCAGGCCACGGTGCGGGATCTGCTCTGGCTGCGCATCAGCCAGAGCGCCTTCTTCAACAGCTCCAGCCAGGGCCTGGACGGCACCTCGATTCGCCACCACCGCTTCTCGGATTTCTGGGGAGAATCGGAGTTCTATCCCGTGCGCTACCTCGCCCTGGGCGCCAACGTGGGGGTGTCCCCCTACCAGGAGGCCTTTGAGCGGGCCGACTTCAAGGTCACTTTCCTGGACCCGGTCCGGAACAATTACATCAGCGTGAACTATATTTTCCTCAAGGATTTCGCCAAGCAGATCAACGTCTCCACCTACCTGAACCTCCTGCCCTCGGTGAAGACCTGGCTTACTTACGGCCACACCTTTGAGACCGACAAAAAGCTGGAACAGCGGTACGGGCTGATTCTCCAACGCCAGTGCTGGGGGGTGTCGCTCTCCTACACCGAGCGGCCCGACGACAAGCGGGTGGGCTTCACCATCTTCATCCCCGGGCTGGGAGAGAAGCTGAAGCGCTCGCCGGTGCGCTTCCCCGACGAAGCTAAACAGAAGGGAGCGGGGCCGGATTTCTTCTAGGAGCGTTCCCGGAGGTAAATGTGGTGCCGGCGACCTCCCTTGCAGCCAGATTTTTTCCCCGGCAGCAAAGATTCCGGCGAAAAGCGCCCCCTGAACGGCAAGTATGATAAACTAATCAAATTATTTAGAGGATCCTGGGAAGGAGGAGGCAGTAAGGATGAAACTGGCAATTATCGGAGCGGGCTACGTGGGGCTGGTCACCGCGGCCTGCTTCGCCGAAATGGGCAACGAAGTTATCTGCGTGGACGCGGACCGCGCCAAGGTGGAGGCCCTGGAACAGGGCAAGATCCCCATATATGAGCCGGGTCTGGAGGAATACGTCAAGCGGAACTTCACGGAAAACCGCCTGTTTTTCACCACGGAGCTGGCCCCCGCGGTCAGCCAAAGTTTGGTGATCTTCATCGCGGTGGGCACCCCCCAGGACACGGACGGCTCCGCGGACCTCTCCATGGTGCTGCAAGTGGCCCGGGACGTCGGCCGCCACATGGACGGCTACAAGGTCATCGTGGAGAAATCCACGGTGCCGGTGGGGACGGCGGCCAAGGTGCGGCAGGTCATCAACGAGGAGTTGCAGAAACGGGGCGAGGCCTTCGAATTCGACGTGGTCTCCAACCCCGAGTTCCTCAAGGAAGGCACCGCGCTGGATGATTTCATGAAGCCGGACCGCATCGTGGTGGGGTGCGACGACGTCCGGGTGGCGGAGTTGATGAAGGAACTCTACGCGCCCTTTGTCCGCACCAACCATCCCATCATCATCATGGATGTGGTCTCCGCGGAACTGACCAAGTATGCCGCCAACGCCTTTTTGGCCACCAAGATTTCCTTTATCAACGAAATCGCCAACATCTGCAGCCGGACCGGGGCCAACATCAACATGGTGCGCCAGGGTATCGGCTCGGACCGCAGGATCGGCAACCTGTTCCTGTTCCCGGGCCTGGGCTACGGCGGGTCCTGTTTTCCCAAGGACATGCAGGCCCTGATCCACACCGCCCGCTCCCTGGGCTACCCGCCCCGGGTGCTGGAGGCCGCGGAGGCCGTCAACCAGGACCAGCGCCGCATTTTCCTGGACGTTATCCGGAAGCACTTTAAAGACGACCTCCGCGCCAAGGTGTTCGCGGTCTGGGGACTGTCCTTCAAACCGTTGACCGACGACATCCGGGAGGCCCCGGCCCTGACGGTCATATCCCGGCTGCTGGAGCAGGGGGCCCGCATTCAGGCCTACGACCCCGAGGCCATGAGCGCCACCCGCCAGTTTTTCGGGAACCACGAGGCCGTGAGCTACGCCGCTTCCAGCTACGAGGCCCTGCGGGGGGCCGACGCCCTGGTCATCTGCACCGAATGGGCCCGGTTCCGGGAGCCCGACTTCGAGCGGATGAAGGCGGCCCTCAAGGCTCCGGTGATTTTCGACGGCCGCAACCTTTACAATCCGGACAAGCTGGCCAAACTGGGGTTTACCTATTTCCACATCGGCCAGAAGCTGGAAATGTAAGCCTTTCTGAGATTATGTGGGACTCCACCTTAGAGTATCGTTGGCGCCGCCGGGGGCGGCGGCGCTGGATGTTTTTCCCGTTCCCAAACTTGGGAACGCCGATATTGGCTCAAGCTTCGCCTGGGCGCCGGCCTTTACCCTGAGGACGTAACTTTGCCCCAAACGCCACCGCACTCCGCCGGCCCTTCGGACCTCCCGGGCCTCCCGGGGCTGGACCTCTCGGTCTTCGACGCCCTTACGGTCTTGGTGGCCGGCGACTTCATGCTGGACGAGTACCTCTGGGGCCGGGTGGAGCGGGTCTCTCCCGAGGCCCCGGTGGCGGTGGTGGACGTGGAGCGGGAGACCCGCACCCTGGGGGGGGCCGGCAACGTGGTCAACAATCTGGTGGCCCTGGGGGCGAAGGTGGAGGTCCTGGGGCTCACCGGCGGGGACCACCCCGCGGAGGTCCTGCGCCAGGAACTCAAACGCCTGGGAGTGGGGGCCCGGGGGCTGTTGGCCGATCCTGGTCGCCGCACCTCCCGGAAGACCCGGGTCCTGGGCAATCACCAGCAGGTGGTGCGCATCGACCGGGAATCCCGGGACCCGGCGCCTCCCGGCTTTCTGGAAGCCGCGTCCCGGTTTCTTAAGACCCGTCTGCCGGAGGTCCAGGCGGTGGTGCTCTCCGATTACGCCAAGGGCGTCTTGACCCCGGCCTTCCTCAAAGAAGTCATCGGCTGGGGCAAGTCTCGGGGCCTTCCCGTGGTGGTGGACCCCAAGGGCTACGACTTCTCAGCCTACGCCGGGGCCACGGTCATCACCCCCAACCGCAAGGAGGCCCAGCAAGCCGCGGGGATCTCTTTGGCCCGCTGGGAAGACCTGGTCAGGGCCGGCGCCGGCCTGAGGCGACGCCTGGCCCTGGATCACCTGCTCATCACCCTGGGGCCCGAGGGCATGCTGCTGTTCCCCAAGAAGGGGCCGGAGCTGCACCTGCCCACCCAGGCCCGGGAAGTCTTCGACGTCTCCGGGGCCGGGGACACGGTGGCCGCGGTCATGGCCCTGGGGCTGGCCGCCTGGGGAGACGCGGTGCCGGCGGCCCGGCTGGCCAACCTGGCCGCCGGCATTGTGGTGGGCAAGGTGGGCACCGCCCCGGTCTTCCGGGCGGAGCTGGAGCGGGAACTGGGCCGCCGCACCGGGCTGGAAGAGAAGATCATGGGCCACGCCGAGCTGGCCCTGGCGGTGGCCCACCTCCAGGCCCAGGGGAAAAAGGTGGTGTTCACCAACGGCTGTTTCGACCTGCTGCACGCCGGGCATATCAAATTCTTGGAAGACTCCCGCCGCCTGGGGGACGCCCTGGTGGTGGCGGCGGACTCCGACGCCTCGGTCCGCCGGGTGAAAGGGGAGGGCCGGCCGGTCATCGGCGAGTCCCAGCGGCTCCGCATCCTGGCGGCCCTGGCGCCGGTGGACTACGTCACCCGGTTCGAGTCCCCGGAACTGCCGGAAATCCTGCGGCGCCTCAAGCCCGATATCCTCACCAAGGGGAGCAACTATCCCGAGGAGCAGGTGGCGGGCCGGGAGGTGGTCCAGGGCTACGGCGGCGAAGTTAAACTCCTGCCCGTCACCGACCCCGTCTCCGTCTCGGAACTCATTCAGCGCATTCGCGGGTCCTGAACTTATCCCCTGGTCCTGGCCCGGGCCTTAAGCCGCCCCTGGCTCTCCACCCGGTGGATGAGGTACTCCTGCCACTCTTGCCAATGTGCGATGGGGGTCATGCCGGTGTTCTTCAGGGGGACCTCGGCCCGGGCGCTGGCCGCGTGGCCGCCGGCGGAGCCCAGCTTGCCGAAGGCCTGGGTCGCAAGGCGGCCGGCGTTCTTGCGCAGCCCGTCGTTCCGGAAGATCACCACCAACCGGTCCTGGTGGATGCCGCCGACGATGGTCCAGGAAATCTCCCCGGCCCGCAGGAAGAAGTCCGCCAGGATCACCAGGATGTCCGGGGCGTTCACCGGCCCCAGGAAGGCGTACAGGCGGTTGTGGCGGATGCGGTAGCGGTTCAGGGCCAGTTTCAGGTAGTTGAGCATGGGCAAGTTGAATTCCGCGAATTCAATCTTCCTCACCAGGGCGCTGCGGGTGAAGCCATAGAGATAATGGAAGGCCTTGACGTCGGCCTCGGTGGCGGGCCGTTCGAAGTTGGCAGTGTCGGTCTTGATGCCGTAGTAGAGGGCGCTGGCCAGCTTCAGGGAGGGCTTGATGCGGGCCTCCCGCAGGTACTCGGTGAGGATGGTGGAGGTGGCGCCGTAATGGGGCCGGATGTCCGCCAGCCGCGCCTTGGTTTCCGGCAGGCGGGGGTGATGGTCGATGATCACGTCGTAATGGTAGCGATGGTCAAAAAGCTCATTGTGGCCCGGCTGGCCGTCCACCAGGGCCTTGCGGTTGAATTCGCCGGGGTCCAGGTCCTGGAGGGGCGTGAGGGGAATCCTCAGAAGCTGCACCATGCGCAGATTCTGCGGCCGGGTGATGGGCCGGATGGGGGAAATGACGCAGGCGGAAAGACGGCGCCAGAGAAGGCGTTTCAGGCCCAGAGCGCTGGCAATGGCGTCGGGGTCCGGGTCGATGAGGATCAGGAGTCGGTCTTCATGGGAAAATACCTGGTAAAGCCGCTGGAGATGGGTGCGCATGAAACTCTCCCTGGCCCATTTTACCTTAGGGACGGTCGCGGGGGCAAGAAAGTAAGCGTGAGCAATTGGTTATATTAGATTTCGATGCCGCCGGGGGCGCTTTTTCTTTGCATTCCCGGGGGCCAGGATTATAAATTAACCAGGAACTGGGGCAGGCCGCTCCCCCCGGACCCTGGGGCCGTCCAGGGCCCAAAAATTCTTTGGCTGAAAGCTGAAGCTATCCGGAGGATAGATGGACCACGCCAAGCAGGTGGTGGAGCAAATCTTACGGGGGGAGGTGCGGGCCGCGGCCCGGCTCATCCGGGACCTGGACGACGGGGTGCCCGCAGCCCGGGCCATCCTCAAGGAGCTTTATCCCCACAGCGGCCGGGCCCATGTCCTGGGGATCACCGGCTCTCCCGGCGTGGGGAAGAGCACCCTCACGGACCGGCTGATCCAGTACCTGCGCGCCGAAGGGAAGACCGTGGGGGTGGTGGCGGTGGACCCCACCAGCCCCTTTTCCGGCGGGGCCATCCTGGGGGACCGCATCCGCATGCAGCGCCACGCCCTGGACGAAGGAGTCTTTATCCGGTCCCTGGCCACCCGGGGCCATTTCGGAGGCCTGACGGCTTCAGCCCGGGCGGTCATCACGGTGCTGGACGCCATGGGCAAGGACTACGTGCTGGTGGAAACCGTGGGGGTGGGCCAGGACGAAGTGGAGATCGCGGGTACTGCGGACACCACCATGGTGGTGACGGTGCCGGGCCTGGGGGACGACATCCAGGCCATCAAGGCCGGCATCCTGGAAGTGGCGGACGTGCTGGTGGTGAACAAGGCGGACCGGGAGGGGGCCTCCCGGACCCAGCAGGATCTGCTCCAGATGCTGGAGTTGCAGGTGCACCGCAAGGATCCTGCCTGGCGGCCCCCGGTCATCCTCACCCAGGCCAAGGAGAACGAGGGCATCGCCGAATTGATGGCCGCGGTGAAGGAACATCAACTGTTTCTGGCCCGGGACGGCGGGGCCGCCCGTCAACGGGCCCGGTACCAGCGGGTGCGCCAGGAGTTCCTGGAATTGCTCCGGGAGGGCGTGTTCCGACATTTATTGCAACAGTTGGAGAAGGACGGCCGGCTGGCCGCCATCCTCCAGGACATCGTGGAGCGCCGCACCGACCCCTATTCCGCCAGCGAGGCCCTAATTTTAGAGACCCTGGGCCCGGTTTAGAGCGGTTTTCGGTTAGCGGAAAAGGGCGGGAGGCGCTTCCGCTTTCCCGTCTTACCCCTGCTGCCAGAAAGATATTTCACTTCCGGAAAAAAACCGGGGACTTTGATAGTCAGAGTCCCCGGTTCTTTAAACAGAAAACAGAAAACCGTCTTACATCGCCTTGGGCAGCGCCGGTTTGGGAGCCTCCTCTTCCGGCGGCGCGCCTTTCTCCTTCCTGGTCGGGGCCTTCTTCTTGGGCAACGGCTTGGGATACGGGACCGGGAAGGATTCCAGGTAGCGGGCCGCGGCCCAGCCGATGATACCGGTGCGGACGTCCCGCACCTGCGCCCAGCCGCCGGGGCCCATGCCCAGCATCTCCACCTGGGCGTTGAGGGGCAGGGTAGTCAGGACCCGGGAGCTGGTGCTGGGTCCGGCCCGCAGAGCCAGGCTGCTGACGTCCACATAGAAGTAAGGAGGACCGGGCCGGGGGGAGACCGCGGAAGCCGGGATCCACCCTGCCTTCCCGCTCTTATATGACCTGACCCGCCACCAG
>Ga0315268_10006394_pt1 | contig 12538 bp, 8 predicted proteins | sample C1_top_MG_FD_204535 | JGI IMG/M metagenome (GOLD analysis project Ga0315268, IMG submission 204535) | Sediment microbial communities from Yellowstone Lake, YNP, Wyoming, USA - C1_top | ecosystem: Environmental > Aquatic > Freshwater > Lake > Sediment | place: USA: Wyoming | collected 2017-08-01 | reverse complement strand
GCAATCGGCCCGGGAGCAGTTGAGGGTTGCCCGTTTAAACCTGGACCGTTATAGTGCCCTGTACCACCAAAAACTGATCCCGCTGGCTGAACTAGAGAAATACCAGCTGGCCTTCGCAACCGCGCAGACCACTCAGGCCCAGGCTTACCATGACTTGGTAATGGCCCAACGTCATCTGGCCGCGACCAAAATCTACTCTCCCGTTCATGGAGTGCTTACCGCTGAACTGGCCCACGTCGGTGAATTTGTTGATAAAGATTCCCCATTGGTGTCCCTGGGTCAGATTACCCCCCTACTGGTGCAGGCCAAAGTCCCCGAGGAAAAAATCAAGGCCGTCCAGCTGAAGCAGGAAGCCCGGGTCACCTTCGACGCCTTCCCGGGTCAGACCTTCGTGGGGCAGGTTTTCAAGATAGATCCTACAACTGACCCGAATGCCCGGGTCTTCTCGGCATATGTGGAGCTAGCCAATTCTGATCATTTCCTGAGCCTGGGGCTGACCGGCTATACCCGCATGGAGCACCGGGTCCAGGGCCTGGCAGTGCCTTCCATTGCTATCATCGATTTATTTGCTGAGCCAGTGCTTTTTGTGGTTAAAGAAAATATCGCCCGCCTCCGCCGCATTGTGCCTGGCGGCATTGCTTCCGGCTATACCTGGATTAAAGAAGGATTGGCCGAAGGAGAAGAGGTGGTAGTGGCCGGGCAACGTTTCCTGAAAGATGGCGACCGGGTCAGGGAGGGGTCAAAATGAAAACTAGATTCCTTTGCGCTCTGGGATTGCTTTGGGTATGGATGAACCTTTGGGCGCTGCCATCTGCCACCATGGCGGCTGATAAAAATCTAGCCGAACCAGGTCAGGAATTATCCGAAAAAGAATGCATAGACATGGCCTTTAAAAATAATAGCCTGATCAAGGAGGCTGCCAGTAAGGAGGCGGTAGCCCAGGCCAAAGTCTACTTTGAAAAGAGTAAATATTTCCCGAAACTTAGTTTTTTGGAACATCCGGGGTATGCGAATCGCAATCTCTTCTTTATCGAGGGTGTCCCAGTTGGTAATGCGTTGGATAGGCGTGAACTATCTGCAAAACCCCGTCTTTTCAACGAGTTTGAAACCCGGCTTGTATTGCCCATCTTAGGGGACGGGGTCTTTGGTTTCGGTTCCCATAAAATCGCCAGAGCCAATTATGCCGTGGAGCAATCCCACTATGTGCTGAATGCCGCGAAAAGAGATGTCGTCTCCCAGGTAAAGGACCTCTTTCTATTAGCTCAAAAGGCCCAAATAGAAAAGGATCTCTACCAGGAGGCAGTTACAAACCACCAGAATATTTTGCGATTAGTTAAAGAAAAATTCGCTCGTAATCTGGCCGCCCAGAAAGATGTACTTTTAGCAGAAGCCCGGTTGGCCCAGGCTCAGACCGATCTTGCCATGGCGGAAAACGCCTATCACAGAGAGTTGAAGAGCCTCTTTCTTCTGATTGGCGCTTCACCTGCTAGCCGCCTTCGGATTGCCTGGGCTCCTGACCTGCTCCCCTCCCTTCCCCCATGGCAGGAAGTGGTCGGAAAAATTCCCACCAACAACCTAGATCTCATGGCAAAGAAGTTGAATATTAATATTGCCCAAGAGGAACTGGCCTTGAGTAAAAATAAGTTATGGCCCACTCTTGAACTTTCCGCACGCTACTTCGGAACCGTTTCTGAGAATACAAGTTTTACAAACACTTGGGCAAGTTATTTCACCATTTATTTTCCCATCTTTGATTACACTATTTATAAAGATGTGGGAGTAAAACGTGAAGAGGTCAGATATGCCTCGGAAAATTATCGCGTGAGTACTGAAAAAGTAATCCAGACTGCAATTGATCAATATAAAGAACTTCAGGATATCAGACCCCAGATGAGCAGTACCCAAAAGCAAATAAACTTTTTAACGGAAAATCTTAGGGAGGGTATGGAAAAATATAGACAAAACCTCATCTCTTTTCTTGATTTGGCCAATGCCCAATATTTGCTCAATAATGCCAAGAAAAACTTAAAGGAGCTGTATTTTAAATATCAGAGCGGGTATCGCAAGTTACAGAATTTGATAGGCATGGAGACTATCTTTGAAGAAAAATCTTCCCTTGGGACGCCTTCTTCTGGTCACTCGTTACCACCACCTGAGCAAATATCCTCGCTGAGTTCGAGACCGGCAAGCCCGGGGACTTAACCCCACCCGACAGTAACCCTTCCTGATCCCATTTATGGCTGGTAAGGCAATTTTGGGGGGACGATGACCGAGGCCTTACAGAAAGTACCAAAAAATATCATGGCCACTGGGCTTGGCCAGATTCTGGGGACCGTCCTCGGTTTCCTGGCCACCGTCCTGACTGCCCGTTACCTGGGCGTGGCAGGTTTTGGGCGCTTCAACTTCCTGTACGGGCTGGCCCTGGTGGCCTGGCTTATTTTAGAAGCCGGGCTGATGAACATCCTGGTCAGGGAATTAAGTCAACGCTTGGGGGACCGGGAAGATTATAATTTCCGTTTAGGGGCCTTCCGGGGTTTAATTAATTGCATCTGTGTCGCTACCTTGGGAGGGGCAGTTCTCATAATTTGGCTGGGGGGCCTGGACGCCGAGCTGGGGAGCATTGTGTTATTGCTCGGCCTGGCCCTGGTGTCAATTTTGCAGAGCCTCACCTTCGCCTCCGTAGTCAGGGCCCATGAAGACATGGAATACTACGCCTTGGGTTTCACCCTGAAGCATCTCTTTCTTTTGGGCGCGGTTTATGGAGTTACTTACCTGGACGCCGGCTTTGTGGCGATATTTTTAGCATACACCAGCGCTTATATCTTTGCTTGGGGATATTACTGGCTGGTGGTCCGGGCGCGCTATGGTCTGAACCGCTCGGTTCTGGATTTAGCCAGCTGGCAATACTTTTTAAAGGAATCGCTTCCTTTGGGCCTGGGCCATGTCATGCGCCGCACTACTAACTATGTGGATATCTTTATCCTCCGGGCTACCAGCAGCGCCATAGATATCGGGTTGTTTTCTACGGCTTACCGTTTCATCTTCATTATGTCTGGAATGGCCATGGTCATAGGCTACCCCTTTTTACCGGTCTTCTCAAGACTGGCCCTGAAGGATAAGACGCAGCTGGGGACAGGCCTGGAAAAAGGTTTATTGTTTTTCATTATTACTGCGATTCCTCTGATTATTATCTTTCTAGTTTACGGCAAAACGATTATCACCGTCTTTTTTGGCGCCAGTTTTGCGGAGGCCGGCAGGGACTTGCAGTTACTTAGCTTCGCTCTGCTGTTCATCTTCCCTGGCACTCTTCTTATGCACCTTTTTACCGCGTTGGGAAAGCAAGGTTTTTGGACCCTTTGTACCGGCTGCTGCTTAGGGGTCAATACCTTATTAGATTTACTCTTAACTCCCAAGTGGGGCCATCTGGGGGCTGTTTGGGGCACCATGACCGCAGAAATTGTCATGTTCGGGATGGCCTGGTACTTGCTCCACCGCCTGTCCTTTCGCCTCTCCCTCCCGCGTCTCTTGGCTCGGCCCCTCCTGGCAGGAATTGGGGGTGGTGCCCTCCTTTATGCCTTCCCTGGGGAGTCGCTAGGCGAGACCTGTGGCCTGGCTGCCAGTGCCTTGGCCCTTTATGTCTTGCTCTTATGGTTAATGCGGGTTTTTACGGTGAAAAGCCTGGTGGAGCTTGTACGAGGACAACAGCCTCTGAGGGGAGCGGGATGAAAGAATACGCTGGAAACAGCTCAGATAATTCCGACCGCCCTCAGTCTCCTTTCCCTTTCTGGGTGGTCTGGATAAGCTGTTTATCATTGGGGCTGGGAGGAATGGTCAGCAGGTTACAACTTCCGATAGAAGGAAGAATCTCCGGGCTCCGTCTGGCGGTTTGTAGTCCCTGGTTCGGGTCCGGCCTCCCAGGCGTTCCACTCCTTTCCTTTGGCGGGTTGAGCCTGGTGACCGGCCTCCTCGCGTTATTTATGGGTTTATCGCCCTGGCGGCACCGCCCTGTTCCCTGGTTGGCTTTGGGGCTGTGGGTGTGGCTCCTGGTCCTTCTCTTCCTTATGCAATTGGCCAATCACCTGGATGACTTGACGTTTCTATGGGACCAGCGCTTACAGTATTCTACGGTGTTTTCCTTTGCCCAAAACCATTGCGGGGCCCACTTCGGTTTGCCCATCCTGGAAAATTTTCCTGAACTGGACCTTCAACTGCATGGTCTTTTGGAGCGGCTACGGTTCAATTGCAATTTTCTTTCGTGGGGATTGATCCTCGTTCCTTTGGCCGGCGGGCTGATACTGTATGTCGGTTTCTCTCTGCTTGCCGCTAACCGGAGGGGAAGGTGGACCCTCCTCCTGGCTTTGGTTCTGGTGGCCTTCGCCTTTCTGATCAGTTGGGGGCCGGTAGTCCGGGATCGGCAGCTCCATCGGGCCAGCGACGCCATCTCCTGCGGGCAATACCGCGAGGCTCAGCAACTCCTGGACCATCTGGGCCGGCATTATCCAGATCTCTGGGGCTGGCCCCCTTTTCCTTATCTCCTCGGGGAAGCTAACTACCATCTGGGCCAGGACACCCCGGCGCGACATTTTTACCTGGGGGCAGAGTTACTGCTCAAGCTGGACACATTCTCGAAAAGCAAGCAGGTTAGAGAAGCGGATCTCGCTCGCCTCCGGCTCCAGTGGTCCCTGGCGGCGACGAGCCCTGAGCCCCGCCTTAAGCGCCTCGCCCAGCATTTGCTGGCATGGGCCTTCATTAATGATGGATTGAAGAAATTTAAATCGCACCAGCCAGCCGCGGCCCTGGACTCCTGGGAGCAGGCGATGAGTCTATCCGCCCGACAATTGCAGGCCCTGCTCTACTTGGCCAAAGCTCGCGTTGATCTAAGGTTGGGCCGGGATTGCCTGCCTGATTTGGAAGTATTTTTAAGCCGCTGTCAGGCCAGACCTCTACTGAGCACAGCCTTAACTCTGGCGGGTAATGCCCATTACCAATTAGGAAACTTTCAGGAGTCCCGAAGTTATTATGAACGCTCCATGTATGTGTATCATTACATTAATTTTCCGGCTCATAAAGGACTCTCCGGGCAATGAGACAGGGCACAAGATTGTCAGGGAAATCTCTGGAGAGGCTGGCTTGGCTTCTGGTGAGCCTGGTGGGGGGACTCTTGGGATACTTCGTCTGGCAGACCTACCTGGCGGTCTCCCAGACATATCTGCTGGATCTCTCTACCGGCAAGACCCTCATTGCCGAGCCATCGAGCAGCAGAGCTTTTTTCCGGAAGACCTTGTACCTCCCCGACAAAGTCCGGCACGCCTGGTTGGCTATCGCCGGAAGCGAGACATTCACTTTGCAAGTCAATGGCCGTATCATCGGGAGGATGAAGACCCTTGAACCAGTGGCACGAGATATTTATGACTTGACCACCGCCCTTGAACCCGGCAAGAACGTGGTGGCAGTGGAAGTAGTGCGTTTTACGTTCCCGGAACCGGCTTGGGTGCGACTGGCCGGGGGGTATACTACCTGGGAGGGGCGCTCCCATGTTATTTGCAGCGATCTGACCTGGAGAGCAAACATCCGGGAGGGAAACATATTGCGGGTAGGGAAGCCCCTGCGCTGGTATGAGGTGGATTATGATGATGTGCGCTGGCCCCGAGCCAGACCTTATCCCGAGGAAACAGTCCTTATCTACCCGCCTTTGGTGAAGAATTGGCCTCTGCTTTACGCCACCCCGCCCCAGGGCCCCTGGCTCTGGGACCCCGGAGGTGCTGACCTGGAGGTCAGACTGCGTCGTAGCCTTCGGTTTCCTTTTCCAGGGCCGCACCGGATTTGGATTCGACTTTCCGGACTATGCCCTTACCGGCTTGCCCTGAACGGGGAGACCATCGCGGTGCGCGCCAATGCCGCTCCGACCTTTGATATTCTTGATGTAAGCCCCCTAATTGGCTGGGGAGAAAACCACTTCGATCTCGCGGTGCGAAGAGCCCCGGGCCGGATTGGGATTTTGGCGGAGATCTTTGTGCAGCAGGCGTCCGGCGAGATAGAGATTTACCGGGGCGACAATGGCTGGATCGTCCCTGCCGGGCCCGGGGGCAAGCCCCCTAAGGCCCCGGCGCTTCTGGCCCCATACCCCTCGTATCCGGGTTTTGCCATGGGTCAGCAACTTGACCAGATCCTTTTCCCATGGTGGTATCCCTGGTGGTCTTGGGCTACCGCCTTAATCATGGTGGGGGGGATGAGTCTGCTGGTTTGGGGTCACTGGCGTTTTTGGGAGGATTTCTGGCGACGGGATCGTGATGCTGGCCAGCTAAGGTGGCGCCTGGCCTTCTTCCACCTGCCCGCCGGGTTATTCCTGGGAATAATCTGGCTGCTAGGGTTCGACGTCAGATTTTCCCCTGACTGGCCTTACCAAAACTGGGTCATTCTCACCGCCCTGGCTATCCTGGTGGGTGGCCAAATCCTGGGCGGTTTTTGGCTCCGCGGACGGGAGGATAACCATGTTCACTCGCTTTAAGTGGTTCACCTGGCCCTCTCTGGCGCTGGGCATCTTGCTCCTGATCGCCTTGGTCCTGCGTCTCCACGGTTTGAATGCGGAGTCCCTGAGTGTCGATGAATCCGTCATGCTTGAATTTACCAATGGGCTATTAGAATCCGGCTACCCTCATCGGCACCTGGGCGACTTGTCCGTGCCGTTGCAGAACTATGAGTTTCTGGTCTATCCGTTGGCCTTGTTTATGGGGCTTTTCGGAAACCACGAGACGGTTCTGCGAATCCCCGCGGTATTGTTTGGGGTGGCAACCACTGCCCTGATTTATTGGATTGGCCTGCAACTCTTCAACCGGTTAACCGGGTTTTTAGCCGCCCTGATCTATGCCTTTTCCCCCTGGGCAATAAATTTTTCTCAATGTTTGTTCCACCCGGCCCAGGACCAATTCCTGGGACTGGTCACCATCTATCTTTGGTATCGCGGGGCCATTGAATCTGAAGAAATCCGGCCGGCCTATGTGTATGGCGCGGCGGCCTCGTTCCCCTTTGCCTATCTAACCTGGGAAGGCCACGGGATGCTCCTGCCGGTATTTCTCCTATCCCTCTTTGTTTTCCGGCGCCAGGATTGGAGCTGGATGAAATCCCGGGTTTTATGGACCGGCGTTGGGATCGCCATACTAGTCGTATTCCTGGAGTTATGCTGGCGATTGGCATCCTTTCCCCCCTATGTGCAGATCGGCCTTGAACTGCGCCACCTGCGTAGCCCGATATTGGCCTTTTTATTGCCCGAAACCGATTTCTGGGTTTCTTGGAAAGAATTCTTTTGGGCGGAAAACCGGGCTCTCTCGACCCTGTTGGCCGTAGTAGGCCTTCCCCTAATTAGGCGAGATCGTCCCCTGGCCTATTTTTACCTGGTGGCAGCTACCTTCCCGATCCTTTTGACCTGTTTTTTGGAGGTTGTGACACCACATTATTTGTATTGCATGCTTCCTTTTTTGTCTTTGGTGGCCGCCCGCGTTCTTACTACCTATCTGGGGAGCGTGAGCAAGCTTCTTCCTGGGGACTCGCCCATCGGTGGTCGACTCATAAATTACAGTCTGATTCTGGTAATCGTGGCCGGGGTCTTCCTGTCCAGTAACTATCTGGCGCTGAGGCTTTACCGGCTGTCCTATATGCCTGACAAAGAGGGTTATTACGAGCGGGAGGATTATGCGTGGATAGATCACCGCGGAGGCGGCCAATTTATGGCTCAGCAGGCTGCGACCCCTATCACGAGCAACATGGCTTGCTATCTTAAGCAATTCCAGGGGATAATTAGTTCTTATTGCCCGGAACTCAATCTTGGCGTCCCAGTATATTACGACTATGTATCAGCGAACCCTAAAACCCTGGAAAAGTACATTGGCGCTCCCGTCCTGCGCAATTATCAGGAATTGGAGGAGGCTTTCTGCCAGAACCGACGCCTCTATTTGGAAGTGACCACCCGGTTGTCGCGCATAGATCCAATGTTGGTGGATTTTTTGTATTCCCGGTGCCATCCTGTTTTTCATACCTTTAATGATCAAGTGTTTTTATGGAATAACGCCGGTCGTTCCATGGAATGAATTCCTAATATAGTAAAACATCAAGATAAAACTAAGTTCATATTTAGATAATAACACAGCTCATACCTCATAATCCGCGTAAACAAGCGGCAGTGGGCACAGTGGCAGATTTCTTGCTTGAGAAATATCCAGTGAATGTTTATGTTTCTAACAACGCTTTTCCCCGGTTAGGGGATCGCCAAGGATAAATGACGCCATCCATCATCCTGCGGCTCTATCTCGAGTGGGTTATAAGATGCGGGGCGGCCGGTCAAAAGGGAGGAATCGCCAGGCCTTGGTAATCTCCGAGTCCATTGATGATTAGGGAGCTGGTATGAAGTTTAGAGCAATGGTCGTCGCCGTGGCCTTGGCGGGGGCCGGGGCGTTGGTGCCCCATTGGCTAGCGGAGGTTCAGGCCGCGCCTCCGGGACAACAGGGCGGGATTTTTTCCCTAATGCCGGTTAACGAGATATCGAAACAACTGCCCGAACTATCCGACCCCGATGTGGCCGGGATCAGTGTCCGTTTCCGCTGGTCGCTGATCGAGCCGCAACCGGGAAAATATAACTGGGAGCCGGTGGATCGGTCCATTGCCCTGGCTCAAAAATTCGGGAAAAAGGTGATGATTCGCATTATGGGGGGAGCGTCAACTCCTGAATGGGTCTTTCAGGCTGGAGCCAAGTGGGCTCAACCTCGGTATGAGCCGGAGAAATTGCGGCGTATGCCTTCCCAGCGGGCCCAAAGACTGACAGGAATTAAAAAGGCTCCGGTGGTTTGGGACCCCGTTTATCTGAAACACTGGCTCGCTCTGGTGCAGGCTTTTGGACAGCGATATGACGGCAATCCCACCATATACAGCATTCAGATGGCCGGCGGCGGCCTGGGTGGGGAAATGGGTCTCCGGCCCGAATTCCATTGGGAGCGCTACGGTTACTCCGACGCGGTGATCATCGATACCTGGAAAAAGATCATCGATGCCTATCAAGAGAGTTTTCCCCATACCCCCACCAACCTGGATATTTTAGAACCAATTCGCCAGAAAAGTAATGCCATGCAGCCCGTGGTGGATTATTGTCTGAGCCGGTACCCCGGCAAGGTCTATCTTCAGAATAATGGCCTCAATGCCAGGGGAGGAGGCCGGAAAGAGCGGGGTCTTCTCCGTCAGGCAGCCGCGAAGACTCGAATTGGGTATCAAATGACCGGGGGATCGGAATGGATTGATAGTGTTGTAGGAGATCGCTGGACCGCTTTCTCCTACGCCTTGCAAGATGGAGCCAGTTATCTAGAAGTCTATCATGGCGATCTGATCAATCCGGTGCACAAAGCAGCGGTTCATAAATTGGCCATTGAACTATCTAAGATTAAGTAAAGGTACGTTAAAATGACTAAAGTCATGGTCGTTGGGCTGGATGGGGCTGACTGGGAGTTGATCATGCCCTGGGTCCGAGCCGGCAAATTGCCCCACCTGCAGCGCCTGTTAGCCGAAGGCTGTTATGGCCCCTTGGCCAGCATTAGCCCTCCCCTTACCTTTCCGGCCTGGGTCTCTTTCTCAACCGGGGTAAATCCAGGGAGACATGGGGTTCTTGACTTCTTTGCCAGGATTCCGGGGCAGTTCCGGGTACGCTTATATAATGCCATGGACATCCAGGAGGAGCGGTTCTGGCACCGGCTGAGCCGAGAAAACAAAACCGTCGGCATAGTAGGGATGCCGGTGAATTATCCGATAGAGCCGTTGAATGGCATAGTGCTTCCCGGCTTTGACACCCCGGGCATCGGCGGAGGGAAGGCCCCCGCCGATCATATGTATCCCCAATCTCTCTACCGGGAACTCGAGGAGCACTGCGGGGGTTACTGGGTAGTCCCCAACCTGGTGGCCTTTGGCCCCCATCAGATGTCACAGGCAGCGGAGCGGATCAAATTCGTGACGGTCAATAAGGGGCAGGTGGTTGATTACTTGCTAACGAGTCGCAACTGGGATTGCTTCGTCTTCGTCCTGGGAGAGACTGACTCTGTGTGCCATCATTTCTGGAGGTTCCACGACCCGGCCTCCCCTCTTTATGAGTCCGATCCGCCAGAGCTTAGGGATACTATATTTGCCATTTACCGGCAGGCAGATGAAATTTTAGGGCGACTCCTGGAATTGCTGCCTCCAGATGGCCACTTAGTCATGGTAAGCGACCATGGTATGGGGGGCACCAGTGATAAGGTGATCCACCTTAACCTGTGGCTGGCTCAGGAAGGCTTCCTCACCTATAAAGAACAAGTCTGGAAAAAGACTTGGTGGCGCCAGGCGCAAAGGCGACTCCTGCATGCTGCCCGGGATCTGGGGAGGCGATATGTGCCGCATGCCTTGAAAAAGTTTCTCTTTCGGAAAACTGACCTTATCGATCGGTTGGAAAGCCACCTCCGTTACGCCGCCATTGATTGGGACCACACCCTGGCTTACTCTGACGAGGGATTCCATTTCCCCTCAATTCGCATTAATCTGGAAGGGGTGGAGCCACGCGGCCGGGTGCGACCGGGAAAGGAGTATGAGCAGCTGAGGGAAAAGATTGCAGCTAAGCTCCTGGAGTGGGAAGACCCTTATAACGGGGCCCGGGTAGTTCATCGCGTTTACCGCCGGGAAGAGCTATACTCTGGCCCTCAAGCCTGCCACACCCCGGACCTGGTCATCGATTGGCATCAGGATGGCGCCTATGGTTATTTGTGGCGCCCTTCGGCCATGGCCCAGGAAGGCCGCCCCATCGAACGCCTGGATCTCAGCAAGAGCAGTGAGCGCCGGTTTGTCTTGAACCGGAGTGGCAGACACCGGCACGAGGGGATCTTTCTGGGTTATGGACCAGCATTCCCCCCTGGGCGGGAGGTGAACGGCCTCAGTATCATGGACATGGCCCCTTTGATCCTTTATCTTAATCAGGTCTCTATTCCAGCTGGTCTGGATGGCCGCTTACCCACCGACATCATGAAAGGGGAATATCTCCAAGAACATCCACCGCAATACGACAGCCACTCCGAAACTGGCCGGACCCAGGAAGCAAAACCTTATAAAAGTGACGAAGCCCAGGAAATCGAGGATCGCCTCCGCTCTTTGGGGTACCTGGAATAAAGGCCCCCCCATTTTTTCCACACAAGTCACCCAAGGCTATCCCAAAATTAAGGTAGGGCTCTTACTGAAAATTATCGAAGTATCCGTCCGGGATGGTTCGCTTCTTAAAAGTAGTAAAATGGCCCGGTAAATCCGCGCAATGCCATTCCCTCCCACAGCTTAGATCCGACCACAACACCCTCGCCAAAGCCAGCTGAGCCAGGTTTGCGCAACCTCTGTCGCGCCTGAACCAAGAAGGCAATCCTTGGTTATCTGCCGCATGCTGCTGCCCTTACCACCCCGATAAATAAATCCTTTGCAAACCTTATCTCATTTTATTAGGGGATCGATTATCCTACCGCCAAAGCCTGGCAGCGCCAGATGCCGGGAAACTTTAAGTTTTAGTTGAAAATATTGTCTGGATTGGACTTTGTTAAATGGGAGGTGCAGGTTTTGCTGGGATACTCAAAAATGGAGGGTAAGATTAGGCGCAGGAGCATATTTAATGCGATATTCCCTAACCCAAATTCAGGAATTAAGAAGCCCAAAACCGGGGTCTCCCGATTTACATAATCCACTCCTGGCAGCAAAATTCAGAAAAATCTTAATAAATTTTAAAAATGACCCACTACCGAATTTTTCAATTATTGCTCTTACTCCGGATATTTGCTATATTTTAACGAATTTTTAACCTGAGCCGATTATCAAAAAAGGGAAGGCTAATATGAAGAGGCGAAAAGTATTTGTCATGATGGTCTTAGCCTTGGCCGTAATCTTAATCTCCATCGATGCCAAGGCGCAGCAGGGAATCTATTCTCTCTGGCCGCCAGACAAAATCCCGGCCTCTCCGGAGGACCTGGCCAAGCCCTTCGTGGCTGGAGCTTCGGTGCGCAACAAGTGGAGTAAGGTGCAAGTCGGTCCCAGCAGTTGGGACTTCACTACTATGAACAAATCCCTTAATTTGGTGAGACAAAGCGGCAAACAAGCGATAATCAGGTTCACCTGCGGAGCCGTGGCTCCGAATTGGGTGTTGGACCGCTGTCAATATCTCCTGACCTCAACGGGCGAGCGCGTCCCCTTGCCCTGGGATCCTCGATACTTAAAATATCTGGAGAAATTCCTCGCCAAGTTGGGAGAAAAATATGGGTCCCATCAAGTAGTTGCGGCCGTAGAGATTACCGGGGGTGGCTATCGAGGCGAGATGTTCTTGAACCCCCCGGGGGAGAGCCTTGATTGGGTAGGGGCGGGCTATACTGCCGATTTGATGATAGCCACCTGGAAAAAGATAGTAGATATGTGGGTGAGCTATTTCCCCAATAAGCCCTTATGCTTGAATGTTTGCCCAACGATCCCCGGCGATATCACGGTGGCAAAGGCGGTAGTTGATTAC